>Ga0105158_1000041_pt1 | contig 56941 bp, 65 predicted proteins | sample LHCtaG_FD_81567 | JGI IMG/M metagenome (GOLD analysis project Ga0105158, IMG submission 81567) | Hot spring microbial communities from Little Hot Creek, USA to study Microbial Dark Matter (Phase II) - LHC4sed_matched | ecosystem: Environmental > Aquatic > Thermal springs > Hot (42-90C) >...
AGGCCTTCATCGCCCTTAACGAGGCTCGCCCTCTCATTATTAGAAAAGCTTGACTTCATCGATGAAATTTCTTTGAGAAGTCTCATGATATCATTGCATGACCTGAGCTTTTCGCTCTGCCTTAACGCTAAAAAGTTAAGGGATCTCATCGCTGTCGAGAAGTTGAAGTACAGGGTGTTGCAGATTGCCTCGGCCATGGCTCTAGGCTTTATTATAAAGGCCTTCTTTACACTTGCGAAGTTTACGTCCACGAATCTCACGGCCAGTGTTTACGTCTTCACATCATTTGCTCTATTATCCATAACGATTTTCACGCTCTTCACTTACATAATTCAGTTGCATCACCCATCTCTCAAAAACTTGGCCGTCTGCTTTACGATCTTTGCTGCTCTGATATTTCCACCTCCCTATGGATGGGTTTAATAGCCCTTCGTCTTACAAGAAATCGTGAAACGTATGCCCGAGAACGATAAAAAGAGCGTTAGAGGGTCATTGCTTTTGGAAGAGGGCATGCTCATAGGTATTTCGGTAGTGTTACTCTCGATAATTTTGTCTATGGTTGTAGGGCTTTTAGGAGGGGTTAATGCAACGCTGACTAATGCTGGCAAAGCTACTGGAGATTTCTTATCCACAGTTGTTCAAAAGTTTGAAGAGATCTTTAGGCAGATCACGAGCTTTTTCAATCTCCAATAACAAGTCAAGTCTTCCTTCTTTCTCAAGTTCTACGAGCCAATCTACGTCTCTCCTCTCTCCTTTGCCTTGAAGTATGCATAGAATTTCCGAGACTACGTCTTCTGCTGAGCGACACGTACAATTGACTTGCCAGACTTTTTTCTTACCGTAGTATCGTAAGGCGTCAGAAAGGCATATGCCCAAGAGCTCTGCTTGCGCATTTTCTAAACATTTTCTCAGCGGCCACCTCCTCTCGACCCCTCTCTTCAGGATGATGAGGGGGTGTACTCTTAAGACCAGCACCTTGTCTATGAGCTTTCTCGGAAATATTTCAACGACATGGCTATCTAAGACGACACCCTGCCGTTCTGTGAGGTACGTTGCGAAGAATTCTCTGGCCCTCTTTATGTCTACGATAAAACTACCTCTCTCCTCATCTAGACTTTTGTACAACTTTTCTTCGACTATCACTTTTGCAACGTCAGTGTAATGGTAATTAAGAGTTTCAGCTAACCTTTTTGCTGTCGTTGTTTTGCCCGTAGAAGGAGTCCCGGTTATCAGTACTCTCGAGCCGTCTTTCATCATTATTCATAAAAAATTGATTAGTGACGTTTTAGTCTTTCTCTTTCTCTTCGCCTTCCTCCTTCTCTTTAGTCCCTGTTCCTGCTTTTTCCTTCGCTGTCTCGCTTCTAGCAGCTGCTATCACGTCGTCTATGCGCAATATCATGGCGGCTGCTTCTGTAGCGGCCTTTAGGGCAGTTGCCTTGACAGCCAAGGGCTCTACAACGCCCATCTTGAGCATGTCAACGGGCTTCCCTGTGTAAACGTCTACGCCCACGTAGTAATTGCCCTCCTTCTCGTGCTCTGCGCGTAGGGCCATCATCACGTCTATCGGATCGTGCCCTCCATTCTCCGCCAGAGTCCTCGGTATCGCCTCTAGGGCGTTAGCGAAGGCCTCTATTGCCAGCTGCTCCTTTCCTCCGACTTTAGCTGCATATTCACGTAACCTCTTGGCCAGCTCTATTTCGATGGCTCCACCGCCAGGTACATAGCGTCCCCACTCGATTGCCCTAGCGACAGAGCTCAGAGCGTCCTTTAGCGCCCTCTCGGCCTCGTCTACGAACTTCTCCAGCCCTCCCCTTATCAGTATGGCCACGGACCTCGGGTTCTTGCAGTTTTCAACGAATATCAGCTTCTCGTCAGCAATCTTCCTCTCCTCGACGAGCTCAGCGTATCCTAGGTCGTTGGGCGTCAGGTCCTCGATGTTGGTTACAATCCTAGCGCCGGTGGCTCGAGCTAACTTCTCCATGTCCGACTTCTTCACCCTTCGAGCTGCTAGGATCCCAGCCTTAGCCAAGTAGTGCTGAGCTACATCGTCTATACCCTTCTGGCAGAATACGACGTTCGCGCCTATGTTCTTGATCTTCTCCACCATCCCTCTTAATATTTTCTCCTCTTCCTCTATGAAGGCCTTCATTTGAGCAGGGTCGCTTATCCTTATTTCCGCGTCGATCTCGGTTTTCTCTACTTCCAATGGGCAGTCGAGAAGCGCGATTTTCGCGTTCTCTATGCGCTTGGGCATGCCTGTGTGAACGACCTCCTTGTCTACTATGATTCCTTGGATCAGCTTAGTGTCCATGACGCTACCACCTTGCTTCTTGATCAACTGTACTTGGTCGACGTCGGCCACTAGCTTACCGTTTCTTTCTTCGACTATTTGCTTAACAGCTTTGACGGCCAGCTCTGCTAAGTAGTCCCTCGCGGCGCTCACCACCTTAGCGTGCATCGAGGTCTTGGCTATCAACTTCAAAAGCTCTTCGTCTTGGAGACTGACGGGCAAGCTTAGCTTCTCGAGCTCTTTCTGGCAGAACTCAAGCGCTTTGCCGTAGCCGTCTATTATGACTGTCGGGTGAATGTTCTTAGCCATGAGTTCTTCCGCTCTCTTCAATAACTCGCCTGCCAAGACCACGACCGTGGTTGTTCCATCACCAACCTCTTCGTCTTGAGCTTTAGCTATCTCCACGAGCATTTTAGCTGCGGGGTGCTGGACGTCCATCTCATCGAGTATGGTCGCGCCGTCGTTCGTTATCGTGACGTCTCCTAAGCTGTCAACAAGCATTTTGTCCATGCCCCGTGGCCCCAAGGTAGTCTTGAGCGTCTCGGCTATGGCCTTCGCAGCAGCTATGTTGGCCCTCTGAGCTTCTCTGCCATAAGTCCTTGTAGCGCCCTCCTTCAATATTAAGACGGGAATGCCACTAACAGCGGCCATAGTACCATCACCTAACCTTAGCCTATCTTCTTCGGACAGTTATGAGAAGGGGCTTCTATATAATCTTTTCTAATGAAGAGCGGAGCTTTGTTTTATGCCTCACTTGTACAAGCTTGCGCTGAGCCAGCGGAGCACGTGCTTTACCGCTAAATTTATGTCCTCAGCCGTGACGGTTTTCCTCCCCGCATGGCGGGCCAGTTCTACAGCTTCTCGCGCGATGTCGAGGGCGACATCTTCAAGGATTTTGCACAAAGCTTTGACGGCATCGTCTCCGACGCGCTCAGCGCCAGCCCTCCTAATTATCCTGTCTATGGGAGCCAGAGGCAACTCCGCCATACTCCGCCCACCACCTAAATACTACTACCTCAACCTGAGGTTTTAAGCTACTAGCACCTTCTAGTGGAAGCTTTCGATTGAGAAAATTTAAAAATAAATACGCTTTAAAGCAGAAGAAGGCAGGCTGAAAAGACATGGGCAAGGTTAGGCCTGCATCCGTTAAGAGGTTAGCTTATCAAATATTCCAACAATACTACGACAAGGTGAGCCTAGATTACGCACAGAACAAAAAGCTGGTTTTGGAAGTGTCCACGATCAGGGCCAAGCACTTGCTAAACAGGGTGAGCGGATATTTGACTAGACTCGCTAAGCGGTACAAAGCCCCTGAAGCAGTTGCACAAGCTAAGACTTAAAAAACATTATTCATATATAAAGCGAATTCTTCTGCGGAATAAGTATGACAATGCAAAACTCGCTGACTTCTCATCCCTTAAAGGCTTCTTTAGCTTGATGTACATCGTGTGGCCCTCCACCTCCACCTCATATTCGTCAAATCCTAGGACTTCTCTTATTACTTCGTGGAAGTTGAATTGCTTAGGCTCGCCCCCAGCCTTTACCTTACATTGAGAAGGACAGGACTTTTCGCAAACCTTTTCATTTAAGAAGCATAGAGAAGGGCACGCGACGTCATTGTATCCGCTAAGTAACTGCGAAACAGTGTTGGCGCAACACGCCCTTCTTAGGAATATGAGTCCCTTGCTCAAAGCCCTCTCTCTGATTAGGGTTTGCGTATCGCCGTCAACTCTCACATCGACAAACCCACTCTTTAGTTTGCCAAGATCAACCCTTAAGTACTTGGTGACATCAATACCCTCACTTATTAATCTCTTCACTATATTTGGTGACAACCTTAAATTGCCGACGACGATGCCATAAGCCCCTGAAGCTTTCGCTTGCTCTACGATCTCGTCTACTTCTTCAGCTCTTAAGCCCGGTAGCAGGGGTCTTATGAAAATGAATGGCTTGAACCCTTTTCTTCTGAGCTTGCTCACGAGCTCTAATCTCTTTAGGGGATGAGGAGCCCTCCTTTCTAAGTACACGTACTGGCTCAGGCTCGTCACTGTAACTAAGATCGAGAGCTTAGAGCCGCCGACTCTTGCAAGTTCGTCGACGTTTTCATCGTTTATGACCATCTTAGTTGAGACTTGACAAGGATTTCCCAAGTACTCAACTATGGCCTTCAAGTACTCAAGGGTCTTCGGCAATATGTTTGGGAGAAAGGGCTCCGTTACGCTACCGAAGGCGAGGTAGGTACCCCACCTCGTTGGGTAAAAGTACTTGTTGAAGAGGAGGGCGGCTACGAGCTGAAGTCCGCTAAGCGAGTAAGGAGTAGCGCGTCCGCTAAAGCCCATGTCGTAAATATAGCAGTAGCTACATTGCATGGGACAACCAATGCCTGGATGTATCGTCAAGCCACAGCCTATTGGCTTTCGCCTAGAGTGCCAATCGCTCTTCGCCACCTTAAGCTCCTCATCTTTTAATTCCTTTTGGACTACCTTAAGCAACTCCCTCTTCAACTGCACAGGGTTGTTGGTGAGCGTTATCATAACCTCCTACGCATAGCCTTACTTTAACCTTTAAATACATTTACCGTCCCTCTTAAGAGGTGAGGGATGACGAGGCTGACCTGCTCTGAAGAATGAAGAAATGTACCTCAACTGACCTCAATTAGGGGGCTCATTGACGTGAAAGTTAAAGTAAGCTTTTTAGCTGTTCTTAGAAGTCTAGCGGGGACGAACTTTGTCGAGGTTGAGGTTCGGCAAGGGCTAAGCATAAGAGACGTAATCTATTTGGCGTGCAAAGACAACGAAGCCCTCTTCAAAAGGGTCTTCGACCCCAATGGAGAGAGGATTCGAAGCGATATAATAATCTTAGTTGACGGCGTTGACGTAAATCTAATAGGCGGTTTAGGCTCTTCGGCGGACAACATAAACGAGATAACGCTAATACCCTCAGTCCACGGGGGACTAACAACCTCGGCCGCAATAGACAGGGCGAAAAAGTTGCTAGACCTTCTGACGGATGGAAAAGATGAAGTGGATTTAAGGGTATTGCACATAAAGCTGAGAAAGGAATTGCCATCACAAGAAATTATTCAACTACTTGAGGACATTTTTAAGGGTACCGACGTCGTGTGGGCGACGTCGCGACCTGGGCTAGCTCTATCCCTGCTCCACGTGCTTTTCGTCTTCTATCATACGATCAAGGCCTTCGTTATGGGGAAGAACATAAGCAACAAGTTCAACATAGAGTTCCTATTGCGCCTCGTTTGCGAGGATCAAATAGCTCGCGCATTAGAAGTCGCGGGAATTGGCGATAGAGCTAGAGAGTTCTACCTTTACGTCATGTCACCAAGTAGAGAGACCTCTCAAGAGAGGCTCCAGGCTCTGTCCCCTCTTCCCGTAGAGAAAGTGGAACATCTTGACCTTTCTCGACCGTGTGAAGCAACATCATTGCTTAGAATCCTTCGTATAAGCGACGAAGAGCTACGCGCGACCACCTATAAGTCCTCGGCCTTGAGCCCTGAGCTGAAGGGCGTTTTGACAAGGATGTCCCTATTGAACACTAGGAAGTAGTTATCTTCACTATGGAGACCACGTCCTCCGGCCTCAATATGGATACTCCTACATCTTTGCCAATAATTTCTATCTGCAAAATCTTATCAGGGTTCTTCAAACTGACCTTTCTATTGACCTCTTTAGCTATCTCTTCTATAAGCCTCCGGCTACTTATGTTGGAGGCTCTCTTATTCACAGTTATCCGATACGTCTCGCCCTCGCCTATCTTCTCGTTGGCAAGCGATACGGCAACCCTTTTTATCTCTTCAACTTCATCGCTCGTAACAGCGTCTATTGGAGTGAGCTTAAGCGTATACCTAACGTCCCACGGCCTCTCCCTAGCTATCTCTCCTATCTTCTTAGAGGCCTCATAGGGATTCAGCCTAGTCTTCACCAATAATAGGCCGGGGACGAGGGCTCTACGCACCTCCAGTTGGTCGTCACCTAACTCTCGAAAGAGATACCACAACTCGCTGATGCAGTCGTCCTCTCTGTTTCGATACGTCGATACCAATAAGTTAAACTCCACCGACGACACCTTCGTGTGTGATTTAGAGAAAGAGGACCTTTAAAAGCTTCCCCAAGAATTTGGATCGGTAACTTTAAATAAAGCCATAATCTCCTCAGAAAGCGCTCTGGGGGCGCGAAAATGGAGGAAGAATGGGAGGAATGGGAAGAGGAGGAGGAATGGGAAGAGGAGGAATGGGAAGAGGAATGGTGATGACCCTCAATTCATTTTTGATTTAAGTTCCAAGGCCCGATGACTACGACTTTTGACCTGCCCAGCTATTAAGAAATGCCATCATTAATTATGTGGGATAAAAGGCTTATAGAACGCAGTGTATTGTAAGCTAACGACGAAGTGAGTGAACGCTGATGCGTCAAGGCATTGCGTAGCTCGATCTTACTAAATGGGTCTAGCCCCAAGGTGGAGACCTCATGCCCCGGATAGCTGTTATAGATAGAGACCTCTGTAAGCCGAAGGAGTGTTATAGGGAGTGCCTCCGCTTTTGCCCGCTCGTCAGAAATAAGGTAATGGTAATTGAGATCAACGAAGAGCTTCAGAGGCCGATGATAAAGGAGAACCTTTGTGTGGGCTGCGGCATTTGCGTCAAGAAGTGCCCCTTCTCGGCTATAACCATAGTTAACCTGCCAGAGGAGATAGAGCGCGAATGCGTCCATCAATACGGAGCTAATGGCTTTAGGCTTTACAGGCTCCCTCCGCCTAGAAGGGGCCAGGTATTGGGCTTAATAGGCCCCAATGGCACAGGAAAAACCACGATACTTCGCATTTTAGCTGGCGACCTCATACCAAACCTCGGAAACGTAGAGCTCCGACCGACAAAAGACGACGTCGTGCGCTTTTTCGCTGGCACAGAGCTTCAGCCCTACTTTCGAGACCTGTACTCTGGGAGATTACGCGCTGTTCATAAAATACAGTATGTTGACTTAATACCCAAGTATGTTAAAGGCACCGTCAAAGACCTCCTTATCAAAGTCGACGAGAGAGGCCTGTGGAGGGATTTAGCGAGGGAGCTCGACTTAATTGACATAACTAACAGGGAAATCTCAGCTTTATGTGGCGGGGAGTTGCAGAGGCTGGCCATAGCAGTCGCTTGCAGTCGAGAAGCCGACGTGTACATATTTGACGAGCCAGCAAGCTACCTCGACGTGATGCAGAGGCTCAAGGCCTCCAAGGTCATAAGGTCGCTCTCGCGAGAGGGAAAGGCCGTTATAGTCGCTGAGCACGACCTCGCCATCCTCGACTACGTATCGGACAAGGTGTGCATCATGTACGGTAAGCCAGGGGCATATGGCATCGCCTCACAACCGTACGGGGTTCGAGTGGGCATAAACATATACCTCGACGGCTACATACCCGGCGAGAACGTGAGGTTCAGGAGTGAGCCGATAAGGTTTAGGCTAAGACCTAGGCCCCGGGAGTCTCTAGCCGTTAACGAGCTTTTCTCATGGCCCTCTTTCAAGGTTAAGGTAGGAGGGGTATTCGAGCTCACCGTGAACCAAGGACTTATACATGAAGGAGAGGTAATCGGCATATTGGGCCCTAACGGAATTGGTAAGACCACGTTCGTGAAGTCCCTCATAGAGCGCGCATCAAAAGATGGAAAGAGCGATATGAAGCTAAGCTACAAACCGCAATACCTTACACCTGAAAGCGACGAAACAGTTTATGATTACTTGTTAAGAAACGTAGGAAGCGTGCTATCTTCTTCATGGTTCAAGAGTGAGATATGTCAACCGTTTATGCTCGAGCGCCTTTTTGATCGCAAACTTTCATCTCTTAGCGGTGGAGAGCTTCAGCGAGTTAGCATAGCATGTGCGCTGGCCAGGGAAGCCGACATTTACCTGTTAGACGAGCCTTCGGCTTACTTAGACGTCGAGCAACGACTAATAATGGCGAAGCTCGTTAGAAAAATAGTTGATGAGAGAAAGGCTGCAGCCTTCGTCGTTGAGCACGACGTCGTCGTAATGGATGCCGTCGCCGACTCGATAATGGTCTTTAGCGGTAAGCCTGGGGTCTATGGCATCGCGTCAAGCCCCATGGACTTGAGAAGCGGCTTTAACGCCTTCTTAAAGGAAGTCGACGTCACCTTTAGGAGGGACCTTCACAGCGGGAGGGTTAGAATAAACAAGCCGGACTCTTACCTTCACAGAAAGCAGAAGGGCATGGGGGAGTACTATTACATACCTGAAAGGGAGGAGGTAGAAGAAAGAGAGGAGTGACGAAGCAAACCATCGTGGGCTAAGGTTTATATCGTCATTTCACAGCTTTTATGCTGGGTGACCATTCATGCCGCAAAAAGTCACTATTAGCTTGATAAAAGCCGACGTGGGCTCCCTTTGTGGTCACCACGTCGTTCATCCCAAGCAACTTGAAGTGGCTCGCAAACGACTTGAAGAGGCTAAGAAAAACGGACTCATCATAGACTACTATGTCTTCAATTGTGGCGACGACCTAGAATTGCTAATGACCCACACTAAAGGAGAGGGTAATTCGGAGATCCACGGCTTGGCTTGGAATACCTTTAAGGAGGTTACCGAGAAAGTCTCAAAGCCTTTAAAGCTCTACGCGGCTGGACAGGATCTTCTCTCAGACACTTTCTCAGGCAACGTGAAGGGAATGGGGCCTGGGGTCGCCGAAATGGAGATAACCGAGAGGCCCAGCGAGCCGATAGTAGTGTTCGCAGCCGATAAGACCGAGCCCGGAGCGTGGAACTACCCCCTCTACAAGATCTTCGCATCGCCCGACAATACCGCTGGCCTAGTGATAGACCCTAGCATGCACGAGGGTTTCATATTCAGGGTCATGGACGTCGTAGAGGGAAAGGTCGTTGACCTCAGCTGTCCCGAAGAGCTCTACAGCTTAGTGGCGCTTTTAGGCACGACCGGGAGGTACGTAGTCGAGAGGGTTTTAAGGAAGGTGGATAGGGAGGTCGCCGCCGTGGCTACCACGACGAGGCTCAGCTTGATAGCTGGCAAATACGTGGGCAAGGACGATCCGGCCTTAATAGTCAGGGCTCAGCACGGCTTCCCAGCCGTCGGAGAGATACTGGCACCGTTTGCGTACCCTCACTTAGTGGCAGGCTGGATGAGGGGTTCGCACTACGGCCCGTTGATGCCAGTGAGCCTGGAGCATGCACGTTGTACGTTCTTCGACGGCCCGCCTCGAGTTGTAGCTCTCGGCTTCCAACTGGCAAACGGTGAACTAATAGGCCTAACGGGCTCTGAGCCTGCCGACCTATTCGATGACCCAGCCTTCGACGTGGCAAGGACTATTGCGATGCAGATAGCCGACTACATGAGGAGGATGGGAGAATTCATGCCGGCAAGAGTCGGACCCGAAGAACTAGAGTACACTACGTTGCCGAAGATATTGGAGAAGCTCAAGGATAGGTTTAAGCACGTTTAGTTCTTTTCCTCTCTTCATTGATGACCGTCAATATCCTAGCTATGGTCTTTTTTATAACCCTTATTTTGCCAGGGTTTTCGAGCGGAGCCCCTGAGGCTTGCTGAGCTCTGAGCCTCATGAGCTCTGCTTTTAGCTCTCTAAGCTTGGCGAGCCTCTCCTCACTCGACATATTCCTTATATCCTTAACTTTGAGTATCGCCACCGCTTTCTCCCTCCTCCTTCACGAAGACTTTACCCTTGTCTAGTTCCTCCATGGCTTTAACAGCCGAAGGTAGGACTATCTTAACCTTTATGCCTATCTTGCCCTGCTTTAAAAGCGCATGCTCGACAGCTACGTCCACGTGCTCTTGCGATAGCTGGCCAGCCTTCAAGACTATTCCGGACTGAAGCTTCTCGTACCTAGCCCGCTCAGTCCTGAGCTTCCCCTTGATCCTTATCTCAGCGCCGAGGGCACCTGCCTCCATTATCTGATTTAAAGCTATGTAGGCCGCTCTTCGGAAGTGTATACCCCTTTCAAGAGCGTTCTTAATTCTTTGAGCCATTATCTTGGCGTTGAGTTCTGGGACTTCAACTGGTGCCACTGCTATTTGAGGTCTTTCGACTCCAAACACTTTCTCGAGCTTTTGTGTCAATTCGTGAACCGTAGAGCCGTGCCTTCCTATGACCATTCCTGGCCTCTCAGCGTAAATGGTCACGTTTGTGCCGAGAGGGGTCTTCTGTAAGTCCACTTTAACGTAACCGGCCCTCTCCAATTCACGCTCTAAAAAAGAGTCCACATCGAGCCTCTTCAACGCCTTAACAACGAAGCTTTTTTCGATATCCGGCATGGGGTCCCCCTCCGCTACACGATTTTCTAAACCTCTTTGACAGCTACTTCTACATGAACTAACTGCTGAAAGAATGGGGTAGCTCTGCCGAATGCCCTCCGTATATACTTCCTAACCACGGGCCCTTTGTGGGCGGCGGCATGTACTATGACTAGCTTCTCGACGTCAAGGCCTTTGTTCTCGGCATTGGCCTCTACGTTCTTCAGGATCTTCAACATTTCTTTCACAACCCTCACGGGATAACCGCCGCTCGGATACTTATTTACGCTACCGTGGTGTGCGCGCTTCCTATTAAAGGTAGTAAAGGGGACCATAACTTCTCTCTTCAAAACTTTCTCCAGTAGCTCTCTGGCCTCGCTGAGTTTTCTGCCCTTTATGAACCGACAAACCTCTACAGCCTTTTTCCAACTTATCCTTAGATCTCTTCCACTAGCTATAGCCATTTTTTCAGGCTCGTAGTTCTGAAGAGAGTAACCGAATTCTGGCATAGGGTTACCTTCCTTAGCACTGTTAGCGCTGGGAAAGTGAGAGCTCTTGCCTATTAGGTTTCCGCTAGAGGTAATTCTTATAACTAGGGAGATCCAAGAAGGAGCGAGAGCTCACATGTCGAGTAGGTTTACGTATAGGGGTTACACCTTGGACCAGTTGTTAGAAATGCCCATGGACGAGTTCATAAAGTTGCTCCCAGCGAGGCAAAGGAGGTCCCTTTTAAGAGGTCTGAGCGAGGAGAAGAGGAAACTTCTTGAGAAGATAAGAGAGCTCAAAAACAACAAGAGGTCAATCGTCAGGACGCACATTAGGGATATGATAATACTGCCAGAAATGGTTGGCGCAACTGTTCACGTTTATAACGGTAAAGAGTTCATCCCTGTCACGATAACTGAGGAGATGGTAGGGCACTATTTAGGCGAATTCGCCCCTACGTGCAAGAAAGTAGAGCACGGAGAGCCCGGTCTAAGAGCGACACGAAGCTCGATGTACGTACCTCTGAAATAAGGGAGGCGTGGTTGCGTCTAGTGCCTAAAGGCCGGAAGGCAATGAGACTCTCTCGACCCCTTCACTCTCTCTTACCGGTCCTCTTGCTTGATATGTGCCCCACTTTTGCTCCTGGAGGCGTTCCATGACTTACTGGTGGACTGCCCTTTGGATGCGCCCCTCCACCGTGTGGATGAGCATAAGCGCCCATCGCCTTACCGCGAACTTCAGGATATTTCCACGCCTTAACTTTTGACAAGTGGTACTTGGCGCCAGCTTTCACGAAGGGCTTCTCTATTCTACCCCCGCCAGCTACGACGCCTATAGTCGCTCTTGCTAAGCCGCTAACTAACTTGGCCTTTCCTGAGGGCAAGCTAATGTATACGCCCTCAGCCGAATGGCTCAACACTATGGCGTAACACCCCGATCCTCTAACTAAGCGCCCACCATCACCATACGTGAGCTCTACGTTAAAGACCTTGGTTCCATCGGGTATGCTCCTCAGAGGCAGGATGTTGCCTGGGGCCACCTCTGCCTTATCTCCTATCTGTATCTTCTGTCCTACTCTAATCCCCTCAGCGGCGACGTTAAAGAACCTCGTTCCGTCTGGCAGTCTGATTAATGCTAGCGGGGCTCCTCTGCCCGGGTCATGAATTATCGCCTCTACTTTCCCTTCGATAACGCCCTCGCACTCCCTCTTGCTTAGGTTAGGATACTTAGCTGGCCCTTTGTGCAACCACCTTGGAGATCTGAAGACGGAGCCCCCGCGACCTTTGCGTTGAGCCAATATTCGCTTGCCCATAGTAACTACCTCACAAAATACCTAACTTAACCGCCACGTCTGAGGCTTTGTGCCCTGGTTTTAACTTAACGAAAGCCTTCTTCTCTCCTTTTGGGGTTATAAGAGTGTTGACTTTTTCGACCTTAACGTCAAAAAGCTTTTCGACGGCCTCCTTTATGCGGAGCTTGTTGACCCCCAGGCCAACGATGAACGTCAGAGTGTTGTTCTTTTCAATCAACGACAAGGCCTTTTCTGAGACAACAGGCCTCAAGATGACGTCGTAGTACTCTAAAGTCTTCCTGCCGCCTCTTTCATCACTCACTTTCCACACCCTCTTTCAGCCAGCATTTTTATGGCAATTTCGCTCCACAAAGTCAAGCGCCCCGGAACCCCTCCTGGGGCTAAGTGCAGGACCGACAGGTTTTTGACGTAAGCGACCGTGACTCCTGGAAGGTTTCTGAAGGCCTTCACAGCTTTACATTTTCCGGAGAAGACTATGAGTAAGCTTTTGCCCTCCTTGTACCTCCTCCCTCTCATCTTACCCTTGCCCGCTCTTATCTTGATCTTTTTGCGAACTCTCTCCACGTCGCTCCACAGCCCCATTTTCGCTAAGAACTCTTTGGCTTGCTTCGTCGTCTCGATCTCCTCGATCTCCGCCTTTACTATTACTGGTAGGGAAATTTTTGGCGGAAGTACATGACCCCTTCTTTCCACCAACTCTTTGATAGCTGTTGCAGCTATGGCAGATTTGATAGCAAGTCGCCTCTCCTTCTTGTTTATCCTCTCACGTATCCTCTTTTCGACTGTTGGTGTGTGAGCCCTCCTACCTCCAACGGCCATGGTCACGAAGGCGGCGCTCGTTGCGCGCGGATGCCTTTCCCCCTTGACCCTTGGAACCCTAGCAATGCCGTAACCCACTCCCCAACTTTCAGCAGTAGTCCTCTTACCAGCCATGGGGTCCCTGCCTTGGGGCTGTATTCTTGCCGTAAGTGCTGCTAAGTAAGCCCGTTTTATCACGTCTTCCCTGACCTCGTAGCTAAAGACCTCAGGTAGCTCTATCTTCCCTGCTTCCCTTCCTTCAAGGTCGTAAACTGTAGCTACTTTGACTGAGCCTTGCACTGCTAACCACCTTGCTTAGAATCGATGTTTATGCTAACTATCTTTGGAGGCGTGGTGGGCGCACTCTTGGGGGGCCTTATGGGAAACCTCAACCTCACAAGCCTGCCTTTAGGTCCTGGCACTGAGCCCAGCAATACTATGTAAGGTCCTCTGACGATGCCGTAGCCGACAAAACCCCCCTTGACCGTCACGCTCAATCCATCTTCTCCCATCTTTATTATGCGCTTGTTGTACTCCGTTCGTTGGTGGAATCCTAGTTGTCCAGGCCTTGGTATGCTATACATCATGTCGGGCTTCTGGGGGCTTGCCGTACCAGTCCTTCTATGTCCTTTGCGGTGCTTGTGCCATCGAGGCATAATCTTCACTCCATACCTCTTCACTACGCCCTGAAAGCCCTTGCCCTTGGTCACGCTGATGACGTCCACGTACTGTCCTTCTTTAAATACGTCCGAGGCCTTCACTTTTTTCCCGAGTATTGAAAGTGCGTATTTCCATGCCTCTTCAACGCTCTTAGCCGCGACCTTTATCTCCACGAGTTCAGGGGTCTTCTTCCTCAGCCCGGATAACCTTGGTTGAGTACACGCAAGGACCCTGATCTCTGTCGTCTTGTTTAGCAACTGCTGGGCTCTTGCTATTCTCTCTTCTTTATTGTAATTCTTGGGGAGAGAGGTCCTCCTTTCAAGGTCTTTTGGGAGGTTATCGGATAGGATCTCAAAAATGCTCTTGAGCCCATAGGACGTTGAGGAATAAAGCCTGATTCCGTACACAAAGAGAGGTGGGGCATCGAGTATGGTGACGGCCCTCACGACCTCCCTACCGTAGAATGGGCTTGTGGGTTTGTCTTCTATTATAACAGCGTGAGTCATGCCCGCCTTGTACGCAGCAAAGCCCAGTAATTGCGGTTTCTCGACTTCAACGTGCGGCCAACTCCTTATCCTAGCGACGATCCTTCGAGCTCTCACTCGCGGATAGAAGCCTAGAGATCCGCGGCGAGGCTGGTGGACGCTTCTCCCCAATTCCTAATCCCTCTAAGCCTTACAGCCCAACGGTGTTGGAGAGTAAAATCCCTCAGCCCCCTATTTAATCTTTATTTCCTTAAAGACGGATCATGTTCTTCGATCTCGTGGCAGAGGAAGTTAATTATTGCGAGGGTCGAATACAATGCTTCTTCGACCCTCACGGTCTTACTCCCCTGTCCCGGTATGAAGTTCAAAGTCACATGAACTTCGTCGTCCAAATTAAATCCCTCCTTCTCTGCTATTTCGTAAAGCCCCCTAAAGGGCGAGCCAAGTATCAAGAGCAAACTGCTGTGCTCTCTCATTAGCTTTAAGAGATTTTGTAATTCTTTGTGAACTTCTCTGCCGTACCTAGAAGTCGCTATGACTAAGGCATCTCTCTTAAATGAAGATATCAGTCCTTTGAGATTTAGATCGGTCACATCGACCACGAACCCGAAGTAATGAGGCACTTCACACCTCTCGATTTCCCTTACCTCGGCGATTCGGTAGCCCCTCTTGACTATCCTCAAGATTACCCTATCTCCTCTCTTCAGCTTTTTCGGGCTTTGAAAGGCTAAAGGAATCTCGATCCCCACGTCAGCCAAATACCTTTCTCCTCTCTTGCCTATCACAAGTCCTTCTCGATAACAGACTTCAGGCAAGTCTTTTACGCTCTTTTCTGTTGGATGATTGGGTGTATTTAGAGGTGGTAGCAAGCCCACGTATCTTAAGTCCGGGTCGAGGGGAAAGACCTTCCTTCTAAGGTACTGCGGGCAGGCTAAGTAGCTGAAGAGCTTTCCCAAGAGGGCTCTTTCGTCGATGCTTTCGGTCTCGTCGCGATATATGATCAATCGCTCAACTTTAAATATAGCTAAGGCCCTGGCTATGAATCCGACCTTGACCGTCTTTTCAAGTAGAGAATTTGCCTCAGCTAGTGTTGTCGATGGTAGCGCGACTGCGATCTTCAATCATAGTCGCCCCTCCAAAGAATTTATAGGTCCCCCCTCACAAGTTTAACTGGCCGATGAAGAGCTTGCCGAGTGTTGAAGAGGGGAATGAAAGGCCATTCATGATCTGAGGCCTTGATTAGGTGATTAACGTTGTGGCGCTTCATTTCTCGCAAAGCTTTGATAAATACGCCCTTTTTGGGCTCTTTAATTAGAATTTATGGTAAGACCGTGATAGGTAGCGGTACTATAATCGATAACACGGTGATACTAGGCTACCCTACTCGCAGAAGCTTGGTCAAAATCCTAGAGGAGGGTGCACGACCCCAAGACCTCGACCATGCCTTCGACGAAGTGAGCGGGGGTTGCATCATTGGAGAGGGTTGCATCATACGTAGCGGTTGCATCATTTACGAGCGAGTCAAGATAGGTAATGGAGTTCAGCTTGGACACAACGTGCTTGTTCGTGAAGAAACGGAGATAGGCGACGACTCAAGCATCGGCTCTTACACCATAATAGAAGGTGAAACTCGTATAGGCTCTCGGGTAAACATCCAGTCGAACGTCTTCATACCCAGACGCACAGTGATAGAGGACGACGTCTTCTTAGGCCCTGGCGTAGTCATAACGAACGACAAGTACCCTCCTAGTGGCAAAATCGTCACGACGAGAATATGTAAGGGAGCAATTATCGCTGCTAACGCCATAATTATTGCGGGAGTAAAGGTAGGGCCTAACTCATTCGTCGCGGCCGGCAGTCTAGTGACGAAGGACGTCCCTGAGGGCGTCGCCGTAAAAGGAAGCCCTGCCAAGCCTTTTGGCGAGATGGACGTTTTCTTGAGAAAAAGAGAAGAGTACCTCAAGTCAAATTAAAAAGGTCAATTAAGTCAAATATCTAAGACGAACCTGATGATGTATTCGTCGTTCTCCTTCTTTATCTCCATTAAGTGGTATGTCGCGGCTTTTATGGCCGTCTTTGACTCGTGCCGATCAGCGTCGTACCTTTCGCCAAATATCACTGCTTTGAGTCTAAAGCCGTTGCTGTCTTCGGCCAATTCTTCAACCTTCACTTCTGAGCCTAAGAAGCTCCTCGAGTCAAAGAGGTATATCAGTTCCTCGAGCCAATTATAGAGCAAGGAGTAAAGGTCGAATCCTTCAACGGTGACCTCTACCGTCTCTTCTTTTTTAACGCGTCTCACATCGGTCATGACCTCGTAAACTGCCATTCCACTGAGAGCGAAGGCCTCTTCCAAGCTCTTAGCTCTAACCTCGACGTACACGTCGGATGGATGGTCTAAGAACCTTACACTCATGTAGACCTCCTCGTGGAGAAGCTTTTGTAGTAGCGCCGGGAGCGGGATTCGAACCCGCGCGCCCCAATGGGGCACCAGCTCTCAAGGCTGGCGCCTTGGTCCGCTCGGCCATCCCGGCCCAAAATTACTCGGCTCTTCGCTCGACTAAAAACTTTTATTTTCTTTCTCCACTCTTTCGCATGTATATTTTGACCCTCAGCCCATCTATGTCCCACTCTTTTGCGTACCAACCTTCTCCGACCAAGCCCACTTTACCGCCCATCCTCAACTCTTTAGCCCTTACTTCGCCCATCAAGTAGTCCACGTTCTTCGCGCTCAAGACGCTTAAAGCGCCCTCTTCCGCCTCAATCACTAAGTCTACGTAGTCTTCTATCTTCAGGTCAAGCTCCTTGCGCATGTACTGTATTCTGCGGACAAGCTCCCTTGTCAAGGCCTCAGCCTCAAGCTCTCTATCTCGTGTCGTATTTAGGCATACTAACATGCGCTTGCCCAAAGCAAAAGCCCACTTCTCGTACCCTCCAATTCCGATAACCTCTATGCCCTCGCTGGTCAGTGACACCTCTTCGCCCTCTATGCTTACGCTTACCTTGCCACGGGTGCAAAGCCCTTGCACCACCTCCTTGGCCTCAACCTTATTTAACAGCTCAACAAGCTTTGCCGCCTTGGGCCCCACAATCTTTTTGACCCTACTCTCTTGAACCTTTACCTTTAGCTTCATGTCACTTGGTATGGCGGTCGTAATAAGGACATTCCGAGCGTTGGCTTGTTCGCGTAGCGCCCTGTAAAATGCATTCAGCTTGGTAACCAACTCCTCGTCAAATACCACTACGACAACGTCGGAGACTGGCCACCTACCCTTAAGCTTAGCCCTCTGCCTCGCGCTGGCCACGAGCGTTAGCGCCTCCATGAGCAATGAGGCACCTTCTTCGAGCTCTTTCTTGAGGAACTTGGGCTCTATAGAGGGCCAGTCAAGCATGAACAAGCTCTCTTCTTCTAAGTTGCCGAACTTCTTCAAGAACGCTTGGTACAACCATTCAGCTAAGTGCGGGGTGAAAGGAGCCATGAGCCGAAGGGCTTTATCGAGCACGTAGTACAGCACGCTGTAAGTCATGAGCTTCTCGACATTCTCTTCTTCTAACCAAACCCTTCTCCTAATGAACCTTATATAACCATGGCTCAAATCATCAACAAAGAAGTTGACTACAGCCTTCGCTGCTTCGTGTATGTTGTATGCTTCGATGTTTGAGGTCACTACTTCTATTGTGGTTTGAATTCTCGAGAGAATCCACAGGTCCTCTGGTCCAAGCCTGTCGATGAACATATCTATTGGATATTTTTTATAATCGAACTTATCGAGCTCCATATATGTACTAGCAAATTTGAATACATTGAAGATTATATTTAATGTACGTTTGACGGATTTCAATTCTTCGACGTCGAAGTTCAGTGACTCCCAAGGGGCCGCCTTCATGACCAAGTAAAGGCGTAGGGGATCAGCGCCCTCGGCCTCCATAACGTCGCGAGCCCAGACGACGTTCCCCCTACTCTTCGACATCTTCTGGCCCAGTTTATCAAGCACGTGACCTTGGCATAACACGCTTTTGTATGGGGCTTTGCCGAACAACATTACGCTTGTGAATATCAGCGAGAAGAACCATCCTCTCGTCTGGTCAACTGCCTCGGTTATGAAGTCGTAGGGGAACAGCCTCTCAAACAGCGTCTTGTCCTTCAAGTAGTCAACGCTCGCGGCGTGCGCCACTCCAGAGTCCAACCAGCAATCGAGCACATGCGGTTCTCTCTTCATTTCGCCCCTGCACTTAGGACATATTAGCCTAACGTTGTCGATCCACGGCCTGTGCACCTCTATATCTTCGAGAGGAGTCAGGGCCAAGCTCTTGAGCTCTTCGATGGAACCTACGCAGACCCTGTGCCCACACTTAGTGCAGGTCCAGATGTTTAGGGGCGAGCCCCACACTCTTGAGCGCGAAATGCACCAGTCCCTAGCATTGGCTATCCAGTTGTGAAATCTGGCTTCGCCAGCCCACGGCGGGGTCCACTTCACCTTCTTGTTCTCCTCCAAGATCAAGCTCTTTATGGGCTCTATGCGCAAGAACCACTGCCTATCAGCTCTATAGACCAAGGGAGTGTCGCATCTCCAACAATGAGGATACTCGTGAAGTATCGTGCTCTCATAGGCCAACAATCCCTTCTTCTTCAAATCCTCGATTATCACTTTATTAGCCTCTCTTACGTACATGCCTTTGTATTTACCAGCTTTATCCGTGTAGAAGCCGTTAACTTCCACAGGGCAGAATGCGGGCAGTGAATATCTCTTGCCTATTTCGAAGTCCTCAGGACCATGAGCCGGGGCTATGTGCACGCATCCGCTACCCTCCTCCATGCTAACTCCTTGATCGCACGTTATTATGTGGGCGTTTTCGTGGCTCTTGTGCTCGGGCACCTCGTCTAAGAGCGGGTTCAGGTATTTTGTGCCCTCGAGCTCCGATCCGAGGAACCTCCTAAGTACTTTGTACTCCTTTACTTCAACTTCGGCCATGACCCTCTCCAAGAGCTTCTCGGCTAAGATCCACTTCTCACCTTGTACCTCGACCTCGACGTAATACTCATCGGGGTGCAAACAAACTGCCTCATTCGCTGGCAAGGTCCAGGGGGTCGTGGTCCAAATGACCACGTACGTGGACTCTCTATCGAGCAACGGGATCTTCACATAGATGGAGGGATCCTCTATGCTTGCGTAACCCAGAGCGACTTCTTGGTCCGAGAGAGGGGTCTCGCAACGAGGACAGAACGCTATCACCTTAAGGTCTTCAACCAGCAACCCCCTCTCGTACGCTTGCCTCAAGGCCCACCATATGAACTCTATGTACTCTCTCCGTCTCGTCTGGTATGCATTATCGTAGTCAAGCCATAGGCCTAATAGCTCTGAGGTCTTCCTCCAATGGTCTAGGTAATAATCGACGAGCCTATTGCACTCCTCTACAAACTTCTCGTAACCCACGGCCTCTATGTCCTTCTTAGACCTTAGGCCCAAGTTCTTCTCGGCCTCGAGCTCGACTGGCAGGCCTTGAGTATCCCAGCCAGCGCGGCGCCACACGTCGAAGCCCTGCATGAGCTTAAACCTAATGACTATGTCCTTTAAAGTCCTCCCTCTTGCATGACCCACGTGCATGAAGCCGTTTGTTGTGGGCGGGCCCTCCAAGAAGCTGAAGAGCTTTCCTCCCCTTCGCGCCTCAAAGCACTTATTTGCTATGTTATTCTCATACCAGAAAGCCCTCACGTACTGCTCGATTTTTAATGGCTCGTAACTTCTCATCTCCATGTACATCACTCCTAGCTTGTTAAGGATCCCTCACGTTCCTATTTTCTCGGCATTAATGATAGACCTCTCAATGCTAGAGCCGTCAAAAAGTTTTAAACTTTAAAGAGCAGTTTAGGATTGTCGGCTAGGTGGACCCTTCATGCTCTTTACGCGCGTTGCTTTAATAGGAAGGCGACGACAACGAATTTAAGTGCCTCTTGCGCCGAGGAATGCAATGGAGATGATATAATTAATGTCATGACCCTGAAGCGGTGATTACGTTGAGCAAATTAGAGACGTGGAGAGCAATTTACGGGAAATTGCACAAATTTAGGCCTCTCCTAGTCGTTGCCTTACTCGTCTTGGCTTACGTCTTAGGCTTTTGGCTGAGGTCCCTGCCACAGTTCTCAGAACAGCGCGTCTTGACAGGTGATGACCCCTACGTGCACCTCAGGTACGCTGAGGCTCTCTTGAAGAATGACTCGATACCCCCCAACGATACCTTGAGGTACTACCCTCAAGGCTTCAATACTAGGTACGAGCTACCCCTAGTCTCATGGTTCATAGCTGGGTTCGCCTGGCTGACGGGTTTACAGCCAATTGACATAGCCATATTGTTACCAGCATTCTTCGCCTCCCTAATTGTAATACCGACTTTTTTCATCGCTAAAACACTTATAGGGTCCACTACTGCGGGCATCGTAGCCGCTTTCCTGTCGGCCGCTGCCCCGGCCTTCATCCTAAGATCTTTTGAGGGTTTTTGTGACAAGGAGGCCTTTTCAACGCCTCTGATGTTTGCAGGGCTAGCCCTTGCCCTCTTGTCATTTAACGTAGTCACGACCGCTCAGAGGCACATGCGTAGTATGGTGACATCAGTAGCCCTCGCCATAGCGTCTGGCACCCTCATAGGCCTCGCGGCCATTGGCTGGAGAGGCTTCCTCTTCACGTACCTCGTCCTAGCAACCCATATCTTGCTAGTGACTCTCTTTGGCAAGAACGGTGAAAGCCTCAGCTTAATCTCTATACCATATTTGCTAGTGCTAGTAGTATCAAGCGTACTTGCTACCTCCTTCACGATTAGGTACGGCGGTTTAAGTTTCTTCAGCTCGATAACGTTTCTCATCCCCTTGGGCGTTGCCATCCCCTTAATGGCTCTGAAAAAGGTCAAGAGGAGATACGTCTTGGTACTAATCGTCATCTTAGCGGCAGTCCTTCTGTTTATAGAGCGCGATTACGTCCGCAGTCTGGTGAGTTGGCTTTTAGGTAATAAGGGGCTAGTCCGCTCGACGGTTGCGGAGTCTCAAAGTCTGTTCGATTCCCCTCAAGAACTATGGAACCAAGTAGGTTTACCCCTCATATTTGCGGTCTTCGCGCTAGTACCGAGAAATCTGAAGGACCCGCAGGGCAGGATCAATTACCTATTCATGTTGTCGCTCTTTGGCGTGTCTGCCGCCCTCGCCGTCTCTGAGATCAGATTGTTGATGTTCTTATCGATAACTGTGGCGATAATGGCTGGAGACGTGCTTTCGAGGCTCATAGATCATTACGGCTCTAGGCTCTTCATCAAATGGAGAAAAGGCCTAAGGCTTAACCGAGAAGCAACAATGGGCCTCAGCCTCTCGACAGCATTGACAACGCTGGCCATACTATCGATATTCGCCATCCCCACGTATACTTGGTATGGCCCGCTCGTCAGCCACGCGGAAGTGTATAGAAACATAGGCATGAGTAATCACAATTATTGGTTGGGAGCACTTTTGTGGCTAAGAGAAAACACAAACCAAGATGCGATAATAATCTCTTGGTGGGACTACGGTTACTTAATACAGTACTACGCCAACAGGACGACTATCGTGGATCCTGGGAACGTGTACGAATGGAGGAACGTTGAGGTAGCGAAGTTTTTCATGTCGAGTGCCGAAGAAGAATCTCTGAGAATTTTAAATCAGAGCTTCGGCTTGGGAGGCAAGGACGTGTACGTGTTGATCTCGCTCGAAGAGATCCCTAAAAGCCACGCCATTGCAAAGATAGCTGGCTCTCCAATGCCTTCATTTCAGCTGACTCCACAAGGATGGTGGGGCATAAGCAATTTTGACGCTCTCTTAACGAAGTTCGTCTTGGGAATACGGCCCGACTATGCAACTGACTTAACTCGCTTCGAAAAAGTTTATTGCGATTCACAATACATAGCGATTTATCGTATAAAATGGTGACCTTGTACCAAGTTTGCGTGATCCTTAGCCGAGAGCCCTAACACTCAACTTACAATACCATGCATTGTGATGTTCTTTGGTGACAAGGTCATTCGTTTACGAGCCTAGTCTTAAGCCTATATGTTGCATACTTATCGTGTGGTGAGTACTTGGGTGGATGCGGAACCTTTAAAGGCCCTCCGCAATAAGGGCACTTATTACGCTGCAAAGTATATTTTCCGCACTCCTTACACTTCATTAGCAGGCCCTTCAAGTCTCGACCCCCTACTTCTTCGGCTCTTCGAGAACCCTCCCCTGTCCTCCCTCTCTTGATATCACACTTAAAGCCGCATTGGTTACTTCTTTCAATATGCTCTTGAGTATTTTGTAGTCCTCTGCCGTCGCGTCAACCCTGTACTTTGGCGCTCCATCAGCGTAGATCTTGACTTGATAGCCCTTGCTCTTTGCATAGTTTAGGGCCTCGATCAGAGCCTTCTTTATTACCTCGATGCCTCGAGGACCGTGGCACCTCAGTTCAAGGACCGCCGACATCTTTACCTGGGGTATTTCTATGTGCTCTTTGACCAGTTCGGCTAATACCTCGGCCCATTCTCTACTGATCCCAGCTACGAGCAAAGCCTCTATGCCTCTCCGGGCGGCCTCTTCAAGCCCGGCGTATATCTCGCCATAATGGTCTTCGAGCTTCCATCCTGCCTCCTCGTAGGCCTCATCGAGCTTTTTTCCTAACCTCTTTGCTGCAAAGTCTAATAAGACTTCGGCCTTCTTAGCCCTCTTCCACTCAAGCATTTTTCTATCTCTTTCTACGTCGGCCACTCTCTTCAGCGAGAGGTCTATGTGCCCCTTCAGAGGATCCACTCTAATTACTTTAAAAGCCGTCTTCTGGCCCTCACGTATGACATCCCTAATATTGTGAAACCAAGACGAAGATACTTCATTTAGTGGTAAATAGGCCCTCTTCCCTCTATATTCATCGAGAGTTATGTAAGCTCCTTTATCAAATACTTGCGTCACAGTCCCTATCACTATCTCTCCTTGCTGTGGCCACTCTCTCCTCTTTTTTACCAATTGCCTCCACCTTTTTGTTCGTCATCCGAACTCACTAATCTTCTTCCCCTCCATCCTCGCTTTGCCGCCAGTCGGCGTTGCCAACAGTTTGCCGCAGACGAAGCAGTGCACGTAAGTTGAAGCATGGCTGAAGATGACCTGCGTATTGCCACAGTCTGGACACCTCACGTTGTAGAACTTCGATTTGGGCATGGGCACGAGCTCTTTTCTTTTCTTGACCATGCACCATCACCCTTTCGCGACTTCCACTATCTCCAGCTTCTTCAACCTTATGCCCTTTCTATGTAATATGTAACCGCACTTCTTGCATGTAAGCTTTAGGACCTGCTTCTTAGTGACTTTGGCGAACCTCTTTTGCTCGGGCTTCCTCTTACTGCCATATCCTTTCTTCTTCCTCGCGTACCTCCTTTCTCCTTGGGCCAAAGACCTTCTTTTCCCCGCCTTGTACAATGTCACGCTATGGGGTGTGTGAGCCTTACATTTAGGGCAGTAAGTATTTATCTCCCTCGGCACCTTCATTGCACCCACCTTACGCTTATCTCGTCTGCGATTCCCAGATCGATGAGCACTTTACCAGGTCGCTTATTTATAAAGATTACATCTTCTGGCTCGAGCTTGGGCAGGCCAAGCTTTTCAGCGAGGGCTTCGTCCAAGTTCTTCTTCAATAATAGCAAGACTTTGCCCTCCTCTTGAGGTTCAGCTCCCTCGATGTTAAGGTCTGCCTTGGCAAGTTCAAGGGCTTTTCGAAGGTTGGCGTAATAGATATCCTCCTCTGGAGGCAATTTCTCTATCGACTTACCATCCATTGCCTCAAGCATTATTTTTCTAGCTCTGACACTCTTAATGATCGAGAGGATTTTTTCTAAAAGCGCGACCTCCTCTTCCCATATTTTGCGTTGTACTTCGCTGACCTCGTTGTTCTTCCTTAACCTTAAGGAGTGAACATAGCTTAGAGCCGCATCGTAGAAGTTTTGAGGTAGTGACACGAGCTTCTCACTACTTATTTCTCGAAGGAGGACGTTGAGTAACTCTTTAAGCATCCTCAACCTCCTCGCCAACTACAACAGCGTTTTCTGAGCATATCAGGTACACGGCTAGTCCTAGAGGTACCTCCGCGACCTCGTTGTTATAGGGGCCCCACGTTTGGTCGAGGAAGGTTATCCTTGGCATGTTTAAGATCTTTACCTTGGCCTCGCCCTTTACAAAGGCTACAGCGTGTAGGTAGGGGTCAAAGGACTCCATGTCTCTTAAGGGGACTTTGGTTGCTATGAGCCCCGTACCTCCGTGCAACGTCCCGGGCAATCTTATCAACCTCTTTATGTCTGTCGTTACCCTCTCATCGACTTCGCAACGCTTATACGTTATAACTTTCTCGACGGCTTTGAGCCAAACCCTGCGCGCGATGCCCTCTAAAGGCCAATAGTCTTGGGCCTCTTCAAGCCCCTTGATTATTGCTTTTATTGCTTCCTCTATCTTAGGTCCTCCTTTAAGGTTCAGGGGTTCCTCCACATTATTGGAATTGAGGAGCTCATAGACTCCCTTAGCGATCCTCCCAGGCCACCCTCCAGCATTCAAGGGAGGTGCAAGGACCTTCCTCTTCTTGTCCTGCATCACGAGCCCCGTGCCTTTCACATAGTCGACTATCTCCCTCCTAGCCCTCTGGTCTAACCCCCTCACGACATCGCTTTCTACGTGTATGTGGAATCCTCTCCGTCCCGAGAATACGATGGAGATTTCTTGAGGCGAAAAGCCAAAGTCTTGGATTAAGAAGTCTTCGACGAGCTTTATGGTCTCTTCTTTGGCCACTTCGAGGCACTTCTCGCAGAACCAAGTCTTCGCCTCTACTCTCTTGCTTGAGCACTTAGGGCACGCCTCGGGGGGCATGCCGTTACCAGCAGTGCTACAATCTAAGCACGTCCATTTGTCGTGTTGCTCTTTGCATGGAGTGTACATGTGATCGACGTCTATGTCGAAGATTAGGTCAGCACCCATCCACTCTTTAGCGTCCATATCTGGGACGGATGGTTGCGCATAATAAGCCGACGAGTAATAGACGTGGAGCGGAGAGTTTCTGCGAAGAAACTCTTTGACTTCACTCCACTCCTCAAAGGCTTTATGTCTTATCATCTCGCCCTTTCTCGAAATCATGAAGGCAAACTCCCTTCTCCTGAAGTCCTTAGGCGGTTCCCCCCTCCACTCGACATAATACTCTCTAAACACCTTCTTTATGAAGCCCTCATTATCGAGCTCTTTTCTCAAGCTCTCCCCTCTTCAGCAACTTGAGCTTCTTGCTGTAGTAAGTCAGAGGGTGCTTGACTCTTTGGCAAAGGGCATCATCTGCTGAGCAAAGGCCAAACGTCCTCAAGGTCACACAGCTAGGTGGGGAGTACCTCGTCCTAGATCCTACCTCGCCCGCTATATGTTTTAAGTGATAGAGCGTCTTATTTTCATCGAAGTCAGGCATTTTGCGAAATATGTCGAGTAACTCTTCAGGCCTCTTCCCTACAGATATCAAGAACGTGGCAAGCGTGAAGCGGGCCATGTGAGGAAGGTTCTTACCCTGCTCGGCCTCTTCAAGTAACCTTGAAATACAGGGCGGGAAAGCTGAAGGTTCGTACTTGTCGACGTACATTGTGTACACATCGACCTTTGGGAGGATGCCTTGGAACTCTTTGTCGAGTTCTTCAATTATTGGTTTGAGGACGCTATGTATTTGGACTTCCTCTGCTTGATTGGCCCTCTCTGAAATCCTTATTCTGTAGGCCTCGGCCAAGAGTCTGGAGAAGTCCTTTCGAGGTAGCTCGACATAACCATTCACTAGCTTTCTATTCACGAGCTTCCAATAGGCGTCTAACATGTTAACAGATGTTTTGAGGTAGTCGTCGAACCTAACCAAGAAGCGGTCCTCTTCTCTCTTGACATGCCAATTGAAGCCATCGACAGCTAGAGACATTAACTTCTCATAATCTTCCTTAAGAAGGCTCACTAGGACCCTGTTCTTCTCGGCCTCGGCATACACGTTGACCAGCCTTGCATTGTTTATGTGTTTTATGAGCAATAGCGCAACGGGATGTGACAAAATCTCTACGTCTAGATCCCTCTTGTAGACCGAAGTCACACGGGAGTATGCAGCCTCTCTTATCCTCTCAACGCTTCTTCGAAGCACTTCCGACTCAGGGGATAATATGGCGTTTATTCCTAAACTCTCTTCGAGCTCTTTAACTAATTTCGAAGCTAAACTTATAAACGGATATGTCGCGGCATCTAATTTGGAAAAAATCATGGTCCTTCTTCTTTACTCCTCAAGTCTAGGGGCTAGGTAGTACCTTATGGTCCCTCCACCTGGAATTGGAAACGTTAGGCTTAGGGGCATCCCGGTTGAAAACTCGAGAGTGGCCACTTCAGCGGCCTTGTTCGCTTTAACCATGTCCATTAAGTACTCCAAGCTGTAAGAGGCAACGGACTCCTCCTTGACCTCTAGCTCTAAGAGGGCCCCCGTTTCGGAGGTCAGCGTCGCTTCAACCTCACCCTTATCGCTCTGGCCCCTCACTATGATCGCGTTGCTCCGGCCCTCCAGCTTGACGTAGTCGCTCACTAGCTCCACGTCCTTCAAAGCGTCTTCGAATATGTCGGCCATCACAGTGGCTTTAACGTTGAACGAGAGCGAGGGCGTGGGCAACTCTTCGTATTCTACGTCTATCAAAGGCAGAGCAAAGCTCCTTGAGGCCTTGCCCTTCAATACGACTTTTAGCCTCCCACCGCTAGGCGGCACTTCGAGCTGGACCTTTTCTTTTGCGCTTCCCCTCTTAACTATATTCTTCAACTCATCGAAGTTGAGGCCTATGACGAGCTCTCCGTCGCACTGATACTCATCAAAAGCATCCCGGGGCATCTCAAAATCTACCATCGCTATCTTCGATGGATCCATAGCCCTCAGCCTAAGCCCGTCCTCGCTTATCTTGATGGTACCTTCGCTGATAAGCGAAGACAGCGCGTCGATTATCCTATACCACAACCGCGCGTCTCTAAATACAGCTTTAAACATAAGTCGCCCTCCTAGCTAGAGTTGTGTGCACTTCAATATTTAACTCTAATCAACGCCCGTCTTAGTTAATGGTATTCCCTCCACGTCCTTCCGCATTTTACGCATCTATAGAACCTCGTCATACCCTCATCGCCCCTGCGCGTCTGAACCATCCAGTAAAAGGCTTCATTGTGCCCGCACTCTGGACAAGAAGCCGCTGTCTTCGGCATGGCCTTATAGGAGCTTCCCTCTTCGACGACTATCACCTTCTCCTTCTGCGTGTGAGTTATCTGCTCTCTTTTTACAAGCTGTCCCCTCTCTTCGGAGTAACCGCAACGCCTACAGGCCCAGAAAGACCTCTCGTTCTCCCTTTTTAACGTCATAAGGGTGCCACATCTCGGACACAGAGGCAGCAGGGTGCTCACCTCAAACCGTTCTGCTGATTATATTGCGTATTTCGTAAAAAATCCTCCTTGCAACTCTTAAAGCTTCTGGAACATCGCCTTGGACGCACAATCTCTTAATTTTTTCATGAGAAATAAGGATGTCGTCCCCCTTCTTCTCCTTAACTAATATTATTTCGACCCTCCTCTTTTTCGAGACGTCTAAAAAAGTCTTTTCGACGTCGACTTCAAAGCTCTTCAAAAGCCCCTCGTCAACGAGGACTGTCCTCGCTTGGTCCAGATACCTTGATTTGAAAAACTCATCGCCTTTCTCCTTCCCGTCCAAAACCCTTACTTCTAAGCTCTCAAACCAGAGCTTCCCTCTGAACAGAACGCAGACTACGACTTGCCTGTCTCCAGTTATGGCCAGAACTCTTTGCTCTCTCTTCATGATGAAGAGGCCCTTTCTTTGCTTAAAGCAGAGCTAAAGATATTCTTAAAATTCTCAAGAGCAGCGACTATGTCTTCTGCCGCTTTCTTTAACGCCTCTTCGGGCTTCCCGTCTTTGGTCCTCACGTAAAATACCGGGTTGGAGACAAGCGGATGGTCAATTCTATAAGCCGCGAATTCGACGTTAGGGTTCCTCAGCAAGAAGTCTCTCAGCAAATTGCAGAAGGTGTGCCCCTCTCCTATTATCTCTATCTTCAGGCCCCTCTCGCCCCTCTCCAATATCCTTATCCTCATCTTATCAACCACTATAGCTTAAGGTTTGTCGAGTACTTCGCAGAGAGCTTCCTTTCCTCCTGCACTCTACATTTCGGACAATAAAGTTTTCTATTCTTAATAGTCATGGGAGTTTGGCAGTTAGTGCAGAAGGCCGTTACCACGCCCAACCCTCTTTCCTTTATCGACAATTGATACGGCGGCCTCGGGTTTATCACCTTAGCCCTCAAAATGTCAGTCACCCTCACCATATCGGATAAAAACTCCACGAACTTGTCGCTGACCTGACTTATGTGAAGCATCCCGTGAAGTGGCTCGCTTAAGACCAAGTTTTTGTCCTCGACCTTCCTTATCAGCACCACCGCGACGTCCTTCTTCATCCCGACGACCTCTCCTAGCACTACGTCGCCTCTCTCTATAACAAGAGGCCCCCTTTTGATCAATGGATGAACCTCTACCCTTCTTTCGTTGACCTTCAAGATAGCCGTGCCCAAAATCATTGACCTTACGGAGCCGCCATCTACATAGGTGCCCTCTCCTGGCAGAAACTCCTCTATAACGCCTATTTCCTCTCCTGGGACTACGACGTCTTTCAACACCTTTTCGTTCATGAACCTTCACTCTTCCTCATTATCCTATAAAGGTCCACCTTAACCTTGTAGCTCTTCTTGGCGTGGAACTCGAAGGTCGGTCTTATAGTTATTTCAAGGGGTATGACTCTGTCAACTATTCCACCCAAGCTCTTGATAAACCTTTTCAGAAACTGCCTATTCTTCCAGCCCGATTTGTGAAGGCTATAGACTATAGGAGCTATTTTTAGGGCGGCCTCTAGGAAGGGCCTATCAGCTCCTTCTCTTTTCACTCCGTAGGGAGGGTTTTGAACTACGACGTCGGCTCTCATGTCGAGGTTTTGGACTGAAGCTAAAACCCACGAGGTCCTATCTTCGACCCCCAGCTTCTTGGCAGATTTGGCAGCCACCCTCAACGCGACTTCGTCCACATCGACGCCGACGACGTAGCTCGCGCCAAGCAGTGCCGAACCTATGGCCAACCTCCCAGTCCCGCAACCTAAGTCCACAAGCACCTTCCCGCTTATGTCGCCAAATGCCGTTTCTATGGTCCACAGTATATCGCTCACCTCTTCGCTCGCCAATGTGTACTGCTCTAGCAAGACCTTGGGCTCCGGATGCTCATCTACTTTCGAGAGCAATATTGCGAGTTGCTTTTTCGTTAAATTTCCAATCACACAAAGACCACTCCTCGAGCTTTAATTCCCCAGCTACTATTAATGCTTCAAGAACCGTCAGCAAGGGCCTCCTATAGTTCATGTAGTCATCGATTGGAATCCTGGGGCAGGCCGTTATAACAAAAGCATCAGGCTCTGGAAAATTCTCTAAGGCTTGCGGCGACACTTCGTATAGAGTTAAAAGACAGACCTTCTTTCCCCTCTCCTCGAGTAATCTCTTTACTCTCATTGCAGAGTAGAGATGTCTCTGCCGCCATTTACATCCTACGACTATGCAATACTGCCTTGCCTCTTCCATGGCTCTGACCACGTAGTAGAGCCTCGTCGACTTCACCTTTTTCACTTCGTGCCCTATCTCCCTCGCCTCACCTCGATAGGGATCGCATAGCACTACCGGCATTTGAGTTGCCAACCCTAAACCTAGGGCGTGAAAAAGACCTCCGCCCAGGTGTATAAAGACCTCAACCTTATCCTTAATGGATAGAGCTGAGGTGTAGTCGCAACCTAAGACCTGGCCAGCGTACTTCACCCTGTCAGAGCCAACGCCTACGTGGACCCGATAGCCCTCTTCTTCGAGGCGTTGCCTGAGTAACGCTATGCAAGGCACCTCTTGAAGAGATGCTGTGACGCCCACGTCAACGACGCCCTTCATAGAACATAAGACGTCAAGAGCTCTATCGACTGCTTCAGAGAGTAGCTCTGCCCTCGAAAAAGCTTCTACGAAGAACGTGTCGATACCGAGTTCATCGGCGTGAGCGAAGGTCTCTGGAAAGGGGGTGTGTCCATAGTGAACAATTCCATCAGCATTAACCTTTAGCGCCTCCTCAAACGCCACGTCGCAAGCACCGTAGCAGCTTGAGCCTGAGACTATGACCTCAACGTTTGGTAGCTCCCTGCTAAACTCTTCTATAACAGAGCATGAATGCTGCTTCAATCCGTCGGCGAACTGTAAGAGCAACCTCTTTACGCCTCTTTTGCGTGCGAAGCCCAAGACCTCGTTAATCTTCAAGTCGTACATGTCCAAAGCAAAATCTGAAAGGTAGCGCTATAGATTTAAGCATATTCGCTAACAAGGGATTTGAGATTGATGTTAAGCAAGTTAGGTGCATCGCTCCGAGAGGCCATAAAGAAGTTCTTGGGAAGGCCTGTAGCAGATGAGCTCGCAGTCAAGGAACTGATAAGGGATGTGCAGAGGGCCCTCTTACTGGCAGACGTCAACGTCGAACTAGTCCTCAAGATAACTCAAAAGATTGAGGAGAGAGCCTTCAAAGAGCCCGTGCCCTCAGGCTTTACTCGAAGAGAGGTGACGTTAAAGGCCCTCTACGAATCCCTCGTAGAACTCTTAGGAGGGGAGAGACAGCCCGACGTACTATACCCCACGAATAAACCGATTGTGCTTATGTTAGTAGGAGTGCAGGGATCTGGCAAGACCACCACTGCTGCTAAACTGGCATGGTTCTACAAGAGGAAGGGGTATCGCCCAGGCGTAGTCTGCGCAGACACGTTCAGGCCAGGGGCCTACGACCAATTAAAGCAACTGGTTATGAGGGTTGGCGTCCCATTTTACGGCGAGAAGACTGGAGATCCCGTGGAAATAGCCCTTAGAGGTGTCGAATCCCTCAAGAGCATGGGTTGCAACGTTATAATCATTGACACGGCCGGGCGACACAAAAGCGAGGTCACTTTGATGGAGGAGATGAAGCAATTGTCAGAAGCTATAAGGCCGGATGAGGTCATGCTCGTGATTGATGCTACGATAGGCCAACAAGCCAAGCCTCAAGCAGAAGCGTTCAACAGTGCAACCAAAGTGGGGTCAATAATAGTGACTAAGCTGGACGGAGCTGCTAGAGGAGGTGGCGCTCTCTCGGCCGTTGTCGCCACGGGCGCGCGAATAAAGTTCGTGGGAGTGGGGGAGAAAATAGAGGAGCTTGAGGTTTTTGAGCCATCGAGCTTCGTGGGCCGCCTCTTAGGCATGGGAGACCTTAAGTCGCTAGCAGAGAGGGTGAAGGAGGCTTCGCTTAAAGAAGAGCAGATGAAGGGCTTAATTAGTGGGAAGTTCACGCTGGAAGACATGATTAATCAGCTCGAAGGGCTCAAAAAGTTAGGTCCGTTGCGAAAGGTTCTTGAGATGATACCAGGCTTTGGCCTAAGCTTACCTGACGAAATTGCAGATATAGCACAGGAAAAGCTCGAAAAGTGGACTGTTATAGTAAAATCGATGACCGCTGAGGAACTGGGACATCCGGAGATCATAAACAGGTCTAGGATGAGGAGGATAGCTCGAGGTAGCGGTGTAAAGGTTAAAGAGGTTAGGGAGCTCCTAGACACCTACGAAGCAATGAAACGAATGATGAAGACAGTACTAAGAAGACAAAGGAAAGGACGCTTGCCCTTGCCTTTTAAGATCTGAAGGGCCTGTTTGAGCATTAGAGGTATTGTAACATGCTGAGCGCCACATCTTTGGTCATCGAAAAAGCCCTTAAACTAGCGAAGAGGGCTGTGCTTTGTGACAAGTGCTTTGGCAGGTTCTTCGCGAACTTGGGCTTCGCTTTGGATAATGAGACTAGGGGCTCGAGCTTGAAGACCGTTATTTGCATGATAGCTTCAAGTCTTCTGGGCAAGGAAGACCAAGAAGCTATCAGCATCTTGCAAAACATCGCAAAGACGGGCTTCAAGGCCGCGAGAGAACTTTTGGCCAAAAACGGCTTTGATGTACCTGAGACATCTCCGTGTGAGGTATGTGGGGGATTGCTTTACGAACCCTTGCGACAGCTTGCAGAAAAAGTCATCGTCAGTTTGCTCGAATACGATTTCAACACGTACTTGGTTGGGTGCAAAGTACCTGGCAACATAGTGGAGAAGGAGGACGACATAAGGTCTTACCTTGAGGTAGATTGGGGGGAGTCTATAAAGAGGGAGATAAATAGAGAGGCTAGCTTGATTATAATGTCTAAGACCGGGAAAAAGCCTGAGTTTCAAAAGCCCGACGTTCTCATAGTGCTAGACTTTCATAAGATGGTCGCAGAGATTAAGCCAAGCCCAGTTTTCATATACGGGCGTTATAGGAAGCTGATTCGTGGAGTACCTCAATCTAGATGGTTCTGCTCTAAGTGCAGGGGGACAGGGTGTCCTGAGTGTAATTGGACCGGAAAACGTTACGAACTCTCAGTCGAGGAGCTTATAACCAAGCCCATAATTGAGAAGTTTGAAGCTCACCGAGCCCGATTCCATGGGGCTGGAAGAGAGGACATAGACGTAAGGGTTTTGGGCTCAGGAAGGCCTTTTGTCGTAGAGGTCCTGGAGCCCAAGAAGAGGTTTATCAATCTCGAAGAGCTACAGCGCGAGATCAACGAGAGGTCCCAAGGAATTGTAGAGGTCTTAGGCCTATCGTACACGGACAGGTCCACAATAGGAAAGCTTAAGCTCTCGGCCAAAGTGAAGGCGAAGACCTACAGAGCGCTGGTGATGACTGAGGAGCCTTTAGAGAGAGGGACACTAGAGACTCTCAGTAAGTACTTTCAAGGGGCTACAATAAGGCAGTGGACCCCTCGAAGAGTTTTACATCGTCGAGCTGACAAGCTACGGATGAAGAAAGTGTACGAAGTAAAGGTGATGGACGTCAAAGATAATACCTTCGAGGTTTGGATAAAGTGCCAAGGTGGCCTCTACGTTAAGGAGCTCATTCATGGAGATGAGGGTAGGACTTCACCGAGCTTTCAAGAAATTCTTGGCACGAAGCTTAGGGTTCTAGAGCTGGATGTTTTAAAGGTTGAAGACTAAGTTGTAGTGCTGAGAGGCTTTATGTGATCTGGTGTCGTTATCACTACCTTGCGCTTATCGCCGAGCTTGGTCTCAATTACATATGCCCTGCCCCTCTTGCCTATTATCACTCCCGTAAGCCCATGGTATCTTCTGTGAGGGGCTGTTCTAATCTTTGAAGGGTCTATGTCGAAGCAGACTCTATCGCCTATTTTGTACTCTATTAATAAATAGCTTAGCCCTCTCATGCCGCTCTCGCGTGGATGCTTTGATAATAGGCTCCTACCTCTGCTCCTCAGACCCTTAGAGCGCTTCATCTTAATCGCCTTGCATTCAAATGCCTTCAGAGAGCTTAGGTTGAGTAGCGGGCCTCCAAGCTATAAATATATTTATTCCTCGCGAGAGATACTTCACAGTTAGCTTCTCACAGCTGTGAGGGCTTAGAGATGAAGATATTGAAGGTCGAGGAGATTCCCTTACCAAAAGTGCGCGATTTACTCGAATTAAGGCAAAAACGAGGCCCCCTGGAGCCGTATCAAATGGTCGCCCTTTCTCATGCCTCTAAATTTTCAAAAATTCCTCCTGATAAAGCCGAGAAGCTCGTCGAGGAACTTATGAGCAAATTCCAGGTCTCTAGGATTGTTGCTGTGCAAATAGCAAATGTTTTGCCCACATCGATAGAGGAACTTAGGACTTTGCTCATTAAAGAAAGCAAGGTCTTCCTGAGCGAGGACCTTGAGAAGATCCTAGAATTAATTCGCATGTATCTTGGGTAAGCTTTTCGCCACCTTCTTGATTAGAAGGTGTTAAATTTGTGGACTAGGGATAAGAAGAAATTTGAAGAATATGCCTACATACTAGATTTTCTCCCTAGAGGTTACCTCAGAGAGAGCCGCCCTCATTTCATGGGCAAACCAATAGCACAAGCGGTCGGAGAGGACTTCTTTATGTTGTTGGAGCTAGTCCCAAAGCCGAACGTACCCCTATCCCCCGGAGAAAGAGTCTTCATAGGAAGGGGTTTTAGAGAGAAGATAGATAGGATAATAAGGAGGTTAAGCTTTGAAGAATTGACGGCCTTCGCTAAAGACGAGCTACCCCGAGCGATAGAGAAGATAGTGAGGGAGCGCGAGGACAAGTTCGTACAGTTCTTGAACAGCGCTCCATCCTTGACCACTAAGATGCACTCCCTCGAGCTCTTACCTAGGATAGGAAAGAAGACCATGTGGATTATAATAAAGGAAAGGGAGAAGGCTCCTTTCGCTAGCTATGAGGATTTTGAGAAGAGGACGGGAGTCAACAACATAGTTGGCATAATGATTGAGAGGATTTTAACAGAGTTGAAGGGCAACGAAAGGTACTACCTGTTTACCGTGCCACCTGTCTCTAAGGAAAAGGCAACAGGGCCATGAATTTGCGAGAACGTACTTTGGTACTTATTAAGAAATACTCCATAGTACCGAGGAAGGAGCTAGGTCAATCTTTTTTAGTTAATGAAAGAGTCGCGCGGCGAATAGTAGAGCTTTCAGAGGTAGACGATCTTGTAGTTTTAGAAGTAGGAGCAGGGCTGGGGGCCTTAACCGAGCCATTAGCCTCAAGAGCTAAGCTCGTCTACGCGATCGAGGTCGATCCTCTTCTATGCAAGGTCCTTCGAGAGGAGGTGCTAAAGGGCTATGACAACGTCGTGTTAATAGAAGCCGATTTCTTGAAGTTTACGCCGCCTTCGGTCGACGTCGTAATATCCAACGTCCCCTACAACATCGCCACACCCTTGCTCTTCAAATTAGCGCAGAAGTGCTTTTTCAGTAGGGCTGTTCTGACATTACAAAAAGAGCTAGCTCTTCGCATAACTTCGAAGCCTGGCACTAGAGACTACGGAAGGCTAACAGTCTCTCTAGACGCCTTTTTCTCTTCTCGCTTGCTTATGTTAGTAAGGAAAGCGGACTTCTACCCTGAGCCAGAAGTCGACTCGGCCGTTGTCGCGTTTGAAAGACGAAAGCCTCCCTATGAGATTATAGACATGGACTTGCACTTGGAGCTTGTCAAGTGGCTCTTCACTCAGCGTAACAAGTTGCTAAGGAGGGCCCTGCGAACTGTCACTTCAAAACTTCTATCGCTAAAATTAGATGACAAGGTGTACTCTGATGCGAGATTAGAGGGGTACATGAACAAAAGGGTCAGGGACTTAAAACCATCAGACTTTGCTTATATATCCAACGTCCTGAAGGAGTACTTAATATCTGAGGGGAAGAAACCTTGAAGCTCGTTTTCGACGGCATGGTCATCCATGTGTGGGAAGGAGTCTATCCGCCGTCCGACGATACATTTCTGCTACTAGACAACTTGAACTTGAGCGGTGAGGAGTTAGTGCTCGACGTAGGGACTGGAACAGGGATTCTAGCAATAAAGTGCGCGCTGAAAGGTTGCTATGTAGTAGGCATAGATATTAGCAGAAAAGCCATCCGTAACGCAAAGTTCAACGCCAGAATAAACGACGTCGATCATTTGACTTGCTTTGTGTGTGGCGATGCGACGACGGCCTTGAGGGACAAGTGCGACTTCGACGTCATAGTGATGAACCCTCCTTACTTGCCATCGACTGGAGATCCGCGTATAGATGAATTGTCGTGGAACGGCGGTTCCGACGGTACTTCTTTAATTGCGAAAATAATCGATGACCTAGATAGGTTGTTGAGCAAGAATGGCAAGCTATACTTCGTCTTCTCATCTCTTTCGGACATCGCGAAAATCATGTCTAGGCTTAAAGCTGTCAGCTTTAACTCGGCGATATTAGCTAAGAGGAAACTGTGGTTTGAAGAACTCTTCCTAGTAGAGGTGAAAAGGTGCCCCAATTCAGGATAGTCCTCGTGGAACCGCTGTACGAAATTAACATAGGCTTTGCCTGTAGGATCATGAAGAACTTCGGCTTTAAGAATTTGTGCCTCGTGAGGCCCCGAACCCCCATCACGGAGGTTTCGAGAATGTTTGCTGCAAAAGCCCGCGACGTCCTCGAATCCGCAATCGTAGTCGATAGCCTAGAAGAGGCCTTAAAAGGCTTCGATTTAAAGGTAGGCACGACGGGTAAATTAGCCAGTTCTCGGAATGTCTTGAGAAGCGTCGTCCCTCCTTGGCACCTACATGAGCTGATGAGTTATGAGGGAAGAGTGGCATTGATCTTTGGCCGTGAAGACATAGGATTGACCAACGAGGAGCTCTCGATGTGTGACGTCCTCGTGAACATACCCACGAGCGAGGAATACCCCGTAATGAACGTCACCCACGCTATGGCGGTAATACTCTACGAGCTATCCAAAGTCTACATAAGGCCCAAGGCGAAGCTGGCCAATGCGAAGTTAAGAGAGGTAGCCCTCAAATACTTCGCGGAGATATTAACCCTCATTGACTTCCCAAAAGAAAAGAGGCCAAAGGCTCAACTGGCTTTTAAGAGAATATTGGGCAAGTCCTTCACGTCTCAAAAAGAAATGCAGATTATGTTGGCCTTCTTGCATAAAGTGCATTTAAAGCTCAGCTCCTATGCTGCGAGGAAAAGCTAAAAAGATCCCGGCCCCTTAGAGAGGAGGTGCACAGGATATGCCCTTGAGACCGGCTCGTTGCTATAGGCTCGTTAAGGGACCGGCTTATACTAGAAAGGAGTATGTACGTGGAGTTCCGCCACCGAAGATCACTAAGTTCACGATGGGGAACACGAAAGCTGACTTCCCCCTAGTGATTCAATTGGTGGCTAAAGAGCCAGCGCAGATAAGGCACAACGCCTTGGAGGCTATGAGAGTTGCGTGTAGCAAATACCTATCCTCGAGGCTTGGCGAGAACAACTACTTCCTCAAAATCCACCCCTATCCCCATCACGTCCTCAGAGAAAACAAGATGATGGCATTTGCCGGGGCTGATAGGCTCCAAGACGGCATGCGCCTCGCCTTTGGTGACCCGATAGGAACGGCTGCCAGAGTAAAGGCCGGGGATGTGGTTCTCACGATAAAGGTCCCAATAGACAAAGAGGAAGTAGCGAAGGAAGCCGCGAAGAGGGCGGCCTCAAAGCTTCCCATGCCCTGTGAGATAATGGTCATAAAGAGCGTTACTAAGATCTAGAGATCTATTGTGGTTTGAAGGAATAGGTAATGATCATTAATGCCAACAACCCAATAATCATTAATATCCAGATCCAGCTGAACGTTTTAGACCTCTTCTCTCTCTTGATGAGCTCATCCTCGCACGGTCCCTCGCAGACAGGTGGGTTTCTATTGGCTGGTACGACCCCTCCACATATCACGCAGTGCTTGTGATTTGGTATACTGGACCCCTCGGTCCTCTTCCTCTTAGAGGACGTCTTAGACCACCTTAGGACCCTCTATTAAGCCGAACTCTAATAAATGTTGTGCGTGAGAATAAATTCCTCGCGAGGTCTTTCGCATCGGGCAACATCGAATATTTTAAAAATCTTTTAGCGATCGCTTGGATCAAAGAGCTCAAGGGCTAAGGGCTGAACTCCGTCAGCTGGCATGAAAATTATTTCTTGCGCTTTACTTTACCTCGTCCCCCTAATAACCTTTCAAGAACGATCTTTCTTTCAGCTTGCGCAACGAGACGGCGTACCCTAATAACCGCGTCGGGGTTAACTGATATGCTATCTATGCCCTGACGCACTAGCCACTCGACGAAGTCCTCTAAGTATGAAGGCCCTTGACCGCATATGCTCACGGTCACTCCATGTTTATGTGCTACCTTAATTAAGTGGCTTATGGCCCTTAAGACCGCTGGGTCTCTTTCATCGAAGTAGCGAGGATCTAGCTTCGGCATTATCTCCGAGTCGCGGTCGACGCCGAGTATCAATTGGGTCAAGTCATTACTTCCTATGCTAAAGCCATCAACGTATTTGCAAAATTCGTCAGCAACGAATATAACGCTCGGGACCTCTGCCATTGCCCATACCTTAAAGTCTCTTCCCCTTTCAAGTCCTTCCTCTTTCATGATCTGTAGGACCCTCTCAACCTCCCACGTAGTCCTCACGAAAGGTAACATCACCCATACGTTCTTGAGCCCCCACTCGTCCCTGACCTTCTTAATCGCTTTGCACTCTAATCTAAACGCCTTCTCGTACTGCGGACTTATGTAGCGGGAGACGCCGCGATAACCGAGCATTGGGTTGCGTTCTTCGGGCTCGTACTTCTCACCGCCTTTTAGCTTTTTGTATTCGTTTGACTTGAAATCACTGAATCTAACGACAACTGGCCTAGGCTGGACTTGTCTGGCTACCATCGCTATGCCATCGGCCAACTTATCCACGAACTTATCCTCTTCGCTTATCTCCAGCAGGTAGAGCGGGTGCTCTCCTATATGGGACGACATTATGAACTCAATGCGCATTAAGCCTATTCCGTCAAATGGCAAGTCGGCATACTCGACTATCTTCTCGGGGACCCCTAAATTCATGTAGATCTTAGTTCCCGTGGGTACGAAATGCTCTGCAACAGGCATTGCTTGTCGCATTGTAGTCACTTTGACCTCCTCGCCCTCCTTTATCAACTCCTTGATGATGCCCTCATATACCACACCGGTCGTCGCGTCGACCGTATATTCTTCTCCGCTTCTCAGGACCTTAGTCGCGTTGCCCGTACCAACTATGGCTGGAATCCCCAGTTCCCTGCTGACTATGGCGGCGTGACATGTCATGCCGCCTTCATCGGTTACTATGGCACCCGCGAGCCTCATGTATGGAACCCAATCGGGGTTGGTCATCGTGGTCACGAGTATGTCACCTTTCTCAATCATCCTGGAAGCTTCTTCAATGCTCTTGACGACCTTGGCTTTGCCAGCCCACACGCCCGGGCTAGCCGGCAAGCCCTTAGCGACCACCCTCTTTTCCCTAGCCTCGATGCTAGGCCCCTTCCTCAACCCCTCTCCTTTCAATGACCATACAGTCTCGGGCCTAGATTGAACTATGAATATGTTCTCAGGGAACTTTATGTCGCGATCGATCGCCCACTCTATGTCTTGGGGGCACCCGTAATGTTGTTCTATCCTAAGGGCTAGCTCTGCTAACTTTACGACTTCTTCGTCGGTCAGACAGGGCACATTCCTCCTCTCAGGAGGGACCTCGACTTTTACCGTCCGTCCCAAAGAAGGATCTCTTACGACTTCGTGAGTCTTCTCCGATATTTTCTTCTCTATTATCTTCAAGGTCTTCTTGTCGACGACGTAGGTATCTGGCGTAACAGATCCACTGACGACCGCCTCTCCTAAACCCCAGCTCCCCTCTATTACTATCTTGTCCCCCTCTCCTGTAACAGGATGTATGGTGAACATTACGCCTGCCGCTTTCGCGTTGACCATTTTCTGCACGACAACACTCATCAGTACCTTGTCGTGATCTATCCCCTTTTCTTGACGATAGAATATAGCCCGTGGGGTAAAGAGAGACGACCAGCATCTCTTGACCTTAAGCAAGACCTCGTCCTCGCCTTCGACGTTTAGGAAGGTATCCTGTTGGCCAGCGAAGCTGGCCCCAGGCAAGTCTTCAGCCGTAGCGGAGCTCCTAACAGCAACTGGGACATTAGCCTTTCCCAACTTTTCGCACAACTTCCTATAATTCTCCGCGATGGCCTTCGCTATGTCATCGGGGATACTTTCTTCCTCTATGACCTTCCTAATCCTCGCGCTCGCTTCCTCAAATGCCTTAGGGTCTTTGCTCTTCGCAACTTCCTTCAATGTTTCACTTATCTTCTTCTTGAGACCAGTCCTCTCTATGAACTCTCTATACGCGTACGAAGTAACGGCGAAGCCTGGTGGTACCGGTATTCCTGCCTTTATTAGCTCTCCTAAGTTAGCGCTTTTGCCGCCTACAAGTGCTAAGTCGTTCTTGTCTATTTCCTCGAACCACAATACGTAGGCCTTTTCCTTCATGCTCCCACGCACGATCTAATGTCTTAAGCCCAAAAGGAAGATTTAAGCATTAACTCAACTCATCACTTACCCTCTTTGCATAGTACTTCTTCATGTAATATCCAAATTCCTTGTGAGGACCGAAGCTCTCTAGCCCTTGGCTATAAAGTTGTTCCCTGAGCTCATCGGCTTTGGACTTCGATATTTGATTGGTTCTCTCCAAGAAACTTATGACCTCTTCAGCTTCTTGAACACTCTTACAACGCCTTATGTAGTCAACAGCATCAGGCATGCCTATTTGAAAGCCCTCGTCGCTCGTCCTAGAACCCCTAACCTCAATACACATGACTCTCCCCTCCAATTCTTTGGCGAGGTAGGGGTACTTCCTCCTCAGCTCCTCGATATCCATCTCCATCATGTCACTTCCTCCTCAACTTCTTAGCAGCTATGATTGATATTACGTCGTTCTCTTTTAAAACGCTATTCTCTCCAAGCCTAATCTTTCTCCTAGCATCAACAGCGTATATGAAGCTCTCGCCCAGCTCTGTGTGGATCATGTACGCCAGCTCTCGAGTCGTCGTCCCGCGCGGGACCAAGTAAACGTCTGGGAGCACATTGCCCTCCGTGTCAGTTAAGTTATCTGGATCGGCGACCGGGTAAACGGGAACCATGTTTAGTCTCTTGAAGTACATAACGTTTAAAACTTCTTGGACCCCTGTAGATCCCCAGACGTCTAGAACTCGCTGTTTGATGAGCTCTAAAGCCCTCAACTGCTCCGAAGTCAGTTTTTCGCGATTAATTATCTTAAAAGAGCTGTCGCCAGGAGTGTATTCGATTAGACCCTTCTCGGTAGCTCTTCGAAGGGCCAATTCGGCCTCAGCGCTACAAGGAATCACCACATCATCGCCATAAACCCCCTTAAGCCTCTTGATGTTTTCGATGCTTTCAGGAATATCGCACTTATTGGCAGCTACGACGAACGGCTTAGCCTTCCTGAACAGGTGCTTAATAAACATTATTAAGTCCCCTTCGCTCCACGCTCCGAGCTTTCTTTCTCTTAGATCCAGCTCTTCAAGTGTCTCTCTGACATGTTTTAAGGAAATTTTCAGACCGCTGAGCCTTGAGGCTATGACCTCTTCCGTCTTTAACTTGCCGTGCTCTATAGACCTTGACAATTTGGCCCAGTCTTGCTTCAGCATCCCCAAGATCCATAGATTGACCTCTTTCTCTATCATTTCGACGTCCAAGAGGGGGTCGTGGGAGCCTGGAGGACAGGGCCTTCCTTCAGCGTCCGTAGAGCCAGAGGCGTCGACTACGTGTATTATCCCGTCGGCTTCCCTCATTTCGTCCAAGAACTTATTCCCGAGGCCCTTGCCCTCGTGTGCCCCCGGTATGAGCCCCGCAAGGTCTATCACCTTTACGGGAACGTATCTGATGCCATCTCGACATATCGAGTTCCGGGGGTTGTCCTTAACGCCAAACTCTTTGCATACGCACTTGACCTTCAAATATGCGATCCCTACGTTGGGTTTTATGGTCGTGAAGGGTCGCGGTTCTATCTTAACGGGTAATAGCGTTAGAGCGCTAAAAAGCGTGCTCTTGCCGACATTCGTCTTCCCAACCAATGCTACTTCTGGCATCGCAACTCACTATATTAAGCGATATAGCAGGCGTAAATCTCTTGTCAAGTCCCTTCATAGATGCGAGGGGCTAAACTATAAAAGCGCTAAAATATAAGACGCTTCGACGACTTGGTGGTGGGCCCCGTGGCGGAGTTTAAAGTGCTGATCGCCGATGACATTCATGAGTCATGTGCGGAAGCTCTTAAGTCCAAGGGTTGCCACGTTACCGTTAAACCGTTGTTGACGAGAGACGAGCTAATTAAGGCCGTTAAAGAGTACGACGCCATCATAGTCAGAGGGAGGACGAAGCTCACGAGGGACATAATAATGGAAGCACAGAGCCTAAAGGTCATAGGGAGAGCGGGTGTAGGGCTTGACAACATCGATCTCAAGGCCGCCGCTGAGAAGGGGATTAGAGTCGTATCATCACCCCAAGCCTCCACAATCGCGGCGGCCGAGGCGACAATGGCCCTCATTTTGGCATTAGCCAGAATGATACCTGAAGCGAACAAGACGCTAAAGGAAGGGCTGTGGTTGAAAAGCAAGTTTGTGGGTTTCGAGCTGAGGGGGAAGGTCTTAGGTATAATAGGCTTCGGTAGGATAGGCAAGGCAGTCGCTAAAAGGGCTTTGGCTTTCGATATGAAGGTAATGGCCTACGACATAAGAGACATAAAAGAGGAGGCCGAGAGTATGGGTGTTAAGGTCGCTACGACGCTCGAAGAGCTCTTTAAGGAAAGCGACATAATAACGCTCCACATACCTCTAAATGAAAGCACGCGACACATGATAGGCGAGAAAGAGATATCCCTCATGAAGAGAGGCGCCATAATAGTAAATACCTCAAGAGGAGGGATAATAGATACGAAAGCCCTCTTAAAGGCGCTGAAGGAGGGCAAGCTGGCAGGAGCGGCGTTAGACGTCTTTGAGAACGAGCCCCCAAGAACCGAAGAAGAATGGGAGCTCATAAGATTACCAAACGTGGTTGTGACACCTCACATAGCCTCTCAGACGCGGGAGGCTCAGACAGCGGCCGGGTTGATGATAGCTGAAGAGGTGTACGAGGCGCTCAGCCAAACGTCGCCTGCAGTGCATTAATAAAGAGAGGCCGAGCAGTAGTTCGCGGTGGACTCTCGACATGGCATCAACAGCCATAGGAGCGCTCATGAGAGCTGGTCTGACAAAGCTCGAAGCCGAGGTTTACCTCTTCTTGGTCGAGAACCCTCAAAAGAGCGAAGTCGAGCTAGGCAATTTATTAAATGTACCACTAAGTGATTTGAGGTATGCGCTTACCTCTCTTTTGCAAAGGGGCCTTGTAAAGGTGCTAGACCACGAGAAGTATGAGGCGATACCTCCATCAAAGGCCGTCCTAGTGCTCCTCGAAGTCAAAACGAGATCCGTAGAAGCTGAGCTGGCGGAGCTGAGGAGACATCTATACACGATAAAGAGCAGTTTAGAAGACAAGTACTGGGAGAAGAGATACGGCATTAGAGATGAGCTCTTGATAGAACCTTTGGACGATCTAAGGTCTATGGAGATTAAGACTGCAGAAATAATATCGAGAGCGCAGCACAGCATTTCCGTATTTACAGCGTCATTCGAGTGGTATCCTAGGGTAAGAGAACTACTGCTTGACGCGCTTAACCGTAAGGTCGTAGTGAGAGTTTTAATGCGAGTTGTGAATGAACAGTCGAAGAAAATCGCTAAAGATCTGATGGAGAATGGAGCTGACGTCAGATGTGCAACTGAGGAGTGGTACCCAGTTAGAGGAACGTTAGTGGATGAGAGCAAGCTAATATTCCTCATCTGGACCACTGAAAAAAAGCTGTCTTACTACAAGCCCCACTACACCGAAAACCCGGGCCTAATAAAGGTGTTTAGCGACGCCTTTAATAAGAGATGGGAGAGGGCCAAACCTATAGACCCATAAGCCGGATTGGTCACTCTATGAGCTGGCAAGTGAGATTGACGTCAGTAGAGTATGCCGTCCTTATACACGCCACCGAAGACCTGAGTAAAGTCATTAAGGCCGTTGAAAATCTCATGCCTCCTAAACTCAGGGAGCGAAAGAATGTCGAAATCGAAGAGGCTTATGGACATTACGAGAATCCAATACGCATACTTAAGGCCTCTTTTAGAAATCCAGAGTACGCAAGCCAAGTCTTTGCTTGGGTTTGGAGGCTCCTTCCTAATGAGGACAAAGTAAGCATCATAAGAGACTTAGACTTATACGTCAATGATAAGTTAAAGCTCTACATGAGGCTAGACAAGCAAGATGCTTTTTCAGGCCTAGCCAGATTGTCGTTTAGCGACGATGTAATTAAAGTGATTTTTAATTTTAAGGGATCCAAAGAAGCTTTGAGAGACTTTTTATTGAGTCACGATCCTGAGGGCGTGTAAGATGCCCAAAAGGCGCTACGCCGATCTTCATATCAAGGTGGTCGATGAAGGAGATCCCCCGAAGCTATTAATCGAAATGGCGAAGCACTTAGGCTTTTCACTAATAGCACTTTCATTCGATGATCCTCATAAGCTGAGAGACTTCAAGACCATTAAGGATCTCGGAAAGGATCTTGGCGTAGACATAGCATTAAGAGCGGACTTAAAGCCCTCTAGCCCTAATGAGCTAAAAGAGTGCCTGAGAAGATTGCGGCGAAGCGTTGAAGTTATAGGGGTTTATTGTCATGACATGGCAGTCGCAAGGACTGCTGCACGCGATCGCAGAGTCGACATCACGTTTTACGAACCAGGAAACGTCCTCTCAATACTTAATGAAGGGCAACTAAGCTTGCTTGTCGAGAGCGGCCACTACGTCGAGGTTAACTTAATCGACTTCCTTCACAAGACCCCATATGAGCAAGCCAGGGCTTTGTGGAATTATGGTTTAGCGCTTAAGAGGGCCGTAGAAAGGGGCATCCCCATCATAGTATCATCGGGGGCATCAAGGATTATCGATATGAGGGCCCCGCGAGAACTTTCTGCCTTTGTGTACCTTTTACTAAATGACAAGGCGTTAGCAGAAGAAGCTGTATCAACTAAGCCCATGAAGCTTGTGCAATCAAATAGAGAAAAGCTCTCTTCAAGCTTTATACGGCCAGGAGTTAAGGTGGTAAATGAATGGTAAAAGAAGTGAGATGGCGCTACCTGATCTTCCACGTCCACTCACCGCTAAGCCTGAAAACGGAGGATTTGAAAGTTGCTTTAAAAAATCACCTACGCACCTTCCTAGGCACTTACGGCCTCTCGAAGAACCCCTTTAGGCTCATGGCCTACGATGAAGAGAGCAAGTTGGGCATATTGAAGTGCCCCCATAGGTCTCTTGAAGTCATCAAAGTAGCGCTCGCACTTCTAAGCACGATAAATGGCGAACCATCAGCCATACACGTAGTGAAGGTTAGTGGCACGCTCAAAAAAGCGAAGTCTAAAGCCTCCCAGCTGGCTGAAAAGCTTAAATTTCGCTGGAACGAGTTGGAAGCGGGGATGAAGAAGCCGTCCCAAGCTACTGAAGTATGAAGAACTCGCGACGAGCTGACCCAGAAGCTTTAAGCGCTTCTCTTGTTACAGCTAACCTAAGGCTTAAGTATATGAAGCCCATGACCCCGTAGCCTGGGGCAAGGTGATGAGTCCGTGAACTTAAAGGAAGTTCTTGACAACGAAGAGTTGACCTTTGCAGAAAAAATCCTGACGATAAAGCAAGTAGAGCCGAAGGAGCTCAAGAGGGCAGGAGAAATAACAATAGCCTCAGTAGACTTAGCCGCTGGACAAGACGGCACGACGCCTCTAGCGATAAAGGTCTTCGAGGAAATGGGAGGAGAGAAGGTCTGGGACCCGAGCAAAATACTGTTCGTGATAGACCACACTTATCCCTCGTCGTCTGCCGAGATATCTAACTTACATAAGTTGATGAGGAGCTTCGCCTCTAAGCAAGGCATTAGAGTCGTAGAAGGGAGCATCATACACCAAGTGATACTTGAGGAATATGCCATGCCCGGAATGCTCATTGTTGGCGCGGACTCCCACACCACGACTCATGGAGCGGTGGGTGCGTTTGCTACGGGCATAGGGAGCACTGAATTGGCTGCCGTCATGCTTGAGGGAAAGATCTGGCTTAAGGTCCCCTCGACCATTCGAGTACACCTCGAAGGATCCTTGCCAAAGGGCGTGTACGCTAAAGACATAGCATTGCACGTAATAGGGGAGATAGGGGCTGACGGTGCGAACTACAAGTCAATCGAGTGGACTGGGGGGACCTTGTCGGAGCTTTCGGTGGCGTCGAGGGCCACTCTCTGCAACATGAGCATGGAAGCTGGGGCTAAAAACGCTGTAGTGGAGTATGACGCTGTTACTGAGGAGTACCTAAGAGAGCTAGGAAGAAGCCCCATGGTTATAGTTAAGTCGGGCCGAAAAGCGGAGGTAGAGGACGAGCTTTACATAGAGTGTCCCAAGCTCGAACCAGTGGTAGCTGCCCCCAGTAGAGTTGACAACGTCAAGCCGGTAAGAGAGGTGGAGGGAACACCAATAGACCAAGCCTTCATAGGGAGTTGCACCAATGGTAGGCTAGAGGACCTTATTGAAGTCGCAAAGATCCTCAAAGGGAGGAAGGTTAAAGAAGGAGTTAGACTTATCATAACTCCAGCCTCAAGAAAAGTGTACATGGATGCTTTGAAGCTAGGAGTACTAGAAACGCTCTTGGAGGCTGGAGCCATAATAACTAACTCGACGTGTGGGGCCTGCGTGGGGACCCACTTAGGAGTTTTGGGTGAGGGGGAGGTGGCTATATCCTCTAGCAATAGAAACTTCGTGGGCCGAATGGGCCACCCCTCATCAAAAGTTTATTTAGCCTCGCCAGCAACCGTTGCAGCATCGGCAATAAAAGGCGTAATAACTGACCCGAGGGAGTTTCTATGAACGTGATTAGAGGTAGAGTTTGGAAATTTGGCGACAACATAGACACTGACGTAATAATACCCTTTAAGTACAAGGCTAGGACCATAGATCCTAAAGAACTCGCTCAACATGTAATGGAAGGCATAGACCCCGATTTCTCTAAAAAAGTAAAGCCCGGAGACATAATAGTTGCAGGGAAGAACTTCGGCTGTGGGTCAAGCAGAGAGCAAGCGCCTCTGGCTATAAAGGCCGCGGGCATAGCGGCCGTGGTGGCCGAGAGCTTCGCGAGGATATTCTTTAGGAACGCGATAAACATAGGCTTGCCAGTCCTCGAAGTCAAGGGGATATTCGAGAAGACCGACAGCGGCGACCTCCTTGAAATCGACTTGTCTCAAGGCATGGTCAAAAACCTAAGTAAGGGCTTGACGTTTAAAGCAGCTCCGATGCCCGACATGTTGATGGAAATATTAAAAGAAGGAGGACTTGTCAATTATTTGAAGAAGCACCGAGCTCGTTCTCAGTAAATCTTCTTTAAAACCCCTAAGCTTTCATCAGTCTTCTTTACTGAAGCCCTCCAGTCCCTTTCTAGTTCTGTCAAGGCCCTGATGGCATCGACATTGTCCGGTATCACGTTTGATTCGTTGGGGGTGGCCCACATCAAGTACACCTCATTATCATTGACCGCGATGCCGTCTTCCCACACGGGTATCTCGTAAAGGTCTCCTCGAGGCCTGCCGAGGTCTCTCGCTAGCTCGACTAGGGAATTTAGGGCCTCTACGCCGTCGTGCCCGCTCACTAAAGCCACGCGAGGCTCCTCTTCGAGGGCCTTTACCACGCCCTCTATAGTAGGCTTGGACTTTGTCTCGACGATGCAGAAGTGCATGTGGTAGAGGTTGTGAGAGCCTTTAGCGGCCATGGTAACTATGTCTATGTCGTGGAGGACCGTCTTGACGTCGGGTCCGTGATGCGATGGAACGTGAAGCTCGGGGACTATGGTGTTTATGACCCCTGCCTTGTGCGATTCCCAAACGTCGCAGGCCCTTCTGACAATCACGGCCCTGGCCTTCGCTATCCCGTAGGCCTTGTTTATAGCATTGAGGACCCTACAGAGGGCTGTGGTGTTGCAGCTGACCACTCTCGTGAACTGCTTGCCCAAGCTCTCGTTGTAGTTGCACGTGGCGACGAACGACGTCCCAGCTGTCTCGTGGGCCTCGCCCCCTTCGAAGACAGCCTTCACGCCGTACTTCACGTAAAGCTCCTTATTCTTAGCGCCGACCTTGGCTGGGGTGCAATCGACTACGACGTCCACGTCTTTAAGCGCATCAGTTAGCAACCCTTCGACGCTCACCCCTCCCTTCTTCATGTGCTCAAGCCTATCGGGCAAAGAGCAAAAGATCCTGTAACCCCTCTTCGCCGCCATCTTCACTCTCCAATCAGCAACGACGTCCGAAATCCCTATTAGGACCATGTCGTCTTGCTTGGTTACGGCGTCGGCGACCCTCTTTCCTATAACGCCATAGCCATTTACGAGGACCTTTACCTTAGTCCTCATACCTACTCACACCTAGTCTCTGTGCTTAACGAGTTTTAGCCTTTCTGCATTTTTCTTTCCCAATTCAAGCGCGTCTATTATCGGCAGTCTCCTGCCAGCCAGCAAGTGCAACAGCGCCCCTCCCGCGGTGCTAGTGTACGTGACCTTGTCTTCGGCTCCTAATTTACGTAGAGCAGCCGTTAAGTGGCCTCCGCTAACTATCGTGATAGTACCGCTTTCTGATATAGCCTTTAACACCTCCATGGTCGCTAAGGCAAAACGGTCTTCTTCGAAGACTCCGAGGGGACCATTAGCTATAACGCTGCCGGCCCTCGAAACCTCTTTTACGATGATCTCAGCAGTTTTAAGCCCTAAATCTTTGATCTTGTACTCACTTGGTATGCTGTCTACGGGGCAATCGATCCTTTCGCCGTTCTTGTCGACGGCGACGTCGACCGGCAATATAAATATGTCCTCTCTCCATCGTAGCATCTTCTTGGCCCTCTCAACGTTGCTCTGAAATTCCTTGTCCTTCTTCACGTTGTTGTTTGAAAGCCTTACCCCTCTTGCCTCAAGGAAGACTGGCGCCAATAGCCCCCCAACAACTATTTTGTCCACGAGCCCAGTCTTAGTGAGAACATCAACGACCTCAAGCCTATCGCCCACTTTTGCCCCTCCAAGTACGTAGATTATGGGCCTCTTGAGACGGGGGATTATCTCCCTCAAAGCCTTAAGCTCTTTCTCGACGAGCCTTCCGGCGACGGACGGAAGGAAGTAGGCGAAGCCAACGAGCGATGGCTGGGACCTGTGGGCCGCTGGGAACGCGTCGTTGACAAACAAGTCAAACAACGGGCTTAGCTTTCGCACGAGGTAGGTCTTAGCGCAATCCTCAATTGGAGCTTCTATGACCTCCTCCGAATACATTCTAGTATTCTCTAAAAGTAACACCTCACCATCTTTAAGCCCTGCTATTTCGTTTCGAGCAGCAGGTCCCATTAAGTCGTCAATGAACTTCACGGGCCTTTCGATGTACTTCTCTAAAATAGTAGCGTGCTTTTCCAAAGATACGAAGTCGCTTTTTCCCGGCCTGCCTTGATGCGACATTACTACGACCTTGCTCTCTTTGAGCTCCTTGAGGGTGACGCTGGCCTCCTTAATCCTATTTTCATCGAGGATCTCCCCCCTTGGACCTATAGGAGAGTTTATGTCCACCCTGACGAGTACTCTCCTTCCTTTGAGATTGACATCGTCCAACGTGAGGAACTCAAACTTCATCTGCCATCGACCACCCTCAAGTAGCCTGCGAAGTCAACAAATTGTCGCCGCAGTTCATGATAGCGACAGCTTATAGCTAGTCAATGGCACACTTTATATATTTTGCTTCACAAGGAATATTGCTAATGTCGGGGGAAGACAAGGTAGCGCTCTACGTTCTAATGATGGAGGAATGCGACCCGGACAAGTGTACGGCCAATAAGTTAGTTAAGTTCAACTTAGTAAAGCCTATCTATAGAGTCAAGGAGGTACCCCGTAATTGCGTGGTATTGAACCCGCTTGCGGATGTGATCCTATCAATCAAGGATAGGACAACGGCTTTGCGACACGGAATTTTAGCTGTAGATTGTTCATGGAAAAACGCCGAAGACTTTTTCAACAGAGTCAGGATAAAGGGTTCTCATAGGAGACTTCCAAGGCTTATAGCAGTAAATCCCATAAACTTCGGCAACCCCTACATTTTGTCGACCGCGGAAGCGCTCGCGGCCTCCCTTTACATACTTGGATTTGAAGATCAGGCGCGAGAGGCGCTGTCGATCTTCAAGTGGGGCCCTCATTTCTTCGAAGTCAATAAATGGCTATTGGAGCAACATTAACGTTTACACTTCTTTATGAGGGCCTCCGTTATCGCCTCTGCAGGCCTCACCCCCGTAGCTTCCGCCAAACCTTGCCAGTCCGGAGCTGCATTCACTTCAAATACTACGTAGCCTTTATCATCGGTCTCAGCTATGTCCACTCCTGCGTACCATAAGCCTAAAACCTCGCAAGCCTTTACGGCCATTTCCTTGACCTCTTCGGGAGGGTTGTAGGCCTTAGCCTTGCCTCCTTGAGCTACGTTAGTGCGCCACTCGCCCGGCTTAGTGATAAACCTCTGTATTGAGGCCAGCACCTCTCCGTCCACGACGAACACCCTCAAGTCGTAAGACTTCTTCTCTACGTATTCTTGAACGTAGATTACTTGGTTAAAGCTCGCAAGAGTCTTGAAAATCCTAAAAGCGATTTCTGGGTTGTCGACCAAAACCGAGCCGTAGCCCCTAGACCCTATGAGAGGCTTGATTACCGCTCTACCAAATTTTGAAACGAAGTCGTAGGCTAGTCCTATGTCCTCCGTCACAATGGTCTCCGGAACGCGTATTCCGGCCTTAGAAAGAGAGCTCAGGGCCTCATACTTGTCACGGGCCTTAGCCATTCCGTCAACGGGGTTCATGATTATTACTCCCTCCCTCTCAAGCTCCCTCAGCAAAGTTAACCTGCGAACGTATTGTTCAATGCTCGTAATAGCGCCGATCGATCTGACTATTGCTCCATTGATCTTGGTGAGCCTTTGCTTGCCGTAAAAGACCGTAGTCATCCCACTTGTGTCAATCGAAGTAGATAGGCCCGATATCCTTAAGAAGAGGGGGGTCAAGTCCTTGTTCTTAATAGCTTCTAAGAGCTCCCGAGAAGGCAGGTCAGGTCTCTTTACATCATGGATGACGGCAAGCCTCAAAGCCCTCAACCCCAAGAAGAACATCGTTTCTTCGATAATAAATTCTGCGAAAAACTAAATAAGTAGAGCTCGTTGCCTCCCACGGAGGGGTGTAAAGAGTTGGGCAACGAATTTGACGAGGAAGTCGAGAAGATAAAAGAAAGGAAGTTAAAGGAGCTTTTAAGGAACTTCGAGAAGGACAAGGTCATGAACTTAGACGCTACTTCCTTTAAAAGCTTATTGAAGAGCGAGTCTAGGCCAATACTAGTGGACTTTTGGGCTGAGTGGTGCGCTCCTTGCAGAATGCTGGCTCCGATATTCGAAAAATTATCCGAGAAATACTCAGATAGGATGGTCTTTGCCAAAGTAAATGTAGATGAATGTCCTGATATAGCTGAAGACTATGGAATTATGGCCGTACCCACTTTAATATTGTTCGTAGACGGCACTGAAGTAGAGCGCATAGTTGGTTTAGTGCCCGAGAAGCACATAGAGTCCTTAATTAAAAGGTATTTGAAATGAGGATGGGTTTACATAGCTATAAGCTCAAAACGCCGACCCTGTACCTTTCTCTCAATTCCCTCTTCTTCGCCTCGTTCCATCCCGAGACCTCTTGGTAGTACCCCGTCACTCTGCTCCAGTATCTGACGTTGGGAGAATAGCAGTTCGGGCAAGCGTCAAGGAGCCCTCCGCTGACAGTGGCACACTCCTCGCATATCGTTAAGTCCTTGGTGTAGGCGAAGTACCCAACCTGCGTGTCTTTCGCTATCTTCCATGAGAGCTTCAAGAGGGCCTCGGGGTCCGGATACGCCTCGCCCAACCACACGTGGAATATGTTCCCTCCGCTTAGCAATGGGAAGAACTTGTGCTCTATGCTCAGCTTTTCAGCTAGCGTAATGGGCGCGCCCACGTAGACGTGAGTGCCGTTCGAATAGTACACCGGAACGTCTCTCACCCCCTTCTTCAATAGCTTGAGTGCCGCCTCCACGTCACCTTTTACGACCTTAACGGCCTTCTCCTTAAACTTGGGGGATAGCAGGTCACTGATGGCCAGCCTTTGAGCGCAACTCTCAGCGGGGGTTCTGGCCAGGGCCAGCTTCACTTCGTGCCTTCTTTCGAGCTCCTCTTTGTACTTCTTCATCTCCAACAGGACCTTGATTAAGAGCCTTACCGCGGTCTCGTGCTCGTGAAGCTGATAGCCAGTGTGCCACTGAGCCATCTCGTTCCCGCCAACGATGCCTATTGTGTACACTAACTCCTCGAAGTCGACAGCTGGCGGCCCCCTCTTTCCGGTCTTAGGATCTATTGGTCTTTGAGTGGCAAAGGGAAGCCTGTTGTATTGGATCATGTAGTCCATCCACCTTTTCTTCGCCTTAAAGACCTCAATGCATAGGTCCATGACCTCGAAAGCTTTTTCGACGAGTTTGTCGTCGTCGCCGTTGGCTTGATAGGCCAGTCTGGGCAAGTTTATTGTGACGACCTGCCACGCCCCCATGCTGAAGTGCTTTCCGTCGACGAAGTACATCTTGTCATAAAACTCTGGATCGGTCTCCGGCGTCTCAGTAAAGGTGTAGGCACAGCATTGATAACACGAAACCCCCTTTCCATATCCTCGGTATGGGGGGATCGCGTTGTCGAAGTAGGGCGTGCCGTATTTGGCAACGACTCGATGTACTAAGAGCCACTCGTCGTAGAAGTCGTCCTTTATGCTTTCAGGCGTGAGGTACCCCTCGAGCTTGGGGAAGTTAAACGGTTTGCCCCAATAGTCTCCCTGCAACGCTACCTCGTATATCGCGGTGAAGAAGAGCCTAGCCTCCTCCTCGTAATCTCCGTAATTTTCGGGCCCGACCTTACCTCGCATCACGACTGGTTTATCTCTCCATATCTGAGGTACGGTCGGCGTCAGCTGTATGTTCGAGAAGACAAGTTGTCCTCCTCTGGCCACGTAGGCTTGCGTGAGCTCGTAAAACATCATCTGTGCCAGTTGCTTTATTTGCTTGTAGCTCAGCCCCCTCAGGTAGGGGGCAAGAAAGACGTTGTAGTTGTAGAAGCCCTGCCCTCCGGCGAAGTTGGTCTGAGCTGCCGCCAAGACCTTGACGCTGTGCAACACCGCTACCTCTGGATGCATGGCTGGACCTGCGACACTCGTCTTAAGTCCCGTGCCATCGGGCATGAGTCCGTAGTAGAAGAAGTACCTGAGATCCCAGTCTTGGCAGAAGGGCCTCACACCGAAGTACTCGAGATCGTGTATGTGGATGTCTCCTTTGAGGTGGGCGTCAGCAACTTTTGGGTGGAGCAACAACAGGTACTCTTCCTTGGACAGCTTATCGGCCTTCTTCTTGTGCGCTGTCTCGGCATTGGGTTGCAGATTGGCGTTCTCCTTGGCCTCAAAGCCGAGGCCCAAGTCTATTAAGTAGGCATCGTACACAGGGGCGCCGACCCTCGTCAGTATGTTCCTGTATATCACGTACTCGGGGCGCTCCTCTGACCTTTCAAGCAAGATGTTATTGACGAGCTCTCGTATCAGAGCCCCGCTCACGAACTTAGCCCTCATCCCAAGTATCCTCTTCTCCGCTTCGCGAGCGATCTCTTCGGCATCTTTAGTGCTCATTGGCGGGATGTCGAAGAACTCTTCAGCCAGCTTCGTCTCTCTCAGCAATTGCCTGACGATAGCTCCTCTATCCCAAGGAACCATGTACCCATCCGTCGTCCTAACGAGGGGCTTGCCAGCAACGTAGTGTGAGACAGCCTTGAACCAGGCCTCTAAAGAGGCCTGTTTGGACTTCAAATGCGCCTTCTTGTTGTTCTTCCGAGAAGTCACTTCACTCCCTCCCAAGGACTTTGCGAAGTTTTTCCAGGATTAGCCTGTCTCCGTCGAAAAGTTCCCTTGCATGGAAGAACTTGCCGTCGACCTCAAGTCCCGGCGTCTCCATCAAGAATATGTCCCTCATTATTAGGTCCGCCATCACATCAGACTTGGACACGTCGAGGACCTCGTATTCGACTCCCATATCCTTCATTACCTTCTTTAGCGCCTCACACTTAGGACATTGAGGAGAAACGTAGAGTTTGACCATCGTCATAACGGGTGGACCCCTCAATTAAGTGAGAATTCTTCTCCCCAAGAAAAATTTAAAGAAGCGGCGGGCCTCTGAGCAGTACTGAAAAAGCGTTACGGTCGCTTCTCAGCTCCACCGTTGGAAAAGGTCGTGCTCTATTCCGAGGAGGTCTAACACCTTCCCCACCACGTAATTGACGAGATCCTCGATGTTCTTCGGCCTATGGTAGAAAGCTGGGCAAGCAGGAAGCACAACCCCTCCCATGTCGTTTACCCTCAGCATGTTCAGTATATGTACTTTATTGAGGGGTGTTTCTCTGATGACGACTATGAGCTTCCTCCTCTCCTTCAACATCACGTCCGCGGCGCGTGTAACTAAGTTGTTCGATAGGCCGTTGGCAATTGATGCCAGAGTCTTCATGCTACAAGGGGCTATTACCATGGCCTCAAAGCGAGCTGAACCACTTGACAGGGGGGCATCTATCTCTTCCTCACCATAAATTTTGAAGCACAGGCCTCTAAGCTCGTAAACCTCCATATCCAACTCGTGCTTTAAAACCAACCCCCCAGCTTTGGTGACTATCAAGTGGACTTCGTGTCCAAGCCTATGAAGTACCTCCAGTAGCTTTACGCCATAAATGACCCCACTGGCACCAGTCATCGCCAAAATAATCTTCATGGCGAGCCACCTTTCGTATCGGCTTGTCCTTTGGCCTCGAGCGTCATAGAAAGTGGCCTCGGCCCTCCTTAATACGCTTTCGACGAATCTTGAAAAGCCTCGTTATGAAAATTGCGGAGAAGCCCTCTTCATAACGGGCAGTATGGCATTTTAGGAGAGGAATTTTTAGGAACGGCCTCCCTTTTAATCGACGCGAGCGAAGTTGTGAGGCTAGAGGCGAAAGAGGGTTGATGGATGAGAGGGAAAGGGCCAGAAAAGCTTTGGAAGAAATAGTCGCCTCTTTGAAGGACCTTCTCGAAAGGGCTCGATCCCTCAAAGAGTTTGCTACTTCAAAAGGTCTTCTAGTAGCCAGATTAGATGTGGCTCTTTTCTTCATGAAGAGGGCCCTCTCAATAATGAACAGCTTGACAATCGACGAAGGCGAGCCAGTAAGGCCAGCGCAAGGCGAGGTGATGGACATCGAAGTTGAAGAGGACCTCTTAGCTCTCAATAGAAAGATAGCGCTTGAAAATAGGACCCTCCTCGACAAACACGGCGTCAAGGCCATAGACTTCATGGGCTCCTTAGGCGCTGGTAAGACGTCGATAATTGAGGCGCTAATAGAGGCGCTGAAGGATAGGTACAGGATAGCAGTGATAGTCGGCGACGTTGCGACGTCGATAGACGCAGACAGGATATCGCGCCATGGGGTAAGGGCTATCCAAATAAACACAGGAAGAGAGTGCCACCTCGATGCCCAACTGATAAGACGAGCACTTCGCCTCTTGGATCTTAAGAGCATAGACCTGCTCTTCATAGAAAACGTCGGAAACCTTATATGTCCGGCGGACTTCCCTCTTGGAGCGCATGTAAGAGTAGTAGTGGTCAGCGTAAGTGAGGGGAGCGACATGATAGTTAAACACCCCACCTCGTTTATAGGAGCAGAAGTAGTGGTCGTCAACAAAATCGATGTTGCTGAGGCCTTCAATGTAGATCTAGGGAAGTTAGTAAACGATTTGAAGGAGATAAACCCTAAAGCAAGGGTCGTGTTCATGAGCGCGAAGAGGCGTATGGGCTTAGATGATCTTATAAGGGTACTAGGCCTAGCTAAGTAGGAAGCAACCCCCTAGAGTGGGTTCGGGAGTGGAAGTATCAAAATATGCCTACAGCATTGTGAGGGTCAGAGCTAAGAAAGCCTTCATACTCAAGCGCGAGGACTACGAAGCCCTACTTAGAGCTCCTAACATCCATCAAGCGCTAGCCCATTTACGTTCAGTCAGTGACTTTGGGAGCGACATCCCTCAAACGGAGGATATGTACGAGATAGAGAGGCACCTGGCCAACAGGTTCGTCGAGATCTCACGCACGCTAGTCGAAAGTGTGGAAGAGGACGTTGCGAGGGAGTTCCTAGAACTGGCCCTTGCAAAGTACGAGTACGAGACTTTGAAGGCCCTGCTTAAGGCCAAATTTTTAGGAGTGCCCGAAAGCGAGGCAATGTTGATGGCTCTTCCGCTGGGGAGATACAGCGGCGCATTATACACTTCCCTGCTTTCGGCTAAGGGTATCGACGAGGCAATCGACCTAGTGCCAGAGACCGAGTTAAAGTCCATATTGGAGGAGGCGTTGGAAGAGGCGAGAACGCTAAAAAGCCCTCTGCCCATGGAAGTGGCGATAGACAAATGGCTCTATACGCGGCTTTGGGGGCTAGCCGATAGACTGAGGGGCGATGACAAAAAATGGGCTAAACACCTTTTGGGAATAGAAATCGATATGAAGAACATACTGGTCCTAGTGCGGGGGAAGGTCTTAGGCTTACAACCATCAATTATCGAAAAAGCATGGCTCCCCCTCTGTTACAAGCTCTCGTTTGACGTGAAGAGCTTAGCCTCACAGCCCCTCTCCTCAATACTACAAGCCATAGCTACGAGTTACTACGGAAAGGCCGTATCTCCTTTGGCCAGAGACGCAGTAGAAGTCGAGAAGGCTCTCGAGATGTTGTGGATCGAGGAGAACGAAAAGGTCTTCCTGCACTACCCCTTCACGCTCGGCTTGATTTATGCCTATGTAAACCTAAAATACGTAGAGCTTAAAGA
>Ga0105158_1000046_pt1 | contig 54767 bp, 53 predicted proteins | sample LHCtaG_FD_81567 | JGI IMG/M metagenome (GOLD analysis project Ga0105158, IMG submission 81567) | Hot spring microbial communities from Little Hot Creek, USA to study Microbial Dark Matter (Phase II) - LHC4sed_matched | ecosystem: Environmental > Aquatic > Thermal springs > Hot (42-90C) >...
AACTAACGTAATAGCACTGGTCAACGTCGTCTTCCCATGATCCACATGCCCAATCGTACCTATGTTCACATGGGGCTTCTTCCGCTCAAACTTCGGCTTAGCCATAATAAGACCTCCTGTTCTTTTATCTTATATTAACACAAAATCCTGGAGCCCACGATCGGGATTGAACCGATGACCTCTTCCTTACCAAGGAAGCGCTCTACCCCTGAGCTACGTGGGCCCATAAACTTATGGAGCGGGAAACGGGATTCGAACCCGCGACCCTCAGCTTGGAAGGCTGATGCTCTACCAGGCTGAGCTATTCCCGCTTCCTTTCCCACTGTCATGGTGGAGGGGGGAGGATTTGAACCTCCGAAGGCTGAGCCAGCGGATTTACAGTCCGCCCCCTTTGGCCGCTTGGGTACCCCTCCTTTTTCATGGAGCTGGTGGCGGGACTTGAACCCGCAACCTGCTGATTACAAATCAGCCGCTCTACCCATTGAGCTACACCAACTCTCCTTTACCTTCATGATAATAATACGAGTTTCAAAATCAATCAAGAGGTACCTTGAAAAAGAGGAAGTCTCACGGTGAAAGTGGTTCCCTCTCCCGGAACGCTTTTTAAGGAAATCTCTCCTCCGTGAGCCTGAACGATCCACTTACATATGGAGAGACCTAACCCTGCCCCTCCTTTCTCGCGGGAACGGGCTTTATCCACCCGGAAAAACCGGTCGAAAATTTTCCCTTGATCCTCCTCGGGTATTCCTTCTCCGGTATCCTCTATTTCGATTAAGGCTACTCCATTTTGAGCGAAAGTGGAAAGCCTTACGTATCCACCAGAAGGGGTGTACTTAAGGGCATTATCCACAAGGTTAACTATCAATTGTTTTAAATAATCCTTGTCCCCCCGAACTTTAACACTTTCTCCCTCAAAGTAAAAGTCAAGCCCATTCTCCTTGGCCACCTTGAAGAAGTTCTTCCATACAGACCGAGCCACTTCCTCTACATCGACCACTTCATCTTTTAACTTTATAGCTCCCGCGTCGGCTCTTGCCAGCGTAAGTAGCCCATTCAAGATCTTTGACATCCTCTCGATTTCCTCCAAGCAGCTTCTCAAGATCTGCTGATATTCCTCAGGGCTCCTTGGGCGTTTGAGCCCGAATTCGATCTCGCTTTGTAAGACCGAAAGAGGCGTCTTAAGCTCATGGGAAGCATCAGCCGTAAAACGTTTCATCTGATCGAAAGACTTCTGAAGCTTGGAGATCATGTGATTAAAAGTGTTGACTAAATTCCCAATCTCATCGTGAGGAAGGCCATCGGAGGGTATCCGTTGAGATAGATCGCCAGAAGCGATCATGTGGGCCGTCTGGGTGATCTCAGCGATTGGCCTTAAGGCCTTTTCTGCAAGGAATAACCCCCCTAAGCTTGCCCCAATAAGAGCCAAAGGCACAAGGATCAGGAGAACCAATAGCAATTCCTTTAAAGTCTCCCTTATCTGATCGAATGGGCTTCCCACTTGTACTACCCCTAACATCCTTCCGTTTACTATGATAGGAACACTCAACACTCTAAGGACTGTTCCGTCCTTTAAGGTGACGTTTTCGAAGACCTCTTCCCCTTTTGAGAGGCTCTCAAGGGTCTTTAAGCTTAAGGGGATCTCCACGTCCTTTATGTTGGAAGCCCTTTTCCCCGTCTCATCGAAAAGTTGAATGAAGCGCCCTATCGGCTTAAAGCCGAAATGTTCCCTCATTATCCTCTCCACATCTGCCAGCGAGGGACCCGTGGGAAACGGCTCCATCACCGAAGAACGGATCACGTAAGCCGTTGAGCGGAGTTTATGATCAAAACTCTCTTTTAGCTTTTTCTCCATACTGAGGTAAATAAATAAACTGAAGAAAGAAAGAAGGCCCCCCCATATTACTAAGTACCACAAAGTAAGCTTTGCCCTGATGCTTAAGGAAAACATTACCCTTTAAGCATATAACCCATACCCCGAACGGTATGAATCAACTTCTTGGGAAAATCCTGATCGATTTTTCTTCTCAAGTGGTTAATGTAGACGTCCACTATGTTGGTGGTAGAATCATATTCTTCTCCCCAGACGTAACTCCCTATCTCCTCGCGGGTAAGGATCTCTCCCACTCTCCTCATCAAACACTCAAGGACCGCAAATTCCTTAGAGGTGAGTTCTATCTCCTTACTCCCCCGAAAAACCCTCCTTCCCAGAAGATCAAGGACAAGATCATCGACTCGAAGCTCCAATTCTTCTTTTTTTCTCCTAAGAAGAGCCCTAACTCTTGCCAAAAGCTCCTCAAAGGCAAAGGGCTTGGTCAGATAATCGTCAGCCCCTGCATCAAGCCCTTTGACCACATCCTCCACCGTATCCTTAGCCGTAAGGATCAAAACAGGAGTAAGCCCTCCTCGCTCCTGCCGAAACCTCTTTAGGACCTCAAGCCCATCCATTTTGGGAAGCATTAAGTCCAGTATCACCAGGTCATATTGCTTTTCCCTCAAGAGAAAAAGGGCATCTTCCCCGTTGAAGGCCTCCTCTACCTCATACCCCTCTTCCTCTAAGTAACGTTTTATGATCCTAGAAAGTTTCCTCTCATCTTCTACAAGAAGAATTCTCATCGTCAAGAAGTATAACGCCAAACCCATAATTTTCAACCTTTCCTTCAAACCCCTTGCCCAAAAGGACATTTTCTTTAGTACCTTTTTACCCCTGAGTGTTTTCCCTTTAAGGCTTAATATGGTTTATAACTATGTCACGAATAGACATAAGAATAAATGGCTTTTGGAACGTGGAAATTGAAAGCGCTCATCAAGTTTACAGAGGGATCTTGTCCAATATAAGTTTGGGCGGGGCCTTCCTCAGGGGCGAATTTTCCAAAACAGAAGAGTTTTTTATTTTAAGATGGAAGAAGGGAGAAAGAGAATACAAGTTTAAAGTCAAAACCATCCGAAAGGGCGAAGAGGGAATAGGGGTCATTTTTTTGTTTCAGAATGGTTCGGATATTAGGAAACTCTGGTCCTTTATAAGGGAGGAATTAAAGGAAGGAACATTTTCGACTTGTCCTTACTGTGGAAAGGAGGTGGAAAGCTTACTTTTGGGAAGATGCCCTCGGTGTAAACTTCTTCTCTCCTTCGAGGATAGGTCCTATCTAGGCCTCCATTTAAAGGAAACATTGCCCGAAAGATTGAGGATTTATTTGGATGCGATCGAGGAAAAAGAAGAGGAACTTTGTGTGGACATTTTGTCTCAGGTAGAAAAGGTGTTCTTCAAACCCTTAAAGGATGATGAACCCTTTGAAGAGTTAATCGGAAGTTCGGAAAAAATGCTCGAAGTCTTTTCCCTTATAAGAAAGGTAGCTCCAGTGGATGTACTTGTTCTCATTCAGGGCGAAACGGGAACGGGAAAGGAGCTGGTAGCAAGGGCCATACATCAAAGAAGCCCTAGGTCTAAAAAGAATTTCGTGGTGATAAACTGTGCGGCTATCCCAGAATCTTTGTTGGAAGCCGAGCTTTTCGGTTACGAACGGGGGGCTTTCACCGGAGCCTATTCATCGAGAAAGGGAAAGATAGAGGAAGCACATGGCGGGACCCTTTTTCTTGACGAGATAGGGGAAATGCCCTTAACGCTTCAGGCGAAACTTTTGCGATTCATCGAAGATAAAGTGGTGGAAAGGATCGGTTCAAGGAACCCGAAGGCAGTAGATTGTAGGATCATAGCGGCCACAAATCGTGACTTAGAGAAAGAGATAAAGGAAGGGCGTTTTAGAGAAGACCTTTATTATAGACTAAGCGTTATAACCATAAACCTTCCTCCTTTAAGGGAAAGGGGTAAGGATAAAGTACTTTTGGCTCAGTATATCCTCAAAAAATTACAAAGGGAAAACATTGGTTCCAAAAAACGCTTAAGCCCCGAAGCCATTCAAGCCATAATGGAATACCACTGGCCAGGAAACGTGAGGGAGATGATAAACAAGATCCGAAAAGCCCTCTTGGTGAGCGAGTCAGATTTAATCACACCCGAAGACCTCTCCCTTAATTTCCATTCGCCAAAGCCCCTTAAAAAAGGTTTAAAAGAAGAAAAACTAAAAGTAGAAAAAGAAGCCCTTCTTTTGGCCCTTGAGACTTCAGGATACAACATAAGCCGAACGGCAAAACTCCTTGGCATAAGCCGGCCCACCGTTTACAGCCTCATCAAAAGATTTGGCCTTAACCCACTGTCAACTTCTCACAAATTGTAAAGGAATTTTACAATTGAACCACCTTAAAAACCAGGAAAAGCTTAATTTTGGTGTAAAAATTCTTTACACTCCTTTAATTTAAACCTAAAAATCCTCCTGAATTTTGTGACAATTTAAAGGCGGCATAAAAGTTGCGTTCTCCTTATCATGAAAAAAACAAAGTAAGAAAGGCAATACTGTAAAAAGGAGAAAAGTAATTCTATGGGACGAAATAAATGGCAACAACCGGTCAGGTTGATGATATTAAACAAAAATAAAGGAGGTGTAAGATGTTAAAGAAGTTAGCTTTAGTGGGTGTTGCAGGGTTAATGGGGTTGTTTTTTATGGCAGGTTCAAGTTATGCAAAAAATGTATATGATGGGCATCCAGGAGGGCAACCCAGCTGTCAAGGAGATGATTGTATGGTACCTAATCCAATTCAAGCCACAATCGGGGTAGATTTAAAGCTCGATTTTGATGTATGTCTGGAATTGCCCGAAGATTTGTGCAGTTATAAAGGATGTGAGCAAGCTATAATCGTTCAAACAGGACACATGAACTACGGCGAAATCACTCAGAGTGGAGCAAACTTTGCGCTTATTTATCAGACTGGCAACTGGGATTACGCAAACATTGAACAATATGCAGAAAGTGGGGCCATGGCCCTTGTATTCCAAAAAGGAAATTGGAACTTTGCGGATGTGACTCAAAATACCGCTGCCTCAGCTCTTGTTTATCAGGATGGTTGTGGTAATTATGGGATCATTTCTCAATATTAATAAAAACTAAATATTCCATCCTGGCCGGTTATTAAAGGGAGGGGGCTTTTAGAGCCCCCTCTAAAAATTTAGGGGGAGATGATGAGAAATTTAAAGAAAATGGGGTTAATGTTGAGTGCTTTTACTTCCCTGATGTTTTCCCTTGTTATTGACGTAAGGGTTGATAATATCCCCCAGATTAATGATTTAGGGCTTCAAATTCAAAATTTATGTGAGGATATCCCCTTGGTTTCAGAAGAGATTCAGGTAGATCTGATGGGTAATATGGCCTTACTTTATCAAACAGGTAGCTTCAATCAGGCCGAAATAGAGCAGATCGGTATAAGGAACATAGCTATTATCTATCAGGAGGGCTTAAATAACTTTGCGTCTCAACTTCAACAAGGTAATGATAATTTGGCCTTAATAGCTCAAAGGGGAGATGGAAATCAAGCCCTTCAGGAACAGGTATCAAACGGAAATAGTGCCATAATTATACAGATCGGGTCTTCCAATTACGCTTCTCAATACCAAGGAGGAACCGGCAACTGGAGAAGCTTGATAATCCAAGAGGGAATTGGACAGAGAGCCGTAGTTTATCAGCATTAAGGGGGAAGTGATGAAGTTTTTTGAGATAATTAAAGGTTTTTCTTTCGTTTTGCCTTTGTGCTTTTTTTTATCCTTAAAAGCTCAAGGAAAGTCCCCTTTAGAGGTGGAACTGAATTTTAAACGTTCGGGAAATGATCTGGAAATATATGCCCTTTGCAAAAACGAAACCCAAACGGAGCTTTTTGCCCTTTTTGAGCTTGAGGTTATAAAAGAAGGGATAAGTGGCCAAAGCAAAATCGTTCAGAGGAAGATAATAAAACTTTTACCGAACGAAACGGCCTCTCCCTTTCTCACCCGTCTAAAGGTTTATTCGGGGGATCGCCTCTTGATAAATTTGAAGGCATTTGATGAGGAAGGAAAGGTCATTTTGGAGAGGAAGTTCTCTTCGGAGGGAGTGATTTGAAGCTTTTAGGGTTTTTTTTGGGAATTTTCGTTTCGCTTAATTGTTTACCCCAAGAACTTTCGAGATTGTTATTAGATCAGACCAAAACAAGGCTTGGAAGGGAGTTTTACGAGACCTTCTCTTCCCTTTGGGAATTTCCACCGGGGTCTGAATTTAACATAACAGTTTCGGAGCTAACAGATCCAAGAACAGGGACTCAAATTTACATTTACGTGGATGACACCCTGGTGTATGGCACCTTACTAAGGCCAAGAGGTGAAGAATTAGGGGAGAAAGCTGAAGAGGCCATTGAAAGGGTCCTAAGGTACTTACTCCTTAAACAAGAGGAAGAAAAAGCTTTGGGCCACACATTTTTATGAAAGGAGGAAGTTAAAATGAAATATGTAAAATTGATTGTTTTTTTGTTTTTGGTCTCCCTTATTTTGAGTTTTCGGAGCTTTTCATCGGAACTTTCCTTTAAGTTCCTTAATCCTTCTTTTGGCGGTGATCCCCTTTATGGAAGTTTTCTTTTAAAAGAAGCCCAGCTACAAAATACCTTCAAAGAAAAATCGACCTCATTTTACAAACCCAAATCATTACTTGAGAGATTCTCCGAAAGTTTCACCAACCAACTCATATACCGAATGGCCGACATCATGCTCGATCAAATCTTCGGGGAGAATAATCAATTGCCAGAGGAACCAGCCACTTATACCATTGGGAACTTTCGGATAACTTTTGATCCAACAGGGGATAATTACATTTTTGAGATATATGATCTTTCCACAGGCGAAAGCACACGCCTTGAAATGCCAAAATACCTTTGAGAGGGGAGACCATGAAGGGAATTAAAGAAAAATACGTCTTTTTAGGAGGGATACTTCTTATTTTAGGATGCGCTGGTCCTTTACACTACCCCTTTTATGAGAAGGCCATAAGCGGCCCCGAATACATAACGAGCATCCATAAGGATCTTGTCTCATTGCCAAGACCCGAAAAGAGGGTACCAGTAGCGGTTTATAAGTTCCGGGATCAAACGGGCCAGTACAAACCCCCCACCACCTCCACCAACTTCTCCACAGCGGTGACTCAAGGGGCTACTTCTATCCTTATTAAAGCCCTTGAGGACAGCGGTTGGTTCATCCCGGTGGAAAGGGAGAGCTTAAGCAATCTGCTTCAGGAACGGAAAATCATCCAACAAATGGGGAGTCAGTATGCCGATGAAAATTTGAAAAGCGCCATAAGCCAGATCCTTCAGCCCCTGATTTACGCTGGGGTCTTATTAGAAGGTGGTGTTATAGGATATGACACAAACATAGTATCAGGAGGTATAGGGGCCAGGTACTTTGGAGCTGGCGGTTCTGCTCAATACCGGGTCGATAGGATCACCGTTTACGTAAGAGCCGTCTCGGTTAAAAACGGGGCCGTTTTAAAAACTGTGCAGGCCACCAAGGTCGTTTTATCTCAACAGCTTTCGGCTGGGTTCTTCCGGTTCGTAAGGTTAAATCATCTGCTCGAAGCAGAAGCGGGGTTTGCGGCAAATGAACCCGTGGAGATGGCCCTTCAGGAAGCGATAGAAAAGGCCGTGTACGATCTAATAATCGAAGGGGTTAAAATCGGGATGTGGAAACCCGCTGATCCTGAGGCTTTCAAAGGGATAATAGAAAAGTACGAAAGGGAAAAGGAAGAAGCCTTAAAGAAACTTAGGGAACGAAAGGATGAGTTTAAAGAGGAGTCTTAAGGCTCCCCTTCTATAAAAAGGGCCTGTAAGCTTGAACGAGTTGAGACGTTCAACTTGCGATAAAGACTCCGAAGGATGTTCTTAACAGTAGAAAGGTTTATGGAAAGCTTCTTGGCTATTTCTTTATTGGAATACCCCTTACATATCAAGCTTAAAACCTCCTTTTCCCTAGGAGTTAAGGAAACAGAAACCGCACGTCCGTTCTTTGAGTAATTCACGATCTCCCTAAGGGTTCCTTGATCCATCCATAGCTCACCGCTTGTGAGTTTCTCAATGGCTTTTAATAACAACTCAGGAGAAGCATCCAATTGAAGGATCCCATTGACATTATAGAGCAAAAAAGCCGTCCTTTTTTCCGAAGTGCTTAAACCCGTGTCCAAAAGCAAAACCTTCGTCTCGGGAAACCGAGCAATTGATAAAAGAGTTTTGTAATCCAAAATTAAAAGATCAACCTCCTCCAAAGGAGTTTCTTGAGAAAATTCAACGATTGAAACCTCGGAGGGTAGAAAGGACTTGATAAACTCTTTTAATGCTGAGGATAAAAGGATATTATTTAATTTTATCCCAAGGCGCATCATGTTTAGAATTTATCAAAAAAATCACGTTTGTCAAACTTAGGGTAATAAAAATGGAAGGAGCCTTGTTGGTCCTTTTTGCAGTAGGATTGGATCTGGTTTTAGGAGATCCCAGGGGGGTTCCTCATCCGGTAAAGGGGATGGGGTGGTTGATAAGGAGTTTGGAAGGAATTTTGAGAAATATATTTCCTCCTTTTTGGGGAGGGGTGGTTTTATGGTTTATAGTGGTGGGGTTGAGTTTTGGAATAAGCATTTTGGTTCTGGAGTTGGCTTATGGTCTTTCGGTTTGGGTTGGGAGAGTGGTTGAGGTTTTTCTTTTGTGGACCACCATTTCACTTAAGGACTTGAAAGATCATGCTCTAAGGGTGTTTTTGGCTCTAAAAAGTGGGGATCTTGAAGGATCAAGAAAAAGACTTTCCTTTATGGTTTCCAGGGATACCCAAGATCTTTCTGAGGAAGATATAGCCCGAGGGGTTATAGAATCGGTGGCGGAGAATACAACCGATGGGGTTATCTCTCCTTTGTTTTATACCTTTTTGGGAGGAACTCCTTTAGCGATGGCCTTCAAAGCTGTAAACACCCTTGATTCCATGGTAGGTTACAAATCGAGTCAATATATACTTTTTGGTCGTTTTTCTGCCTTAATGGATGACCTCTTTAACTTCATCCCGGCGAGAATCACCGGCCTTTTAGCCCCTCTGGCAGCCCTTTTGTTGAAGATGGACGCAAAAAATGCCCTTTTTACCATGATAAGGGACCATGGTAAAACAAAAAGCCCTAACTCGGGTTATCCCGAATCGGCTTTTGCTGGAGCCTTGAACCTAAAATTAGGAGGTCCAACCAGGTATATGGGTCAACTTCAAAATCTCCCCCTTATCGGAGAAGGCAGAAGCCCCACCCTTGAGGATATCCCTAAAGCCGTAAGGCTATGTTATGGGACAAGCCTTTTGTTTTTAGCAATAGGAATCTTATTCCTGCTTCTATTTTGCCCTACTTACCCCTGCCTCCTCAAAGCTTGGCATCTTTGAAAGTATCTTGACCGCCGCCTCAACAATTTCAAAAGCCAAACAGGCTCCAGTGCCTTCTCCGAGTCTCATTTGAAGGTCCAGAAGTGGTTTTAAACCGAGGTATTCAAGGGCTTTTTTATGCCCCCTTTCGGCCGAAAGGTGTCCAGCTATAAGGTAATCTTTTACCTTAGGTTCCATTTTTGCTGCCAAAAGTGCCGAAGCCGTGGATATGAAACCGTCAATTACGACCGGAATCCTCGCCCTGGCCCCGCCGAGAATCCAACCCGTAAGGCCCCCTATCTCGAGTCCTCCGACCTTATGGAGCACATCGATCGGGTCCTCGGGATCGGGTTTGTTTATTTCAAGGGCCCTTTGAACCACTTGAATTTTTCTTTTTAAGGCCTCATCACTTAAGCCGGTCCCTCTTCCCACGATCTCCTCTGGATCAAACCCGGTTATGGCACATATGACACAGGCACTTGCAGTGGTATTACCTATCCCCATCTCACCTGTACCAATCATATCAAGTCCTTTTTCGAACTCTTTTTGGAAGACCTCAAAACCCCTTAGGATGGTCTTCTCGGCCTCATCTGGACTCATTGCAGGGCCTTTGGTGATGTTGTTTGTCCCTTCTCTTACTTTCATGGGGTAAAAGCGGTCTTTCGCCTCAAGCCATACGGGATCAAGCGGTCCTTTTATACCGAAGTCAACCACTATGACTCTCGCTCCCACGTGATCGGCCAATACGTTAATAGCTGCCCATCCTTTGAGAAAGGAAAAGATCATCTGCCTTGTCACCTCCTGCGGAAAGAGACTTACCCCTTCTTCCACTACCCCATGATCACCCGCACCGACCATAATGGCCTTGTGAGGAAGACCTTCGGGAAATCTCCCCGTTATCCCCGCAACTTGCCAGGAGATCTCATGAAGCCTTCCCAAGGCAAGATAAGGCATCAGGAGGTCTTCGGTTCGTCTTTTTGCTTTTTCGTGGGCCTCTTGGTCAAAAGGCGAAATTCCCGAGAGTATCTCCCTAAGGTTCATCCCAAAACCTCCTTTAAGGTTTGAATAAGTTTCTTATTTTCTTCCGATCGCCTCACACAAACCCTATAAAAGCCGGGCCCAAGCCCTCTAAGTTCCTGAAGATCCCTTATTATAAAACCTTTCTCAAGGAGTCTTTGAAAAAGGTCTTCTTTAGGAGCTTTAAACATGAAGAAATTGGCTTGAGAGGGAAAAACTTTAAAAAATTGAGAAAGCTCTTTTTGAAAAATTTCCTTTTCTTTTAAAAACTCTTCAAAACCCTTAAGAAAAAGGGAATATAAGGTTTCAAGATGCTCAAACACTATCTGAGCCATCACATTTATGCCCCAAGGAGGGGCTAATTCTTTGAGCTTTTCTATAAAAAAGCTTGGTCCGATCAAATACCCTACCCTTATTCCCGGTATTGAAAAGACTTTGGTAAGGGAACGAAGGAGAATCACCTTATTTTTGAAAATCTCTTCCGTTAGGTCTGGTTTTTTTTCGAACGGTACGAACTCCAAAAAGGCTTCATCGATTAAAATCCATCCTTTTGAAATACGAGCACATTCTTTGAGGATTTCCTCATTAAGAAGATTTCCAGTGGGGTTATTGGGATTACAAAGAATTAAGAGATCCGCCTCCTTAAAGGAGTTAATAAGTCTCTCTTCTGGGATATGGAAACCATTTTGTTCTTCAAGAACCAAGAACTTAATTTGAGCCCCTACACCGATCGCTGCCCTTTCGTATTCCGAAAATGTAGGAACTGGAAGAAGAACCTTTTTAGGCTTTAAGACCCGCAAGGTCAGGAAAATCAGCTCCGCTGAGCCGTTTCCCAAAAATAGGTTCTCTTTGGGAAGGTTTAAAAAATTGGAGAGACTTCGCTTAGCCCTGTTAAGATCCGGGTAAAAGGCGAGAAGGTCGATATTTTCCATAAGGATCTCCTTTACCCTTTTGAGGTCAAAGAAGCAATTTATATTGGAAGAAAAATCGAGAAGATCCCAAGGAGGCCGTCCCGTTAATTCCGAGGCCAAAAAGACTCTCCCACCATGGCCTTTCAAAAAAAGTTCAGACATAAAAGCCCCACCAACTCCGTGGTTTCGATTAAAGCCCCCAGAAGATCCCCCGTATAACCTCCGAGTCTTCTTCGGTAATAAAAGGAAACCATAAAGCCATATAGGAGAGAAATTCCGAACCCAAGGAGCCCCCGAATTCCTAAAAGGAAAAAACTCACCGAACCGCTTAAAACTAACCCAAAAACCGTCATCCCCCTTTTTGGAGGATAAAAGGGGCTTACCTTTCCTTGTTCTCTCAAATAAGGAAGAAAAAGCATGGGTAAAAGCACCCCCGTTCTTCCCCACATGGGAAACAAAAAAAGAACCCCTTTCTGAGGAAGAAGGGGTATTAAAAAAAGGACCTTTCCCGCTATTACGGTCTGAATGGACATTACCCCAAAGGCACCGGTATGCGGATCCCGCATTATCCTTAAAACCTCCTCTCGGGTAAACCCTCCCATTAAGGCGTCACACGCATCGGAAAGGCCATCAAGATGAAGCCCCCTTGTCAAAATGATCAAGGAGAGAACTATGAGAAAAGCCACAAGATAAGAGGGCAATTTCCCTACGAGGATCGAAATACCCCACAATACAGCTCCTAAAAAAAGGCCCACCAAAGGGAAGAAGCCGGGAGCCTTTTTAAAATCCCCTAAGGGCGGAAATGGAAAGATCGTGAGGAAGCTTAAAGCTGTAAAGAGGGCTTTCATGGTTTTATCCTTAAAGGGAGGCCAGAGACCATAAGATAGACCTCATCGGCACCCTCGGCCATTATCTGGTTCACCATCCCCTGAAGATCGCGAAAGCGTCTACCGAGCTTTGAAGCCGGAACTATCCCCCACCCTACCTCATTGGTGATGAGAATCACCCGATGATCCGAAACGGAAAGAGACTCTTTAAGCTCCTGAGCTCTTGCGAGTATCTCTTCATCGTTTAAGCCCAGAAAGATCAAATTCGAAATCCATAAGGTCAGACAGTCTACAATCACCGTTGAGACCTCTTTAAGGGAACCGAGAACCCCTATAAGGTCACTTTTCTCCTCTACGGTTCTCCAGTCCTTTGGCCTTGATTGTTGATGTTTTTTTATCCTTATTTCCATCTCCTCATCTTCAGCTGAAGCCGTAGCCACGTAAATAACCGGAGGAGGCCATTTAAGGGCCAATTGTTGGGCAAAGCGGTTTTTCCCACTTCTTACCCCTCCAGTAATAAGGACGACCTTCCCCTTTCTCATCTTTTGTAGTTTTCAGGAGTTTTATATCATTTTTTCATGTTCCGTAACACTAAAACCTTCATGGTAAAGGTACCCAAAAAGAAAATAGTTTTCTTCAACTTCCTGCTCGAATCTTACGAGGGGTTAGGCATTTCTCGAACAATTGACCCCAAAGAGGGGATTTTAGAAGTTTACGTGCCAGAAGAGCTTGAAAAAGACTTCTTAGATTTTCTCGAAAGGCTTAAGGGTGAGATGGAACTTCAATGGTCAAGATCTTAAGTTCTTCAACCGGTTTAAGGCTTCCTTTAAGCGATCTTCTGAAACCGTGAGGGCTATTCTTATATAGCCTTCACCGTTTTGACCGAAACCACTTCCAGGAGTAACTACAATGCCAACCTCTAAAAGTTTATTAGCAAAAGAAACCGAAGTATAACCTTCGGGAACCTTAAGCCATAGGTAAAAGGTGGCTTGAGGGACAAAGGGGCTAAATCCCAATTCTTTGAGGCCATTTACCATCAAATCCCTTCTTCTCTTTAAGATCATCTGCCATTTTTGAACTTCCTCATCCACATTGCCCTGGAGGGCCCAAATGGCGGTCCTTTGAATGGCACAAAAGACCCCCGAGTCCACATTGGTCTTAACCTTTCCAAGCCCTTGGATCAAATGAGCATTGCCTACCGCAAACCCGATTCTCCATCCCGTCATGCGAAAGGTCTTGGAAAGCGAATGGAATTCGATTCCGATCTCTTTGGCTCCCTCTACGGCCAAAAAGCTTGTCGGTGGCTCATCGAAGTAAAGTTCACTGTAAGCCAAGTCATGGGCTACGATAAGCCCATAATCTTCGGCAAAGGCCACGACCTCACGAAAGAACTTCCTTGTAGCCGTTGCCCCGGTGGGGTTATTCGGGTAATTGAGGAACATCAGTTTGGCCCTTTTGGCTATTTCACTTGGAATGTCCCTCAGATCGGGTAAAAAAAAGTTTTCTTCCTTTAAAGGCATAAAATAAGGAATGCCCCCCGCCAAGATGGTTGAAGCTCGGTAAACGGGGTATCCAGGATCGGGAACGAGCACATAATCCCCCGGATTGACGAAGGCAAGGGGAAAATGAGCAATTCCTTCCTTCGAACCAATAAGGGCCATGACTTCCCGCGAAGGATCAAGGCTCACTCCAAAACGTCTTTCATACCACAATGCCACGGCTTCGCGGAATTCAAAAAGCCCTTCATAATCGGGGTAATGATGATTTATGGGGTTTTGTAATTCCTCATACATTTTTTGGACAATAGGTTGAGGGGTTTCCAAATCGGGATCACCGATACTTAAGTCGATGAGATCTAAGCCCTTTTGTTTTAATTGTTGCTTTCTTTTGTCCAACTCCGCAAAAAGATAAGGAGGAATGGCTTTGATGCGGTCAGCATATTCCATTCCCAGAATCCTCCTTTTAGGTGTTTTTTTATTAGATCAATTTTTATAGAATTAAAGACGAAATTACAAGGATGAAAATTTGTCTTTCAACAGGCAGTTTGTTTAAACTCCACTTGGCCAAAATCTTTCACATAGCAAAAGAAGCTGGGTTTGAAGGTCTGGAAATACTCATCTGTCCCCGCATATCTAAACCTTATGATTTGGAAGAAGCATTAAGGCTTTCGTGGGAAATCCTACCCGTTAAGGGAATTCATGTGCCCTTTTTTAGGTTTAGTGGGTGGTGGGGAAAAGTCTCCTCTTTTAAAAAAGCCATCACGTGGGCAAGGGTTCTTGGGGCTTCGGTTGTAACTTTTCATCCTCCCAATTGGTTAAATTTCGAGTTCCTGTTCTGGTTGTGGATGTTCCGGGTGAAAAATTTTAAGGAAGAAACAGGAGGCTTGGTGGATCTTTCTATTGAGATAATGCCAGTTGAAAACCCAAAAAGTAAATTTTCCGGTTATTTCTGGAACGATCCTTTGAGCTTAAAGGCATTCGCTAAGAAAAAAGGCCTCGCTTTAACCCTCGATATAACCCATATGGCAACAAGAAACAGCAATCTTATACCTTTCTTCCTTTCCCTTTACGAAGAAGGGCTCGTTAAAAACATCCACCTGAGCGACTTTAAATTTCCCGATCAACATCTATTTCCAGGTAAAGGGAATTTACCCATGATGAGGTTTCTCAATCTTTTAAAACATTTAAATTACCGTGAACTTATCACTGTCGAAATTACCCCAAAAGAGTTGCCCGAAACTGAAGAGGGGATGATTGAGAAACTTAAGATTCTTGTAAACTTCATAAAGGAGGTAACAAGATGACACATCTTGTGGTTCTTTGCACCTTTGGAAAAAGGGAAGAAGCTGAAAGGATATCTAGACTCCTCCTTCAAAAAAGGCTTTGCGCTTGTATCCAAATCGTAGGTCCCATCAAGAGCGTTTACCTTTGGAAAGGAAAAGAGGAAGAATCAGAAGAATGGCTATGCTTAATGAAGACCTCCTCCGAGTTATATAAAGAAGTTGAGGCCTTGCTGATTAAAGAACATTCCTACGAAGTACCCGAGATCATCGCCCTTCCTATCTTGATGGGAAACCCCTCCTATATAAAATGGCTCGAAGAAGAACTCACTAAAGAAGGTTGATAACCTCACAAAAATGGGTTAGTTTTAGGGTCTATGATGGAGGAGAGCCAGCTTTTAAAACAGAGGAAGGAAAAAGCGCAGAGGCTAAAAGAAGAGGGTATAGAGCTTTATCCGAGAGGGTTCAAAGTCGATTGTAGTTCCAAAGACCTTAAAGATCGCTACGGCCATTTATCGACATCGGAACTTCAAGACTTAAAGGAAGAATATCTAATTGCCGGAAGGATAATGAGCATAAGGGATTTTGGAGGAGCTGTTTTTTCTCATATTCAGGACCAAGAAGGGCGCATCCAAATCTATCTTGGGAAAAACACCCTTGGTGAAGAGGTCCTAAAGTTCTTCAAAAAGCTCGATATAGGAGACATAATAGCCGTCCGAGGCAAACCCTTTAAGACTCGAACAGGTGAGTTAACCTTGGAGGTCCATTGGTTTAAACTTCTGTGTAAGTCACTAAGGCCCTTACCCGAAAAATGGCATGCTTTAAAGGATGTGGAGATCCGTTATCGTCAAAGATACCTTGATCTAATCGTAAATCCTCACGTAAGGGAGACCTTTCGAAAGCGTACCCTTATCATCCAAACGATAAGGGAATTTTTCATAAAAAGGGGCTTCCTCGAGGTAGAAACTCCTATCCTTCAAACTATACCCGGAGGAGCCCGGGCCAAACCCTTTAAGACCTATCATAATGTCCTGGAAATGGAGCTCTATTTGAGGATCGCACCAGAACTTTATCTTAAAAGGCTTGTAGTTGGAGGGTTTGAAAAGGTCTTTGAGATAGGGAAAAACTTTCGGAACGAAGGGGTTTCAAGCCTTCATAACCCCGAGTTCACGATGATCGAGTTTTACCAGGCTTACAGCAATTATGAAGATTTAATGCATCTTACGGAAGAATTGTTCTGTGAAATAGCCCAAAAGACAAACGGATCCCTCAAAATAAGTTATCAGGGAATCGAAATTGACCTCACTCCACCCTGGCCCAAGATCCCCATGGTCCAAGCCTTAATTCAAAGGGGCTTAGATGAAGAGGTAAGAGACCCTCTCAAGGCTTTGGAGACTTGTAAGGGTTTAGGACTAAAATTAGAGGGCGATGAGTCCCACGGGGAGTTGATCAATCTGCTTTTCGAAGAATTGGTTCAACCTCATTTGATCCAACCCACCTTCATAATCGATTATCCCGTTGAAGTTTCCCCACTTGCCCGGAGAAAGACCGATGACCCAAGGTTCGTAGAGAGGTTTGAGCTTTTCATCTTAGGAAAGGAGATAGCCAACGGTTTTACCGAATTGAACGATCCCGAAGACCAAAGGCAAAGGTTTATAGAACAGTTGAAAAAGAGGAACTTGGAGGAATGGGAGGGGTTGATAGATGAGGATTTCCTTTTGGCCTTGGAATATGGGCTTCCTCCCACAGCTGGCGAAGGAATAGGCATCGATCGTTTGGTCATGCTTTTTACCGATTCTCCCTCTATAAGGGATGTAATTCTCTTTCCCCACATGAGGAAAAAACCTTGAGGCCTTCTTTCGAGCTTTTTTTGTCACTGAGGCATCTGAAGTCGAAAAAAAGGGAACGTTTCATATCAATAGCAACCTTCATATGCCTGTTAGGGGTGAGTCTTGGCGTAATAGCCCTCATAGTAGTCTTATCGGTTATGAACGGCTTCCAAGAGGCAATAAAGGAGAAAATCTTGGCCCTTTCGGCCCATGTGTTAGTATTAAATCACCAAGGCCCCTTTTTACCTGAGGAAGCGAGCAAAAAGCTCAAGGGTTTAAAAGAAATAAGTTCTTTAAGCCCCATGGTTTTGACCCAAATTATAGTAAGTTCGGACTACGCGAGTTCCGGTGCGGTTTTAAGAGGGATAACCCGTGAGGCCCCGGAACTTTCATATCTTCAGGAAAAACTTTTGGATGGCGAAAGGAACTTAAAAAGCGGTGAAGTTTGGGTAGGAGTTGAGCTTTCAAAAATTCTGGGCGTAAGGGTTGGGGATCGGTTGAGGTTAGTCTCACCTTCGGGAAGGTTTCATCCTTTTGGCATGATCCCGAGAGTAAAAGACGTAGTAATAAGCGGCATCTTTCAAGCAGGTATGTACGATTACGATGTGGCTTTAATCTTAGCTCCCCTTGAGGATGTTCAAAGTTTTCTCTCTTTGAATAATAAGGTCACCCATCTTGCCATAAGGGTGAAAGATATTTATCAAGCCCATAGGGTGTCAAAACAGATCCAAAGGCTTTTGGGAGGTTTCTTTTTCACCCGGGATTGGATGGAGATGAACAAGAACTTGTTTTACGCTTTAAGGATGGAAAGAAGGGTGATGTTTATCCTGCTCTCGCTAATTGTGGCGGTCGGAGCCTTCAACATAATTGGCGTCCTTATGATGAGTGTTATGGAGAGAAGACGAGAAATAGCCATCCTAAGATCGATGGGAGCTCAAAAGAAGACCATCCTGAAGATATTCCTCTATCAAGGCCTTTTGATAGGCACCATAGGAACCTTTATCGGAACCCTTGGTGGTATTATTCTGTCTTTAAATATTTCGAGAATCGCCAATATGCTTGAAACTTTATTCGGACTTAAATTCCTGCCTCCAGATGTCTATTACATCACGGAAGTCCCATCAAAGCTGGATTTAACGGATACAGTAGCTATTGTGATCTTGGCCCTTTCATTAAGCCTTCTCTCATCGCTTTACCCAGCTTGGAAAGCATCAAATCTGGATCCAGTAGAGGTCTTAAGGTATGAGTGAGGAGTTACTTATAGCATCTCGCGTTACGAAGGTATTCCGACTTGGATCTGAAGAGATATGGGCCCTTAAGGGGATCGATCTGAGTATAAAAGAAGGCGAGATGATAGCCATACTGGGAGCCTCAGGGGCGGGGAAAAGCACGCTTTTACATATTCTCGGGACTCTGGAAAGGCCCACCTCTGGATCCGTTAAGTACCGAGGACGAGCTGTAGAGGATTTAAGGGAGGAGGAACTCTCTTCATTGAGAAACAAGGAAATGGGGTTTCTCTTTCAATTTCATTACCTTCTTCCTGACCTCAACGCTTTAGAAAACGTGATGGTCCCCTGTCTTTTGGCGGGTCTTTCTTACCAAGAATCTGTTAAACGGGCTAAAGAAATTTTGGAAAGACTGGATTTAGGCTCTAGGCTTAAACACCGACCTGGAGAGCTCTCCGGAGGGGAACAACAAAGAGTGGCTTTAGCTCGAGCCTTAGTGATGAACCCTAAGATAGTTCTTGCCGATGAACCCACGGGAAATTTGGATTCCAAAACGGGCAAAAAACTAATAGCGATCTTACAGGACTTTAATCGCTCTTACGGGACAACGGTGGTAGTAGTGACTCACAATTTGGAATTGGCTTTCTTCTTTCCCAGAAGGCTTTATATGGCTGATGGTCTGTTAATCAAGGAGGAAAGGAGCTAAAGGAGGTTAAAAATGGTAAATAAAATGGCCTGGTTAATCCTTCTTATGACGCTTCTTCCGACTTTGGGCCTTTGTGAAAAGCCAATAAAGGAAATAAGAATTGTGGGGAATGTGAAAATAGAAAAGGAAGTAATCCTAAGGACGATAAAAAGCAAAGAAAATGAACCGTTCGATAAAGAGGTGGTCTCTGACGACGTAAAGGCTCTTTACGCACTCGGATATTTTCGCGACATAAGGGTCCATTTGGAGGAAAAAGAAGACGGGGTGATTTTAACTTATATCGTTCAAGAAAAGCCAAAGGTCAAAGATTTAATCATCTCAGGTTACCAAAGGTTGAAACGGGAAGAGATCGAAGGGGTTTCAAGGATAAAAAAAGGCGAGTTTTTCGAAGAAGAGTTGCTCCGAGAAACCGAAGAGGCTTTGAAAAATCTTTACGCTTCTAAGGGGTTTTATACGGCCTCCATTGAGAGTGAAGTGGAAGAACTTCCCGATAACGAAGTAAGGGTCTTCATAGACATATATGAGGGGCCCAAGGGGGCTATAAGGGAGATAAGGTTTGTGGGAAACAGGAGTTTTAGCTCTCGAACCCTAAAAAAATTGATGCAAACCAAGGAGAAGGATTGGCTAAGCTGGTTAACCAAATCGGGAACTTTTAATAAAGAGATCTTACAAGTTGACCTTCAACGTATAAGGTATTTTTATCAGGACAATGGGTACCTTGATGTCAAAATCGATGAACCCAAAATAAACTCCTCACGAGATGGTAAGTACCTTTTTATCGAAATAAAAATCGAGGAAGGAATCCCTTATAAGGTGGGAACTGTAGACCTTCAAGGTGAACTCATTGAGACTAAGGAAAAAATCCTCAAGAAGGTCAAGCTCGAGACCAAACCAAATAAGGTTTATCGCATCTCCCAGGTGGAAAGGGATGTTTCAAAATTAGTGGATTATTATGCGGATAAAGGGTATGCCTTTGTAGAGGTTCGGCCTCTTAGTTTTCGGGAACCAGAGAAAGGCCTCGTAAAAGTGGTTTTCCAAGTAGAACCAGGAGAAAAGGTATACCTTGGCCGCGTCCACATCCATGGAAACACCAAAACCCACGACAAGGTCATAAGGCGGGAGATAAAGCTTTCAGAAGGTGAGACCTATAGCGCCGTTAAAATGAGGGAGAGCCAAAAGAGGATCAAAAGATTAGGCATATTTAAAGAAGTAACTTTTAATCCCGTACCAGGGGCAAGGCCCAATGTGCTTGATTTGGATGTGAAGGTAGAAGAGATGCCAACAGGTGCCTTTCAATTCGGAGGCGGTTATAGCTCGGTCCACGGTTTGGTGGGAATGATCTCAGTATCCGAAAAGAACCTCTTTGGAAGGGCCTATCGAGGCTACTTAAAGGCCACCCTCGGAGGGAAGATGAACGAATTTTCCCTCGGCTTTAGTGACCCAAGGTTTTTGGATTCCTCTTATTCAATAGGTTTCGACCTCTTCAATGAAACTTATAAGTATACCACTTATGATTATCGTATAAGGGGAGGAGACGTAGTAATTGGCAAGGAGTTAACGGATCACTTAAGCGTTAGCCTTTCTTACCGTTATGAAAGACAAAAGGTCTTCAACGTAAGCGAAGATGCTTCGGAGTACATTAAATCCTACCAAGGAGTAAGCACCACAAGTAAAGCCACCTTGAGTTTTAGCTACTGGACATTAGATGATCCTTTCAGTCCTACCCTAGGATGGGACAACGATTTCACCTTAACCAACGCGGGAAGGTTCCTTGGGGGTGATGTGGATTTTCTTAGGGCGAGTCTTTCAATAAGTTATTTCAAACCCATAAAAGGAGACTTAGTCTTTAACTTCCGGAGTAAACTCGGGATCATAGAGGAGTACGGGGGAAAAAAGATACCCCTTGGCGAAAAGTTTTACGTGGGAGGTTTAAGGACTATAAGAGGCTTCGAGTACGGCATGGCAGGACCAGTGGATGAGAATAAGGAACCTATAGGGGCTTTAAAGATGGTGGTGTTTAACTTCGAATTCCTTTATCCCTTAAGCAAAGAGCTTGGACTCAAGCTCGCCTTGTTTTACGATGTGGGTAAGGGATTTGACGAATGGAAGGACATTACACCTTTAAAGCACGCGGTAGGAGCGGGAATAAGATGGTATTCACCTTTAGGGCCAATAAGGATAGACTGGGGATATAATCTCTTCCCCAAAAAGGGGGAGAAGAGGGGGGTATGGGATTTCGCAGTGGGTATAATGTACTAAAATTGGAAAAAAACAAATCCTAAAAGGAGGATGGAAATGAGATTGGTAAAATGGGTAGTGGCTTTCTCCGTTTTATCTCTATGTTCTCTGAGTTTCGCTCAACAGCTTAAAATCGGTTATGTGGATGTACAACGGGTGTTAAGTGAATCCAAAAAGGGGCAAGAAGCAAAGGCGAAAATAGAAGCGAGAGGCAAAGAACTTGATCGGCAATTTCAACAGATGCAACAAGAATTAAACGTTTTAAGGGACGAAATAGAAAAGAAAGGTTCTTTGATGAGTGAAACTGTTTTAAAGGAAAAACAAAAGCAATTCGATCAAAAAAGAAGGCAACTTGAACAGTTTGTTAGCGATTCGCAACAAGAACTTCAAGAAATGGAACGTAAAGCAGTGGCTGAAATACTAAAGGAAATAGAGAGTATAATAGCAAATATCGGCAAAAGTAAGGGCTATACCCTCATATTGGAAAAGCAAAGAAGCTTCATCCTTTATGCTCCTCCGGAGATCGATTTGACCAATGAAGTCATAAAGGCCCTTGACGCCAAGAAGCCATGAGGGAACTGACCTTAGGGGAGATCGCCCAGATTTTGGGAGGGAGGTTAATTGGGGACCCTTCAATTAAGGTGAGGGGCATTAAGGGTATTGAGGAAGCTGAGGAAGGCGATTTGACGTTTGTGGGCTCAGAAAAGTACTTGAAGTTCCTTTTTTCCACCCGGGCTTCGGCGGCTATAGTTTTTAAAGAAGTGGACTCGCCTATACCTTTGATAATCCTTTCCAATCCTTACTTGGGAATCGTGAAGCTTATGGAAAAGTTTTATCCTACAAAGCTTCCTTCCCCTTCCATCTCCCCCCATTGTTGGATCAGTCCTTCGGCTAAGATTGGCCAAGACGTTTATATAGGTCCATTTGTTTACGTAGGGGATGAAGCGGAGATTGGCAATCGAGTCATCCTTTATCCGGGTGTTTATGTGGGTTCAAGGGTAAAAATCGGAGAAGAGAGCATCCTTTATCCTAACGTTGTCCTTTACGAAGGAACAATCATAGGCAAAAGGGTTATAATTCACGCGGGAACTGTCATAGGTTCTGATGGGTTTGGGTATCTTAAAGAGGGAGATGCCGTCTTTAAAATCCCTCAAATAGGGGGGGTTAAGATCGAGGATAATGTGGAGATTGGGGCCAACTGTGCAATAGACAGGGCCACCTTTGGTTGGACCAAAATAGGAAGAGGAACCAAAATAGATAATCTCGTCCAAGTAGGGCATAACGTCTCCATAGGGGAGAATTGCCTCATTGTGGCTCAAGTTGGAATAGGAGGAAGTACGGTCATTGGGAGGGGTGTCATTATAGGGGGTCAGGTGGGAATATCGGATCACGTTAAAATTGGGGATGAAGTCAAGGTATCGGGCAAAGCGGGGATATTCAGGGATGTGGAACCCAACGAAAAGGTGGGCGGTGTGCCTCAGATGCCGCATGGGAGATGGATGAGGGTGGCAGCTGAATTGGTTAAGCTTCCAGAGTTGAGGAAATCCCTAAAAGAGCTTGAGGAAAGAATAAGCCTTATTGAAGAAAAATTAAAAGGGGAATCCAGATGATGGACATTAAAGAGATCATGCAAATTTTACCTCATGCCTTTCCCTTTCTGCTTGTAGATCGAGTGATTGAGATAGAAGTTCCCCGTAGAATTGTGGGGTTGAAAAGCATCACTTACAACGAGGCCTTTTTCCCGGGCCATTTTCCGGGTGACCCATTGATGCCCGGTATGTTGATAATCGAAGCCATGGCTCAAACAGCGGGGATTTTGGCGTATAAGGCCATGGGAGAGGAGGCCGAGGGCAAGGGGGTTTACCTCATGGCCCTAAGGGAAGCCAAATTCAGAAGGCCGGTTTTACCCGGTGATCAGTTGCTTTTGGAAATGGAGACGGTGAAAAGAAGGGGGAACATATGGGTTTTCCGAGGAAAAGCCAAGGCAAATGGACAAATTGTGGCTGAGGCCGAGATAATGGCTATGATTCGAGAAAATAAATCCAAATCCCCCCAAATACACCCTACCGCAATAGTTCATCCCTCCTGTGAATTAGCCGAAGGGGTTGAGATAGGACCCTATTCCATTATTGGAGAAGACGTTAAAATCGGTGAGAACACTTGGATTGGATCCCATGTGGTAATAGATCAAGGAACTGTCATAGGTAAAAATTGTCAGATTTTCCACCATGCATCCATAGGTACACCTCCTCAACACATCCGTTATCAAGGTGAAAAGACCAGTGTCATAATCGGTGACAATTCGGTGATTCGGGAGTTTGTGACCATTCATCGAGGTACAAGTTTTGGAGGCGGTTTAACAAAAGTAGGGAATAATAACTTCATCATGGCCTATGCCCATGTGGCTCATGACTGCCAACTTGGCGATTTCGTCATAATGGCAAACGCAGCGCAACTTGCAGGTCATGTAACGGTGGGGGATCATGCTATAATAGGAGGGATGGCAGCAGTACATCAATTCGTGAGAATAGGGAAATTCGCCTTCATAGGGGGTGCCACAGCAGTACCCAAGGACATACCTCCTTATGTTACAGCTTCAGGCATAAGGGCTAAATTATATGGTATTAACGTGACCAATCTCAAAAGGAACGGCTTTTCCGATGAGGTCATAAGGGCCCTTCGAAAAGCCTATAAGATACTTTTCCGTTCTTCAAAGCCTTTAAAAGGGTGTATAGAGGAAATCAAAAATAGCGAGCTTTTCACCTATCCTGAGGTTAAGGATCTGGTGGAGTTTCTCGAAGGTAGCAAAAGGGGAATTACTCGATGAAGGAAAAGCTAAAGATAGCGGTAATTGGGGTAGGAAGATGGGGAGAACTTCATGCTCAAAAGTTTGCTTCCATGCCCCAAGTGGAGCTGGTAGGAGTTGTGGATATTTTGCCCGAAAGGGCCCAAGAGGTGGCTCGGAAGGTAGGAAGTAGGCCATTTTTTGATTACCGAAAACTTTTGGGGGAGGTGGAGGCCGTAAGTATTGCCACTCCCACTTCCGTTCACTATAAAATAGCCAAGGATTTCCTCCTCAATGGGACGCATGTACTTTTAGAGAAACCCATGACTTCAAATCTTGAAGAGGCCCTGCATCTTGAGGAGATCTCAAAAAGCCGTAATTTGATACTACAAATAGGTCATCTTGAAAGGTTCAATGGGGCATTGGAAGGCATTTGGGACTTCTTAAAGGACATAAAAAGGGTGGAGGTGATAAGGCATTCGCCTTGGACAGAGAGGAATTTCGACATAGATGTGATATTGGACCTAATGATCCATGATCTTGATCTTTTGGAGTATCTAGTGGGAGTAAAGCCTAAAAGACTTAAGGCATGGGGTAAAAGGGTGAAAACTCCTTTTATTGACGAAGCCCAGGCGATCATCGAAACGGAAGAAGGGGTGGAGATAAGGCTTTCCTCAAGCAGGGTAGCTCAACAAAAAGTGAGGAACATCCATTTTATAAAGGAACAAGGTGAGTTAACTTTGGATCTTTTAAACCATAGCTTCGTTTTTAAAGAGAATGGACTTATCAAAAAAGGGGGTAAAAAAAAGGATGCATTAAAAGAGGAAATAGAGGCGTTTGTGAGAAGCATCCAAGAGGGATCATCACCTCCTGTTACTGCCAAAGAAGGCCTTAAGGCCCTTCAATTGGCTTTAGAGATTTCTAAGCTTGCCTTATCTGGATGAAGAAAAAACACATATTGATCGTGGCTGGTGAAGCCTCAGGCGATCTTTACGGTGCCCAACTGGTATTCTTCCTTAAGGAAAAACACCCCGAATTTGATTTCTTTGGAATAGGAGGCCCCGAATTAAGGAAGGCTGGTTTAAGAAGCCTATGCAGAATGGAAGAGCTTTCAGTGGTGGGATTATTTGAGGTCTTTCCGAAAATACCAAAATTGTGGAGGGCCTTAAGGTTAATAGAGAAAGAAATAAAAACCCTTCAAGTTAACCTCTCTATTCTGATAGATTTCCCAGGTTTTAACCTCCATTTGGCCAAAAAATTAAAGAAATGGGGGATCCCCATACTTTATTATGTTAGTCCCCAAATCTGGGCCTGGTGGCCAAGTAGAGCCAAAAAGTTAAAGGGGTATGTGGATCGTCTTGCGGTGATTTTGCCTTTTGAAGACGAATTCTTTAAAAAGTACGGCATAGAAGCTCATTTTGTGGGACATCCTCAAAGGGAAATAATCGAAAAGGCCCCTTCAGCCGAAGAAGCCAGAATCTCTTTAGGAATCACGTCCGAGGAAAAGGTCATCGGGCTTTTCCCAGGCTCAAGAAAGGGAGAGGTTAAGAGGCACCTGAAGGTAATGGTTGAAACGGTTAAGCTTTTAAAAAGGGAATTTTCAAACCTCAAAGCGCTTTTAGCCCTTGTACCTGGTTTAAGCGACGATTTTTTTGAAATAAAAGAGGGAATAAAGATCATAAAGAACGACCCTCTTCGGGTTATGGCTGCATCTGATCTTGTGATAGCAGCTTCTGGTACCGTCACTTTACAAGGAGCCCTTATGGGAAAGAGAATGGTGGTAATTTACAAGGTAAATCCGCTTTCTTATTTTTTTGCTAAGGCCTTGGTAAAGGTTCCCTTTATAGCTTTGCCAAATCTCCTTTTGGGAAAGTTGGTCTTTCCCGAACTGATCCAAAGAGAAGCGACTCCTTCCCAGTTAGCCGAAGTAGCCAAAAATTTGCTTTTGGACGAAAATAAAAAAGGAGAGATGGAATTTGTTTCGGAACGCTTGAGGGAGCTTTTACCAAGGGGTGCACCTGAAAGGGTTGCACAGATAGCTTTAGAGTTGATGAGATGAAACATACGTCTTTCGTCCTATACAAAAGGCTTTTAGGTTTCGTTAAACCTTATTGGAAACGCCTCCTTGTAGCTGGATTGGCCATGGTAGGTGTTTCCGCTATCACGGCCCTTTTGGCATTTCTCACCAAGAATGTGCTTGATGACATATTCATCAAAAAAGACCTTTTTATGTTAAAGATACTCCCTCCAACTGTTTTGGGTTTAGGAATCATCAAAGGGTTTTTGGATTATTACCAAAGTTACCTTATGAACTACGTGGGACAAAGGGTTGTAGCCGATATCAGAGCTAAACTCTACCAACACCTTCAAATGCTCTCCATTTCTTATTTCCATCGAAATCCCACCGGTAGTTTGATGTCCCGTTTGACCAATGACGTTAACACTATGCAAGGGGCCGTCTCTTATGCGGTTACAAGTTTTATAAAAGATACTTTCACTGCGGTGGGCCTTATAGGAGTGGTTCTATATCGGGATTTTTGGATGGGCCTTTTGGCCCTTTCGCTTTTCCCTTTCATAGGGTGGATTTTCGTTGATTTAAGTAAAAGGATGAGAAGGACGAGCCGGAAATCCTTGGAAAGCATGGGATTTTTAAGCGCTTTCCTTCAAGAAACCATAGTGGGACAAAGAATCGTAAAGGCCTTCTGCATGGAGGATTACGAAATCGAGCGCTTCAAAAAGGCCAATGATCAATACTTCCGATATATCATGAAAAGGCTGAGGGTAAGGGCTCTATCCACCCCTCTTATAGAAGCGCTCGGTTATTTGGGAATAGCCGGTTTTATCTTCCTGGGTGGGTTAAGCGTCATAAAGGGCAGGATGACTCCCGGGGAATTTTTCTCCTTTATGACGGCTCTGGCCATGCTCTATGACCCTTTGAGGGGGCTAAGTAAGGTTAACGCTCAGATACAAGAGGGGCTTGCTGCTGCAAAAAGGGTCTTTGAACTTTTCGAGGAAAAACCTGAAGTAAAAGAGGCCCCTGATGCAATAGATCTTCCGCCTTTCCAAAACGAAATTGTCTTTGACAGAGTGTCCTTTCGCTATGATGGTGACTGGGTATTGAGAAATGTAAGCTTTAGGATAAAAAAGGGGGAAAAGGTAGCCATAGTAGGGGCTTCAGGAGCGGGAAAAACCACGTTGGTCAATTTGCTTTTGAGGTTTTACGATGTAACTGAAGGGGCAATTTATATAGATGGGATTGACATAAGAAAAGTTACCCTTAAGTCGTTACGCAATCAGATCGCCATAGTGACGCAGGAAATAATACTGTTTAACGATACGGTCAAAAACAACATAGCCTATGGAAGGCCTGATGTGAGTGATGAGGAGATCATAGAGGCCTCAAAGGCAGCTAATGCCCATCAATTTATCATGGAACTACCCAACGGTTATGATACCGTGATTGGAGAACAAGGCGTGAAACTTTCTGGAGGGCAACGACAGAGGATCACCATCGCAAGGGCCTTGGTTAAAAATGCGCCTATACTCATTCTCGATGAGGCCACCTCTTCGGTTGACGCCGAATCCGAAAAGGAGATTCAAGAAGCGCTCGAAAGGTTAATGGAATCAAGAACCGTCATCATAATCTCCCATCGGCTTTCCACTATAAGAAACGCCTCGAGGATCCTGCTTCTTTCAGAAGGAAGGACCATCGATGAAGGCACCCATGAAGAGCTTATGGCAAGAAACGAAGAATATAGGCGCCTTTATGAACTTCAAAGTCATCCCTTTTTGGAAGGAATGTGATTTTAAGGCCTCTTAAAGTCTTAAGTTACAGATTTAAGGAAAGACTCGGATTATGGAATCATAGGCTAAAAGGGAATATCCTTTCAAAGGCTCCTTTTTTGTGGGCCCATGGAGCTTCGGTAGGAGAAGTAAGGCTTACATTATTGCTTTTAAAAGAGCTCAAGCCTCTTATAAATTTGCCTTTCCTCCTCACCTCCATGACCCCTCAGGGCTTACAAATAGGTGAAGGTAAAGTCGATCAAGTCCTTCCATTCCCCATACCCTTTGGCCCCCCGGTTCAAAGGTTCTTTGACGTAGTAAAACCTCGGGGACTGCTGGTTAGCGAAACTGAGATTTGGCCGTCTGTTTTAAAAGAGGCAAAGAAAAGAGGGGTTCCCGTAATACTTTTTAATGGAAGGCTTTCCGCACGGTCTTTCCGAAGGTTTTATCCTTTTAAGTTTTTCTTCAAAAAGGCCTTTGAGGCGTTTACGCTTTTACTAGTAAGGTCTGAAGAGGATGGGGAGCGTTTTTTAAGGCTTGGGGTCTCCGAGGATAAGATAAGGGTCACAGGTGATCTTAAATTTCTTAAGCCCTTTGAGCCCCTTGAAGGAATAATCGAAGACCTCAAGAGGGAACTTGAATTAAAAGGGCATAAGATGATCGTGGCCGGAAGTACCCATAAGGGAGAGGAGGATTTGCTTTTTCGTCTTTTTAAGGATCTCAAAGGGGAATTTCCGGTTCTTAAATTGATCATCGCCCCTCGACATATAGAAAGGGCCCATGAGATGAAAGAGTTAGCTGAAAATTATGGCTTCCAGGCAAGTTTAAGAACCCAGCAACAAACCAGTTGGGAAGTGATGGTCCTTGATACGGTAGGGGAACTTTGGAAATTCTATGGCCTTGGGGATGTGGCGGTGGTGGGAGGTACATTTGCGAAAAAAATCGGGGGTCACAATCTGCTTGAACCCTTAGTCTGGGGGGTTCCTACCGTTTATGGGCCTTTTGTTCAGAATTTTAAAGAACTTTCTGAGAGGCTTAAGGCCATCGGTGCAGCTCATCAAGTAAAAGACCCGAAGGAACTTGGGGAAGTTTTAGTCTCACTTTTGAAGGATCCCGCTTCTTCACGTGAAAGGGCCAAAAGAGCGGAACTCCTTTTTAAAGAGGGCAGAAGAGCCCTAAAGGAAACAGTAGAAGCAATAGCGGGGATTTTTATTAAATGAAACCACCTTGGGAATATCCTTTTTTAAGTGACGTGCTTCTTCCTCTTTCTTACCTTTACCTTCTCGCATTAAAAGGAAGAAGCTTCCTTTATAAACTCGATCTTTTAAAACCGAAAGAACTCCCGACAAAGGTCATATCGGTAGGTAATCTTACGGTAGGGGGAAGTGGAAAAACGCCAGTGGTGATGAAAATGGCCCAATGGTTAAAAGAAAAAGGCGTAAAGGTGGGGATTTTAAGCCGGGGTTATAAGGGCAAAATGGCCAAAAGGGGTACAATCGTCTCAGAGGGGAAAAACCTTCTTTTGGGACCGGAGCTCATAGGAGATGAGCCTTACTTATTAGCCAAAAGCCTCCCCCATATACCACAGGCAGTAGGGATAGACAGGTTTAAATTGGGGAAGCTTTTGTGTGAGCTTCATGGACTTCAAGCAGTAGTTCTTGATGATGGGTTTCAATACCTTAAGCTTAAAAAGGATTTGGAGATCCTTTGCATCCCTTCTGACATGGAGATAACTAAAATAAGGCTTCTTCCCTCTGGTCCCTTTAGAGAGGGCCTTTCTTCGATAAAAAGGGCCCATTTACTCCTTCTAACTTACTGGGAAGGCTCCGAGAAAGGCTTTAAACTTTTGGAAAGGCTCAAAGCCTTTGGGAAGCCCATTTTTCTGGCCAACCCCCTTTATGAGGGACTTCTGGAAGGGGAAAGTCTCATTCCCTTCTCTCAATTGAAAGGGAAAAGGCTTCTTTTGTGTTTGGGAATAGGAAACCCTTATCGGTTGTTAAATTTTTTGGAGACCGAAGGACTCTCCGTCTATAAGACCTTGATCCGACAAGATCATCACAAGTGGAGTAAAGAGGAAATAGAAAGGGAATTGAAAGGCGTAGAGGCAATAGTCACAACCGAGAAGGATTTCGTGAAGTTCCCTCCCTTAGAGGTTCCGGTTTATAGGGTAAAATTGAACATGGAAATGGAGGAGGCCTTTTGGGAGTTTTTAAAAAAAACCCTTTATGGGTAAAATAGGTAAAAATGGAGAAGGAAATAAAAGCCATAAGAGGTTTTTCGGACATCCTTCCCGAAGAGACCCCAACTTGGCGCTTCATAGAGGAAGAAGCCAGAAGAACACTTGAAGGTTTTGGGTTTCAAGAAATAAGGATCCCCACGCTTGAAAGGACCGAGCTTTTTGTAAGGAGCATCGGAGAAAGCACTGATGTGGTTCAAAAGGAAATGTACACCTTTCAAGACAAAAGCGGCCAATGGGTGACTTTAAGGCCTGAAGCTACTGCTTCCATTGTAAGGGCTTACGTGGAGAATCGGTTGTGGGCAAAAGATCCGGAAGCAAGGCTTTATTTTGTAGGCCCCATGTTCCGCTATGAAAGACCACAAAAGGGAAGACTTAGGCAATTCCATCAGATAGACGCCGAAGTCTTAGGCCCTGATCATCCGATGGTGGATGCGGAAATAATCGGGCTATTGATGGAATTGTTAAAGAGAGTGGGACTTGAAGATCTCAGGTTAGAATTGAATAGTTTGGGTTGTCCGGGGTGTAGGGTTCCCTTTAAAGAAGAAGTACAAAAATTCCTCCGGCAAAATGAGGATAAACTTTGTCCCGATTGTCAAAGGCGTATGGAGCTTAACCCTTTAAGGGTTTTCGATTGTAAGGTTCAGACTTGCAAAGAGCTTCTAAAGGAAGCCCCAATCCTTGAAGGTTTTCTTTGCGAAAGTTGTAAATCTCACTTTGAGAAGGTGATGGAATTATTGGAAGAGATAAAAGTCCCTTATCAGGTAAATCGGTTTTTGGTCAGAGGTCTTGATTATTACACCCGAACTGTATTTGAGGTCATCGCCCAGGGACTTGGAGCACAAAATGCGGTAGCAGCAGGTGGAAGATACGACGGCTTGGTAAAGGAGCTCGGTGGGCCGGACATACCGGGAATAGGTTTTGCCATAGGGATGGAGAGATTGCTTCTTCTTGTCCCTCGCAAAGAGCTTGACTCCCCAGTAAAGCTTTTCGTCGCTTCACTTGGAGAGGAACCAAGAAAAGTCGCCTTTCATTTAGGATGGAAATTAAAAAAAGAAGACATATCGGTTTGGATGGAGTACGAAGATAAGAGTTTAAAGGCTCAGTTAAGGCGGGCCGATAAATTATCCATACCATTTGTGTTGATCTTAGGTGAGGATGAGCTTAAACAAGGAAAGCTCATCCTTAGAGATATGAAAAAAGGAACTCAACAGGAGATACCCCTCTCCGAAGCTGTAGAAAAGCTTAAAGAAATTATTCCAAAAAACTCTTAAGCTTTTTAGCCCGCGAAGGGTGACGAAGTTTCTTTAAGGCTTTGGCCTCTATCTGTCTTATCCTTTCCCTGGTTACCTTAAATACCTTCCCTACCTCTTCAAGGGTATGGTCGTACTTTTCCTCTATGCCAAACCTCATCCTCAAAACCTTCTCTTCCCTTTCGGTCAAGGTGGAAAGGACTTGCCTAATCTGTTCGCTCATGCTCTTGTAAATAACCGCATCAAGCGGACCAAGGGTCTTCTTATCCTCGATGAAATCTCTTAAACGGGTATCTTCATCGTCTCCTAATGGGGTCTCAAGCGATATGGGTTCTTTCGCGATCTTTAATATCCTAATCACCTTCTCCACGGGAATCTCCATTTTGGAGGCTATCTCCTCTGGCGTAGGTTCTCTTCCAAGTTCCTGAACCAATTGTCTTGTGGTTCTTACCAGTTTATTTATCGTTTCTATCATGTGAACCGGAATCCTTATTGTACGAGCCTGATCGGCGATGGCTCTCGTTATAGCCTGTCGGATCCACCAGGTGGCATAGGTGGAAAACTTGTAACCGCGGCTATATTCGAATTTATCAACTGCTTTCATAAGTCCGATATTACCTTCTTGAATCAGATCCAAAAACCCGAGCCCCCTATTAATGTACTTCTTAGCAATACTCACCACTAATCTCAAATTAGCCTTAATAAGTTGATCCTTTGCTTCTTTCGCTTTCTTTTCTCCTTTTTCTATGTTTTCTATGGCCTTTCTCAGTTCTTCAGCGGTGATGAAATGTTGAGACAAAAACTTCTCGATACGTGCCGAAAGCAGTTTATATGTCTTTTCTAATTGTAAAAATTCCTCCTCATTTAAGTTCCGGTCGAGGAAAAGGGCTTTCTTTTTAGCCGGGTGTTTTTTTATGAAGGTAAAAAAAGCCTCAAGCTCTTGGGGATTGGTGCCTAACCTTTCGCTTATCTTTTCTATCTCGGCCTCCATCTGTTCGATCTTATCCAAGAGTTCCCTTAGTTTGCCTACCATTGCTTGAATCTGTGATTCCTTGAGGTTTACCTGTGACAAAAGTGAGACCATTTCTTCTTCTTTTCTCTTCAGCTCCTCTTGTGGAATTTCACTTTGAGCCCGAAGGTGTGCTATTTCTTCCTTAAGTTCCTTTATCTTATCAATGATCTTCAGGATCCTTTCCTTATAAACCTCCTCTTCCTCAGTGAAGTCATCTTCATCCAGAGCGTTTGAAATATCCTTTACACTCATCCGGTTCTCTCTCAACGCATCCCCCAGTTTGAGGACCTCATCAACGGTCAAAGGACAATTCAAGATAACCCGCAAGATCTCCCTTTTACCCTCCTCAATCTGCTTGGCAAGCATCACCTCTCCTTCCCGCGTCAAAAGGGAGACCTTGCCCATCTCTTTAAGGTAAAGCCTTAGAGGGTCACTTGAATGGACAAATTCCGTTTCTTCTAAATGACCCGTGAGAGGCTCTTCTAAGGATTGTTTGGTCTCGATAAACCTTTCCTCAAGCACATCCACCTCTTCAAGTGCCGAAAGCACATCTTCAAGGCTGTCTATTTTCTTCTCCACCGTATATTCTTCGTCTACCATTTATCCCAGCCTCCTCCTATGGATTTATTTCAAACTTTCAAGAAGGGCCCGCTCTTGTTTGAGAAAGGCCTGTTGCTCCAAAAGGAGCATCTTAAGCTTTTCCTCCTCGCCTCTTCTTTCCGCTTCCACTATCTCCTCCAAAAGACGCTCTCTCCTTTTCCTCAAGGCCCTAAGCCTTATGCGCTTAACGCAATCCCGGAAAATTTTTTGAGGATCCTCAGGCCCTTCACTCAGGAGAAAGGAAAAAATGCCACCTCCCACCGCTCTTTCTTGAAGCATAACAGGTATTTCCACTGAGGGGTCTCCTCCTCTTTTTTTCGCCTCGATGGCTTCTTTTAAAATATCCCTTAAAATCTCAGATGAAAACTCCTCCAAGATGTCCTCCTCTTCAAGCCACTTAAGGACCTCTTCGTACTGCATGGCCAAAGCCACAATAACCTCTTCGGCGGAAAGGAACCCCCTTCTTCTTTCCGAATTTCGGTTCATACTAGTTTTCAACCTCACTAAAAGCAGATCTGGTTCGATTCCCAAAAGGGAAGAAATATATTCTCCGTAAATCTTTCTCTTCAATGGATCTTCAACCTTGTTTAAAAATTCCAAAAAGGCTTGAGCCGCTTTAAATTTGCCCTCTGGCTTTTTAATTTCGTAATTATTTATTACCTGTTCGCAATAAAATTCAAGCCCGCCTTTTCTTAACCTTAACAAATCCTCCACCGAATGGCTTTTGATGAAAGTATCGGGATCCTCATTTTCGGGAAGAATCACTATATCGCCTTCCATCCCCTCTTGGACCAAAAGCTCAACCCCCCTCATCGCCGCCTTTCTTCCAGCCTGATCGCCATCAAAAAGCAAAAGGACTTTCTTCACCAAGGGCTTTAACATCCGAAGTTGGGGTTCCGTGAGAGCGGTTCCCAGAGGGGATACCACGTTTCTCAGACCGCTCTGAGCCAAGGAAATCACGTCAAAGTACCCCTCTACTATAACTGCCTCCCCTTTTGCGATGATGTGATCTCTGGCTTGTTTCAAACCATATAGGCACTCCCCTTTCTTGAAGATAGGAGAATCGGGTGAATTAAGGTACTTGGGTTCTCCTTCCCCGAGGATCCTTCCCCCAAAACCGAGGATCCTGCTCCTTGTGTCTTCGATAGGGAAAATTATCCTATTTCTAAAACGGTCGTAATAAGTTTTGGTTCCTCTTATGATCAATCCCAATTCTTCCACTAAAAGGAGATCCTTTCCTTTTTGTTCGAAAAATCTGCTTAAAAGATCCCATTGATCAGGAGCATACCCAAGACCGTAAAGTTCCCACGTGTTAGGAAGAACACCCCTTCTCAACAGGTAATCTCTTGCAATTTTTCCCTCTCGGGGATGAAGCAATTTCATCCTGAATATCTCATTGGCCACTCGGTTAATCTCAAAATAGGGTTCCAATTTTCCCTCAACCCCTTCTACTTCCTCTATAGGGATTCCATACCGCTCGGCTAAGCTTTTAACGGCCTCATAAAAACTTATCCCTTCGTATCGCATTAAAAAGGTGAAGACATTCCCTCCGGCCCCACAACCGAAACAATGGAAAAGCCCTTTCTCCGGGCTGACCATAAAGGAAGGCGTCTTCTCTTTGTGAAAGGGGCAGAGGGCCCGGTAATTTTTACCTGCGGGTTTGAGGGGAATATAACTGGAAATGACCTCCACTATATCCGCCCTTTCCCTGACCTTTTCGATTATCTCCCGCTTTATCATCTCAACTCCACAATCGTCACACCTTCTCCGCCCTTTTCCCGAGGAGCAGACTTTATAGCCTTAACAAAAGGCATACCCCTGAAGTAATCCCTTATGGCCCGCCTTAAGGCACCAGTTCCTATCCCATGGATTATCTCGATATGATCCCACCCCCTTATAAGGGCCTCATCAAGAAGCTTCTCCACTTTCTTTAAGGCTTCTTCCACCCTCAAGCCCCTCACGTTAATCTCAGGAATTCCATAAGTCTGAGCTTCAATTGAAACCCCCTCCAGCTTAACCTCCTCTTCCACCTTCATTCGTAAAAGATCTTCTAAAGAGGCCTTAACCCTCATTCCCCCCACTATGAGTTCCGCACTTTCCCCATTTATTTTTAAAACCTGCCCTTTCGCCCCAAGGCTTTTTATCAAGGCCCAATCGCCCTCTTTTAAATCTTGGGGGAAATCCCTCTTTCTTAAAGCCTCCTTGGGAGCAAGCTGCGTCGTTTTCTCTTTCAGTTTTTTCAACTCCTGAGAAAGCTCAAAGACCTTTTTCTTATCAGCTGTTTCCAACTCCTTTCTCATCTCCTTGATCTTTTCTTCAAGCTCAAAAAGAAGCCTTCTACCCCGTTCTTCCACCCTTCTTAAAATCTCCCTTCTTTGAGCCTTCAAAAACCCCCACAGCTCCTTTAAATTCATCTTCTCCTTTTCCAGTTCCTCCCGAAGCTCTTCTGCCTTTTGAAGCTCAAGGGAAAATTGCTCTTTTAAACGGCTTAGCTCCTCCAAAATCCCCTTACCCCACCCTTCGAGATTCTTTTTGTAAAATTCTGCATCTTCCAATAACTTTGTGGGCAGATCCCACTTTCGAGCAATGGAAAAAGTAAAGCTACGTCCTACGGTATCGTAAAGGATCTGATAGGTGGGAGTAAGGTTTTTTTCATCAAAACCAACAGAGGCGTTTCTCACCCCTGGGGTCACAAAACCGTAAGCCTTCAGAGGGTCAAGATGGGTCGTAACAAGGGCATACCCTCCTTTCCGCCTTATTTCGTCCAAAATGGCCATGGAAAATGATGGACCCTCCGCTTGATCCGTTCCTGAACCCATCTCGTCAATAAGTAAAAGGGTTTCAGCATCTGTCTCGGGAAGAACTCCCTTTAACCAATTGAGAAAAGAGGAAAAGGTGCTTAAATCCTGCGATAGGTCTTGTTCATCACCTATATAAGCGAAAACCTTTTTGAAAATTGGAATGTAACTCCCTTCCTTAACCGGGATAAGTACCCCCGATTGGACCATCAAGGTCAATAACCCAAGGGTCTTCAAGGCCACCGTTTTACCACCGGCGTTAGCTCCACTCAAAATGAGAATCTTCCGTGTAGGCTCGAGTAAAAGGTCCACTGGAACTACTTTCTTCCCTCTTAGCTCCAAAAGGGGATGTCTTGCCCCCAGAAGCCTCACTCCTCCTTTAGGATTTATCTCCGGCTTTATGCCTTTAAGTAAAATGGAAAGCCGAGCCTTTCCGTAAAGGAGATCTATCTTCTTCTGAACCTGAAGATCCTCCTCCAAAGCTTTAGCGTGTTCTCCCACTAAAAGACTTAACCTTCGCAAAATCCTCTCTATCTCCTCCTCTTCCTGTTGCTTCAAAATCTCCAGTTCGTTGTTAAATTCCACAATCTCAAAAGGCTCAAAATAAAGGCTTGCTCCTGAACCGGATACCCCATGAACTATACCTTTGGCTTTTCCCCTATGGGATGAACGCAAAAGCACCACATACCGTCCGTTTCTCTCGGTTATAATATCGGATCCCAAAACCCCTTCCCTTATCCCCTTTTCAACCCAGATCTTAAGGCCATCGAGAAGTTTTTTCCGAGCCTTCGAGATCCTAGAACGAATCTCAACCAAAGCCTCTGAAGCATCATCCCTTATCTCTCCTTTTGAATTTATGGCCTTATCTATCTCTTTTTCCACCACAAGGGGAACTTTCAAACGCTCTGAAAGGAATTTGAGTTTGTTAAACCTATGATCAAGCTTTGAAAAAGCCTCTTTGAGGGATCGGGAGGCCTTTATGGATTCTGAAACAAGCCTTAGTTCGTTTCCCTCAAGGATCGACCCTCTTTGGGCCTTAAGAAGGATCGAACCGATGTCGGGAAATCCCAGGGGAAGACCTCCCTTTTCTTCAATGAAGGCCTTCATCTCGGAAGTCTCTTCTAAAAGCTCTTCTATCAATCGGGGATCGTCCGAGGGCTTAAGCTCTTGGACTGCCTCCTGCCCAAGAGGACTTGTCACCAGGGATTGCAAAATCCTTAACACCTCATCATATTGGAGGACTTGAAGGGTCTTTTCGTCCATTGGACAAGGCTTTAAGATGAAAGGCTTTCTAAAATCTTTCGAACCTTATGGTTTAAAACCTCGCTTTCTATTCTCCCCGCAACACGAGCTACCATAAGCTTCATGATTTTCCCGTGATCCTTAGGCCCTTTTGCCCCCACTTCCTTTACAGCCTCAAGGATCATCCTCTCCAGCTCCTCTTCGCTTAAGGGCTTGGGCAAAAAGGCCTCCAGAATCCTGATCTCCTCCTCTTCCTTTTGAGCCAGATCCTCCCTTTTACCTTGCCGAAACTGCTCAGCTGCTTCTTTCCCCTTTTTTATTAAGCCCCGAATTACACTGTAAGCCTCTTCATCCTTTAACGGCCTTCCGAGTTCCTTCTCCTTGTTATAAAGGACCGAAAGAGCAAATCTTAAAATAGAAACCCTCTCTCTTTGGCCTTCCTTTAAGGCCTTTGTCATCTGTTGCTTGATTTCATCAACAACGGCCATTTTTTACTATAACCCTAAATCCCCAAAAGTCAACCTCAGGCCTTATAGACCTTACAAGGAATTCCCCTCAAAGTAAGCGACCCCAAAGTGGGTTCGTAAGGGGGGCTCGAAGAGGTAAGGCAATTGAGGTTTGACTCATCCCAACCGTAAAGTTCGGTCTCGCTCCTTTCGGGAAACCACCATCCATAAGCCACGTAAATGACCCTAGGGTCAAGGGAATTATTAAAACGCAATTTCTGCTTTATCCGTCCTTGGGGCGTCTCCACCCAAACCCATTCGCCCTCTTTAAGATCAAGGCTTCTTGCGGTCTCGGGATGGATTTCCACTTCAGGCCAAGGGGAAAGCTCTCGCAGGGGCTTTGTCTGTCTTCCTTCCGAGTGAAGATAAGGAAATTCTTTTTTGCTTGTCATAAGTAGCGGAAAACCTTCGGAAGGAAATAAGGGTTCAAAAAAGGACCAATTTTTAGGGCTTATTTCGGCTTTGCCTGAAGCGGTGGCAAAACCTCTCTTTTCATAACCTTTTTCTTCCACTTTTATTTGAAATCCCCTTATTTTTACGAACTCTTCAAAGGTCAACCCACTCGGTTCAAGCAAGTGATTTAAAAGGGCTCTCTCATTCTCAAAAAACATCTGCGGGTTTAACCTTTTCCCAAGCTCGTTCAATATTTTGTAATCAGGCCAAGCCTCCCCTTGAGGTTCAACCAATTTGGGATAAGCCAAACTGTACCCATCATAAGGGGGATAAGGGGCTATTTCTTCGAACTCAAAATTGGCCGTAACGGGCAAAACCACATCCGCCAAGGCAGCCGAAGGCGTCAGAAACAAATCAGCCACTACCAGGAATTGGAGCTTTTCCAAAGCCAATTTCGCCCTTTTAGCATCAGGATAAGTCAAAAGGGGGTTTGAGCCAAATATAAGAGCCCCCTTGATAGGGTAAGGATCTTCTTGAAGGACGGCTTTAAGGAAGGACTGTCTTGCGATGTTTCTTCTCAATAAGTAAAACTCACTGTCGACCTTAGGGGGAAGTTTTAAGTCCAAAAGCGCAAATTCGCTAAAAGGCTTTAAGGGCGGTTTCTCCCAGGTTACGAACTCTCCACCTTTTTGGTCTATGTTACCCAAGATGACCTTAAGGACCACCAGGGCCTGAAAGAGGGATAAGCTTGAAGGGGTATGATCCAAAGCGTTTCCCCACTGAATGACTGTAGGGCTTTGAGCGCAGAGCCTTCCCAAGGTCCTCATCTCCTCTTCTTGAACCCAACTCAGCTGGCAAAGTTCCTCATAAGTCTTCGCTTCGAGAAAGGCTCGGAGTTCATCAAAGCCGTTTGTCCACAAACGAACAAAATTTTCATCATAAAGCTTCTCTTCCACAATTACTTTAAGAACCCCCAAAACAAGAGCCCAATCGCCACCGGGCCTGACCCTTATCCAAAGATCTGCCCTCTTTGAAAGGCCATTTTCCCGTGGATCGATGACCACAAGTTTAGCCCCTTCTTTGAGGGCTTTAGTAAGTTGCGGATAACTTAAAGACCCATATCTTGTCTCCAAAAAGTTGTTACCCCAAAACACAATGGTCTTTGGAAGCCCTTGGGGATCAACTATGAGGATTCCTCCTAATACCAACCTTGAGGCCGTATCCCCAGGAAAATGACATATGTGACTTGAACTTACCACATTCGGCGTCCCAAAAGCTCGGGCAAACCTTTGACTCATAGCTCCTTCAAGCCCTTTGGGATGCCCCACGCAAAGGCTTATACTTTGTGGACCAAAACGATTTTTAAGATCTAGGAGTTTTTCGACGATTAAATCAAGGGCTTCTCCCCACGAAGCCTCACTCCATTTACCTTCGCCTCTTTCGCCTTTTCTAACTAAGGGCTTTTTTAGCCTATTAGGATGATTATTGATCCAAGGCCAAGCCTTCGCCTTTTTACAAGCCCCTCCCCTTCCAAAAGGGGCTTGAGGATCAGGCTTAACCCCTTTGACCTTTCCACCTTCAACTTCGACCTTTAGGCCACATCTACCATCACAAAGCCTACAAAAGCTTAAATGAACCATTTCGTTTCCTCCTTGGTCCTTATCTTAATCCTTTTTGTCGGATAGAAAAATCACCCTCCCTTATGGTAGTTTTAAAAAGCGTGAACCTTAAAGTGATTCTTGAGGAGGTCTTTCAGAGGCTTTTCGAACGTTTTGGCCCTCAACGGTGGTGGCCTGCGGAGAGTCCTTTTGAGGTATTTGTGGGAGCCATTTTGACTCAAAATACCGCTTGGAAAAACGTCGAAAAGGCCATCGAAAACCTCAAGAAGTGTGGAGCGCTTCATCCTTTTGTGATAGCCTCACTTTCCGAAGAAAAGCTTCAGGAACTCATAAAGCCTGCTGGATTCTTCAAACAGAAGGCCAAAAGGTTAAAAGAAGCAAGCCTGTTTTTAATCCAGGAATTCTCAGGGAGTATTGATCGGATGAAGGAGTTAACGCTCGAAGAATTGAGGCCTAAGCTCTTATCCATAAATGGGATCGGACCTGAGACATGCGATAGCATCTTGCTTTACGCCTGCGATAAGGCCATCTTTGTAGTAGATGCTTACACGAGGAGAATTCTTTCGAGACATGGACTTGTGGAAGAGAGAGCCAATTATCATAACCTTCAGCGCCTTTTTATGGACGCTTTGCCTCATGACGTGGAACTTTTCAAGGAATATCATGCCCTTTTGGTGGCATTAGGAAAAAATTATTGCAGACCAATTCCTAAATGTGAGGTGTGTCCTTTAAAGGGGCTAAAGAAAGATGAAGAACCTTATAGAGAAAAGAGTGAGAAGGCTTGTGGGTAAAGCCATCTGTGAATATGGCCTGCTTCAAGATGGAGATAGGGTCTTGGTAGGGGTTTCCGGAGGGAAGGACAGCTTGACCATGTTAAAAATTTTAGCCGAAAGAGAAAAGATGGTGCCTATAAAATACGAACTCTTTACCTTATTAGTGGACCTCGGTTTCGGCCCATTTCCTGAGGAGGAACTTAAAGCTTTCGTGGAGTCCTTAGGCTTAAAATTACTTATCAAAAGGACACAAATCGGCCCTAAAAGCCACAATTCCAGTTCAAACGAAACTCCTTGTTTTTTATGTTCCCGGATGAGACGAAAAGTCCTTTTTGAAACTGCTTCGGAGTTGGGTTGCAACAAAATCGCCTTGGGACATAATAAGGACGATTTGTTGGTAACTTTCTTCCTCAATGTACTTTATTCTGGTGAGATAAGCACCATGGTCCCAAAGCAGGAATTATTCAAAGGAAAGCTCACCATTATAAGGCCTTTGTGCCTGGTGGACGAGGAAAAAATTGAAGTCTTCTCTCGATTGTACCGTCTTCCCGTGATCCCTGATCCTTGCCCTACCCGAGGCCGTACGAAGAGAGCTCAAATTAAAGAGTGGCTTAATCAAATCTTCAAAAAGGATCCTTCCACTAAAGGTAACGCCTTTCATGCTTTATCAAATGTGAATTTGGAGTATCTATTACCAAAAACGAACGGAAGGAAAGAATGCCTTTAAGGTTTGACCCTAAAAATGACCAATTTCGTGAAGAAAGAGAGGCCATGGTAAGGTATCAAATCGAGGCCCGTGGTATAAAAGACCCGAGGGTCCTTGAAGCGATGAGGAAAGTACCAAGGCATTTGTTTGTGCCTTTAGAATACCGAGAGTTCTCATACGAAGATCGTCCCCTCCCAATAGGAGAAGGTCAGACAATTTCTCAACCTTATATAATCGCCTTGATGACTCAAGCTTTGGATTTAAAAGGCGACGAAAAGGTGCTTGAGGTAGGGACTGGATCCGGCTATCAAGCGGCCATTTTAGGGGAGTTGGCCAAGGAGGTCTTCTCAATAGAGCTTGAAAAAAGTCTGGCCGAAAGGGCTAGGAAGTTGTTGGAAGAACTGGGTTACAATAACATCCACATAAAGATAGGGGATGGGTTCTTCGGGTTACCCGAAGAGGCCCCCTTTGATCGGATAATTATAACTTGTGCTGCCCCTCGGATACCTGAACCATTAATCGATCAACTGAAAGATGGAGGAAGAATGGTCCTCCCCTTAGGGGAAATGCCTTATCATCAAGACCTAATCCTGGTAAAGAAGAAGGGAAAAGAGTTTGAAGTGGAAGACCTTGGAGGGGTGGTTTTCGTGCCCATGAGAGGTGTGATTCAAAAAAGGAGGTCGTGAGGTGAAGGAAAGGCCAAGGATCTGCGTAATCGATGGCCAGGGAGGAGGGATAGGAAGTCTTATCGTGAAGAAGTTAAGGGAAAATTTTGAAGAAAAGATAGAGATAGTGGCTCTTGGTACAAACGCGGTCGCCACAATGGCCATGATGAAAGCCAGGGCTAACAAGGGAGCAACGGGAGAGAATGCGATCATTCATACGGTGAAAGAGGCCGACATAGTAATAGGCCCTTTAAGCATAGTACTTGCCAATTCCATGTTAGGGGAAGTGACCCCAAGGATGGCCGAGGCTATAGCCTCCTGCGGGGCCATTAAGTTGTTGCTTCCATTAACCCAAGAAAAGGTATTCCTTGTGGGATTGAGAAAAGAACCTCTTCCACATTATGTGGAAGAGTTATTACAAATGCTCAAGGAGATCGTAAATGTGTGAAGCAAACGTTTACGTTGAAAAGGACGGAAAGGAAGAACTGGTACTTGAATCCGTTTACTTGATAAAACCCGAAAATGGGAAGATCTTTATGGTCAATATTTTCGGCGAACAAAGAACCGTAAAAGGGCGCTTTAAGAGGCTCGATCTGGCGAAAGAAAAGATAGTGATCGAAGAGTATTAAGGTCGTAAGCCTTAAGGTAAAAAGAAGGGGATGAAAGCCTTTTCGCTGAAAGGAGCATCTTTAAAAGCCCTTTGAGGGGAAACCCTTGGATCCACGCCCTAAAACCCTCTTTTATCAACTCTCCTGCCGAATAAACCTCTTGATAAAGGAAACAGAACTCCTCGTAAAACTTCTCTAGGGGAAGGGCAGTGGGCAATACGGAATGGGCAATGTCAAACAGTTCGTAATTATTCGAAATAATCTTATCCTTCAGTTCTTCAAAAAGCCTTGTGCCCGGAAGAGGGGTTAGGACCGAGAAAGAGGCGTTTTTTATCGATCGAGACTTTACGTAGGTCCTAAGGTTTTTAAATTCTTCAAGATTAAAAGAGGGCTCCACTATAAAGGAGGCCCAAAGTTCTATCCCAAGTTCCTCGAGGACCTTTATTGCTTGATCATTTGTAGAAACCCGTAATCGTTTATTAAGCCTTAACAGTTCCTCATCGCTTATGCCTTCAAATCCCACAAAGACCGCTTTAAGTCCTATCTCCTTCCACAGTTTTAGCAGATCCTTATACTTCACAATAGAATCGCTTCTCGCTTGAAAGGTATAATACTTTTTAAGGCCTTTCCTTTTAATCAAAGAAGCGATCTCCATACTCCTTTCAGGATCGGCCAAAAAATTATCATCCACAAAGAGCACGAAGGGATCGCTAAGGATTAAAAGCTCTTCTACAACCCTTTCGGGGCTTTTTCCCCTGTAAGTGCCATTGAAAAATGGCCAAACTGCACAAAAGGAACACCGAAATGGGCACCCTCTTGATGTTTCAACAAGGCCTAAAGGCCGTTGAAATCCAAGGTGATAGCCTACTCCTTTGTATCTGACCCTTAAGGGAAAAGGTAAACCGTCGAGGTTCTCTATGAATCTCCTTGAGCGGAATTTTTTTTGGATCAGATGGTCTAAATACTCCGGGCAAAGGCCCGTCCTTACCCGATTCGATAGCCTCGAGAAGCTCCCTAAGGGTCTCTTCCCCCTCCCCTACGATTACAGCATCTATTGGTTCTTTAAATTGCTCGTAGCAAAGAGAAGCATGGATTCCTCCTATTAGGAGGAAACTTTTGGGTAATTTCTTTTTAATAAAAAGGGCTAACTCCTGAACCTTCACGTGATCACAGGTCCAAAGGCAACTTATACCCACCACCTCCGGCCTAAAAGAAGAAAGCGCCTTCTCAAGCCCTCTTCTTCCTTCTATCCTTAAGTCAAGTATCTTTACCAAATGCCTTCTTAAATTACCGGCAATCGATTCAAGACCCAGGGGTTCGGCCCTTATCATATCCCCGAACCCCAAAGCCTTTGAGTGAGGATGGATTAAGAGGACTTTCACTGAATAGCGCCAACTTGGGCACAAAAAGAGGGACGAACGTTTTCTCCTTCAGGCAGATAATCGACTATACGCTTACCATCCTTATACTCAGTAGCCCATATATTATCCGCATATTTACCCCATTGGGCCGCATACTCATCCATAAGCTGTGCCTTTTCGGTATAAATCTCCTCCGCCCCTGGATGGGTGAAATAAGGGCTAGTTTCCTTTATGATCTCCCGCAAAATGTGGGGGTTATCTATGATCATACAAGGCCTAAGATGATTGGGATTATGAGGCTGTCTTGCCCTTATGGCGCGGAACAATTTGCTGTTTAAAGCCTGAGCTATAGTGGTGTTACAGATGTTATCTACTGCAATATGGGTATAAACACACGGTTCAACGTCTCCTTTGGCATTAATGTGAAAATAACGTCTACCCGCAGCTATACACCCTCCAACATACGGACCATCGTTCCAGAAATCCATGATAAAAATCGGCCTCGTGTTCCTTATGGCAATCACCCTTCTTCGCAAAAGATCCCTTTGTTCAGGAGTGACCATAAGGTTAAAATCAGCTTTCCCGTTAACGGGAATATATAGGAAATAATTCTGCAAGAAAGACCCAAGCTCGATCATTTGATCAACCCATTCGAAAGAGGAGACCTTCTCCACATTATAACGCGTCACCGTCGAAGAAGTTCCGATTAGAACCCTCTCATCCCTCAAGTGATCAAAAGCCTGAAGGATCCTCTTGTAAACGCCCTTTCCTCGCCAACTGTCCGTCTCTTCTTCATCACCTTCAACACTTATCACCACAAGCACGTTTCCAAGCTCGGAAAACCTCTTGGCAACCTCTTTGTTAACCAAGGTCCCATTGGTATAAACCTGGAAAAATATGTCTGAATGTTCTTCCATCATTCTGAACAAATGCGGATACAAAAGGGGCTCTCCTCCAAGGATCGTAACAAAGTAAATGCCTAAGTCCTCACACTCCCGAAGGATCCTATCCACCAGTTCGTACTCAAGCTCATACTGGCGGCCATAACCGAGCGTGTAACAACCCTTACAACGCAGATTGCACCTCATAGTAGGGCTCAAGATAAGAACAAAAGGAGGCCTGAAGCCGTTCTCCTTCTCAAAGGCATCCCTCTTCTTACCCCCTATAAACCAACCGTTGTTAAAAAGGGTCCAAAAGATTTTCACGCAGTTTTCATAAGAGAGATAGTTAACTATGCGATAAATAAGCTGCTTGGCCGGATGATCGCTTTGAATAAACTTTTTTATACCCTCTATAGCTCTTTTTACTTCAGGATCCCCGGTTAACATCTTGGCTATGGAAAGCATCTGCAAAATCTTCTGGTCATCCACCTTCCTCAAAAGCGAAACGATCTGCTCAATGGCCTTCCGATAGGCATAATCCTTTATCTTCTCTAAAATTTCCATCCGCCCCCTCCATTCTTATTTAAAAACCCCATTACTTTTTAGCACAACTTTTTCCCCCTTGCCAAGAGGTAAAACTCCTTATTGCACAAAATTAAGTTTTGTATTATCAAAAAAATAAGAGTTTGGTTTTTAAACTTGGTAAACAATGTTAGGCGATTTTTTTAAAGATTTTACTTGAAGTAGTGGGATACAATAAATATTTTTAATTAATGTGTATAACGTTATATTAATAGGAGGGAGATATGGGAAGACGTGAGAAAGTAAGTTATACCATAAAGTCCGTGGCTCATGCTTTGGCCGTTTTGGAGGAACTTGGAAAAGAGGGGGATGAACTTGGGGTAAGCGAATTGAGCCGGAGGCTTAATCTTCATAAGAACAACGTCTTCCGGCTTTTGGCCACTCTTGAAACTCGGGGTTACGTGGAACAAAACAAGGAAACCGAAAACTATCGCTTGGGGCTTAAGATTGTTGAGCTTGCTCAAAATTATTTAAAACAGAGTAATCTTTTAAAACAAATAAGGCCGATCCTCGAGGAAATTGTGGAGAAAACCAACGAAAACGTTGGGCTTGCAGTTCTAAGGGATCAATGGATAGTTTATCTTGACGTCATAGAAGCGGATCAGGTGGTGAAAGTGGCTTGTAGGGCCGGGTGGCGGATTCCTGCTTATGCTTCGGCTTCCGGAAAGGTCCAATTGGCCTATAAGTCCCAATCAGAGGTGGAAAAGCTCATCGATTGGAAGAACGTAAAGGCCTTCACTCCTAATACGATAACCAATAAGGAGAGTTTCCTGAAACATCTGGAGGAAATTAGAGAAAAGGGATATGCAATAGATAATGAAGAGTACGAAGAGGGAGTAAGGTGTGTAGCGGTGCCAGTAAGGGATTACACAAAAAGGGTCGTTGCAGCGATATCCCTTCAAGCCCCAAGTTTCAGACTCTCCGATGAGAGGATAGAGAACGAAATAGTGCCCCTCCTCAAGGAAATGGGGCTTAAGGCTTCGCAGAGATTGGGGTATACCGGCGTTTAGGGCAAAAGCTCCATTACCTTCCTCAGATCGTCCTCCGTATCCACGGAGGGCGATCTGTAAATGGAAGGAACGGTGAATATTTTGAAGCCGTTTTCAAGAAACCTTAATTGCTCTAATTTTTCTTCAAGTTCAAGAGGTGAAGGAGGAAGTGAAGTTATCTTGAGAAGTGTTTCTTTCCTATAAGCGTATACGCCTATATGTCGCCAGTAAAGTCCTTCCTTTACTTCCCCTCCGTCTCGGGGATAAGGAATGGGGGCACGGGAAAAGTAAAGGGCAAATCCTTCTTTATCTCTCACCACCTTGACCACATTCGGATCGATCCACTCCTGGTGGGAAAGGGGACCTATTAGGGTAGCTATCTCCACTTTTTGGTTTTTAAAGGCCTCAAATAGGGCATCTATCAATTGGGGGTCAAGAAGTGGCTCATCGCACTGAAGATTCACAACCACGTCCACTTCCATACCTCTAACTACTTCTGCCACCCGATCACTTCCCGAAGGATGATCCAAAGATGTTAGAACCGCTTCGCCTCCAAAGGACTTAACGGCTTCGAGGATCCTCTTGTCATCGGTTGCCACAAGCACAATATGGGCGCTTGTATTTTTGGCTATTTCATAAGCATACTGAACAAGGGGTTTTCCTTTTAGAAGGCGTAATGGCTTTCCTGGAAGACGCGAAGAAGCGTACCTTGCGGGAATGATGACCGCTTTTTTCAAGGTCCTATTCCACTTCTATTTTTTTCAGCTTTTCCCCTTCTTCTTTTAGTTTGGAGATCTTCTCCTCGAGAAGGCTCTTAAGGGCTTCCAGAACCTCTATTTTCGCCTTTCTCATATGTTCCCAAAAAGGGGAACGTGGAGACCTTAATCTTTCTATCCTCTCAAACAGTTGGGCCATTGGGCATTTATATTGCATTTTCGCCCTCCTCAAAGGAAATGACCAAATTATCGCCTTCGAATCTTGCCTTACGAGGGCTTAAAGAGGCTATCGTTTTGGGGAGTATCACGTGTCTCTTGAACACACCCACTTCGATTATGAGCTCGTCCCCTCTTTTACTCAGATGAATCTTATCCCGGGTGACAAAGGGCATTTTCAACGAAAGTTTATAAAGTCCATCCTCCTTGTAGAAATTGAAGGGAGATTCACTTCGGAAGACTTGAATCGGGTCATTCTCCCCGTAAAGGTCTTTCCCGAGCCTCTTTAAGCGTTCAATCCCACTCACCTCATCCTCGTAAAGGGGAACCTTAAAGACCGGAAGAGGGGCAAAGTAGGTCTCTATCTCCTCCAGGTATCTATCCTGAAGGAGCTGCCACCCCTTTATAAACTCACCCTCCAGTTCCTTGGGAAACACCTTGTTGACCACCACACCGTCCACACATAACCCATAGAGCGTGAAGTAAAGAAAGGCCCTTTGGGTCTCCTTCACCACGATTTTTTCAGGATTGGTGACAAGCCTAACGGAAGTTATCCGCGCATCGTTTAAAAGCTTCTCAACCCCATCGAGCCTCATGAAGAGTTCCTCTACCGCATCAAAACAACTCTCTTCAGGCATGGGGACATTGTAAAACTTTTCCACAAAAGGCCCTATAACTTTAGCGATCTTTCTTTCGAGGTTAAAGAACTTCTTCATATACCACTCGAAGATGGTGGGTAAACTCACAAACCTTATGGCCTCACCAGTAGGAGCACAATCAAGAATCACCACGTCGAAACTTCCCTTCTTGGCGTAGGTGTTAAGATAAAGAAGCCCGCTCACCTCCTCCATGCCCGGCAAAACCGCAAGCTCCTCGGCCAGTATCTCCTTTACCCCCGAAGCCCTGAATAGAGCGGTAATATAGCCGTGAACCTCTTTCCAATGGCGCCTTATCTCCTCCTGGATGTTGATCTCCTGAATCCATAGATTGGGAAAAATCTCAACCGGTTCCCCCTTAACATCAAAGAGGTTTTCTCCCACTTCAAAGACATCCGAAAGATTATGGGCCGTATCCAGGGATACTACAATGGTCTTATATCCGCGCTCTGCGGCCAGAAGACCGGTAGAGGCAGCGATACTGGTCTTACCAACTCCTCCTTTCCCAGCGAAAAGCAAAACCCTCATTACTCCTCCTTCACCAGCGCCACATCCAAAGCTTCCTCCGCCCTTTGGATGAAGTGAAACTTTAAGCCCTGTTTCACGTGATCGGGGAGTTCCTCCACGTCTTTCTCGTTGCGTTTCGGAAGGATGATGGTCTTTATACCCGCCCTTTTCCCAGCCAATACCTTCTCCTTTATGCCTCCCACAGGTAGAACCTGTCCCCTCAAGGTAATCTCTCCGGTCATTGCCACATCGCTTTTTACAGGTCTGTTGGTCAAAAGGGAAACCAAGGCCACGAAGATGGCGATCCCGGCCGAAGGTCCGTCTTTCGGAATAGCCCCGGCTGGGACATGTATGTGGATATCGCTTTTGGAGAAAAAGTCCTCGGGTATGCCGAAGTCCCTAGCCTTAGACCGCACATAGCTCAAAGCCGCTTGAGCCGATTCCTTCATCACCTCCCCAAGGTGTCCGGTGAGGATCAGGCCTTTTCTGCCTTTCATCCTGGTGGCCTCGATAAAGATGATGTCTCCACCGGTAGGGGTCCAAGCTAAGCCGGTAGCGATACCTGGGGTGGTAATCCTTTCGGCCACTTCAGGATAAAATTTCTCCGGCCCAAGGAATTTGTAGACATTATCCTTCCTTACAATCACCTTTTCCCTTTTACCTTCGGCAACTTCCTTTGCCACCTGACGACATATGGCCGCTATCTCCCTTTCCAGGTTCCTTACGCCTGCTTCTCGAGTATAGGAGTTAATGATGGTGATAATGGCATCGTCCTCAAACTCCAAATCCTCTTCGGTTAACCCATGCTCTTGGAGCTGACGAGGAATAAGGTGGTTTTTGGCTATCATAAGTTTCTCATCGTCCGTATAACCCGGTAACTCCAGAACCTCCATTCGATCCCTAAGGGCAGGAGGTACCGTATCAAGCACATTGGCAGTGGCTATGAAAAGCACCTTAGAAAGGTCAAAGGGAACATCGATATAATGGTCGCTGAAGGCGTGGTTCTGTTCGGGATCTAAAACCTCCAGAAGCGCAGCCGCCGGGTCCCCTCGGAAGTCTATGCCGATCTTGTCCACCTCATCGAGCATAAATACAGGATTATTAACCCCTGCTCGTTTTATCCCTTGGATTATCTTACCAGGCAAAGCCCCTACATAAGTCCTTCGATGCCCCCTTATCTCGGCTTCATCCCGAATGCCACCAAGCGAAATCCTCACGAATTTCCTTCCCATTGCCCTAGCGATGGATTTGCCCAACGAGGTTTTCCCCACCCCCGGAGGGCCGACGAAGCAAAGTATAGGGCCTTTCATGTCGTTTTTTAGCTTCCTAACGGCTAAGTACTCAAGGATCCTTTTCTTGACCTTTTCAAGATCATAATGATCCTCATCAAGGACCTGTCTTGCATGAGCTATGTCTAGGTTATCTTCCGTTGACTTTGACCAAGGAAGTTCTATCAACCAATCCAGATAGGTCCTTGCCACCGTATATTCGGCTGAGGCGGGGGGCATCTTGGAAAGCCTTTCGAGTTCTTTCTCGGCGGCCTTGCGAGCCTCTTCGGGCATTTGGGCTGCTTCTATTTTTTCCCTCAACTGCTTTATCTCCTGGGCGTGATCATCAAGCTCCCCAAGCTCCCTTTTTATGGCCTTCAGCTGTTCCCTCAGGTAGTATTCCCTTTGGGCCCTGTCTATGTCTTCCTTCACTTGGGATTGGATCTTATTGCCGAGCTCAAGGATCTGAACCTCCCTGGCCAAAAGGAAGTGAACTTTTTTTAGCCTTTCCTTCAGGTCAACCGTCTCAAGGACCTCTTGTTTCTCCTGGACCTTTATATTTAAATTGGCCGCAATTAAGTCAGCCACCACATTGGGATCCCGGATGCTCATCACCGCATTTTTGAGCTCATTGGTCAGATAAGAAGCAAGTTCTACTGCCTTTTGGAAAAGCGACCTTATGGTCCTCACCAAGGCTTCGACCTCTAAGTCGGAACCACTCACATAAGGAGGAACCTCCAAGACTTCCACTTCAGCCACAAAGTAAGGATCCGATTGAAGGAACCTTTTCGCTCTAATCCTCTCAAGCCCTTGGACTATGACCCTTTGGGTCCCATCCAACTCCTTCACCACCCTTAAGAGGTGAGCGGCCACCCCTACCTGATAAAGCTCTTGGGGATTTGGATCCTCGTCTTCGGGGTTATATTGGGTTAAAACCCCGATGATCCTTTCGCCCTCCATGGCATCGTCGATGAGCTTAATGGACTTTTTACGCCCTACCATGATGGGCAGGACCAGTTCTGGAAAAAGCACAGCTCCCCTCAGAGGAAGTATGGGCAGAAACTTCGGAATATTTCTCTTCTCCCGCTTTTCCCGTGGTATAAACAGCATCTCCCTCCACCTCGTCCTTTAATTTTTCTCAGGTCTTAAAATAAGCTTCATCCAGATGGGTGTCAACTTTTGAAGGGATTTAAAAAGGGGAGGTGAAATATTCTCTTACTTTTCCCAGCACTATCTTGGGGATATCCTCCTTATCCTTCACCAAGAAAAGGGAGACGTTATTCTTCTGCTTTAACCCTTCTCGGAATCTCGTGGCGTAAATGTTCTCTCCTATGTGAACGGCTGTGACCCTATTTTCAATGGAGTTAAAGAAGTCGATCAGCTTTTCCAAATTGGTTATCTGCATATCGGTGATGATGAAGATATCGGGTTTCTCCGCCTGCTTAAGTAGATACATCACATCGTTAAGATCAATGGCCGTGCCTCCGCCAAAGTATCTACATATGGCCCAATAAATCGACTCTTTTTCCTTACAGAAATCAAGGATCAGCTTATTGCCCCTGAAGGCATCCGAGAAGTTATAAACCGCCACCTTCTTGCCGTTTTTCAGGTAAGCGTTACAGGCACAGGCCGCACCCAAAACCGCATAAGAAAGCCTTTCGCGAGGATTGGTCATGCTTCCCGAGGAATCTATGATTATAAGACAATCCGGGATCTTCTCCATCTCGCCGAAGACTTCGCCTTCGCGTCTCACCCACGTCTGAGTTAAACCGGGCATTATCTTACCGAAGCTAGTCCAGGGATCTATGTCCTGAACGGGCTTCCCTACTTCCCACGGAGAATGCGAATGAGGGTGAAGGGCCCCGCTTTTCTCCATGGGCAGTTTCTTAATGGGAAGCGTGTAATTCTCGGCAAGCTTCATGTAATAAAGAAGATCCGCATCTATAGGATTACCTGCCCCTCGCCCCATACCCCCTACGGTATAACCCATCGCCGCAAGCTCATCCTTTAAGTCCTCAACTGTTTCCCTAAACTCCGTTATATCATCCACAGAACTGGCGAAGTCCCTTAACCCCTTGTCGATTTCCTCAAGCGTATAGTTTTCAATGGAATGCTCACCCAAAGGGTTTTGGGCTTTTTTAGAGCTTTTTTGCTCGCTCTCCATCTCTTTCTGGAGAAACTCCTCCAACGTTTTGGCGAACTTCTTGATGCTCTCCTTCCACAGTCGCTTTTCCAGATAAGGGATCCGCGAAAGCCTTTTTATGCTCTCCTCTTCCCCTTGAGCTCCTAAGTCTATACCCCATATCACCTGATAAAGGAGGGCTAAAATCCTCTGGATCCCTTCCTTCGGCAGATGCCTATAAAGCTCGGGGATCTTGGTCTCACGTTCTTTCACACAATAGGTATTGGCCACTACATCCATAAAGTAGGAAGCGGCCTTTTGGGCAAGCCTTTTATCCCTCAAGACCTTTTTTGCTTCGGAATAAAGCATCAGATGGGTGTTAAAGTCCCACGGACAATACATGTAATGGGATATCCCGTGATCAAGAAGGGCCTGCAAAGCATCCTCGGGGTTCATCTTTTCGGTCAAAACTTGAAGGTAATTCACATTGATCGTCATCTGTTTGCTTTTAATCTCCAAAGCCACCTCTTCATCGGATTCCACAAGTTGGGGTGGAGGTATCTGAGGAAATAAATGATTACGCCTTACCTTAGGCCAGACCTTTCTCAAAAATTCCTCGAACATGCTTCTTTAAATTTAAAAATAATATGGCCGATAGTCATCGCTTGGAAAGATCAACTGCCCTTTCTCGTAAATCTTCCCTCCAACCACCTTTCCAAGCCCCTTGATCCGGCCACCCACAAGGATCTCACCGCCGGTCATCCCGTGGCCCGTGTTAAAGCCCACGTTCTGCTTGACTATGATCCTGCCCTTTTTCATCCCTGCCCCGGTGTAATTTTTGGCGCTTCCCTCAATTATAAGCTCACCTCCTTCAAGGCTTATCCCCGTAAAATCCCCTACATTCCCTTCAATGATAAGCCTCTTTCCTTCGGGAAGTCGGTAACCAAGAAGGTTTATCTTTATACCCACATCCTGAAGCCTTAAAACGATCTCCTCCTCTTGAGCGTTATTGCAAAGGGCCGAGATATAAACCCCTGCCGGTCCAGTGATCAAATAGGGGACCTGATCGGTCTTATCCAGCACATAACAAAACTCCTCGACGTCCTCAGCCGCATAATTTATGCCCTTTATGGCCTCTTCCGCTATGCTATAGGCCTTAATAACCGTACTATATTGCATAAGCCAAACCAGATCCTTTGCCTCGTTTTTCAAAAGGTTCTCGTATCCTTTGAGGATTTGATTAAGGGTCTCCTCTTTGGCTTTGAGGATCCTATCTAAGGGGAGTTCTTTCCCCTTTGACCTTGTACTCTGCCCGCGAAACTCTTCAAACGGATTCTTCATCTTAAACTCGCTATCTCCTTTTTTATCTCCTCATAAATCGGATGATCCCCATCAAGGGGTTCAACCGCCTCTCCCTCAAAGGCCCTTGAGGCAATAGCCAAAGCATCAAGAAGATAATCCCTTTGTTCAGTATAACGATGGAAGATCTCCTCGGTAGCCTCTTTGGCCAGATAGATCTGAAGGGGATCATTTCTCCCCTCCCCTTCCTTTTTGGATATATAGGAGTCGCGCCATTGGATTCTATGAGCCAAAGTAAAAGGAAGAACCGTCCTTACATGCTCAAGGTCCACCTCATCGTCCTCAAGGAACCAAGCCAAGGCTTGAGAATACCCTATAACCGAGATGGGAAGCCTGTTTGAGGCGCAGTTTTTAACGTGATAACAGAGATAACCCGTATAATGGCACCCCTCGGGGCATCCTTCAACACTTCTCTTCTGACCATAACGGTGACAGAAGGAAAGTTCCGCAAGAACCATCCTTAGAAAGGCATTGGCATCAAGGTCAAGGGGCATTTGGGCCATCTCTTTCCTTATGGAAAAACGCTCCTCTTTGCTCAGACTCTCGATTCCCACCTTCTCCTTCAGGTAATCCCTAAAAACCTCGGAAAGTTCCTCAAGACCTTGAAGCTTCTCCTTATAGGGGATCTGAGATCTTAAAAGCTTGTGATACCTTTCCTCAAACTCCTGGTGTCTTAAAGGATTATCAAACCTTGATCTTCTTCCTATGTAAAAGGCCAGATTGGGCCCTGGATGCCTTGATTCGACCATCACGTCAAACCTATCCACTAAAGGCGCTATTATGGTGTTAGTGCCTCGATCTTGATAGTTGGCGGTGGCAAAAAGGGCGTATTCGTCATTTATGATCATCTCGTTAAGGTACTCCCAATTACCCCTATCAACTCCATCAAGAATCATCGATTGTTTGGTTTCGGGGAGCCTATTTATCTCATCGACGATTTTAACCGGAAGCTGAACAAAATTACTCCAAACAACAACCTCTTTTCCCTGGTTTAGGGCTCCCAGATCTGGCCTTCCCACGATCTTTTCTTCAGTCTGTTCGGGATGCCCCGAGACCTCGCTTCCCCATATGACGCCAAGGGGTATACCGTAAATGAGACAACTTATGTATTCGGCCGAGGTGGTCTTACCAAGACCCGGTTCCCCTATTATAAGCTCCTTTCCACCATAAAGGGCTGTTAAGATCCCAAAAAGAAGGGCCGAGTTATACTTTTCCCCCTTGACCTCAAGATCAGGTCGATTAAGGTAAAAGTTTTCGCTTATAAAGCGATAGATCCTTCTCACCCTTTCCTGGTAACCATTTCTTAAGACCATTTCTCACCTCTTTTTTAAAAGCCTAAAGTAAGGTTAGCACCTAAAAAAGAAGGAGGCAACCCTTAACGAAGGGTTTCCCAGGAACACTCTTGGAAAGATTGGCAACATTGAACACCTGTACAGTTTCCCGTGGGAAAATGAACTGCACACTCCTTACTTCCGTTATAAGAAATCCTAAAACAGTAGTCCCCTGCTTGTCTTCCATAGGGAACCGCAGTGGCGGTGTAATTGCCATCACTTAAAAAAATCGTATACTCCTTGGCCATATTCGGGGAACACCCAGGAAGTTTTGACCAATTATCGGTATAAACTCCATGTTCTGCCTTATACATCTCTTGAGCCGCATGAATGGTCATTAAGGCATTAAAAGCTTCAGCTCTTTTTGCCCTTTTCACATACTTAGTATAGGAAGGAATGGCAATCGCTGCCAAAATCCCAATTATGGCAACCACAATCATCACTTCAAGTAAAGTCAAACCCTTCTTCATCTTCATTTTAAAAGGCCTGGAACCAAAAGGCCCCAGGCCTTGGGTTATTTTAAGAAAGAAGTTTTAAGACCATGGACAGTTATCAGTACCAAATTCCTTTTCCCGAACGCTTGTAGGAATGTATTTATCCTCAATGTTCCATCCCCAACATTTATCATAAGTCTCATTATTTGCCCTATAAATCACATAAAGGGTAAGCGTCTTACCATCAACTCCTGTTCCAATGTTGCCAAGGGTTGCATTTATGGAACAATAAGTGTTGTTGCCGTATGTGTCTCTTCCTCCCCACGTCATACTGGTCACATATCTACTTGTTTTTCCTCCTCCAATATCGTCTATGCTAGTTGGCATACTTCCATATGAAGTATGATACTCCGCTATGGCATTCGCCATTCCCGAAAGCAAGCTTATTGCCTCACTTACCTTCGCCCTTTTCGTATAATCCATATAGGTGGGAATAGCTATGGCGGCCAAAATGCCCAAAATGGCAACAACGATCATCAACTCAATCAGC
>Ga0105158_1000047_pt1 | contig 54443 bp, 53 predicted proteins | sample LHCtaG_FD_81567 | JGI IMG/M metagenome (GOLD analysis project Ga0105158, IMG submission 81567) | Hot spring microbial communities from Little Hot Creek, USA to study Microbial Dark Matter (Phase II) - LHC4sed_matched | ecosystem: Environmental > Aquatic > Thermal springs > Hot (42-90C) >...
AACCTTCTGGATAATTCTCTACGAAAGCTTTCAAAATCTTTTACGCTTGTTTTCGTAATCTTCTTAGATAATAAGAGGTCTAAAATCTCCTCTCTATTTTTAAGAGCTTTTTTAAGCAGTTCATTTACAACTTTAGATATGGCTTTAGTAGTTCCATGTTTTCTTAGGCTTTCTTCAACTAACCTTCTATAAATGTCTTCGTCAAGAAGTATGGTTGTACGCTTAGGCATACAATCATCTAAATGTAAAATGCTTAAGCATAAATATAAAGCCTGTTTTTAATAAAAAGAAACGTTTATGTCATAGAATATAAAGCTCTTGTTTAAGGAGAGCTTTTTGAAATGCTTGGAATGCGTTAAAATCAAAGTGTAGATAGAAAATTTAAAGTTTATAAGATGAAAGATTTTTAAAAATGTGTGTCTTCGAAAAGATAAAAGTATTTTTCCAGGAAGCTCTTAAACTTACTGATAATTACGGTATAATTTTTCCGATATAGATATTATGTTTATTGTGAATAATTTTAACTTTTACCTTCCTTCTAAATGATTCAGGCACACCTATTACTGTTATTGCTCTTCCATCTTTAACTCCTATTGCTTGTTTTTTCATCCATCCATTTGAAACAATCTTTAAATTTACAATTTCGTTTTTACGAAATTTTAAAGGAAGCATTTTAGTCTTTATTATTTCAAAATCTGATGGTTTAAGCTTAAGCTTTAAATTAAATTTTTTCTCCCATTCATAAAGTTTCTCATAAAATTTTTTCCATGTTAAAGGTTTTACCCCTGGAACTCTTCTTCCATGAGGATGAACTTCATATTTTTGTATTCCCATTAAAGGCCATTTACTTTTAGGTTTAAGCTTTAAAGCAAACTCTATTAATTTTGGAATTTCTTCATCATTTAAGGTTGGAATCCATACTGGAGCTAAAAGCAAACTTATTGAACTTTGAGCTACCGCTTCAGCAAGTTTAATAATATCTTTTACATTATAGTTTTCCACTCCACTTATTTTTTTGGCATTTTCCTCGCTTAAAGCGTTTATTGAAAGATTAATTCTTGATAAACCAACTTCAGCAAGCTCATCTATCCATTTTTCCTTAAGAACAGTTCCATTAGTTTGTAAAGAAATCACTTTTACATTTTTTATTTCAGCTAATTTAGCTACAATTTCTCTAAATTTAGGATGAAGCGTTGGTTCTCCTGCACCATCAATATGCGCCTCTATATTTTCATTTTGTTTAAAAGCTGCTAAAGCTTTAAACCATTCAATAAGATAATCAGGATTAACAATAAAGCTTGAAATTCTAGTTTTAGAGTTTGGGCCTTCATCTACAGAGCAATAAATACAGTTTAAATTACATCCTGAAATAGGCCTTACCTGAATTAAATTTGTTCCCCTATCTATAAGGCCAAAAGCTATACAGCCTATAAGAGGTAATTCAACATCTTCAGGAATTCGAATTAATTTTTTCATTGTTGTCTTTTATTATTTTTTTAAGTTATTTCCATAATTTCATTATAAAGCTCTGTTAAAACTTCATTATATTCTGCTTCTCCCTTTTCTATAGAATCCATTTTATCTTCAAGAAGTCTTGTTCTTTCTTCAGAAACAAATTTTTCATAATTATTTTTTAAAAAATAGTAAACTTGAATTCCCTTTTTTGTTGGTAAAACTCTACCTTTTCTTTCAAAACTATAGCCTCTTAAAAATATTTTATCAAGAATTGTAGCGTAAGTTGATGGTCTTCCTATTCCTTTTTCATGCATTTCTCGAATTAATTCCGATTGAGTATATGGAAAAGCTTTAGGCACATATTTAACTTCAACTTTAAATTTAAATTCTCCTTCAGGTAAAGGCCTTTTAATTTGAACGCTCCATTTATAAAGTTCTATAGCTTTTCCATATGCCTCTGTAACGATTTCTTTTTCAATTTTTTCTCCATCAACATATACAACATATTTATTTATTTTCAATAAGAAGGGCTTACATTGGCTTGCCATAAACCTTTTAAAAATTAAATCATAAAGCATTAAATGTTTTGAAGTTATTTTTTCAGTTTGGATAATTCCCTCTTGAATAAGCCTTTGAATAACATCTTTAGGTAAAGCTCTAGTTGGTCTAATGCATTCATGAGCGCCTTCACTAAACCATTCTCTTCCCTGATAGTTTTCTCCCAAAAATTCTTTTGCAATTCTTTTTCCTAAATCGCTTACACGAGTGGAGTCTGTTCTATGATATGTTATAAGACCATTTTCAAAAAGATCTTGAGCTAATCGCATAATTTCTTTAGCTGAAGCCTTCATTAAAATGCATCCATCTTTAAGCATGGCATCTGTTGTATATGGTGGTAAAGGATAAGCTTCCCTCTCTTCTTCCTTTACCTTAACCACTTTAACATTAACCCATTCCTTATCTAAATTTTCTATGCTTAAATCAAGCTCTGAAATATACCCTACTTTAATTCTTTTTCTGCTTTCCTTTGCTTTTTCAACAATCCATCCTAAAACTGGAGTTTGAGCTCTTCCAGCTGAAAGATTAACATTATTAAATGTTTTCCAAAGTTTTTGACTTAAAGCAAATCCTATCCATCTATCTTCAATTCGCCGCACTATTTGAGCTTTAACCAAATTTTCATTAACATCCTTAAGGTTTTCTAAAGCTTCTTGAACAGCTCTTTTGGTAACTTCATGAAATTCAGCTCTTTTTACTATACTAAATCTTGATAAAAGATTTTTAATATCCCATGCTATTTTTTCTCCTTCAGAATCCGGATCTGTACCAACTATAACAAAACCTGCATCTTCAGCAAGCCTTCTAAAAACATTTATTCTATTTTTAGCATCATCTATATCTTTTGAACCACATTTGGGACATGAATCTCTATCTTCAGTAAATTGAGTTAAGCATTTTCTGCAATGCTTTATAGTTGTATACAATGGTGTAAAATCACCATTAACTGAAACACCAAAGAAACCCTGATTAGTTACAAGATCAACTAAATGCCCTAAGCTTGCAGTAACAGTAAGAATATAACGGTTTGTTGGGACCTCATAAAGAATAATTGAATTTCCCCCCTCTTTAATAACTCTTGTAGCTGGATAACCAAAAAATCTTGAAATTTGCCTTGCTTTTGTTGGGCTTTCAACAATTAAAACTGCAGGCTTAATAACTTCTTCGCAGCTTTTAGCTTCTTTTAAAACTGCTCTAGACTCATCTATTTCTTTTATTAAAATATTAAAATCAATCTCATTTAAATTTTTAAATTTTAAATCATAAAGTTCAGCTCTATTCATAAAGGCTTTTAAAATTTCTTCATCACTTTCAAGAAGAAAAGAAGCTCCTTTAGTTAATCCACCTGTAAAAAGCCTTGATGTCCTTCCTGAACCTTGAATATAAGTTTTTAAATCAGGAAAAATTATTTCTCCCCTTCTTATTACAACATCTAATTCAGCTTTTCCTTTTCCTAACTCAAGAAGTTTAGCAATTTCCTTTTTTAATTCTTCCCTTTCCCTATCATATTTGCTTTTATCTATAGCTTGAATTATTGGTAAATATTTTTTAATTGAATCTTCTCTTCTAAAAATTAGAGCTAAAACCTTTAACATTTTAGGTGTAACATTAGTTACATCTTCAGCCTTAACCCTTATTATAGGCGCTCCAATAAAAACTGCATACCTAATTTTTTCAGGTAAATCTAATCCTCTAACTAATGTTCCATAGTAAAAAGCTGTTCCAATTAAATAATCTATTTTCCCCTCTTCAAAAAGATTATAATCGCTTTTTCTTTTGGCTGAAACTAAACCTATTTTAAACTCATTTTTAAGAGACTCATAAATTTCTTCAGCTTCTTTAACGCTTAAAGCATAAAGAAGGCCTCCTTTACCCATAATTTTCAAAATCCTTTTTATAGAGTCAATGCTTTTATTAAGCACAATAATATCTTCAATATTTCTCACAATATAAGTGGATGCGCCAACATCAAAATTTAAAAGCTTTCTAAACAGTTTAGCTTTTAACCCAGGTTTTATAGTGGCAGTGGAAACCATAAGAGTTCCTTTTGGGAAGCCAATCCAGCTTCTCTCAACCTTTCTTAAACCTAACAACTGCAAAACTTTTTCTACATTTTTTGAAGCTTTTAAAATAGCATCCACATCATCCACAAATATAAAATCAAAAGTTAACCCATCAAGTTTTTTAAAAGCCTTAGAAAGAAATTGAGATGTTGTTATAAGAAGTTGAAAACGATGGTTTTTTATAAGCTCCTCAAATCTACTTTTTGATTCCTTATCAAGATTTGAATGGAAAAAAAGAATTGTTAAATTTCCCCCCTCATTAAATGAAGCTTTAAAATTTACCTTTGCTGCATAGCTTTTTAGATTGTTTACTATCTGCTCAACTAAAAGTGTTGTTGGAAGAATTATATATGCTTTTTTTCCTTTTGAAGCAAGATAAAAAGCTGTTATAGCACCGAAAGATGTTTTTCCAATACCTGTAGGAGCTACAATTGCAAAGCTTTCCCCTCTAAAAACTCTTTTAGCCCATAGTTTTTGAAGTGCTCTAGGTTCTCCAATACAGGTTTTAAAAAATTCCAGAAATTCTTTTTCAATGGGATTTAAAAAAAATGAGTTTTTAATGTTACAATTATTTTCACATTTAGTTTCATTACCTTCAACCCTAAAGTTTCCAAGACATAAAGGGCATAAGTTTAAATATAGCGCCTTGGGTGAAACCATCTTCTTTTCACTTTTAAATCAAACTACTACTATAGTTAATTAAAATACCTCATATATTAATGCCTTTATAAGATTAAAGTTTAAAAAATATTGAAAGGTATGTTTATGCATACCCTTTCAAAATAAAAATTTAATTTAAATTGTTTCTTCCATTAAGGTTATAGAAAAGGAGCATCCCGCTTTTCGTGCTTCTTCTTCAACTTTCTTTCTTATAATTGAATAATCAAAAAAATATTTATAGTCTTTACTAAAAAGTTTTGAAGTTTCTTCAATGGTTTCTTCTCTTTCTTTCCCTATAACTTTATATTTTTCTGCTTTAAATCCAAAGCCTGGGCTTATATCCATGGGATCCCCACTTGATATACCCATTCCAACTTCTTTTAATTCTTCAAAAAACTTCACTGTTTTATTTTTCTCATCTATCTTAAGTTTAGCTTTATAAATTAAACTTTTTTTCGAAAGAAACACTTTTCTTTCAGCTATTTTAGCTTCAAGCATTAAAACATTTTCTTTAATTTCTTTAAATTTTTCAGGAAATTCCTTACTTATTTCAATTAATTTTTCTTTTAAGCTCATTTAAATTTCAACTCACTTTTTATATAGGCACCATCCTTAATAAATACTACTATTTTAACCTATTTTCTTACATAATACATGTTTCTATCACATATATTTTTTATAAAAGATTTTTAAATAGTTTAAAAAATCAAGTTTCTTAACTTAATCTCTTAAAATAAGTTTATATAAAATATGGTTTCAATAACTTTTAGTGAATTATATGGAATATTTTCAAGATAATGAGTTGAACATAAGTAAATGTAAGATTCAATTTCAAGAAGCTTTATTAAAGGCTATTGATGAAAGCTTGCTAGTTTTAGGTGTAAGCGTTAAACAAGCCATTTATTATTATATTGAGCATTATTATAATGTAAAACGGGAAGAAATTCCAATTAAACTTAAAGAGTTTTATGAAGCTTTAAAAAGCATTTTTGGTTTTGGAAGCAAGATCATTGAAAAATTAATTGTTAAAAATCTTTATGCTATTCTTAATTTAAACTTTGAAGAAAAAGAAAATTGGAATTTTATTGAATATATAGAGTTTGCAAAAAGTTTTTTGTAAACTATTTGTATTAACTTTATTAAATAGTATTAAACCTGTTTAATACTATTTAATCAGGAGATTTATAAAACTTTATATAGTTTCTATTAATTATAAATATAAAAATTCTATATGTATTAGTTATAAGTTAAATATATATTCAAGTTCTGCATAATATATAAACTGGGAAGAAAAATGAATCGAGAATTAATAATTAGTCTTTTGCAAAGAAAAAAATTAAACCCAAAAATTGCCACAGTACTCATTTTAATATTAATTACTATTAGTTTTAGCGCGCTTTACTTTAAATAATTTTTTCAATTATGCTATAACAAAGAAAAGAGAAGAAAAATTTATATTATCAATTATACAACTTAACTTTCTTGGAGTTGGCGGCCATAGCTGGAGGCTAGGACCCGTTCCCATTTCGAACACGGAAGTGAATCCTCCAGGCGATCTAAGCGGTAGTGTGGTGCGAAAGCCCACGCGAAGCTTAGACCGCTGCCAACTCCACCTTTATAGAAAAATTTATTTTAAGGATGATGTTTTGTAAAACACTATAATTCAAAGGAGTTTAATACTTAAATGTTTAAATTATATTTTCAAAGTCCATTTTTACCAGATAGTTCTGGAATTGGAAGTATAATTTCTTTGCTTATGTATCTTTCATTTATAATTTTTATTCTTTTTGGACAAAAAATTCAATTGCATTTAATGCTTTGGGAAATTGATGGTGCTGTTAAAAAATTAGAATTTATGAAAGAAGAAGCGAAAAACCTTTCTTTTAAAACATTGATGGAAATTGGCAAACCAAAGGATAATCCTCTTCCAGAGCTTAACATGCTGCTTGAGCAATTTCTTATAACACCTGTTAATATGGATCCTGCAGGAATAGTTTGGAAGTTTGATCATCTTTTAGATGTAAGAGATTTAAAGTTTAAAAATGATATTAAAAGGCTTGCTCCTGCAGCTGATGAAGCTCAATTAAATAATTTAGAAAACTTAATTGAAGCTTCACTTGCACTTAACACAATTTATAGAATAGTAAGGCACTATTATCTTTTAGGAAAGAAAACCTCAAGCTTCTACTTAATTTTGCAGCTTCAAATGATAATGCCTTTAGTTATGCAAGAGGCTGAAGCTTTAATTGGAGCAGCTAATGCTTTTGCTAAAGGTCAACCTATAGGTGATGGAGTTGGACCGCTTGTAGCATCTAAACTTCTTAGAGGAAAAGAAAAAAAGAAAATTGAGAAGGATATGGTTTATGGAGAAGTTGAAATTGAGAAACGTCGAGTAATAACTTTAAAAGCTGAAGGTCCAGGAGGAAACGTTGGTAAACCTGGAGATGCTATAAAAAGCTTAATCGAATCAAATAGTGGTAACATAGCTATGGTAATAATGATCGATGCAGCCTTAAAGTTTGAGGGTGAAAAAACTGGAGAAATAAGTGAAGGAATAGGTGCGGCCATAGGCGGTATAGGAACTGAAAGATTTAAAATAGAGGAAGAAGTAAAAAAGTATAAAATACCTGTTTATGCTATAATAGTTAAAGAAAGCATTCAAGAGGCTGTGCTACCTATGAAAAAGGAGATTGCTGAAGCTGTTGATAATGTTATAGCTAGAGTTAAAAAATTAATTCTTGAAGAAACTAAAGAAGGCGATACAATAATTTTAGCTGGAATAGGAAATACAATTGGAATAGCTTAAATTTAGGTGAATTTAATGGAAAAAAAAGCTTCATCATATATTTATGTTATAAGCCTCTTCAGCATTCTTATATTGGTTTATTCAATTTGGATTTTGCTTTCAGCTTTTAAATCCTATAAAGAAGGAAACATAATGAATTTTTATCTTCAATTTTTTATAGGATTAATTGGTTTAGGTTTAAGTTTATCTTCCATTTCTAGATTAAAAAAACGTTTAGATTTATTAAAAGAGAAAATGGTGAAAGTTGTTTCAGTTGTGGTTTGCGATAAATGCAAATTTAAAATTGTTAGAAGATTTGAAGTTGGAGACTACGTTAATAAACAAGTTGGAAAATGTCAGCAATGTGATGGAACAATGTTTATAGATTCTATTTATGCTGAAAAAATTTAATAGCCTGTTAAAATTTCACATCCATTTTTTTCCACAATTACTGTATGCTCAGCTTGAGCTACAGGTTTAAATTTAGCCTCAATTAAAACTGGATATGAAACTAAGCATTTTTGAGAAAGAGCCTCTTTAAAAAGTTTATCTAAATCTTTGTTTAAATAAGATTTTTTTAACCATCTAAAAGCAAAAGGTAAATTTGAATAGTTTTCCTTAATAAACTTGATTAAACCCTCAATTTCTTTTGAACATTTTTCTTTTTGAAAACGAAAAATATAAGCTTTAGAACCGTTAACAACTACGCCTGCGCCATCAAGCGTTGTTGCAAAGGGCTCTATAGCATAAACTTCTCCAACTTCAATTTTTGAACCGTTTATTTCAGAAACATTTGGAATAACTTTTCCTGTATGAAGCTTATATCTATCTATTTTATGGCCAGTTAAGTTTTTAATAGGTTTAAACCCATAACGCTTAATTTTATTTTCAATAACTTTTCCAACCTCCCTAGCTTTTACACCATCCTTAATAAACTTTATAGCTTCCATTAAAGCTTCATCAACTGCTTTAACCATTAAATAAAGCTCTTTATTAAAGGATACCGTTATAGAAGTATCAACTATATAGCCTGAAACTTCAACTCCAAAATCAACTTTAACTATTGAATCTTTTGGAATTAAAGAGTCATCTTCAAAAGGAGAAGTATAATGTGCAGCCACCTCATTAACTCCAATATTGCATGGGAAAGCAGGTCTACCTCCTTTTTCAAAAATTAATTTTTCAATTTTTTCACATAAATCTAAAATTTTCATTCCCTCTTTAGTTATAGATGGAACTATGCGCCTAATGCTTGAAGCTATTTCACCAGCTTTACGATAACATTGATAAGCTTCATTATCAATCCTAACCAAAATAAATCACCATTAAAATATAAAATATAATTTAAAAAATATTAAAGAAAGAATTCTTCAACATAATTTTTTGCTTTTTCCCTTCTTTCTTGATGTTCAATCAAAAATCTTTTAACAACTTCAGCAAATTTTTGTTTATGTTCTCCACAAAGCAATTCCCCTTTAAGACAAGCTTCCCTTGTTTCCTTAATTTTTTCATCTCTAGGTTCAAAAAGAAAATATTCATAAAGGTATATACTACATATATCTGGGTTTCCACCAAGCTTTCTTTGCTCTTCAACAGTTGCTCTTCCACCTGTAAAAGCATTCATAACTTTTTTTTCAACAACTTCAGGAGAATCAATTGTAAAAATGCATGTTTCAGGCATAGAAGAAGACATTTTACCCCCCTTTCCAAGACCTGGAAGAAATCTTGAATGAATTTGCGCTGGTTTATAAAAACCAAGTTTAGGAGCAACATCTCTAGCTATACGCCAATAAGGATCCTGATCTATTGCTGCTGGAATCAAACATGGTTTATTTTCACCTGTAAGATAAGGTTCAATAAAGCATGGTGCTGCTTGCATAGCTGGGAAAAACAATATTCCAATATTCGAGCTATCCTTAAATCCAAAAACAGCTTTAGCTGTAGAAACTGTAACATGCTTAGCCACTTCTAAAGCAATATTATAAAGTAAATCTGCATGCTTCATATTAGAAATTAAAAAGGTTTTTTTCTTATCGAATCCAACTGCAATAACATCTAATGCATTTTCATAAGTTAGCTTTAAAGCTTCTTTAGAAGAAAGATTTTGATTTAGTAAAAATTTTTCATCATCCGTAAGCTGAAAATAAAGTTTAGTATTAAATTTATCTTGAAGATATTTTGTAAAAATCCATGGAACTAAATGGCCTATATGCGTATAACCTGACGGTCCCCTACCAGTATACAAAACAAATTTTTCCCCTTTTTCATAAAGATCTAAAATCCAATCTAAATCTCTATGAGAAAAGAAAACTTTTCTTTTAAGGTGAAAGTGCAATTCTCCAGTTTTTTTCTCTATTTTTTTTAAAAGCTCCTCAGTAATGGGTTGTGTTCCAAACTGCTCAATTAACTTTTCATAGTTTACTTCTCCTGAAACCTCCCATGGAGTAACAGTCATTTCTTCAGAACTCAATTAACGAAACCCCTTCCCTTCTTTTTAATGTTAAACAGATTAAATTGAAAAAACCTAAAAATAAATATTAATAGCTTTATTAAATTTATTAAACTCTTTAAGATATCTAGCGAAAAAGGATGAAGCAGCATGATTGAGTTAGAACGTAATGAAGGAACATTATTAATGAATTTAGGAAAGTTAAATGGAAAAGCAGATATGGAAAAACTTCTTAAAGAATCAAAATTATCTGAATCTGCTATTATGCGAGCTGCCCTCTCCCTCTCTCAAAAAGGCCTTTTAAAAATTGAAGAAAGTAAAATCACCTTATTAAAACTTAATGAGGAAGGTTTTCTTTATGCAAGCGAGGGCTTACCTGAAAGAAAACTTATTAAAGCAGTTTTAAAGCTTGGTGGTAAAGCTTCTTTAGAGGAAGCTGCTTCTGAAGCTAAAATTAACCCTAATCTTTTACCTATAGTTTTAGGTTGGATTTCCAGAAAAAACCTTGGAAAAATAATTAAGGAAAAAGGAAAAATATTTATTGAAGCAAAAGAAGAAAAACCTGAAACTTTAGATGAAACTCTTTTAAAAAAAATTTTTGTTGAGCAAGAGGTTATAAATGAAGAATTAAGCAAGGAATTTAATGAAGCATTAGAAATTTTAAAAAGAAGAAATCTTCTTTCTGAAATTAAAAAAACATTAAGAATATTTTATTTAAGTGAGGAAGGATGGAAACTTGTTAAAGAAGGTGTTAAAGTAACAACTGAAGTTTCCGAGTTAACTCCTGAATTAATAATTGGAGGTAAATGGCAACAAGTTAAACTTAAAAAATATAATATTCAAGCTTTAACTCCATCAATTTGGCCTGGAAAAAAACAACCTTATAAAAAATTTCTTGATGAATTAAAATTTAAATTGGTTTCCTTAGGGTTTAAAGAAATGTCTGGGCCTCTTGTTGAATTAATGTTTTTCAATTGCGATGCTTTATTTATGCCTCAAGATCATCCTGCTCGAGAAATTCATGATATATTTTTTATTAAAGAGCCTGAATTCGGAGATTTAACTAAATATGAAAAATATTTAATGAATGTAAAGGAAACCCATGAAAATGGTTGGATAACAGGCTCTAAAGGTTGGAGATATGATTTTTCAATTGAAGCTTCTAAAAAATTTATTCTTAGAAGTCATGGAACCGCCATAAGCATTAGAACCTTGATTAGCGAGAAACTTGAGATTCCGGGAAAATATTTTTCAATAGCTCGTTGCTATAGACCTGAAGTAACTGATAAAACCCATTTAACAGAGTTTAATCAGGTTGAAGGAATAGTTGTTGGAGAAAACCTAACTTTTAGAGATTTACTTGGAATATTAAAAACTTTAGCTATTGAAGTAGCTGAAGCTGATGAAGTAGCTTTTAAACCTGATTATTTTCCATTTACAGAACCTAGCGTTGAACTTGCTGCTTATAAAAAAGATTATGGTTGGCTTGAGTTTGGTGGAGCAGGAATATTTAGACCGGAAGTGACCTTACCTTTAGGCATTAAAGTTCCAGTTTTAGCTTGGGGTTTAGGTGTAGATAGATTATTTATGATGAAAGCTGGAATAGATGACATAAGAGAGCTTTTTACTCAAAATCTTAATTGGCTTAGAAACAAAAAGGTGATTTAAATGCCAACTATAGAAATTAACCTTAAAGATTTAGAGGAGCTTTTAAACTTTAAGCTTCCTGAAAATCAAGAAGAATTAAATAAAATTTTCTCTTACATTAAAGGGGAAATAGAAGAAATTAAAGGTTATGAAGTTAATATTGAAATTAAAGATAGTAATCATCCTGACCTTTGGGGTATTGAAGGAATAGCTCGTGCTTTAAAGGGTTTTTTAGGTTTAGAAAAAGGTTTTAAAGTTTATAATGTTAATTTTAATAATGAAGTTTTAATAAATGTTAAACCTGAAGTTAAACATGTAAGACCCTACATAGCTGCAGCCTTAATTAAAAATGTAAAGTTAACTTCTGAAGCAATAAAGGGTTTAATGCATCTTCAAGATAAATTAGATCAAACTTATGGACGGAAAAGAAAAAAAACTTCAATAGGCTTATATAATTTTGATTTAATTTCTCCCCCAATAAATTATCAATTAGCTGATCCTGAAAAAACCTTTTTCACTCCTTTAGGATTTAATGAAAAAATGAATTTAAAAGAAATTTTAGCTAAGCATCCTAAAGGATTAGAATATGGTCATATAATATCAAAATTTAATCTTTACCCTATCTTAATAGATTCTAAAAATAATATTCTTTCGATGCCTCCAATAATAAACTCTAATGATTTAGGAAAAGTTACAGAAGATACTAGAAATGTTTTAATTGAAGTTACTGGAACATCTTTTCAAGCAATATTAGATGTTTTAACAATAATGACCACTTCTTTAGCTGATAGAGGAGGAGAAATACACTCTGTAAAAATAATTTATCAATATGAAGATTTAAATGAAGTTGTTACACCTAACTTAACATCTAAACTCTTATCGTTAAATCTTTCATTTATAAATAAGATTTTAGGATTAAATTTAAGCTTAAATGAAGTTGCTGAATTGTTAAGTAGAGCAAGATATAATATTAAAAAGCTTGATGATAAGGAAATTTTTATTGAAGTTCCATGCTATAGAATTGATGTTATGCATCCAATAGATGTAGTTGAAGATATAGCTATAGCTTATGGCTATAACAATTTTCAACCAAGATGGCCCTTAATATTTACTAAAGGTGGTTTAACAAATGAAACAATATTTTATGATTTAATTAGGGAATTGATGATTGGTTTTGGATTGCAAGAAATCTTAACTTTTAGCATGTCTAATAAGGAAAAGCTTTTTACAAAAATGAATTTAAAACATGGTTTGGTTATTGAAGTTTCTAATCCTAAAATGAGTACTTTTACATGCTTAAGAAATTGGCTTTTACCAAGCTTAATGGAGTTTTTATCAAATAATAAACATGCCGAATATCCTCAAAAAATCTTTGAGCTTGGAGAATGCGTTGAAGTAAATGAAAAACATAAAATTGAAGAGTTTATGAAGTTAGCTTGTGTTTTAGCGCATTCAAAAGCAAGTTTTTCTGAAGCTAAATCTATTTTATCAAGTTTTCTTTTAAATTTAGGTTTCAACCTTCAACTTGAAGAATGTGTGCATGAAAGCTTTATTGAAGGTAGAGTTGGAAAAATAATTGTTAACAATGTGGAAATAGGTTTTATAGGTGAAATTCATCCTAAGGTTCTAGAGGAATGGAGTTTAGAAGTTCCTGTTTCAGCTTTTGAAGTTAATGCGACCAAACTTTTACGTTTAAAGTTTCCAAGTTTCTAATGCTTCTTTAAGCTCTATATGCGTTTCAGCATATTCAGTTAATGATATACCTTTTAAAGTTGCTTCAATTGCTTGACGCATGGCTTTAGCTCCAGCTACAGTTCCATTTTTATGACCATGAATTCCTCCCCCAGCTTGAATAACAACATCTTTACCAAAAAACTGAATTAAAGCTGGAATCAATCCTGGATGCAAACCTCCTGAAGCCACTGGTAAAACAGGCTTTAACTTTCCCATTTCCATTTTTAAAGCTTCACAATTTTCCATAACTTCTTCTTTTGTTTCAAACATTTTACCTACAACTGTGCCTACATGAAGTTGATCCACACCTATAATTCTAGCAATTTTAGCTATTACCTTCATTGAAATTCCATGAAAAGGATTTTTAGTTAAAGCTGCATGCCCCGCTCTATGAGCATGAATAACAAGATTAAAATCTTGATTTCTTAAAGTTTGCAATGCAGCGAAACCACATGTTAAAATATCAACCATAACGTATTCTCCACCATGAGTGAGCACATATTTAGCTCTTTTTAACATTTCCTTAGTTTCAGCTGTGATATTAACCATGTAAACTTTTCTTTCACCTGTTTCTTCTTCAGCCTCATCCCTGCTTTTTAAAGTTTTTAAAACTCTTTCCTTAAATGGATTAAATTTTTGATTGCTTAAATTTTCATCATCTTTAACTATATCGCATCCCCCAATCCAAGCTTCATAAGCAACTTTTGCATGATCATCTGTTTTTAAACCAAGTTTAGGTTTAATTATTGTTCCGACTAAAGGTCTATCATATACTTTTAAAAGATTTCTAACTCCTTCTATACCAAATTTTGGTCCTTTAAAGCTTTCAATAAGTTTTAAAGGAAAATAAACATCATTTAACCTTAAGTTTCTTAATGTTTTTAATCCAAAAATGTTTCCTGCAATACTGCTTAAAATATTAGGTATATTTCCGAATTCAAAAAGCTCTATTGGATAAGCTATTTTTACTTTACTATCCTCTATGCTAAATGCGCAAGCAGCTAATTTTTTTACATATTCCTTTTCAGTTGCAAGTTCCGTCCATGTTCCAATAGAGCTTTCGGCGGCAATAGCTCCAGCAGCCTCTTTAATACTAACCCCCTCAGATTCAACATTAAAAACACAAATAACATCTGTTTCTTTAGGTTTATAATTTAAATCTATAAAATCTAGATATTTCAAGGATAAAACCTCAAAATTATAACAAGAATTAGCTATCTTATTAAACTTTTTATAAAAAAGGAAAAATCTAAATTTTTATTTATATTATTTATTTAAGTTAAAAAAAAGGGATGGTTAAGCTTTAAAGCCTACAATGAGAGAGCTTAACGGAGAGCGGCGCAGCCGCTTCTATGAAGTTAAGTGTTAGTTATGTAGGCGACAAGCACCAAAATCCCAAATTTAATTAAAAACTATAAAGAAAAGGGAGTTTAAAATGGATTTAGAAGCTAAAATAGATTTAGTAAAAAGAAATACTGAAGAAATTGTAACTTTAAATGAGCTTAGAAATTTGCTTGAAACCAACCCCTCTCCAAAGGCTTACTGGGGTTTTGAATGTTCTGGATAGCGAAGGTTTAATCTTCGCCCAGAATAATGCATATTGGAATGGGGTTGGTTTGCGGAAACAAAATTAAGGATATGGTTAATGCTGGTTTTAACTTTATAATTTATTTAGCTGATTGGCATTCCTGGATAAATGATAAGCTTGAAGGGAAAATGGAAAATATTAAGATTGCAGGAGAATATTTCAAGGAATGCTTTATGGGATTAGGGCTCGTAAAAGGAGTGCGTTATGTTTGGGCTTCTGAATTAGCTAAAGAAATTGAATACTGGGAAAAAGTAATTCGAATAGCTAAAAAAACCTCTATAAATAGAGTTTGGAGAGCTTTACCAATAATGGGTAGAGCAATGGATTCTCAAGATATTGATGCAGCTGCAATGTTTTACCCTTGCATGCAAGCTGCAGATATTTTCCATATGAATATAGATGTTGCATGTGCAGGAATAGATCAAAGAAAAGTCCATATGCTAGCTAGAGATGTAGCTGAAAAAATGAAATGGAAAAAACCAATTTGCTTGCATACGCCTTTGCTTACAGGTTTATCTGGGCCAATTGAACAACTTAAAGGAAAATATGATGAAGATCCAAAGGTAAACGCTAAAATTAAATCTAAAATGTCTAAAAGCATTCCTTCAGAATCGATATTTGTTCATGATCCTCCAGAAGTTATAAAATCTAAAATTGAAAAAGCTTTTTGTCCACCGAAACAAGTGGAATTTAATCCTGTGCTAGAAATAGTTAAATATGGTATTTTCCCAATTGTTAAAACTTTTCATTTAATTCGATCTGAAAAGCATGGTGGAGAAAAAGAATATGAAAGCTATGAAATGCTTGAAAAAGATTATTTAAATGGATTAATTCATCCGTTAGATTTAAAGGTTAGTGTTTCTCAAGCTCTTATAGAAATATTGAAAGGAGTTAGAGAAAGATTCGAAGCGAATCCAGCGCCTTTAAAAGCTGTTTTAAACCTAAAAATTACAAGATAAAGCGTGAATTTAAAATGCTTGATTTAGAAGCTAAATATAAAGAATTACAAAAGCTTATAGAAAGATTAATTTTATATGCTAATAATGGAGCTTCAATAATTGTTGAAGGTAAAAAAGATAAATTATCTCTTAAACGTTTAGGTGTTAAAAAAGGAGTTTTATGTTTAAAAGCTTCAGATAAAAATTTTTATGATTTTGCTTTATTAATTAAAAATGAAGCAGTTTTAATGATGGATTTTGATAGGGAAGGAGAAAAATTAAATCGTAAATTAACTAGCGAATTAACCCAAATGAAAATTAAAGTTGATAACTCTATATGGCGCAGAATAAAAGCTTTAACTCATCCTGAAGTTAAAGGTGTAGAAGATTTAGCAAATTATATGGAGAAAATTAAAAATAAAATTTTAAATTTTTAAAGTAAAAAAATGGGAGGTTTAATTGAATGGTTGAAGGTTCATCCATTTATACTCCTACAACAAAATATATTATTACAGCTAGATTTGAAGTAGAAGGAGTTGTAGAAAAACCTGATGTTATAGGTGCTATTTTTGGGCAAACAGAAGGTTTATTCGGTCCAGATTTAGATTTAAGAGAGCTTCAAAAAAGCAATAGAATTGGACGAATAGAAATAACTTTAAAGTCTGAACACGATAAAACTTTTGGTTCAATAAAAATTCCTTCAAGCTTAGATAAAGCTTCAACAGCCATAATTGCTGCTGCAATAGAAAGCATAGATAGAATAGGTCCTTGCGCAGCTAAAATAATTTTGGAGAAAATAGAGGATTTAAGAGAGGAAAAAAGAAAAAAAATTCTTGAAAAAGCTAAGGAAATTTTGAAAAATTGGGTTTTAGAAAGCTCTCCAAGCAGCGAAGAAATTATAAAAGAAGTTTCAAATGTTATAAAGGCTTCTGAAGTTTGCTCTATAGGAGCGGAAGGATTACCTGCTGGACCGGAAGCTCTTGAATCCTCATCAATAATAATTGTTGAAGGCAGAGCTGATGTAATCAATTTGTTAAAATGCGGAATAAAAAATGTTGTCGGTATAGAAGGAACAAAAATTCCTCAAACAATAATTGAATTATGCAAAAATAAGGAGGCAACAGCTTTTTTAGATGGTGATAGAGGCGGAGATTTAATCCTTAAAGAGCTTCTTCAAGTAGCTGATATAGATTATGTAGCTAGAGCCCCTCCAGGGAAAGAAGTAGAGGAGTTAACACCTAAAGAAATAATGAAACAGCTTAGAGAAAAAATTCCAGTTGAACAACTTAAACTTAAAAACCATACAATTGTTAAATCAACTTTACCAAAAGAAATTCTTGAAACAATTAAAGATTTAAAAGGAACTTTAGAAGCTGTGTTTTTTAATGAGCAAGGAGAAATATTAGCTAAAATGCCTGTAGGAGAATTAGCTGAAAAAATTAAAGATGTAGAAAATGCTTATTATCTTGTTTTTGATGGAATAATAACGCAAAGAATATTGGATTTAGCTGAAACAAAAGAGATTAAAGTGATAATAGGCGATAGAATAGCTGAAATCGCCAAAATACCTGTAAACATTAAAGTTTTAACATTCTCTAACTTAAATTAAAGATTTTAACCCTGATTCATTTCTATTAATTCATTAAAAGCTTTAACAAAATTTTTTATACTCGCATTCTTTGTATACCTTTTCGCCTCCTCTTTAGCTTTTTCCGATAACTCTTTTTTTCTTCAATTGAAAGCGATAAAACTTCAATAATTTTTTCAGTCAAGCTGTTAGATTCAACAATTAGTCCCTTAGAAACCTTTTCCACAACCTCTTTAACTCCATTTCTAATTGTTACTATAGGGATTAATCCTGAGCACATAGCTTCAATAACCGCTACGCCAAAAGCTTCATATCTAGCTGGATGAACATAAATGCAGCTTTTCTTAAAGTATTCTTCAGGTTTACTAGTATATCCAGGCGCATATACATCTTTAATTTTTTGTTTTAAAATCCATTCTCTTAAGGTCCCCCTCACCAAGCATAAAAAGTTTAGCTTCTTTAAATCTTTCCTTAACTTTTTTAAAAGCATTTAAAAGCAAATCAACCCCTTTATAAAATTCTAAAACACCAGCAAAAACTATGTTAAAGCTGTTTAAATCACTTTTAAACTTTAAGAATCGATTAACATCTGCATATGGATAAACAACTTTAATTGAGCATTTAACATAATTTTTTAAATCATTTTTAAGCATATTAGAAACGGCTATTACACCGTTTACTTGCGAAAGAAGGTTAAGTATTTCCTGTCGTTTATTTGGTTTAACATTTAAAAAGTTTAAAATAAAATCTTTAAATGATGATTTTAACTGTTGTAAAGGGTTCTTGTTTCTTCTTAGGTTTAACCCTTCAAAAAATGGTGCAGCAGCTATTAAAATAATTTTTCCATTGTTCTTTTTTAGAATTAAGCTTTCAGGAAGAGGCACTAAATCTTCAGATAAAACAACATCGCTTTTGGGCATAATCTTCAAATAGATCTTGATAAACTTCTTAAAGCTCCTCTCACAAAACGATTTTTACGCTCAATATTCTTTATTAATGAAACGTTTATTAATCTAAAGTAGAGCGGTTTAGCTTTAACAGCTGTAGCCCATGAAGCATGAACTTCATGTGGACCTTGATAAACAAACGTTCTCCTCATAAACTTAACCCTGATGAAAAATCAATTAAGGAGGATGCGCTTGCTAAATCTATTAAACGTTTTTCTGATAAACCAAAAACTTTTAAAACTCTGCTTACAGCTGGAATCACTTGATGAAAAATATAATATTCCACATCAATATCTTCTATATTATTAACAAGCTCGCATGGTTCAGCTTTTTCATAAAGTTTTCCAGAACCCTTAATTATTACATAACCTATTTTATCACCTGTAGTTAATCTCCAACCTTTTTGAATAAGTTTTTTAGCAGCTTCTATATGAGGCGCTTTAATTTCATATTCATTTACAGGTTTAGTTAAAGTTTTCCATAATATAAAATCTTTTAAATCAAATTTTTCTCTTCTCAATTTTTTAATGAAGCTTTTTAAATAATCTAAGGCTTTTTTTAAATCTTCTTCAATTAACATTATTTCTAAAATTTTTCTTTGCACTATTTTAGCTATGTTTGCCCAATCCCCTCTAACAGCTTCCATTCCAACTATATCTATCATGTTTTCTTGAGTTAATCCCGCATACTTCTTTTTAGCTTCAGTAAAAATAATTTTTTTATAAATTTTATCTACCTTAATTTCCACTCCAATTTTATTTAAGGTTTTTTCTTGAAGCTTCTTTATTTTCTCCGGTAAATTCTCAATAAAAACGCTATCTGTATCGCTGTAAATTACTTTTAAACCCTCTTCACTAGCTATATTTATAACTTCTTTTATTGCTCTTCTACCTAAAGCTGCTGCTGATTCAGCAACTTCTTTAGAATACCATCTTGCCCCAACCCAACCTGCATATCCATAACAAGCATTAGTAATTATCTTTATAGCTTTACTTCTTTCCTTTAAAAGTTTATATTCAATGCTTTCTGGAGAAAGCTGGTTTAATTGCGCATTTATTTTTTTTCTTTCAGCTAGTAAATTTGAAAAAACTATTTTATATAAGCCTGGCGGTTCCCTTCTAAATTTATGTTCAACCTCAGGTATAGAAAAAACATTTTCATTTAAATGTTCATTTAATGAAACTAAAGTATCTGGAGAAACATTATAAAGCATCATTAAATTAGGGTACATTGAAGCGAAATCTAAAACTGCTATATTTTTATGTAATCCAGGTTTAGGAGATAAAACCATTCCTCCTTTATAACTTTGATATGGTTGTTCCTTTCTTTTAGGAATTAACTCTCCCAATTTATATGCTTGCCTAATTAAATATGAATCTACTCTAAATCCTACAGGTGCCGCTATAACTTGATCTAATGGAAGCCCTGTAACGCTTGATAATTGAATGAAAAACTCTAAAAGCATTTTAAAACATTTTAAAATTAATTCAGCGTTTATTAAAGAATTCTCTATTAAAAGTTTTTTCCCCTCCTCAGTTTCAACATATTTAGAAACATTGCTTATTAATGGTTTAGATTCAAATTCTTCAATTTTAAGAAATTCAGCTAATTCCTCAAGTGTTTCAAGTTTAATCTCAGGTACATCTTTAGCAAAATCAAGCAAATCTAAATTTGCTCTTCCAGCTATGGAAATATGTCCATAAAGGCTTTTATGAGGCTTAACACCATTTCGAGTTATAGCTAAATCTATTTTATTGATTTCAGCCCTTTCAATTAAATATGCCCAATCAAAATTGTTATTATTGAAACCAACTATTATATCGGGGTTAAATTCATTAATAAACTTTGAAAAATCATTTATAACTTCTTTATCGTTAAAGTTAAATGCAAAAAACTGTTTTTTATCATTAAAGTTTGTGCATGAAGAAATTAAAATTACAGGATCTTTTGTTGGATTTGGAAATCCAACTTTACTATAGCAGGTTATAGCAAAAGATAAAATTTTAAGATTAGGAATATTTTTTTTCTCAATAAGATTTGGTGAAGAAACAGCCTCATAAGCTTTATCAACCATTACTATTTTTTTATCAATTTCCTTAACTTCAACTTCATGCCAACAGCATGGAATAACATTTTTTTCAATCATATATTTAAAAGCCGGTCTTAAATCATTTTCTAAGCATTCAGCAACTTCAATTCTATTAGTTAACTTTTCTGAACATTTAATTAAATCTTCAAAACTGTTAAAAATTAATTTTAAGGTTTCAATTTTTCTTCCAAAAAATTTTTTATCTTCCTTTAAAATCTCTTTAATTTTAAGATCTTCTTTTTCTTTTTCAAGCTTTTTTAAAAAAGTGTTTATCCATTCATTTTTAATTAACAAATAAAATGATGGTTGAAAAGTTTTATCATAAATTACTATTCTTTCATTTTTATCTGTGATTCCCCATAATCTAATTATGGTTTTATCTTCGCTTTCTTCTCGATCTATATCAAGAAGCCAAAAATTTATTTTCAATCTTCTTTTTCTCCACTTAAATTTTTATAAAGTAAAAGCGCGTTTGAGCCATCTTCATAATATTTTTTAATTCGTCTTAAAAATTTAAATCCATGCTTTTTATAAAAATTAATAGCAGAAACATTTTTTTCATTAACTTCTAATTCAACAATTAAAATTTTTTCCCTTTTCATAAAAGTTAAAATTTTCCTTAAAAGAATGGAACCTATTCCTTTTCCTCTAAACTTTGGGTGAACTGCTAAAGATATTATATGACCCTTAATGTTTTCTAGGGAAGCTACACCATAACCTATTATTTTTTCATTAATTAAACAAACCAAAAATAAGATTGAGGGATTATTTAAAAAGGCATAAAATAAACTTTTTGAGTAAGGATTTTTAAAAGAAAGCTTCTCTATGAAATAAATTTGATCTAAATCTTCTTTTTTAGCTTTCCTTATTGAAATTTGCATGAGTTATCCAATTTCATTTTAATCATTGATAGTTATACTTATTTAATTTCAAATTTATGTTTTAAACGAAATCCTTATAAGCTTGCGTAAAATTATGCTTAAAAAATATAAAAATGGAGGCTTAAAATGAGCGCTCAGAAACAGGAGAAACAAGAAAAATGGGGAATAGCTCATATTTATTCCTCATTTAACAATACTATAGTTCATATAACTGATCTTAGTGGAGCTGAAACTATTGCTTTAAGTTCTGGTGGAAGACATGTTAAAGCTGATAGATTAAAACCCACTCCTTATGCAGCTATGCAAGCTGCAGCAGCAGCAGCTCAAATAGCTAAGGATAAAGGAATTGTAGGATTGCATATAAAGGTTAGAGCTCCAGGGGGGCATGGTCCAAAAACTCCCGGTCCAGGAGCTCAAGCAGCAATAAGAATGCTTGCTAGATCAGGATTTAAAATAGGTCGAATTGAAGATGTAACTCCTATTCCTCATGATGGAACAAGAAGACCAGGTGGAAGACGCGGAAGACGAGTTTAAACTCATTTAAATCTTTTAATTAACAGGTTTATACTTTAATATTGCTGCCGCTCCACCAAAAGATTCTTTAAGCATAACGCCCTCTTCAGTTTCCGTTGAAATAATTTCTATTGTTGCTCCTGCTTTTTCTCCTAAATCTATAAGCTCATCTATAATATTTATAATTTCAGCTATCGATAGGGTTGCATTAAAGCATTTAGGGCATTTCATATTTGTTAAATTTTGTTCTATTTTAGGCAATTCATAAGGTTCAATTGATTGATTTTCTTCATAACCGCAATTTTTGCATTTAATTATAACACGTTTTTTTTCAAGCTTTTCAGATAAAAGAAGAATTTCAACTGAACCATTTTCTAAATGTTTTTTAATTTCAGCTTCTCCATAAACGCCAAGCCCTGTATCATGACCTATTTCATAAAGAAATCTTTGAACAAGCTTTTTTTCTTGAGAATATCTTACAGTTTTTAAAATTTCAGAGCTTTTATTTATAACTTCTTCTACTCCGCTTTCTCCAACATAAGAAGTATCAATCACCCCTAAAATTTTATTTTTTAACATATAATTTAAATAATCCCCATCAATAAAATCATGTTTTGTTGGTCCAGGGCCTCCAATTATAATGCCTTTTAAATCTTCAATTCCACCGAAAAGCTCATTTATATGTGCTCCAACTCTTCTAAAATAATTATTTATTTCCATTTCTCTAATTCTTTCGAATCTTCTAGCTGATTGACCGCCTGTTCTATGTTTTCCTCCAACACCAGAGGTATATTCACCTAAAATCTCCATTCTTCTACCTTTTAAAGTTGCTACTGTAGCTTCACTAGCATCAATTACAATTATTCCATAAGTTTCTTTTTCTTTTAAAACTTCAAATAAAGGTTCTAAATGAAAATGATCATCGCATCTATATAGATATATATTTATTGGTTCTGGAGGCTCTATTACATAAAGCTCCATTTGTTCTGTGCCAGCTCCATTTTGAGGAATAGCTCCACAAAAAATTACAAGTCCATTTGGAGGAGGCGTCTTAAACAATTTAAGACGTTGAGTTACTTTTTCTAAAGCTTCCAAAACATTTTTTCTAGTGGTTCTGGATTTAATATTTGAGGCTGTTCCATATTCCTGCCTTAAATTATTTAAAACTTCATGAATTCTTCTTTCTGGGGGAATATAAAGAGAAATAAGTTCTGTTCCTCTTCCTTTTTTCAAAGCTAACTCTTCAAGTAAACGTTTAAGCTTAAATTTTGAGGTGCTACTTGAAATCATAAGCTTCCCTACCTTAAATCAACTGAATATAAAACTTTTAAATGTTTTGAAGTTTAAAGCAAACTTTTAATTTATTTTTGAGAAAATTTAAAAGGAATAAAAGGAAGTTCATCTTTAAAAAGAGGTTTAATCCATGAAAATTGTTGTTAAACTTGGCGGCTTCGCTTTTCCATTAAAAATTAATGAGGAATTAATTAAATCTTTCGCTTTAAAATTTAGGGAAATTCATGAATCTGGCCATAAATTAACTATTGTTGCTGGAGGCGGGGAAGCAGCTAGAATTTATATTAATGCTGCTAGAAAACTTGGGGCTTCTGAAAGCTTTTGTGATCAACTTGGAATTTTAGTAAGCAGATTAAATGCTAAATTGATTATAGCAAGTTTAAATGAATTAGCTGCGCCTAAAATCCCGGAAAGCCTAGATGAATTTCAAAGTTTACTTCCTTTAAATAAGATTATAGTTATGGGTGGTCTTCAACCAGGGCATTCAACAAATGCTGTAGCAGCTTTAATTGCTGAGTTAATTAAAGCTGATCTTCTTATTAATGTTACTGATGTCGATGGAGTTTACACTAAAGATCCAAGAAAAAATCCTGATGCAAAATTGCTGGAGGAAGTAACCATAAATCAACTTCAAGAAATCCTTTCTTTAAATGAAGTTAAAGCTGGAACATATAAGCTTCTAGATTTTTTAGCTATAAAAATAATTGAACGCTCTAAAATTCCTACATGGATAATTAATGGGAAAAACCCTTCTAACCTAATTAAAGTTATTAAAGGAGAAAAGATAGGAACAAAAATTTTAACTTGAGGTTTAAAATGAAAATTATTAAAGAAGATTTAAAGCATGGATTAATCGCTTTAATGATAACCAATTTAAATGATTTATGGGTTTTATACCATATTATTGAAGAAGGCGATTTAATTTATGCTAAAACAACAAGAGAGTTTAAATCGGATAGAGTTGGAAGACCTTCAAGCCGAAGAATCCCAATAAATATTCAATTAAAAGTTAAAAATGTTTATTTTGACGAGGAAATGAAAAGGTTAAGAATTCATGGTTTAATCACTGAAGCTCCAGATGAATTTAATATTAAAGGTGCCCATCATACATTAACATTAACTGAAGGTTCAAAACTATCTATTATAAAAGAGGAATGGGGAAAATACCATTTAGAAAGAATTAAAAAAGCTTTAATTGAGGATGAACCTATAATAGTTATCTCTTTAGATTCTGAAGAATGCTGCTTAGCAATCATAAAGGATTATAATGTAAATATTGAAGCTGAAATTAAATCTTCAATTTCCGGAAAATTAAGTTTTAATGAAAGAGAAGAAGAAGTAAAAAAATATTTTTCAGCAATATTAAATGCTTTAACATCCTCTTTATTTAAAGTTAATTGTAAAATCGTTATTGTTGGACCAGGATTTGCAAAAGAAGAATTTATAAAGTTTATGAAACTTAAAAAAAGTGAATTAATAAGTAAAGTTGCAGCTGTAAAAAATGTAGGTTCAAGCGGTTTAGCTGGAGTTTATGAAGCTTTAAGAGTTGGAATAATAAAGGATGTTTTAAAAAAATCTAAAATTGCTGAGGAAATAGGTTTAGTAGAAGAGTTTTTAAAAATGATTGCAATAAACGAGAATTTAACATCATTTGGAATAGATGAGGTTGAAGAAAACACCATTGCTGGAGCTGTAGAAAAACTTTTAATTTGCAATGATAAATTTGCAAATTCAACAATTGAAGAAAGAAAAAAGCTTGAAAAATTAATGAAAATTGTTGAAGATAAAGGTGGTAAAGTGTTTTTAATAAATGGAAATCATGAAGGAGGAAAAAAATTAATGGCCATTGGTGGAGTAGCTGCATTCCTAAGATATCCTAAATATAAAACTTAATGGTGATTCAATTGAGAAATAGGCATTCAGCTGATAAACCTATAAAGCTTTTTGATGAAATAGAAGTTACATATGATTCAAATAGATGGAGTTTTTTGAAAAAACTTAGGAATAAAGCTGAAGAAATAATAAAAGCTTTGCATGAATCAGAGTTAGAAGCAATGGTACATGGAAGTGTAGCAAGAGGCGATGTAGATGCTTACAGCGATATAGATATAATTATTCCCTATGTTGTACCATCCCATAAAGTTGAATCAGCTTTAACATTTAAAAACTTTATTATTTACTCTAAGAAAATGACTCAAGCAACTCCAAATCATGCAATTAAAGCTCATTTATATTTAGATCCACTCGAAAAAATATCAGTTACTTTTCCATTAATTCCATTTAAGGATTTAGAGCTTGAATTTTATAAGTTTGGAGGTTTAGCAAGTTTAAAAGAGTTAAGCAATAATATAAGAGTAGCTGGATGCACTAAAAAATTAACTTTTATTGAACCAACTTTAAATGGTCATAAAGAATTTTCCATTATTGGAAGAGAAAATGAAGTTGCTAAAAGATTAAACATTACAATTGATACAGTAATTGAAAGAATAAGGGTTTTAACTAGAAGGGATAAAATTGGTAGAACTGGAGTTTTTCTAGATAAAAAATTAAAATCTGATGAATCTTTTGAGCGTGCATTAAAAGAATTAATGGATAATAACCCTGCTATTCGAAGAGTTTGCTTTTCAAGATTAAATAAATAATGAAGTGGAAAAAATAAATATTTTGAGGGAATAAAAAATTGAATGAAATTTTAGTTACATTAATTTTTTATTTTATTTTTTGGCTTGCAATTTATACAATTGGAAAAATTTTTAAAGCTTATAAAAAGGACTTAAGAGGCTTAATAATAAAACCATTATACTTGAATTATAAAACCACTAAATTAAATAATTTACTAATTAAGTTTTCTGGAAAAGCTAAAAACGCTTGGTTAATCATATGGAACATTAGTGCAGCTTTAGCTTTTGGACAAATGGCTTTTATAATATATAACTTAACGAAGAACTTTTATTTTTTAATTAATAAATCAAATCAAGCTTCTCAAGTTTTTCTTCTTTTACCTGGATTAACTGTAAGCTGGAGTAATATTCCTTATCTTTTCCTTTCATTAGCGCTTCTTTTAATTACCCATGAATTTGCTCATGGAATAGCTGCGGCAATAGAAGGAATCCCATTAAAAAATGCTGGTTTATTTATTTTAGGTTTTATCCCTGGAGGATTTATTGAAGTTGATGATGAAGCTTTAAAAAAAGCTGAAATATCTTCAAAACTTAGAGTTTTTTCAGCAGGGTCCTCAGCTAATTTAGCTGTTGGTTTATTAATTCTTCTTTTAATAGTTAACTTTGGATTTACTATAAGCCCATTTTATTCTTCAACACCATCAGGTGTTTTAATAACAGATTTAATTCCTAATGGAGCCGCTGAAAAAATTGGTTTAAAAAAATGGGATGTAATCATAGCTTTAAATGATACAAAAATAAATAATGTTGAAACTTTAACAAGATTTATGAATAGTGTTAAACCTTACTCAACCCTTAAAGTTACAACTAAAAATGGAGTTTTTCAATTAATAACGCAACCGCATAAACTTAATGAATCTAAAGCCCTAATAGGAATATATCCCTTTAATTATTATGAACCTAAACTTTCTTTTATCCCAATTTATTTACCATATTATCTTTTTACATTTGGAAGCTGGAGCTACACTATATTGATTAGCGTAGCTTTAATTAATATGCTTCCAATTCAACCTCTTGATGGAGGCAAAATAATCGAGGCTTTACTCGATAAATTCGATGTGAAAAGAAAAAAGGAGATTCAAATGATATTAAATTTAATTTCAGTTAGCTTATTAGGGTTGAATCTAGTTTTTTCATCTTTAACTTTTGGTTTTATAAGGATTTAAGAGCGTGTAAAAATGATTTGTTCAATTTGCAAAAAAAATGAAGCTTTTTATTTTAGGATTTATGAAGGTGTAAAACTTTGCAGAAACTGCTTTAAAAAAAGCATAGAAAAAAAAGTTAGAAAAACAATATCAAAATATAAAATGTTTGATAGAAATGATAGAATAGCTGTAGCTATATCCGGTGGTAAAGACAGCTTAACCTTATTAACTATATTAAAAAAGATTGAAAGCAACTTTCCTTCAGCTGAACTTTTAGCTTTTGCAATAGATGAAGGCATAAAAGGTTATCGGGATGAAGCTTTAAAACTAGCTGAAGAACATTGTAAAGCATTAGATATTCCTTTAAAAATTTTTTCTTTTAAAAACCTTTATGGTTTAACATTGGATGAAATAATGAATATTAATCCTTTGGGTTTTCCATGCTCTTACTGCGGTGTTTTAAGAAGAAAAGCAATAGATAAAGCAGCTAAAGAATTAAAAGCAACTAAAGTAGCTACAGCTCATAATTTAGATGATGAAACTCAAACATTTTTATTGAATATTTTTCACGGAGACATATATAGGCTTCTCCGTTCAGGACCAAAATTAATTGATTTAGAAAACAGGTTTATTCCAAAAGTTAAACCTTTATGTGAAATTCCAGAAAAAGAAATAACAATTTACGCTTATATAACAAGTATAAAATTTCAATCTTTTCCATGTCCTTACGCTCATTTAGCTTTAAGAAATGATATTAGAGAATTGCTTAATAAAATTGAAGAAAAGCATCCAGGCGTAAAATTTACAGTATTTAATTCAATGAAAAAAATTAAGGAAGCCTTAGAAAAACAAAAAATTAAGTTAAATAATTGCGAAATTTGCGGTGAACCCACTCCATTAAATATTTGCGAGGCTTGCTTAATGCTAAAAAAGCTTATCGCTAAATCATTAGCATAAAAATATATATTTTAGAAGCTTTAATTTTTTTATTGGCGGCGGGGCTAAAGGGTTGGGGAGTTAGCCGTTCCCTGTAACCTGAAATCGGCTATATGCAGGGACCCGTTAACTGAAAGGGGCGGCGCCTCAATTAAGAGTAAGCCTATGCAGCTAACAATGAGCTCTTGCCCCATCGGGCCGGCGGAGGAGAACCCTCTCTGAAGGGAGAGGGAAACTCCTTTACCAACGAACCCAACGAGGCTCGGAAGAGAGCAGTTGTAAGTTGGACGCGCAGGCGCTGATGGGAGTTCAGGGGGGAGAAGGCTGCATAGAAACTGCTCTTAAAAGGGGCGTCCACCCTTTCAGGATGCCCGCCGCCCCTAAAATTTTATATTTAACTCTTTATTGCTTTAAAAGCGTTGAGAAAAGAAGTGTGGAGTTAATTAACCTTGAGTAAAAAAAGCTTAAAGCAATTAAGTGAAACCATAAAATTATTTGAAGAATGGAGTTTAGAAGGAATAGAAGTTACGGATCCAGGGCTTAAACCATATATTTCAATTAAACCTGTTTTAATTCCCCATACTGGAGGACGTCATGAACATCAAAAATTTAAAAAATCAACAATAAATATTGTTGAACGTTTAGTTAATGATATGATGCGCCATGGTAGATGTGGCGGTAAAAAAATGAAGGCAACTTCAATAGTTAAAAACGCTTTAAAAATAATTAATTTAAAAACTGGAAAAAATCCTATAGAGGTTTTAGTTAAAGCTATAGAAAATGCAGCTCCATGCGAAGAAGTAACAAGAATAGTTTATGGTGGAGTGGCCTATCCTGTTTCTGTTGATGTTTCCCCCCAAAGAAGAATAGATTTAGCTTTAAGGCATATAACCGAAGGCGCTAGGCAAGCAGCTTTTGGAAATCCAAAAACAATAGATGAATGTCTAGCTGAAGAAATAATTCTTGCAGCAAATAAAGATTCAAGAAGCTTTGCTATAAAAAAGAGGGATGAAATAGAAAGAATAGCTTTATCTTCAAGATAAAATAATATTTTTAAGTAAGGAAAAAGGATAAAAATTAAACCCTAAGTAATAAATAATTAAAAAAGGAGGAAAAAATATGAGCTCTTCAGAAAAACCGCATTTAAACCTAGTTGTTATAGGGCATGTAGACCATGGAAAAAGCACTACAATGGGGCATCTACTTTACGATATAGGTGCTGTTGATGAAAAAACAATGGAGGCTTTAACAGCTGAATCTCTTAAAACTGGAATGGGAGACACCTTTAAATATGCTTATGTTCTTGATAGATTAAAAGAAGAAAGAGAAAGAGGTGTAACAATCGATTTAGCATATCAAAAATTTGAGACTAAAAAGTATTATTTCACTTTAATAGATTGCCCAGGCCATAGAGATTTTATTAAAAACATGATTACCGGAACAAGTCAAGCCGATTGCGCTGTACTTGTTGTTTCAGCAAAAAAAGGTGAATTTGAAGCTGGTATAGGACCAGGCGGTCAAACTAGAGAGCATGCCTATTTAGCTAAAACCTTAGGTGTAAACCAGATTTTGGTTGCTATAAACAAAATGGATGATCCAACAGTTAACTTTTCTAAAGAACGCTATGAAGAATGCCGAAAAGAACTTGAATCATTGCTTAAAGTAGTTGGATATGATATTTCAAAAACAGATTTTATTCCAATTTCAGGTTGGACCGGAGATAACTTAACTAAACCAAGCGATAAAATGCCATGGTATAAAGGGCCAACATTACTTGAGGCTCTTGATAAATTTGAGGTTCCACCTAAACCTATCGATAAACCATTAAGAATACCAGTTCAAGATGTTTACTCAATTACAGGTGTTGGAACAGTTCCGGTTGGAAGAGTTGAAACAGGAGTATTAAAAGAGGGAGATACAATAGTTTTTATGCCACCCAATATTAAAGGTGAAGTTAAATCTATTGAAATGCATCATGTGCGAATTCCTAAAGCTATTCCAGGTGATAACATAGGCTTTAATGTTAGAGGCGTAGCTAAAACAGATATTCATAGAGGAGATGTTGTTGGTCATCCTGACAATCCACCAACAGTAGCTAAAGAATTTATTGGACAAATAATAGTTATAAATCATCCAACAGCTATAGCTCAAGGTTACACTCCTGTTTTGCATGCTCATACAGCTACTGTAGCTACAACATTTGCTGAGTTACTTCAAAAAATAGATCCCAGAACAGGTCAAGTTGTGGAGGAAAAACCATCCTTCTTAAAAACTGGAGATGGTGCTATAGTTAAATTTAAACCTCTTAAACCTTTAGTTATAGAGCCTTTCTCGCAAATACCTCAATTAGGTAGATTTGCCATTAGAGATATGGGAATGACTATTGCTGTTGGAGTTGTAAAAGAGGTTACTCAAAAAGGTTAAAAACGCTTTAAATCATTTTAAACCTAATTAAACCTAAACCTTTTTATATTTCTTTTTTCTTTTATCGATTTGCTTAAGCAAAATTAATTTTATTAAAAGAGGATGCTGAAAATGGTTGGTAAAGCAAGAATAAAGCTTTCCAGCACCGACCCCCAAGGGTTAAATGCTATATGTGCTGAAATAAAAGAAATTGCTGAAAAAACTGGAGTAAAATTTAGAGGACCCATTCCACTTCCAACAAAAAGATTGATTGTTCCAACTAGAAAAAGCCCTTGTGGTGAAGGCACCCATACATGGGATAAATGGGAAATGAGACTTCATAAAAGGCTTATGGATGTAGATCCTAATGAAAGATTTTTAAAAAGGTTAATGCGAATTAAAACTCCTGAAAACGTTTTTATAGAAATTGAATTAATGTAAATTTTTTTTAAATTTCCTAAAATTTATTTTGAATTTAAATTTTAAAATAGAAAAGCTTATAAGGAGCTATGCTAAGGAAAAAGTGAAGTTTAGTTGCAGTGAAGAAGTTAGCGAAGGCTTAAGCCTAGCTAAATTCTGATGCAGCTAACTTCAACCGACGTAACGAGAGGTGAAAAACGTGAGTTTTAAAAGGAAACGCTTCAGCGATAAACCTTTTCCAAAACCTGTTGAACTTGGCAAAGAATATGAAGTAGACATTAAGGAAACAAGTCAAAGAGGCGATGGTGTAGCTAGAATTCAAGGCTTTGTAATTTTTGTTCCAAACACTAAACCAGGCGATCACTTAACAGTTAAAATAACTAGAATAGGAAGAAGATTTGCAGTTGCTGAAGCGATATAAATTAGGATTTAATTACGCATTCAAAATTTAACCCCTTTTTTCTTAAGTTTTTTATATATTATTAAATTTTTATTTAACTTTAAAAATTTAATAATTAACGACAGTATTTTTAAGCAAAGAAATAACTCAAACTCAAGTTTTTCTTTATATATAAGCTAAAATTAAATGAGGTATAAAAACTTGGAAAAGAAAATTATAGGAAAAGGAACATGGCTTGATAAAGTAGCTTATGCAGTTATTGAAAGAGAGAAAAAACTTGGTAGAAGCTTAAATCTCTTAAGGGTTGAAAGTGGTTTAGGAGCTTCAGGTCTCCCTCATTTAGGAAGTTTTGCTGATGCTATAAGAGCTTATGGAGTTAAATTAGCTATAGAAAATTTAGGGTATAAAGCTGAATATATCGCCTTTTCAGATGATATGGATGGATTACGTAAAGTTCCTAAAGGATTACCTAAAAACTTGGAAAAGCATTTAGGTAAACCTGTAACTTCAATTCCAGATCCATTTAAATGTCATGAAAGCTATGGAACGCATATGAGTTCTCTTTTATTAGATGCCTTAGATAAATGCAGTGTTGAATATAATTTTTTTTCAGCAACAGAAGCTTATAAAAAAGGTTTATTTACAAATGAAATAGAGAAAATTTTGGAGCATTCCAAAGAAGTTGGAAAAATAATTAAAGAGGAGCTTTCTCAAGAAAAATATACTGAAGTTTTACCTTATTTTCCAATATGCGCTAATTGCGGAAGAATATATACAACAAAAGCTTTAGAATGGTTCCCTAAAGAAAGAAAAATAAACTATATTTGTGATGGAATAGATATTCGAGGAAAATGGATTGAAGGATGCAAATATGAAGGTGAAGCAGATTATTCTAAAGGTGAAGGAAAATTAAGCTGGAAAGTAGAATTTGCAGCCAGATGGGTTGCTTTAAAAATAAATTTTGAAGCTTACGGTAAAGATATAGCCGATTCGGTTAGAGTAAACGATAGAATAATGGAGGAAATATTTAAAACTCCTCCACCAAGCCATGTTAGATATGAAATGTTTCTGGATAAATCTGGAAAAAAAATATCTAAATCAACTGGAAACGTTTTTACCCCTCAACTTTGGTTAAAATATGGTTCACCACAATCTCTTCTTCTTTTAATGTTTAAAAGAATAACAGGTTCAAGAGAAATTTCTGTTTTCGATATTCCAAGATATATGGATGAAATAGATGAATTAGAAAACATTTATTTTGGAAAAGTTAACATTTCAGATAAAATTGAGGAAGCTAAGCTTAAAGGTTTATATGAATATTGCTGGTTACTTAAACCGCCAAATGCTCCATCCATTCATATCCCCTATAATCTTTTAACCTATTTAGCTAAAGTCTCACCTAAAGGTTCAGAAAAAACCTTTATTATAGAAAAACTTAAACTCTACGGCTATAAAATAAATAATGAAAATCTTCAAAATCTAGAAGAAAAAATAAATTATGCTTTAAATTGGATTAATGACTTTGACTTTACTGAAATTAAAGTCCCCATTGAAATGAATGATAAAGAAAAAAAAGCAATTCAAGAATTAATAGAAATAATTAAGATTGAAAAAAATGAAAATAAAATTCAAAGCGCTATATTTGAAGTTGCAAAAAAAGCTGGTCTTCAACCAAAAGAATTTTTTCAACTTCTTTATAAAATTCTTTTAGGTGTTCCTCAAGGTCCAAAGCTCGGCCCATATATAGTGGCTATGGGAAACGAAAATGTAGTTAAAACTTTAGAAAGAGCTTTAAAATTAAGTGAAAAATCAGCTGAAACCAAATAAAATAATAAAAAATAAAATTTCAAAATTTTCATCTTTAATTTTAAATCTCTCCTGTTTCTTTTCGTTTTTTCTCCTCATAAACTGATACTACTGTTCTATAATATTCCTGTTTAATGCATTCAAGCAGGCCTATAGCTCTATTGTAATCAAAATACCTCTGTTTATAAACGCTTTTTAAAATTTTAGTAATAATGTAATTAAGGTGTCCATCAACTTTTTCAATTTCTTTAGGAAGCTTTGAAATAAGCGTATTTATGGAATCTTCATATATTTTTCTTTCTTCCTGAGTTATATAAGGCATTTTAACACCTCCTTTAATTATTGCTGAAAAACTTAATAATTTTTATAAAGCTCAAAATCAATTAATAAACAATAACGAGAACTATAAGGATATTTGGGAATTTGGGCCCGTCGTCTAGTTTGGATTAGGACACTGAAGATAAAGCTGTGGAAGCCTGCGGATTAAACTATAAAGTTGAAAGCCGGAGGTCCGGGGTTCAAATCCCCGCGGGCCCGCCAAAATTTAAACCTTTTTTAGCTTAAAATGCAATAGCGTAAATCACTTAATTTAAATTCTTATTTTTATAGTTTTTAACAGCCTATTTCTTCGTTATTATTGCCCTTAACATTATCATAAATGATAATAAAATTCCTTTGGCTTAAGCTCTTTAAATTCATTCGTTTGCCTCGCAATATACCTTCTTATATCTACACAAAGATGACATTTTGAAATATATCCATCACTTAACTCTTTATAATTAAATTCTTTTACTGCAAATTCATAAAGGTTTTTTAAATCTGTTATTAAAGCGTTAAGGATTGGTTTATCATGCAATTCTATTCCTTGAATTAATGAGTTTAAGTTTCTTGCATCACCTAAAGAAATACCTGCGCAGTAACCTGGTATATAATTGCAATAGTTATCGATATGAATATGCCATTCTCTTGTTAATTCTTCATAGCATGATAAACCAAAAAAATATTTTGCTGGAAATTTTTTATATAAATAACTTAATTGATAAGCAGCTCTACCCATTGGAAGCAGCTCCATATAATAAAGGCTAAAAGGCGATTTCTCCAAATATTCCTTAAAAGAAAGTTTATTTTTAATTCCAAGCCTTTTAAAATCTTTATAAAAAAAGCTTTGATAAACTATTACATTTTCACCAAAAATCTTTTTACTTATTTTAAAAGCTTTTTCAATTCTTTCAAAAGGCACATGCTCTAAAATAAATGGATTCACACTTAACAAAATGCCATTTAATCCAGAATCATGCAGCTGCAAAAACTTCTCTTTTATATCTTCATCATTAATGCACCAAAAACAGTTAGTTTCAACAAAAGTTGATGGAATATTAAGTTCTTTAGCCATTTTAACAGCTTCAACTAAAAATTCAAAGTTTAGGAATGGTTCGCCTCCCGTAAAATGAAGACCATAATTTATACTTATTTCACCAAATGGGCTTCTTTTAATTCTATTAGCTAATTGCTGCAAAATTCTTTCTAAATCTTTTTTAGAAATCCATTCTGCTTTCCAGCTTGGGGAACAAGCATACATGCAATGTTTACATTCACTAGTGCATTTATAAGAAAGAATTAAACCTCCTGAAATGGGCTCCCTTATATATAGCTTATCCATATCATTTAACCTTTATTTCAGCTAATTTTCTCCCCTCTTCCTTTTTGTATAATCTTAAGATTTATCATGACTGTATTTCACTTTTTCTTTCACAATTATTTACAACTAAATAAAAAAGAGTTTTTATTAATGTAAAATGGAGAAATTCATTTTTATTAAATTTGTTTTTCACAATTAATAATCCTTTCACTTTCAAAATGAAAGCTAATTTTAACTTTTTTAACCAAAAAATTTATTTCTCATTTATTTCTCATTAACTTTATAGTGAAAAGGTGGACTTATTGAAATTTAAACTTTTGAAAGTTAATAGAAAAGCTGTGAGCCCTGTCATCTCTACATTAATAATTATTGGCACAGTATTTGCTTTATTCGCCATAATATATCCATGGTTTACCTCCTCCCTAACATTTTCTCAAAGCTCAGCTGGATTATGGTATTTAAGCCAAGAGGAAGCAAGCAAAGAAAGAATAGTAATAGAAATGGTTACATTTAATGAAACAGCAGGAAGCAATAAAAATATTAGCATTTTCGTAAGGAATGTTGGAGAAATAGATGTCAAAATCGTAGCCATATATATTAACGGTTCAGCTCAAACAAGCGTAAATCCTACATTACCCTATAGGCTTTATGCAAGCGCTAACGGTGCTGTAAACGTTCAAAAATTTGTGATAAATTATTCATGGGATAAAGATAAAATATACATTATTAAAGTTGTTACAAGCAGAGGCACAGAAGCAATTTATGAAGCTAAAAGGTGAAAAATAAGTGAGGAAACATATTTACTCAAAAAAGGGTGTTGGAACAGCTTTAGGCGCAGTATTTTTCATAGGCATAGTTATTCTCTCCCTAACAGCCTTAATAACAATCAGCAGTTACCAAATGAAATATTTACAAACAAGAGATAAAATGATTGAATGGGATATTAAACGCATGAGTGAAAACATTGCTATCGTTAACTTAATTCAACCTTCAACAAAACCAGGATATACATTTGATTTAATAGTTAACAATACTGGAGAAGTACTTGTCAAAATAGTAAGAATATACATTTATGATAATAAAACAAATGGACTCTTCATATTTGATAGACAAGCTTCCGGAGGAAATGGATTCATTAATGGAGAAATTATGCCAGGAGAAGGAAACCATGCAATAAACGTTAAAGCTCAAAACCCTTTAGCCAATGACCCTCCATACCGCTATAGAATAATCGCTTGCACTGAACGAGGAAGACAATTCAGCTTCAGCTATCCAAAGCCCGAACTGCCACCTAGCATTATTGGTGGAATAAACCCAAGGCACATCGGATATTTAGTTATAACATTTAATGAAAAATCTCTAATGTATACAGCATACCCAGATCCAGTGATAACTACTCCTGCTTGGGAAAACATCAAAAATGGGGCAAAACATGTAGTGTGGCACTTAAATATAACGAATCTGGGCAACAAAGATATTAAATTGCTAAAAGAATCAAAACTAATCGTGATGTATAACAAGAAAAGTGGTGGTGGGATATCTCTTAGTGTTCTCGATGTATGGTATATCTCTGCCCCCCCTTTATCAGTCCCTCCAGGTTGGAATTATAAGGATAACCCAGATGGAATACCTGGCTATGACGAAACAACGAATCCAATAGTCATTAAACCGAATAGCTGGAAGTGGGTAGCATTAGGTGCAGCAGAACTAGGGCAACCATCTTATTACTTTCCTCCACGAAGACCTTCAATTCCAAATTTAAATCTTGAGAATGACGCTCTTGACAATGTTGTTTGGATATTCCTTGAACTTCATTATAAATATGGAGATGAATATTATTCGCAGGTAATACCTTTTGCAGCCATCGCCATAAGAATGTAATTTTATTCTAAATTCTATTTTTGTCTTCTTCCTTTATATATGTGGTATGCGATAACTCCTATGATTGCTATTGGAATTATTGAGATTGCTAAAACTATTAACCCTTTTAATACTGTGAATAACCCTGTTAAAGCTGTTTCTAAAACTTCTCCCCAATTCATGCTTGGAGGTTTAAATGAAGGCTTAGGTTTAATTAAGCTTATGCTTATAATAGACATTTCTACGCTTCTTTCAAGATAATTTATTTGGCCTTGAAGACTTTCAATTTCCCCTCTAACTCTTTCTAATTCTTTTTCAATAGCTAAAATTTCATCAACATTTTTGGCTAACTCAAGAATTTCAAGCAAGCGTTTTTCTTGATGCTGAAGATTGCTTAACCTAGCCTTTAAATCTATGTATTGTTGGGTAATATCTTCGCTATTCACATTTTCATTTAAAACTTTTCCATAACTTTCTATTTCCTGTATTGCAGCATGAAACTTATCTTTTGGAACCCGAATAACGATTTCAGCTCTAACTTCTTCATCATACATATATTTATTTGAGCTTGCTACATAACCTCCATAGCGTTCAGCCAAATTTCTAATCATTGTTATTGTTCCATCAATATCGTTTGTTTCAAGCGAAATATGGCCTGTATAGATAATCATTCGTTCATTAATCGTTGGAGCTAAGCTTTCTTTAACGGGTTTAATTGAAATTGTGGGAGTTTTAAGCCCAGTTTTTCTAAATGTTTCAAATGAACCGAATGGTTGATAGAATGCTCCAATAATAAATGAGGCTCCTATCAACGCTGCTATAAAAATTAAGCTAAACAATATTTTTCTTTTCAATTTTTATTCACCAAGCTTTAATAAAGGAATGTTAAAGTATAAAATGTTAATGTTTAGAACGAAACGTTCAAGATTTAGAACAAATAGTTAAATTGAAAAAATTTTTTATTTATACCCAATAACATAAGTTTTTAATTAAATTAATTTAGGGATTATAATTTGCCTGAAAATAAGAAAATAGATATTGAAGCTGAATTAAAAGGAACAACCCTTAAAACTTATTGGTACATATTTAAGGTTGGGAAACCAGTAGGTGTTAGAGAGATTCAAAGAAGCTTAGGTTTATCAAGCCCAAGCGTTGCTTTGCATCATCTAGAAAAGTTAAGGCAGCTTGGTTTATTAAATAAAGATGAATTTGGAAAATATTTTTTGAAGGAAGATGTGAAAATCGGTGTTTTTCGTTTTTTTCTTAAATTTGGTAAATTGCTTTTACCAAGATTTTTGTTTTATGCAGTTTTCTTTTCTTCAGCTTTAACCCTATATTTAATTCAAGCATTTATGAAAGGTAACCCTATAGATTTATTCGCATTAACTTTTAGTTTTGCAGCCTCAATAATTTCATGGTATGAAACAATAAAAATATGGAGAGAAAAGTTAATTTAATAAAAAATGGTTTTGAAGCAATTTAATGACTGTTCTATTAAATAGAAATAAATAAGGCTTTTATAAAAATGGTCTTTGGAGGAAAATTAAAATTTGAATAAGCTTCTCTTTTATGGTTTAACAGGTTTTCTCCTAGCTTTAACAATGGTTTCAATTAATTCCTTAATCCTTAATTACTGGATGATTAAGGAAACAAAGCAACCTACCATATCTACCATAAAAGAAGCCTCAATAGATAGGCAGCCTCCCAAAGCCTTAATTGTACAAGATTTTTCTTCATTAACCTATGTTTTAACATTTTCTTTAATAGCAGCTTTAACAATATACTTGATTGTTAAAAAGCGATTATGAGATTTTTTAAACATTAACCTCCATTTTTAATGCTGCATTAATTATTTCTTTGCAAAAATATGGTAAATCATCTGGTTTTCTTGAAGTAATAATGTTTCCATCAACAACTACAGGTGCATCTATAAAGTTTGCTCCAGCATTTTTTAAATCTGTTGAAATAGATTTATAACCTGTTACTTTTCTTCCCTTAATTATATCTGCCTCTATAAGCATTTGTGGACCATGGCATATTGCGCCAATAATTTTTCCCTTATTAAAAGCCTCTTTAATTAATGCAACCAATTCTTTATTCATTCGCATTTTATCAGGTGCTCTTCCACCAGGAATAATTATAACATCATATTCATCTATATTCAAATTTTTTGGGGATAAATGCGAAGTTACTGAAATGCCTTTTTTCCCTATATAAACTTTATTTGCTTCAGAAGCGATAAAATAAACTTCAAAACCTGCTTCTTGAAGCCTATAATATGGATAAATTAATTCAGCATCCTCAAATCCCTCATCAACAAAAATTAAAGCTTTCCTTTTCAATTAAATAAAACCTCTTTAGATCTTTAAATAATCGAAAAACTTTTATAAAAACTTTTAACTATGTAAAGGATTATAATTTTAATTGAAGGATGTTTTAATTGTCGATTAAAATAGGAAAAATTATGGGAATAGAAATTAAGCTTCATTATACTTGGTTAATAGTTTTTCTGCTTGTTGCTTGGAGTGTAGCATTTGGTTATGCGCCTCTTCAATATTTAAATCTTCCAAACCTATTTTACTTAGTTATAGGTGTTGCAACAGCCTTCATAGTTTTCTTTTCAGTTCTTATTCATGAACTTCTTCATTCAATAATAGCTAAAAAAAGAGGTTTATCTGTTCCGGGAATTACCTTGTTTCTTTTTGGTGGTGTAGCTGAAATAGCTGAGGAACCTAAAAACCCAATTGTTGAATTTAAAATGGCTGCTGCTGGACCATTATCCAGTTTAATGTTAGCTGCATTATTTGCTTTAGGATGGCTTCTTTCCCGCTTTTTTAATCTTTCACCTTTAATTAAAGCACCTTTACAATATGGTTTCACTATAAACTTAATGCTTGCTTTATTTAATTTAATTCCAGCTTTTCCAATGGATGGAGGAAGAATTTTTAGAGCGATTATTTGGAAAAAAACGAATGATATTGTTAAGGCTACTAAAATTTCAGCTTTAATTGCTGAAGGTTTTTCATATCTATTTATGGGTTTTGGCTTTATACTATTGTTTTTTGGTCTTTTAATGAATGGGTTATGGTTAATTTTTATTGGTTGGTTCCTTAAAAGCGGTGCTGAAACAAGCTTAAGACAAACAATAGTTGCTCAAGCTTTAGAAAAAGTTAAAGTTAAAGATATTATGAGCGCTCCAGTATGCACTGTTAACCCAAATAATTCATTGATTGAAGTTGTTGAAAACTGTTTTTATAAATATAAGCATGGAGGATTCCCTGTTGTTGATAATGGAGAATTGAAGGGTATAGTTACCTTAGAGGATTTAAGAAAGGTTCCAAGAGAAAACTGGGCTGAAACCCGAGTTAAACAAGTAATGACTCCCATAGAAAAGCTTTTAACTGTTAAACCTGAAGATCCCGCTTTAGAAGCTTTAATAAAAATGTCTGCTTTTAAAATTGGTAGGCTTCCAGTTATGGATGGAAAAAATCTTGTTGGAATAGTTACTAGAAGCGATGTAATTCATGCGATAAGAACTAGAATAGAGTTAGGTGGAATTTAATTTTTTTAAAGATGTATAGGTATTTTTTCAGCTTTTAAAGCAGCTTCTTTAATGGCTTCAGATAAAGTTGGATGTGCATAAATCATATAGGCTAAATCTTCCATGGTGGCTTCAAGCTTCATCGCTAAAGCCACTTCATGAATTAATTCGCTAGCATTTAAACCTATAATTTGAGCCCCTAAAATTTCCTTAATTTCTTTATCAAAAACAATTTTTATCACACCTTTAGATTCCCTAATGGTTTTAGCCCGTCCATTAGCTGAAAAAGGAAATAAAGCAGTTTCAACAGAATCAAACATTTCCTTAGCTTTTTTCTCATTTAAACCGATAAATGCTGCTTCAGGAAAGCTATAAACGCATCTTGGAACAATTCTATAATCCATTTTAGAGTTTAAACCCATAGCGTTTTCAGCTGCTACAATTCCTTCCTGCATAGCTGTATGAGCTAACATAAATTTGCCAACAACATCTCCAACAGCATATACACCTGGAACATTTGTTTCCATTTTATCATTAACTAAAATTTTTCCCCCTTCAACTTTAACATTAATATTTTCTAAACCAATATTTTCTATTAAGGGTTTTCGTCCAATAGCTAAAAGAACAGTATCACCTTGAATAGTTTTGTTTCCTTCAGGTGTTGAAACATAAACAATTTTGCTTTTATTTTCTTCCTCAATTTTTAAAGCTTTCGCGTTGACATATATTTTTATTCCATCATCCTGCATTAATTGTTTTAAATAATCTGTTATTTCTTCATCTTCTCCAGGAAGAATATGGGGCATCATTTCTATTAAACATGTATTTACATCTGAATCATTAAATATTGTGGAAAACTCTATCCCGACCGCTCCTCCCCCAATCACTATAAGGCTTTCTGGAAGCTCCTCAATTTTTAAAGCTTCATCAGTAGTTAATACATTTTTACCTTCAACCCCTGGAATAGAAGGTTTTAATGGTAGGGAACCTGAAGCAATAATGATTTTTTCAGCATTTACCTCAATATTTTCTTTTCCAGAAACTTCAATAACCCCAGGTTTTTTAAATCTTCCAAAACCATAAATAACTTTAACACCTTTTTTCTCCATTAAAATAGAAAGTTTTTCAGAGATTTCATTGCCAATAGAGTTAGCTTTATTCAAAGCTTCCTTAAAGTTTAACTTAAAATTATTGACTTCAATACCGAATTCACCGCCTCTCTTTAATAAATTATAGAGTTTAACGGTTTCTAACAAAGCTTTAGTCGGTATGCATCCTTTATTAACGCATGTTCCACCAAGTTTTCCACACTCTATTAAGGCCACCCTTCCACCTAATTGGGAAGCTCTTATGGCAGCTACATAGCCTCCTGGCCCTCCTCCTAAAACAGCTACATCTACTTTTTCCTTAAACAATTTTGTTTCACCCTAAAGCGATACTTTTATAAAATGCTTTTTACTTTTAAATCAGCAAAAGTTAATTGAAAAGGGGATTTAAGCTTTTGCCCTATTATTGTTTAGAATGTGGCGGTTCATTATTTTATGATCAAGAATTAAAATGTTATATATGCAAAAGTTGCGGCTTAACATTTACTATTCAACAACTTTTAGAGAATAATGAAAGAAGGTTAATTAAGGAAAGAAGTGAGGAAGAAAAAAGAAAACGTCAAAAAGAATATTTAAAATGGTGGATTTCAAAAAAGGTTTAAAATGCGCAAAATAATGAAATGTACTGTTGAATTAATTTGTGTTGGAAATGAATTATTGATAGGGAAAATACTAAATAAAAATGCTCAATGGCTTTGTAAAGAAATAACTAAAGCTGGTGGAAAAGTTATTAAAGAAACAACTGTAAGCGATGACGTTGATGAAATAGCTTTAGCAGTTAAAGAAGCTTTAAAAAGAAAATCAGACTTTATATTAACTTCTGGAGGTTTGGGTTCAACCCCAGATGATTTAACTTTAAAGGGTGTAGCTAAAGCTTTAAAAAAACCTTTAAAATTAAATAGGGAGGCCCTCCTATTTTTAAAGGAAAAATACTCAAGTTTAAGCGATGAAGAAAAAATTAAGCTAAATAAAGCTAGAATTAAAATGGCTATTTTACCTGAAGGTTCAATTCCCTTACGTAATCCCACTGGAACAGCTCCAGCAGTTTTAATTAAACATAAAGCCACAAGTATAATTTGTTTGCCTGGAGTACCTAAAGAATTAAAAGCAATTTTTAAAAGGGAAGTTTTAAAGTTAATTTTAGAAAAAACATGTGGAAAAAAATTTTTTGAGGAAAGCATTATGATAAGAGGAGTATTTGAATCTGAAATCTCCTCTTTAATAAATAAATTTAAACAAAAACATCCTGAAGTTTATTTAAAATCTCATCCCAGAGGGGGAAAGAAAATTGGTGAATCTACTTTAGAACTTCATTTTTCAACTTTTTCCTTAAATGAAAAGGAGGGTAAAGAAAAAATTTTAGCAGCAATAGTAACATTCATAAAAATGTTAATGGGTTTAGGCCGCTCAAGAACCCGAGTTAAAAATCATTAAATTCATTTTCTAGCCTGCTCTTCACAGCGGCCCATAAACAATTAAGCATTGATTATAAATTTAAAAGTTTTTGCAAAACCAGTTTATTAATGAAATAATTTAAGAAAGGGGGTCCCCATCGCATGTTTATAGTTTTTATAGTTGGAATGGCTGGTTCAGGAAAATCTTTATTAACAAGTTCTTTTAAAGAATGGTTAAAGCTTAAAGGGCAGAATGTAGTAGCTTTAAATTTAGATCCTGGAGCAACCCTTTTACCTTACGCTCCAGATATAGATGTTAGAGATTTAATAAATGTTGAGGATATTATGCATAATTATGAGCTTGGACCTAATGGAGCGTTAATTATGGCGGCGGATTTAATTGCTGATCATATAGATGAGCTTAGAGAAAGCGTTGAAGAAGCTTCACCAGATATTCTTTTAGTGGATACACCGGGCCAAATTGAACTTTTCGCTTTTAGAGAAAGCGGTCCCTGTATAACTCAAAACCTTTCAAATGAACCTAAAACAGTAATATATCTTTTTGATGCTCCCTTTGTTAGAAAACCTTTTAATTTTGTTTCAAGCATGTTCATGGCTGCAGCTGTTTATACGAGGCTTCTTCAACCTCAAATCTATGTTTTATCAAAAATTGATTTAATAAATGAGGATGAATTAAACTTAATTACATTATGGAGTGAAGATTTTGAGCTTCTTGAAGAAGCTTTAAAAGAAGCTTCTTCAACCACTCAATCTTTAATTTGTAAAGAGCTTATTGAAGGTTTAGCTCAAACAAATTTAATTCAAGAATTAATTCCCACCTCAGCCAAAACAAATTTTGGTTTAATGGATGTTTATGGAGCAATAACTAGGATTTGCAGTGGAGGCGAGGAACCTATCCCCTAAATTAATAAACCTTTTATTTTTCATATTTAACGAATTTTGGTAAAAGAGGCTTTCAAGTTGGAAAGCAGCTTTAAAGATTTACTAAATGAAATTAAACATTTAGAGCAGAAATCTATAGAGCTTCAAAAAAGAAAGGAAGCTCTAACATCTGAAATGGAAAATTGGCTTAATAGAAGAGAAACCTTTAATAAAGAATTTAAAAAATTTAAAGAGGAAGCTTTAGCTTTAAAAGCTAAAAGAGACGAAATAAATACTCAAGTTAAAGATTTAAAAACTCAACGAGATGCTTTAAGAAAAAAAGTTGCTGAAAAAAAAGAGGAACTTAAAACTTTAAATGAAAAATTAAAAAGTTTTTCTAAAGATTGCTTTGGAGATTGCGAAAAAACTAAAAATCAAATAGAGGAGCTTGAATGGAAAATTCAAACTTTTCCGCTTCCTAAGGAAGCAGAAAAAGAAATTATAGAGCAGATAAAAAACTTGGAAGTTAAGTTTTCTCTTCAAAAAGCTGCTTCAGAATTAAAAGAGAAAATAAACAATTTAAGAAATGAAATAAACCAATTAAATTCTGAAGCTGAGGAAATTCATAAAAAAATTGTTAAGTTAGCTGATGAAAGCGAAGTTTATCATCAAAAAATGATTAAGGCGGTTGAAGAAGCAAACAAAATAAAAAAGGAAGCTGATGAAGCTCATAAAAACTACATTAAAATTAAAACTGAATTAAATGAATTACAATTTCAGCATATAGAATGCATAGCAAAACTAAAAGGATTGCAAAGAAAATTAAAAATGCAAGTTGAAGCTGCAAAACAAGCTAAAGAAAACAAATTAAAAGAGGCTATTGCTGAAGCAGCTTCGAAAAAACTGAAAGAAAAGAAAAAATTATCTCTTGAAGAATTTAAAGTTTTAATGGAAAAAGGCCTTATTTAAGTGTTGATTAAAATGCACTCTAATATTGAAATAGGCATTATTGGCGGTTCAGGTTTAGAAAAACTTTTAGAGGAAAAAGAAGCAATTGAAGTTGAAACACCATATGGTTTTACACCAAAAGTTTTTATTGGAGAAATTAATAATAGAAAAATTGCTTTTTTAGCTCGGCATGGTGTAACTCATGCTATTCCCCCTCATAAAATAAACTATAGAGCTAACATTTGGGCTCTTAAAACTTTAGGTGTAAAAAGAGTATTGGCAACAAATGCTGTAGGTGCAATAAATGAAAAATATAAACCTGGAGAATTTTTTATTCCATTTGATTTAATAGATTTTACAAAAACTCGAATTCAAACATTTTTTGATGAAGGAAAAGTTATTCATGTGGATTGCAGCAACATTTATTGCAAAGAATTAAGAGAAGCTTTAATTGCTTCAATTAAAAGTTTTAAATTAAATTTTTGGGAAGGAGTATTAGTATGCACTGAAGGACCAAGATTTGAAACACCAGCTGAAATAAAAATGATGAAAATTTTAGGTTGCGATGCTGTTGGAATGACAGGTGCACCAGAAGCTTTTTTAGCTAGAGAAGCAGGATTATGCTATGCAAGTTTAGGATTTATATCAAATATGGCAGCTGGACTTCAAAATAGATTAACAGCTTCGGAAGTTTTTAAAACAGCTCAAAAAATTCTTCCATATATAAGATTAATTTTAAATGAAACTATAAAGAAAATTCCTGAAAAACGCATGTGTGGATGCTCTAAATCTTTAGAGGAGGCTGAAATTTAAAAAAGGGACATAAATTGCTTTCAAAGCTTTTAAAACTTTTAGGTGTTTATAAGCTTTATGAAAAATGGTTATTTAATCAAGTTAAATCTAAAGATATCCCTAATCATGTAGCTGTTATTCTTGATGGAAATAGAAGATGGGCTGCAAAAAAAGATTTATCTTTAGAAGCTGGATATTTAATGGGAGCCAATAAAGGAGAGGAATTCCTAGAGTGGTGTCTTCAATTAGGCATAACAACCGTAACAATTTATGCTTTTTCAACAGAAAATTTCCAAAGGTCAAAATCTGAAGTTGAAGCTATATTAAAAACTATTGAAAATGAAGTTTTAAAGCTTGAAAAAGATCCTAGAATTCACACTCATAAAATTAGAGTTAAAGCTTTAGGCAGAATAGAGCTTCTTCCTGAAAGCTTAAGAGAAAACCTAAAAAGACTTGAAGAAACAACAAAAAACTATAATCAATATTATCTTAATATTGCTATAGCCTATGGTGGCAGAATCGAAATTATTGATGCTACAAAGAAAATAGCTGAAAAAGTTTTACGCAAAGAAATTTCTATTGAAGATATAAATGAAGATTTATTTAAAGAACATTTATATACAGCGCATTTACCTAATCCATATCCAGATTTAATTATAAGAACTTCTGGAGAAGAAAGATTAAGCGGTTTTCTTTTATGGCAATCAGCTTATAGCGAACTTAGTTTTTTAGATGTTTATTGGCCAGATTTTAGAAAAATAGATTTTTTAAGAGCTATACGAACTTACCAACAGAGAAAAAGAAGATTTGGAAAATAAAAACTTTTAATTTTTATAAAAAAAGGTGAAGTTTGCTTATTAACTTTAAAAATTTAAGTTTTTATTAAGGCGATTAAAAACTTGGTTTACATAAAGAGAATAGATATTAAAGGTTTTAAAACATTTACAAAAAAAGTTTCCTTAAAGCTTGATAAAGGTTTAACTGTAATTACTGGACCGAATGGAAGCGGAAAATCCAATATTGTGGATGCTGTAAAATTTGCTTTAGGAGAATTAAGCCCAAAAGAAATGAGAGGCAGCTCGCTTGAAGATTTAATATCTAAATCTTCAAGCGAGCATGAAGCTGAATCAGCTTATGTAGCAATTCAATTTGATAATTCAGATAGAAGAATTCCAATAGATTCTGATTTAGTAACTATTTCAAGAGAATTCTCTAAAAATGGAGAGAGTATTTATAGGGTTAATGGAAAAAGAGTTTCTAGAAAGCAATTAATTGATTTGCTTTCTTCAGCCAGCATTCATGTAAACAGCTTTAATATTATTCCACAGCATGCAATAACAAAGATGGCTGAGATAGCTCCTGAAGAAAGAAGAAAAATTATAGAGGAAATGATTGGAATAGCTGTTTATGATGCAAGAAAAACTGAAGCTTTAGAGGAGCTTCATAAAGCTGAAGTAAACATTAAAGTTGCTTCAGCTAGAATGGATGAAGTTAAGAATAGGCTTGAAGCTTTAGGAAAAGAAAGAAACAATCTTCTTAAAAGTAGACTTTTAAAAAAAGAAATAAACTTTCTTGAAGCTGAAATCATTTCAAGCGAATTAATTAAGTTAAATAAAGAAGTTGAAGCGCTTAAAGTTGAAACAGAAAAAGAAAAAGAAGAATTAACTAAAATAGAAAAAGAAAAAAATGAATTAACAAAATTAAAATTAAATGTTGAAATTAAATTAAAAAAATGCAAGGAAAACTTAGAAAAAGAAAATTTAAACCTTTTAAATTTAGAAAAATCTCTTGGAGAATTAAATGCGAAAATAGCAAAGCTTAAGGTTGAATCTCAAGCTAAACTAAATGAATTATCATCTTTAACTAATCAAAAAAAAGTTTTTGAGCAAAAATTAACTCAAACTTCAGAAGCAATTTTAAAATTAACTAAAGAAATTGAAGATTATTTAAGTAAAAAAGAATCTTTACAAAAAATTATTCAGGAAAAAACTATTGAAAAAGAAAAGGTTACTAATTATTTAATTCAAACTAAAAAAGATTTTTCTCTTCTTTTAAATGAAAAAGAGCTTTTAACTCAAAAACTAAATGAAATACTTCAAAATAAAGTGAAAATTGAAAGTGAAATTAAAGCTGGTTTAGAAAAACTTGATCTTATGAAAAATCAATTAGTTAATTTTGAAGCTAGAAAAAACAATTTAGCATCTTCTATTTCTAAATCTAACGCTTATAGAGAAAACTTAATTAAAATTAAAAATGAAAAAGAAAAAACCTTAATTGAAATAAGCAATAAACTAAATGAATCTCAAAAACTTATTTTATCTAAACGAAAAGAACTTCAAAAAATTTTAGAAACTTTAAATAAAGCTAAAAACTTTATTTTAGAATTTGAAGCTAAAAAATCAACGCTTCAAAAAGCTTTTCCAGATAAATTAGCTTTATCAGAGCTTGAAGCAATGGTTGAAACTGGAGTTTTAAAAGGAGTTTATGGAAAATTAAGAAACTTAATTAAATTTGATGAAATTTATGAAAAAGCTGTTGAAGCAGCTTCATCAGGCTGGTTAGATGCGCTTGTTGTAGAAAATGAGGAAGCAGCTGCAGCATGCTTAAACCTTCTTAAAGAAATGAAGCTTGGACGAGTAAAAATTCTTCCATTAACTCTTCTTCCAAAAAATTTTATTGAAAAAAAATCTGAATTTAAACCTTTAAAAAACATTATTAATTATCCAAAGGAAATTGAAGCTGCTATAAACTATGTTTTTGGAGACACATATATAATAGATGAGGAAAAAATCAATTTTTCTTCAAAAGTTAGAATGGTTAATTTAAATGGTGATTTAATTGAGGCTGAAGGAGCTGTTGAAGGAGGCTACTATAGAAAACCTGTAAATAATATAGAGGCTATAACCAAAAAAATTAAAGGTGTTAAAACATTAGAAAAAATAATTAAAAGCTTAGAAAAAATATTTAATCAAAGAAAAGTTGAAATTGAAAATTTTGAAAAAGAAATTGAAGAATTAAAATATGAAAAAACAAAATTAGAAAATCAAATATCCTTTTTAAATTCTGATAAAACAAAAATAGAATCTGCTTTAACTCAAGATTTTAAAGAATTAACAAGTTTAGAAGAAAAAATTCAACAGTTAAAACATAAAATTGATGTTGAAGAATCTTCTTTAAAACATCTTCTTTTAGAAAAAAACAATTTAGAAAAAAGCATCCAATCTTTAATAGAGAAAAAAGAAAAACTTGAAAATCTTATAGAAACATTTAAAATTTCTGAAAAAGAAGCTGAAGCTGCTAAAATCAATGAAGAATTAGCTAATTTACAAAAATCCTTAAGCATAATTGAAACTAAGCTTTCTTCAAATCAAGAAGCATTAAATGCTTTAAATAAAGAAAAAATTCAAATTATCAATCAAATTGAAGATTTAAAGAAAAATGCTGAAACTCGAAAAAATGAGCTTAACTTTATTCAACATGAGTTAAGCAAGCTTGAAGAAAGCTTTCAATCCTTAAATAAAGAAAAAACAAATTTAATTTTAACTATATCCTCCTTAAAAGTTAATATTGAAAAACTCGAGGTTGAATTAAAAAATATTGAGGAAAAACTGATTAAATCTCAAGAAACCATTTATGCTTTAAACCTCTCAATAAATGAATCTTTAAGCAAAATTAGAGAAAAACAAACTAAAATCTCATTTTTAATGAAAGAATTAAATAAACTTGGGTATGCGGAACCTTTAAAACCTAGAGAAAACATTGATGAAGCTAAAGAAGTAATCAAAATTTTAAGAAAAGAGCTTGAAGAAATAGGTGCCATAAATGAATTAGCTGAAGTTCATTATAAAGAATATAAAGAGAATTATAAACAATTATCAATTAGAATAAGCGAGCTTGAAGATGAAAAACAAGCAATAATAAACTTTATTAAAGAAATAGATAAAGAAAAGCTTGAAGCCTTTATTAAGGCATTCAATAAAGTAAATGAAAACTTTCAAGAAATATTCTCTAAAATATCTGGCGGCTTTGGAAAACTTGTTTTGGAAAATCCTGAAGATCCATTTAGAGGCGGTGTAGATATGCTTTTAAAATTTCCTGGAAAAGCTGAATTAAGCATTAACAGCGCTAGTGGAGGAGAAAAATCTGTCGCTACAATATGCTTTATTTTAGCTTTACAATCAATAAAACCCATGCCCTTCTATTTATTTGATGAAGTTGATGCTCATTTAGATGCTTTAAACTCAAGCAAGCTTGCTGAACTTCTTAGAGAAAAATCTATAGGAGCCCAATTTATAGTAATCTCCTTAAAGGATGTTACAATTTCTAAAGCTCATATGGTTTATGGAGTTTTTATTCAAAAGGGTTCATCGCAAATAGTTTCCCTTCCAATTCAGGAGGTTAAAAAATAAAAATGGAAAAACCTTTTTGGCTTAATCCACCATTTTCAATTCTTTTCGATATATTAAGAATAAGCAAGTTAAAACCTTGGCAAATTAAATTAACTGAGCTTTTAAAAAATTTTTTAAATAAAATGAAGGAAACTGGGGAAATTGATTTTCCAGCTTCAGGAATAGCTCTTTTATCTTCATCAATAATTCATAGAATGAAAAGTGAAAGCATTCTTAAAATGGAGGATCCGCCTAAACCTCCTCAAGTTAAACCTGAAGAACCAGATCTTCCTCCTCTTCCTCCACCATTAATAAAATTTGAGTACGCACCTATTTCCATATCTGAAATAATAAAAGCTTTAGAAAAGGTTTTAGAAAAAGAAAAAAAAACTCTTCTAATTAAAAACGAGTTTTTTTCCCCTCCAGCAATTACAGAACAACTAGATGATTTTTTACTTAACATTAAAGATTATGTAAATAAATTTTATGAGGTTTTAACTTCTAAAGCTGAAAATGGTAAACCAATATATTTTAAAGAGCTTATTCAAGGTCAACCATTACTTCAAATAATAAGGTATTTTCTTATGCTTCTTTTTTTAGCTAATGAAGGGAAAATAAATATTATTCAAGATGAAAATGAAGAAAATCAAGATATTAAAATCTTAATAGTATAACTAAGGAAAAAAGGGTTTAAATTTGCTTCAAGAAGAAAAACAAAAAATAGCTTTGATTGAAGCAGCTCTTTATGCTTCTGGAAAACCTTTAAGCCTAAAATCTTTAGCTTCAGTTTTAAATGAAAAAAGCTTGAAAGAAGTTGAAAAACTTATTGAAGCTTTAATTAAACGCTATGAAAATGCTGAAAGTTCAATTCAAATTTTTAAGCTTAAAGATGGAAGATTCATGATGAGACTTAAACCTGAATATTTATATAAGGTTAAAAAATTTTGCAGAAAAAAAATTCTTTCTTTAGGACCTTTAAAAACTCTTTCATTTATTGCATATAAACAACCTATATCAAAAGCTTATGTAGCTAAAGTTAGAGGAAAACATGCTTATGCTCATATAAAAATCTTAAAAGATTTAGGTTTTATTAGCGAAGAAAAAATTGGTAAAACAAAACTTTTAAAAACGACAACAGCTTTTGCAGATGCCTTTAACTTGGATTATGATATTAAAACCATGAAGAAGCAGCTGGCAAAAATTTTTTCAGAATTAACTCAAAACCAAACTCGATTTAAAGGAAAAGGAGAAGGAAGTTAAGCTTCATCAAGAATATGCATAAACCAATATTTATGACGGCATTCTTCACAGCAAAAATCTCCATCGCAAGAACAACCGCAATATTTGCATTTACTCATTAATTACCTTCTCCTTTCCCCCTCTTTTAACCCTGTTTTTTAACCCTAAAAAACATAAATAAAATATTTTCTATTTAAATATTTAATGTTTCCTCTCTACTCTACTATATATTTAGGCTTTATTTATCATATTTCAGTTTTATTCCAATGTTTAAATCTTTGCTTAAAATAGCAAAGTTAATTAATTATTGTGTAGTTAACTTTTAAAAATTATAAAAAAGTGAAAAAGGAGGATAAAATTTGCCTCAATGGCATGGAGATTTACATAAAAGAAAGAAAACTGGTGGAAAGAAAAAAGCCTATAGAGGGAAAAGAGCATATGAAATGGGTGGAAACCCTATAGAAACCAAAATAGGCGAGAAAAAACTAAAAATTGAAAGATGTAGAGGCGGAAACATTAAGATTAAAGTTTTATCTTGTGATTCAGCTAATGTAACTGATCCTAAAACTGGTAAATCTCAAAAGGCTAAAATAAAAAAGGTTTTAGAAAATCCAGCTAATAGAGATTATCAAAGAAGGGGAATTTTAACTAAAGGAGCTATAATTGAAACAGAAATTGGTTTAGCTAAAATAACTTCTCGACCTGGCCAAAATGGAGTAGTAAATGCTGTGCTTATTGAAAAAAGCTAAAAATTGGATGGATAAACACTGTGAAAAAACCTGGGAAAATCGTTGTTTGGCCAGTTAACATTGACCTTAAAAAAACCAGAGGGGAAGGCCGAAAAATACCGAAAAAATTAGCTGTTGACTCTCCAAAACTTGAAGAAATAATTGAAGCCTCTAAAAGGCTTGGTTTAAACCCTACAGCCGTTCCTCATGCAGCTTTACCTAAAGAATGGTGGAATAAAACAGGTTATGTAATAGTTGAGCGAAAAAACAAAGGAAAAATTCAAATTTTAAAAGATATTGCAAATGAAATTAATAGGTTTAGAAAAACTGGAGCTTAAAATTATGAAGCTTAACTTAAAAGAAAAAATTCGTTATGACAGGCAGATGATGATTGAAGGTTGGGGTGAAGAAGGACAGCTTAAGTTAAAATCAGCTAAAGTTGTTATAGCAGGAGTTGGAGGCTTAGGGTGCCCAACTGCTCTCTACTTAACTGCTGCAGGGATTGGAGAAATAAAACTTATTGATAATGAAAAAGTTGAATTAAGCAATTTAAATAGACAAATTCTTCATTGGGAAAAAGATATTGGAAAATTTAAGGTGGATTCAGCTGCAGAGAAACTAAGAAAAATTAATAATAAAGTAAAAATTACAATAGAGAAAACAACTATAACTGAAGAAAATGCTTCCAGATTAATTAATGGATTTAACCTAGTTATTGATGCATTGGATAATTTTGAAACTAGATTTTATTTAAATAAAGCTTGTGTTGAAAAGGGCATTCCTATGATTCATGGTGCAATTGAAGGGTTTGAAGGGCGATTCACCACTATTATTCCTAAAACTTCACCTTGTTTAGCATGCATTTATGGAAAAATTCCTTTTCATAAAGAGAAGTTTCCAGTTGTTGGGGTTACACCCGCAGTTATAGCTGCTCTTCAATCAATGGAAGCTATAAAACTTATTGTAGGTATTGGAGAATTAACCATAAATCGCTTAATAATTTTTGATGGATTAAAAATGGAGTTTGATGAAATCAAAATTGAGAAAATTGATGAATGTAAAGTTTGCGGAAACCTTAATAAATGATTTTTCCAGGATTATCAATTATAAAGTTAAATTTTTCAGTTAATTCTTTTTGAAATTCTTTAGATTGTAAAATCTCTAAAAATTTTTTTATAGCTTCCTTATTTAATCTATCTATAGGAATAATAAAATCGTAGCTTTCGCTGGATATAGGAATAAAGGTTAAATCATTTAATTTAGCATAATATTCTATTCCTACTCCTACATCTGCTTTACCATATTTTACAGCTGAGGCAACTGCTGAATGCGTTTTAGCCTCAATATTGTATCCTTTAACTTTAAGTTTAGCCTCCTCAAAAGATATGCCTAGTTTTTTAGCAGCTTCCTTTAAACCTAAATCAATGAGAATTCTTGTTCCAGACCCTTTATTTCTATTAATAAAGGTTATATCGCTTCTAAATAAATCTTCAAAACCTTTTATTTTTTTAGGGTTTCCCTTAGCTACTATAAAACCCTGTCTTCTACTATAACCTCTTATTAAAGCAACTTTTCCAATTAAATTCATTCTTTTTAAATAGGGTAAATTATATTCTTTTGAATTTTCATCAAGCAAATGAATTCCAGCTAAATCTGCTTCTCCCCTTTCAACAGCTTTTAATCCTCCAAAAGATCCAACATTAATTATTTTAAATAATGAAACATAATTTTTCCTTTGCATTAATGAAAAAATTAAATCAACACCTATGCAATGGCTTCCAATAAAAATTAATTCAGGTGCCTTAATTTTTAAGCTAAATAAGTAAACTTTAACTTTTTCATTTTCTTCAATGAATTCTACTTCAGCTGGAACATCTATATATCCATCTGCTAATGCAAAAGATGAAATGGCACCTGAATTAGAAAGAATGGGATAGGCTAAATATCCATCCTTAGAATTTACTAAATGAACCAAAATGAATTCTCGTCTACCCTTAGCTGAAAAAATCTTAAAAGGTATTTTAGCTTCAATAATTGCTTCACTCTCTTTTTTTAATCCAGTTAACTTTAAAATAACTGGTTTAACTAAAGCATTAAATATTGATATGGCTGAAGAAGGATATCCAGGCAAACCAAATATAAGTTTTCCTTTAATTACACCAACAATAGTTGGTTTACCTGGTTTAACGGATAAACCATGAATTATCACGCTAGAATCATCTAATTCCTCTATCACTTTATACATCATATCTCCAAAACCTGCTGAAGTGCTTCCTGAAGTAACAATTATATCTGCTTTTTTTAAAGCCTCCTCAATCTTTAACTTTATTTGTTCCTTATTATCTGGAGCAATTCCAAAATTTATTGGTTGAGCTCCGCATTCAATTAAAGCACCTTTTAAAGAATAAGAATTTATATCATAAATTTTTCCATATTTTAAAGTTTCTCCAGGATTAATTAATTCATTTCCAGTTGAAATTAAAGCTACCACAGGTTTTTTGTAAACTTTAATTTTCTTTAATCCAAGTGCAGCTAAAACTCCAACTTCTCTAAAAGTTAATTTTTGTCCAGCTTTTAAAACTGTTTCGCCCATCATTATATCTGAGCCTGCATATATAATGTTTTCTCCAGGACGAACAGATTTAAAAACTTCCAGTTCACCATTAGTTTCTTTTGTATATTCAACCATAACAACGGCATTTGAACCTTTAGGAATAGGAGCGCCTGTGGAAACTTCAACAGCCTCTCCATTAAAAACTTCAATTTTAGGTTCTTCACCAGCTTCTATTCTACCTTTAATCCTTAACTTTACAGGATGAGCTTCTGAAGCTTCATATGTATCTTCAGCTATAACTGCATAACCATCCATAGCTGATTTATCAAAGTTTGGAACATCAATTTTAGAAATAATATCTTCAGCAAGAACTCTACCATAAGCCTCCTCCAA
>Ga0105158_1000049_pt1 | contig 54120 bp, 51 predicted proteins | sample LHCtaG_FD_81567 | JGI IMG/M metagenome (GOLD analysis project Ga0105158, IMG submission 81567) | Hot spring microbial communities from Little Hot Creek, USA to study Microbial Dark Matter (Phase II) - LHC4sed_matched | ecosystem: Environmental > Aquatic > Thermal springs > Hot (42-90C) >...
GATATTCGGCCAGTTAAATAGCCAGTAATATATAGATAGGCAAAGCCGGCAAGTGCAACAGTTATTAATAATATAAGAATGACAGCAATGATTGTGGAAATGCCTTTCATAAAAATAGTTAAGGATTTATTTATATTTATTAAAGGATGTGTGCCTTGCCCGTGCACCTAATTCATTATTCGCACAAGCTCATAATTCGATAGAGGCTTTTGAGCAAGGCAAATAATAATAGAATTTTTTTATTTTAAATTTTTTTGATTTGGTAGTAATTCTAAAATTTTCTTTTATGTCATTAATTACGAAGTCGGCCTTCTGTTCTGGTATAGAAGGGTATGATTGGAAATGGCGCCGTATTTTGCAAAAACCGTTATCATTCCTACTTTATTTTGATCTGCAATGTCTCTTTGTTGGTCATCACTAACCATTAATATCTATTCTGGATCTAGCTTTAGCTTTTCTATATTTAAATGGCAATTCGCCCACTTTTTTGTTTCAGTTTCATCAAAAGTAATAACAAAATCGAACAGATGGTTGTAAATTCATTCCAACTAGTCTTTGACCAGGCTTGAAATGCTGGGGCATCGGATATTATCCTAATAATTGACCTTTACATTCGAAATGCTCTTTGCCATATTACTCTTTTTTATTATTTATTTTAATTATTTTATTAAGAGAATATGAAATTTAAACCTAAGTTAGAGGAAAAAAGATGGAACATAATTTTAGAAAAAAAAGTGAGAGATGGTTGGATAAAAGATAAAATATACAGTTTCAATACAAAATCCAAAAAGATATTTAGTATCGATACACCTCCACCATATCCCTCTGGCAGACCTTGGCATATTGGAGCGGTTGCGCATTATTCACAAATAGATATGATTGCTAGAACTGCAAGAATGAAAAAATTTGATGTATTTTTTCCTATAGGAATAGATCGAAATGGCTTGCCTGTTGAGATGTACACAGAAAGATTGTATGGAATAAAAATGCATGATGTGGGAAGGGAAAAATTTATGAAACTATGCCAAAATGCGCTCGATGAACTAGAAAAGGAAATGCTCGAAATAATGAAAATGGTTGGTCTATCATGCGATTTTGATAACTACTATCGAACTGATAGCAAAGAATTCAGGACGCTTACTCAAAGCACATTTATTGAGCTTTGGAAAAGAGGATTAATTTATGAGGCAACACGACCAAACAATTTTTGCCCAATATGCAAAACTACAATAGCAGATGCAGAAGTTGTTTATGAAGAAATGCCAACACAACTTGTTTATATTAAATTCAGTGTGAAGGAGACTGGTGAAGAAATTACCATAGCCACAACAAGGCCGGAATTGTTATGTGCATGTCAAGCTGTTATAGTTAATCCAGAAGATAAAAGATATGTACATCTTCATGGTAAAAATGCTATTATTCCTATTTATGAACGTGAAGTTCCTATTATCCCACACCCATATGCTGATCCAAAATTTGGAACTGGAATAGTAATGATTTGTAGTTATGGTGATTATTCTGATGTTCGACTTTTCAGAGAGCTCAAACTTAAGGAAATAATTGCAATCAATGAAGAAGGCAAAATGACAGAAGCAGCCGGTCCTTATGCAGGACTATCAATTGAAGATGCAAGAAAAAAAATTATTGCTGATCTTAGTGAGCGCGAACTTATAGAAAAAAAGGAAACAATAACTCATAATATACCAACATGCGAAAGAAGTGGAAATGCAATAGAAATTATTCCTATGAAAGAATTTTATCTTAAACAATTAGAATTTATACCAACAATGAAAAAAATTGCGAAAAAAATAACTTTCTTTCCGGAGCAGCATCGCCAACTTCTTATTGATTGGATAAACTCGGTTACAATCGACTGGCCAATTTCACGAAGACGATTTTATGGAACAGAAATTCCAATCTGGTATTGCAAAAAATGTGGAAATATAAATTTACCTGAGCCAGGCAACTATTATCAACCGTGGCGAGAGAAACCACCATTTAAATGTCAAACGTGTGGTGGAAATGATTTTGTAGGTGAGGAAAGAACGTTTGATACGTGGATGGATTCGTCCATAACACCACTATTTATTTCCAAATATTATAAAGATAAGAAATTCTTTAGAAAAATATTTCCGAATACCATTAGACCACAAGGAAAAGAAATCGTCCGCACATGGTTATATTATACACTACTTAGATGTTATCAGTTAACAAAAAAACCTGCTTTTAAATATGTATGGATAAGTGGTCTTGGTTTAGATGAAAAAGGAGAAAAGATGTCAAAAAGTAAGGGGAATGTAATTGATGTGGTACCGATACTTAAAAAATATGGTGCAGATTGTTTTCGATTTTGGAATGCCGCAGAAGCATCACTCGGCTCTGATTTTAGATGTTCTGAACAACGAATAGCTGGTGCAGCAAAGTTTTTAACAAAATTGTGGAATGTTGCACGATTTGTTTCTTCATTTCCTCAACCGAAAAATGCTAAGCTAACAACAACCGATAAATGGATTTTGGCGGAATTGAGTAAACTTATCGATGAATGCTTGACAGGATATAATAACTTTAATTTTTTCATTCCCGCAAATAGAATAAGAGAATTTGTTTGGAATTTATTTGCGCCACACTATATTGAAATGGTAAAAGCTAGAGCATATGGGAAAGGTTCTAAAAATGAACAACGCTCGGCATGGTTTACACTACATACATGCCTAAAAAATATTTTGCTTTTGCTTGCACCCATTACACCTTTTATTACTGATTTTATATGGCAATCACTCTATAGCAAGAAATCTATCCACTTGGAGGCCTTCCCAAAAACAAAATGGAAAAATAAAAAACTATTGGCACTTACACCTTTACTTGTTAAATTTAATTCGAATATTTGGTCTATGAAAAAAGCAAAAAACATTTCTTTAACACAACCAATAGAAGTTAAAATACCAGAGAAATTAAAGCAGTTTGAAAAAGATTTAAGAAATATGCATAACATAGTTTGATTGATTTGAATGGAAGAGGAATTACTAAAAATTAAAAAAATAGTAAAGGAACTAGAAGATGTTAGAGGTAGACATACCGAATTGGTTACAGTATATATTCCTGCAGGTGCCAATCTACAGGAAACCATAAACATGCTTCGACAGGAATATTCACTTGCGCAGAATGTTAAAGATAAAACTGTGCGAAAAAATGTTATGGCTGCTCTAGATAAAATAATTTACCACCTGCAGCTTTACAAAGTAACTCCTAAAAATGGATTGGCTGTTTTTTGTGGAAATGTCTCGAAAAAAGAAGGTGTAAGTGATATAAGGCTGTGGTCCATCGAGCCGCCAGAAAAGCTAACTACAAAAATTTACCGTTGTGATCAGGTCTTTATACTCGAACCACTCAAGGAAATGTTGACAGAAAAAGATGTTTTTGGTCTAATAGTTTTGGATGCAAACGAAGCAACCATAGGTTTACTTAGAGGAAAGGCCATTACAGTTGTGAAAAAGTTGGAATCAACTGTTCCAGCAAAAACGGTAAAGGGAGGTATGTGTGTCAGCGAAGATACACTAATCCAGTTAGAGGATGGTAACATTATACCGATAAAAGATCTTACCAATAATAAAAAAATTCTTTCATATTCTTTCGAAAAGTTTGAGCCAGTTTTTACAGATTCATTTGAAATTTTTAAAAAAAAGGTTAAAAAAAGTTATAAACTGATTTTTGAAGAGCCTTCAACAACATTAACACTTACGCCAGAGCATTTGGTTTTTGTTATTAGTAAAAATGGTATAGAAGAAAAGGCTGTGGAAAAAATAAATGTAGGCGATATGCTGCTATTTCTTCATACAGTATGTCCAAAATGTAAAGACGATTCGACGATTAGTAGTGTTTTATCACAACTGCTAGGTTATTTTCTTGGTGGCGGAACGATTGATGGTAATAGAGTAATATTTTATAATAAAGATTTGCAACTTTTAGATGTCTATAAAAAACTTGCTGAAAAAGTAAGCGGTAAAAAAACAGTAATTTATAAAAAAGGTGGTTCTTACGAATTAAGACTTTATAAAAAATCTTTTGTCGACTTTCTATTGACTAATTTTCCAAAAATTTCAAAACCGCGAAGAGAAAAAGATATAGATGAAAAAATATTGCATTTACCAAAAAATAAACTAAAACATTTTATTAGAGGGTTATTTGATGCTAAGGGATATGTTGATCAAGCAGGAATAGTCCTAAGAATGACTAATGAAAATATCATGAAAAAGCTTCAGCTACTTTTAACGCGTTTTGGTATAGCATCAAGCTTGAGTGGCCCAGATAAATTTGACCGATATGAATTGCGGATTACAAATGTTTTGTATATCAGCAAATTCAAAAAAGAAATTGGATTTTCTTCTCAGAAAAAAGCTACAAAACTTAATATGGTAATTAAAAAATATAAAAGTGGATTTGCAACTCGAGTTCCAATATCCGGAATTCGAAAATTAATAGAAAATGCAGGACTGAAAAAGGAAGATTTAAATAAGTACATAGAGAAAATTTATGGCTCAAACCTAATTGCACTCAAAGTTAAGGAAAAAATAAAATTGACAACAAACAGTGAATTTTATGATCTGTTCGTTCCTAAATTTAATTGTTTTGTTGCAAATGGTATACTTGTGCACAATTCACAAAAAAGGTATGATCGCCTTCGTGAAGATGCGCTAAACGAATTTTTCACAAAAGTTGGTGAAACAGCTTCACAAATATTTTTGCAACAGCCAGAATTGAAAGGAATAATTATAGGTGGGCCTGGCCCAACGAAAGAAAGCTTTGCTTCTAGTGCATATCTTCATCACGAAATACAGAAAAAAGTTCTGGGTATAAAGGATGTAGGATATACAGATGAATATGGACTAAGCGAACTTGTAAAGAGATCGTCTGATCTTATAGAAAAAGCAACTGTGGTGAAAGAGCGAGAATTGGTGGAAAAATTTCTTACAGAGCTACAGAAAGAAGGGAATGTTGTTTATGGCTTAAATGAAACTCTACAAGCACTCGAGCAAGGTGCAGTAGATACTCTTTTAATCTCCGAGGCAATGGATTTGGCCGAAATAGAAAAATTAATGGAAAAAGCAAAAAGCTATGGCACGCGAGTTGAATTAATATCTACTGATACGCCAGAAGGTGTACAATTCAAAGAACTTGGCGGAATAGGTGGATTTTTGCGATATAAAGCCTAAATTTGTAAGTTAAAAAATTTTACTGCATTTTCTGTCGTTTGTCTATCAACCTCTTCGAAAGATAACTTCTTTATTTCTGCAATTTTTTCTATGACTACTCGGACAGAAGTTGGATCATTTCGCTTTCCACCACCAAGCCATGGAGAATCCGTTTCTGTAAGAATTTGTTCTATTGGCGCATCTCTAACAATTTTCTTTATTTTTTTGCTTGCAAGCAGTGTGGTATTAACAGAAATATACCATCCATTTTCTACTATTTTTTCAAAAAGCTCTTTTGCTGTAAAAAAATGCATCAAAACGGCTTTTGCACCACAATCTTTTAAAATTTCAATTGCATCAGCAAAAGCGTTGCGTGCATGAATCACAAGTGGTTTATTCAATTTTTGTGCCAAAGAAATAAATTCGATAAATAGCTCTCTCTGTTTTGCTCTCCATTCTTGCTCTTTAACCCAGCTATAATCAAGTCCAACTTCTCCTATCCCAACAATTTTATCTTTATTCGCTTCCATCAATTTTAAAAAATCGCTTTTGCATTGGTCAGAAATTTCTTTTATATATTCTGGGTGAATGCCAACTGTGGCAAAAACAAACCCATTATATCTTTCAACTAATCGCATAGTTAAATCAAAATCTTTTGGATGGGCGCAAGATGTTATTATCGCTTTTAGCTGCTGCCTGCATTTTTCTATTATTTCATTCCGATCGTCATCGTATTCTTTTTGCTCAAGATGGCAGTGACAATCGATCATAATTTTTTATTCTAAAATTCAAATAAATAAAGTTCATAATCAGTTACCATTTCACGCTGTTTTCAAATCCAAATGGAATTTCACAGGAAGAGGCAAAAACCGCTTAAAACATTTTGGTGCTAATGAAATTCCATTTTTCCAAAATATATTTCATTTTAGCCCACTAAGTTTAGCCGAATTGTTAATAACTTTTGGTCTATCTTCTTCTGTGCTATGGCTCGGCAAACTATACAAATATCTTCGCTATAAATTATAAATTCGATTATAATTTATTATGGAACTATTGATCCAGTCAATTATACTATTGGCTTCTTTAGCTATTCTTGGAAAAGCCGCACATATCGTAACGGATAAAGCATACGAAATTGCCAAAATTACAGGATTGGGTGGAATTATGATAGGATTTGTACTACTATCTATCATTACAAACTTGCCAGAGCTAAGCATTGCATTTTCTTCGATTGTTCTTGAACAGGAGGATGTGGCATTAGGTAATATTTTTGGCTCCAACATTGCCAACTTAACTTGGAATATCGGTCTAATTGCCATTTTTTTTCCTATAATAGTTTATAAAAAAACATTTCGTGAACTCTCGCAAATGATTCTTATCGCCTCGATAATACCTTTTGTGCTGCTAACAGGAATTTATATTCAACAGATTTTGGGCGCAGTACTTATTATTGTATTTTTACTCCTATGCTATTACTGCTACTCTGAACGAAAAGGTATAAAAATAAAGCAAGAGAGAAAGAAAATTGGTCCCACAACAATTTTTTATTTTGCGTTGGCCTTTGTTCTTATTTTAGCTTGTGCAAAATTTGCTGTAAGTTCTGCTGCAAAAATTGCAACCCTTTTAGATATTTCAAAAGCGACTATCGGTGCAACTATTATAGCAATTGGTACAACGTTGCCCGAGTTCGCTGTTGGATTTGTTGCAGCTAAAAAAGGCTATGTTAGCTTGGCTTTGGGAGGCATTCTAGGTGCATTCGTATCAAAAACAACCTTTGTTTTAGGTCTTTTTCTTTTATTCTCGACTATGCAACTCAATTTTCCAATATATTTGGTTTTGGCCGCATCCATGATGGGATCAGCAACTTTAACATGGTTTTTATTAAGAAAAAGAAAAGTTACTCGTGTTGATGGAATTTTACTAATTTTATTCTATACCTTTTTCTTATTCATAATTTTAGGAATTTAATTTCTAAATGTAATTTATTTAAGCTTTTTGGCTCATTTTCTATTTATGGTTGACTATTATATCTATATGCTTTCATATACAGTACCTGAGCTGGAGAAAGAACTAAAAGTAGTAAAAGAGAGAAATTTGAAAAAATATAAACACTGGAATGGTGACATTAAATTAACCAACGAGCCAGCAATCTATTTTGATGTTGGGAATTTGTTAATTAGAGAAAGGCATGAAATAGATAGAGAGATAACAAATGTTTTAAAAAAATATAAAATTCCATATGAATTTACATCTGCAGGATAACTACTCGATCAAAACAGCATTCACTATACCGTGTTGAGAAGGTCTAGATGTTACTTTTGCGTTTCCTATTTCAGTTTTTATTATACACCCTTTTGTTATTACATTTTGCCGTGCTAAAAATGGATGCGATGGGGTTGAAACTACTGTTATGATTTTAACTTTTTTTGTTTGTTTAGTTTTTGGATCTAGCACATTTGCCCATTCCGCAAAAGAAAGCTTAACTTTTGTACCTCCACCTTTTGTTCTTTTAATTATTCTTTTCTCCTTTCCCAACTTTGTATGGAGGGGTAATGAACCCAACTCATATTTTCTTTTCTTTCTTGCTAATTTTATAATTCCCCCTGTTGCCTTTCTTCCACGTTCGCCATGCCAAATTGCCATATTTAATATTTAAAATGTGATTAAATTTATAAACACAAATATAAGTTACAAAATTAAGGAAATTAAAAAATCAGAAGGAGGGCGACCTAATTTTTATTAAAACTGATAGTGATGCTAATTTATTAATTGGTCATTAAGAGTATTTTTTCTCGATACCTAGAGGCTGTACTTTTGCGAGAGGGAATCAATTTTGGTACAAAAATTCGTGAAATTTTAGACTTTTTTGCAGTAAAAAGTTAAATATATAAATACAAAATTCAGTTAATAATCAAGTGAGTGAATGAGCGACAGACCAATTGATGCACTAGATAATGCAAAAGGGAAAAAAATATTAATAAAGTTAAAAAATGGAGAAGAAATAGTTGGAATACTCAAAGCACTTGATTTGCATTTAAACCTCTGGTTGGATGAGGCAGAAGTGCAGAGAAGTGAAACAAAAATAAGACTCGGTACGGTTTTAGTTAGAGGGGATACAATAGTTTATGCTTCTCCGGTTGTTTAATAAAGGAATTATATGGTAAAAGGTACTCCTGCTTTTGGGAAAAAAATTGGCACAAAACATATCCGTTGTCGAAGATGTGGTAGAAGGAGTTATCATGTTTCTAAAGGATATTGTGCAGCCTGTGGATATGGCCGTTCAGCAAAAATAAGAAAATATGCATGGCAGACACGTGATTTAAGGCGAAATAGAAAATATTAAAATAAATTGGATTTCTGAATATTAGTATGGGCCTGTAGCTCAGCATGGTAGAGCAGCGGGCTTTTAGCATTTGCGAAAAAGCTCTGATCGATGAAGAGACCCGTTGGTCGAGGGTTCAAATCCCTCCAGGCCCACATTTGCTCTTTCTAGAAAAGTTGATAAACTTTATGTTTTTATATGTATAACATTAATTAAGGAATGTATAACATGAAAAACAAGAAAATAATGGCATTCAGGTTGCCTGAGCAAATAAGGCGAGAAATAGAAAGGGCTGTTGAAGAAGGTATATATAGGGATTATACAGAAGTGGTTACAGATGCACTAAGACAATTCTTTAATTTGAAAGTAAATTCAAATATAAAATCTAAAAGGGTGAAGAAATGACACGAATTACAAAAATCACTTTGCAAGGATTTAAAAGTTTTAATAAAAAGATTTCCATACCTTTTGTTCCTGGTGTCAATATAATTTGTGGGCCAAATGGATCAGGAAAAAGTAATATTGTAGATAGCATTTGCTTTGTTCTTGGTCGAACATCTGCAAAATCTTTACGTGCCGATCGTTTGCATGAACTAATATTTCATGGTGCGGGTATAAAAAAGCCGGCTGATTACGCGTCTGTAACGCTTTATCTTGATAATTCGAAAAAAACTTTTCCGTTTGATGACCCAGAAATTTCTATAACACGAAAAGTTAATAGAAAAGGTGTTTCGGTTTTTAAAATAAATGGAAAAACAACAACACGTGAAAAAATTTTAGAGTTATTATCTTCTGCACGAATCTATCCAGATGGTCACAATATAATTTTGCAGGGTGATGTAACTAATATAATTGAAATGAATCCTATAGAGAGAAGGCAAATAATAGATGAAATATCGGGTATAGCTGAATATAATGATAAAAAAGAAAAGGCGAAAAGAGATTTGGAATTTGTAGAGCAAAAGTTGAAAGAAGCAGAAATAATAATTTCGCAAAAATATGACATATTTAAAAAATTAGAGGAAGAAAGAAATGCAGCTATTAAATATCAAGATTTACAAAAGAAGTTGCTAATTCTTAAAGCATCTTATGCTTATAAAAAAATGAAAAATTGTGAAGCAGAACTTGAAAAATTAGAAGTTGGGTTATTTACAAAGGAAGAACAAATTAAACGAAATGATGAAGATATAAGAAAAATAGAGGAAGAATTGGAAAAAAAAGAAAATGAAATAAGAGCGATTGCTAATCGTGTTGTTGAAATTTCAAAAAAGATAAAAATTGAAAAAAAACTTTCTGAATTGCGATCGCAAATTTTACTTAAAAAAGAGCGAATTTCATCGAATTTACGTGAAATTGAGCGAATTGATAGTTTAATAGAAAAACTCGAAGCACTGATAGCACAAAAAACAGAATTTTACGAATTGCCACGAGCAGTTGCGGCTATTCTTGATTTAAATCTAAAAGGGGTTTATGGAATTGTAAGAGATTTAATTAATGTTCCTGAAAAGTATAAAGTAGCAATTGAAGTTGCAGCAGGCCCACATTTATATGATATTATTGTTGAAAATGAGGATGTTGCAACATATTGTATAGAATATTTAAAAAAAGAAAAAATAGGACGAGCTGTATTTTTGCCGCTAAATAAAATAAAACCTATTCTTTTTAAAGATAATGAGCTATTAAATAAAAAGGGTGTAATTGGAATTGCATCAGGGCTTATTAAATATCCTACGAAATTTATGAATGCAATAGAATTTGTGTTTGGAAATACACTAGTTGTTGAAAATCTTGATGTGGCTAAAGAGCTTATTGGCAAAGCACGTGTTGTTACACTAGATGGTGAATTAATTGAGAAATCTGGTGCAATTATTGGTGGATACTATGCAAAGGTTCACTCTGCGACTATTGAAAATGTAAAAAAGGAGATAGAAAATTATATAAAGATAAGAAAAAATTTGCAGATTGAAACGGAAAAGCTTAGGGCCGAAGTGGCTGAATTGGAAAAAAGAATAGCAGATTTTGAGCTTCTGCCAGAAACAAAAGAAATAATAGATCTGGAAAAAATAAGGATTGTTTCTGAAAAGGAAATCGAAGAATTAAAACAAAGAAGAAGAATTGCATATGAAAAAAGAATAAAATTGCAAAGTGAGATTGATAAAATAAGAATGGAAAAAGCACGACTCGAAGCAGAGCATAATATAGCTATGTCTGAAGTTCAGCAATATGGTGAAGTAAAATATATTGATGAAAAGTTAACTGTTCTTGGAAATCTAATTCAAAAAGTTATAAAAGAATTGAACGCGATTGGACCTGTAAATTTGCGTGCGATAGAGGAATATGAAAAATTTGCTCAAGAATTCGATGAGTATAAGAAAAAATATGAGAAAATTTTAGAAGAAAAGAAGGCTGTTCTTAGAATGATCGAAGAAATTGAGGCAAAAAGAAAAGAAACATTTTATAAATGTCTCGAGCGTGTTAATGAAGAATTTAAAAAAATATTTTATGAAATGCTGAAAGGTAATGCTAATTTGGAACTTGAAAATCCGATGGATATTGAAAGTGGATTACTTATACAAGCAAATCCAAGAGGAAAAATGCTACTAAACATTGATACAATGTCTGGTGGGGAAAAAACATTAACTGCGCTAGCATTTTTGTTTGCTATACAAAGCTATAAACCAGCACCATTTTATATTTTAGACGAAATTGATGCGGCACTAGATAAAGAAAATACAAAAATAATGGCTGAATTAATTAAAAGACATTCAAAAGATGCACAATTCATTGTTATAACTCACAATGATCAAACAATAAAATATGGTGATGTTGTTTATGGGTGTACAATGGTTGATGGCGAAACAAAAATATTAGGATTGAGGTTGCCAGCATGAAAAGCCAAGAAGAAAATATTTTGCAAACTATAATTGAAAAAGAAAGTTGGGAGGAGATAATTTACCATATTGTCAGCCTTGAACATTTAGACCCATGGGACATTGATTTAGTAAAATTGACAGATGGCTTTTTACAATTTATAAAAAATGCAAAAGAACTTGATTTTCGTATACCAGCAAAAATTGTTTTTGTTGCAGCAATTTTATTAAGACTTAAGTCAGAGTATCTATCATTTTTTAGTGAAAAGGAGGAGACAGAAAAGGAAGAAAAAGTATTTGAAAGTTTAGATATAGATCCGAATTTAATTCAACTTGGTCATCCAATAAAGAGAATACCTAAGCGACAAGTTACACTCGATGAATTAATTCATTCATTAAAAAAAGCGCTGGCTGTTAAAGAAAAAAAATGGGAAAGGAAAAAAATATGGGAAAGAAATTTACAATCAGTAATCTCTGAAGAGGATATAAGTGAACGGATTAATAAAGTTATGATTGAAATTGAAAAACTAATGGCTAAACTTAAAAAAGATAAAATAGAGTTTAGTCGAATAGTTAAAAAATGGGAAAGAAAACATATAATTGAAATCTTTATTCCACTTCTACATTTAGAGCAGGACCAAAAAATTAGAACAGAGCAGGAAGATTACTTCAAAGAAATTTTTATAAGCAAGATGTAAGTTGCTTATTACATTTTGCTTCCGCAACCTTTTGTTTATAATTTTTGCTTTCTTCATCAATCCATGTTTGAACATTAAAATTTATAATATAGCCGTCTGCACGTTTTGTAATAACATTTGTTATTCCTGCGTTGATTAATACACGCCGACATCTTGGGCAAGGTAACCCCTCACAAACCTCATTTGTTTTTGCATCTTCACCGTATAAATATAAAATTCCACCCAGCACCTTTGCACCATATCGCGCAGCATTTATTATTGCATTTTCTTCTGCATGAACACCTATACAATAATCATATCCGCTAAAATGTGGTGCACCAACCAAATCTTTTAGACAGCCTATTTCTGAACAATTGACAACGCCTCGCGGTGCGCCATTATAGCCTGTAGATACAATAACATCATCTTTCACAACTACTGCGCCATAGCGTCTTCTAAGACACGTTGATCTTTCTGAAACCGCTTTTGCTATATCAAGATAATATTCATTTTTTGACGGTCTTTTCATTTCTTCCATTATATAAAGAAAAAAAAGTAAAAATATTTAAAATTAAGTGAAAAAAATAAAGAAGGAAAACAAATTATTTTTATGAACAAAAAGGCTTTACTTGAAGCTGCACTATTTGTTTCTGATAAACCACTAAGTTTAGAAATGCTTTCAAGTATTGTTGATGCACCTTTAGATGAGGTTGAATCGTTGCTTAAAGACTTAAAGTTAGAGTTGGAAAAAGATGATCGTGGAATTGAATTAGCCCAAACGCCAAATGGATTTGAGCTAAGAATTAAATCAAAGTATAGAGATAAGGTAGCAAAAATTGCTCCTTTAGCCGATCTAAGTGATGGGGTAATGCGAACTCTTGGTATTATAGTTATGAAACAACCAGTTAAACAATCACTAATTGTTAAATATCAAGGGAATAAAGCCTATGGGTATATAAAAAATCTAGAGGAGCGTGGGTTGATAAAAACAGAAAAAGCAGGTAAAACAAAGATTTGTACAACAACGCCAGAATTCGAAAAATATTTTGGAAAAAGTGCTGATGAAATAAAAAAATATTTAGAAAAAAGTTTGGAGAAAAAAGTGTAGATATGGAAAAAATATTGGGAAAAAGATCTTTTGTGAATTTTATTTTAGAATTAGAAAAAGAAAGAAGTGATGCATATGATATGATCTCTGCGTATATTACAAACCTATCTACAATTGATAAACTGAATGTAGAAACAGAGGTTAAGGAAAAAATAATTGAACAATTTAAAAAAAGCGCATTTGGAATAGTACTTTTTTACTGGGAAAGAGGAGGAAAAAAAATAATAATATTTCCACCATTTCCACTTTTAAGAGAAGAGATTTTTTATAGAAACACATTTGTTACGGAGCAGATAAGAGAAATTCTAACGAAAAAACATGTAATTGGTGTAATATTATTACACATAGGACAATATGCTGTTGGAATTTTTGAAAATGAAAAATTAATAAGTTCGAAATGTGGCAAACATTTTGTGCTGAGAAGACAGAAAAAGGGCGGTTCAAGTGCTAGAAGATTTCAAAGAATAAGAGAAAAGCAAATAGAAAGTTTTTTTAATGAAGTTTATGATGTAGTAAAAGAAAAGTTCGGTCCGCATATAGATAAAATAAACTATATTATATTTGGTGGGCCAAAATTAACTATTAAGAAGTTTCAGCAAAGGAATCATTTTATGAAAAAAATTATGGAGAAAACACTTAAAAAAAATATTGTTATAAGAGAAGCAAATAGAGAAAATTTGGAAAAAAGTTTGGCAGAAATATGGAAAACGAGGATTTGTGAATTGATATGATATATGTAATAAAATTTGATGGTAGTAGGCAACCATTTGAAAAAACAAAAGTTGTGCGCACATGTGTAAATTTAGGTTTGAGCCAGTCTGAAGCCAAGCAAATCGCTGATAAAGTTGAAAGCGAATTGTATGATGGAATTTCTACAAAAAAAATTTTGCAACTGATTTTTAATTATGTAAAGGAATATAAACCTGAAATTGCACATATTATCGACTTAAGAGATGCAATAAGTTTATTGAGGCCAAAACCGGATTTTGAACTTTTTGTTCAAATGCTTCTAAGAGAAATTGGATATGATGTTATACCAAACCAAATTGTACGTGGTGCATGTATAGAACATGAAGTTGATGCGATTGCTAAAAAAAATGGAAAAAATATTTTTGTGGAAATTAAACATCATATTCAGCCTCATACATACACAGGTGTCGATGTTTGCTTAGAAACTCAGGCAAGACTGGAGGATCTAAAAGAAGGATATAAAATGGGTAAAACAGAAATAAATTTTGACCATGCATTAATTGTTTGCAATACAAAATTTTCCGAACATGCAAAACAGTATGCAGCATATAAAAAAATAGAACTACTTGGCTGGCGATGTCCTGAAAATAGGGGGATAGAAAAAATAATTGAAGAAAAAAAATTCTATCCTATAACGCTCATAAAGGAGTCGGAAGTATTTGATGGTATAGTGAGAGGGCGGTTAGTAGATAGTGGAATTATTCTTTTAAAACAATTAGTAAAAGCAGATTTGAATGAGTTGGCAAAAAAAACAAAAATTGGTATAGGTAGATTAGAAAAAATTGTACATACGGCAAAAGAAATTCTAGGTACTAGTTGATAGGATAGTCCTTCACATATATATCATAAGTTATACCATCCGAATTAGCAAATAGTGTCAAAAAATATCGGCCATTTTCTGTAACAGATTGTGCAAGTGGATTGCTTGTATACGGATCTGCGCCTTTTGCATATACATAAATTTCTATATCATCAAGTGGTTCTGATGTTAATGCATCAAAAACGTATCCAGATATTGTTGCGTTTCCTTCTTTTTTCTGAACAATAACTGTTAGATACGCTTTTGTGCCATAGTATGTTATATTTACAATTTGATCTCTCACATCTTCATATTTATCCAAATTAATCACATCCACAAATGCTATTGAGTCAATAATTTTTCTATCAAGTACTAAGTAAGCTTTGCCATTTGTAACTTGATTTATAATGCTTATTTCGTTTTTATTTTGATCTTTCAAAGTAATGATGACATCTGTATCATTAAAAGTTAGATCATTTCCATCATAGCTATATCTAAATCGCACTGTAAGATTGTAAAACTTTCTTATTGTTATATTTTGTTCATATGTTGTATTAACAATCACTGTTTTTGTAAAGGCCTTGTAAAAAGAACTATTCGTTGCAAGTGTAAGTGTGGCAACTAATGCTATAAAAATTATAGTAGTTAAAAGCGCTATCAGATTTTTCATAAATTTTAAATTAGAAAAAAACGATATAATTCTAAAAAACTTAATATAGTTGTTGATTTGAAAAAAAATTACAACCAAAGGTAGTTTAATTATAGTGATAGAATGGTTTTTGAATTACTCGATCAAAAATTACAAAAAATTATAAAAAAAAGATTTTCAGAACCAACACTACCTCAAATCCTTGCAATACCAAAAATTTTGGAAGGAAAAAATGTTCTTATTATTGCACCTGTTGCTTCAGGAAAAACAGAAGCGGCATTACTCCCTTTACTAAGCAAATTATTGGTTGAAAAAAATCCACCAATAAGCATATTATACATTTCTCCGCTAAAATCGCTCAATAGAGATCTCCTTGAGCGATTAATGTGGTGGAGTAATGAGGCTGGTATTGAAGCAACTATTCGACATGGTGATACAACACAGTATGAAAGAAAATTGCAATTAGAATTTCCACCTGATCTTTTAATTTTAACATTAGAAACCCTCCAACCAATTCTTACGGCAAAAAAATTCAAAGAACATCTTAAAAATGTAAAATATGTTATAGTTGATGAGATACATGAGATTGTTAATTCAAAACGAGGTGTACAATTAACACTGGCTTTAGAAAGACTGAGAGAACTGTGTGGAAATTTTCAGCTAATAATGTTATCTGCAACAGTTGGTGATCCAGAAAATATAGCAAAATTTTTTTCTGGCAATCGGCCGGTTGAAATTATACAAGCAAGTTTTGCAAAACAGATGGATATAAAAGTAATTAATCCAAAACCAGAAATTAAAGATAGAAAAATTGCAGAAAAAATATTTTCTTCACCAGAAACGGCAGCACGACTTCGAACAATAATTGAACTCATAAAAAATTCACATTCTACCATAACTTTTACTAATACAAGAGAATTCGCCGAAATACTTGCAAGTCGAATTAAAACTTTGGATAAAGATTTACCAATTGGTGTTCATCATTCAAGCTTAAGCAAAGAAATTAGAGAAAAAACTGAAAGGGAATTGAAGGAAGAAAAAATAAAATCGATAATAGCAACAAGTTCTTTACAACTAGGAATAGATATCGGATCGGTTGATTTAGTTATTCAATATATGAGCCCACGCCAAATAACTCATCTTATACAAAGGGTTGGGCGAAGCGGTCATGCACTCGGAAAAGTTAGCAGAGGTGTTATTATCACAACCGACGAGGATGATATATTCGAATCTGCAGTTATTGCTCGGCGTGCAATGGCTGGCGAATTGGAAAAAATAAAATTTCATGAAAATTCTTTGGATGTTCTTGCTCATCAAATTGTGGGACTGAGTCTTGATTATTGGAATTTAAATTTAGAAAGAGCCTACGAAATTGTTAAAAGAGCATATCCTTATAGAAATTTAAACTATAAGACCTTTCTGGGTGTGTGTGAACAACTACAAGATGCAGGACTAATCTTTTTTGATACAACTATAAGAAAAAGACGAAGAGGATTTGAATATTATTTTTCGCAACTTAGTACAATTCCCTCTCTTAAACAGTACAAAGTTATAAATGTAGTTGACAATTCGTTTGTTGGTACTTTAGACGAGGAATTCGTTGCACTTCATGGCGAAATAGGAACAACTTTTATAGTGAAGGCTGAAGCATGGCGAATACTGGATATAAAAGAAAACAAAATTTTCGTTGAACCTGTAGTAGATATAGAAGCTGCTGTACCTGCCTGGGAGGGTGAACTAATACCAGTACCATATGAAGTTGCACAGGAGGTTGGTAAACTTAGATTTTTCATTAGTAATTTGCTTAAAAAGAGTAACGAATCAGATGTTATAAAAGAGATACAAAAAAACTATCCTTTGGATGAAAATTCAGCGAAAAAAATGGTAAATCTGATTAAAAGACAGATAAAATTCGGTGTAGTTCCTGATCATGAAAAAATTTTGGTAGAAGATTATGATAATCTGATAATATTGCATGCATGTTTTGGAACACTGGTTAATGAAACGCTTGGAAGATTTATTTCTTCATTATTAACAGCTAGGCTTGGCCATTCGGTTGGCTTAAAAACAGACCCATACCGGATTATAATTCAACTTCAGGAAAAAAATATGGAAATAGTAAAAGATATTTTGCTAAATACAGATCCTGAATATTTGAAAAATTATATTGAATTGAGTTTAGCAAAAAATGAGCTTTTCGAATGGCGATTTATTCACGTGGCAAAACGTTTTGGTATAATTGCACCAGATGCAGAATATGGTAAAATACAAATAAGAAGAATAATAGAAGATTATGCTGGTTCACCTGTTTATAAAGAAACATTGAACGAATTGGAAACTGAAAAACTTGATATAGAAAAAACAAGAGAGATACTGAAACGGATTCAAAATGGCGAAATTAAAATAATTTTTAAAAATGGTCTTTCTCCACTCGGAAAAATAGGTGTAAAACACAAATATGCTGAAATAATAGGGCCAGAAAGAGCAGAAAAGGAAATATTTCAATTATTTAAGAAACGTTTACTTAACACTGATGTGCGTCTTGTGTGCATTAATTGTGGGCAGTGGGACAAAATTTTTAAAGTAAAAAGCCTACCAAAAGATGTTAAATGTAAAAAATGTGATGCACGATTGCTTGGTATTGTTAGGCCAAAAAATTATGAAATTATACGATTGATTAAGAAAAAAATAAGAGGACAGCCGTTGAGTAATGAGGAAAAGAAAAAATATGAAAAAGTAAGTCGAACAGCTGACCTTTATCTTACTTACAAATATAAAGCAGTACTTTGTCTGGCTGCTCATGGTGTTGGGCCAGAAAGCGCCATAAGAATTCTTTCAAAATATCATAGAAATGATGAAGAGTTACTTAAAGACATTTTTGAGGCTGAGAAACAGTATATAAAAACACGACGTTATTGGCAAATATAGCTATTTGGCAATTTGTTTTATGTATAGTACATTTTCTGTTTGATCAATTACAGTAAATTTAAAAATATAAAGTTCGCCGGGAATGAGGCAAGGTGAAATGCTAATATACCATTCACCGTTAAAGAAATTTGTTGAGTTAGTTTCATTTGCAACATTGACATAAATTTTGCCATTAGCTGGTGTTCCATTGATATTAATTGCACTGCCTGAAAAATACCATGTTTTTCTCACACAGCTCTGCATTTGTTTTGCAAAATCGCCAAAACCAATCATTAATTGTGTATAACCTGTTTTGTTGTTTGCTTTAGCAAAAATACCAATAGTATATTTATTTTTTAAATTCAATTCGGGTAAATTAATTGTAAAAAACCCATTAGTTATATTACTACTCGTTGAGTTTCCTGTTTCTTTAACTATAGCTACTATATTTCCGCTTGGTATAATTTCGCCTGATCTGCTAATAACATAACCAGAAATAGAAGATGCACTAACAGTTACACCTAAACATAACAGCACTATAATTGATCCTACTAAAATGTATTTCATAAAAATCTCACCATCCAAATAAATAAAACTAAACCGGCTAATAAAATTATTGAAAATATTTTTCCGGTTTCTTTTCTAATTTTCTTATTTCCAAACCAACATACTAATAATTTTGTAACTGTATTTGCAATGCCAGCTAATAATATTCCACTAGCTGCAAATGGTGACGCACTTAAAGCTAGAGAAGCTGTTATAGCATCGACCTCTATAAGCCCAGCAAAAAATGAAAATAGATAAATTGCCTCGAAATGTGCTTTAATAAAATTCGTAATTAGAAGAACTGCAACAAAAATTGCTGTAAATTTGATCGCCACATCAAATGTTAGCGGTGAGGTTACCTTAACCACAGCATGCTCCTTTTTTGTTTTTTTCCAAATAGAATAACTATAAATGAAACCAATTGCAGCTAAAATAAGAAGAGAAGATAAGGTTGGTAATAAATTAAAATTAAAAATTGATGCAATGATTAGCTGACGCAAAAACATGGTTGAGGATGCAATAACTATAGCAAAAATAGCAGAATAAATAATATTTTTTTCTTTTGATTTTTTTACCATCACAGCTGTTACTGCCATTGAACTAAATAACCCACCAAAAAAACCAGTTAGCGCCAGACCTTTTTTGCTACCAAAAATTTTCATTGCTATATAGCTAATAAAACTTATCCCTAAAATAAAAATCATTACTTTCCATATTAATTGTGGATTAAGAACATTCCATGGGTCGATAGGATAATTTGGTAAAATCGGTAGAATAACAAATGCTAAAAGAAAAAATATTACCGCGCTTTTTATTTCTTTTTTGGAAAGATGTTTAGCAAATTTGTGTAAAGATTCTTTTGACAGTAATATGAGTGTTAATAAAATTGTTAACGAAACAGGAAGAAGATATGGAAAAGATTCGAAAAATACTAAAATGCCTATAACATAGGTTATTATAAATGCAATCTCTGTTGTCAATCCAACAGATTTTGTTTTATAATATCGAATAATATAACTGGATATAGTTAGTGCACTAACTGTTGCTAATCCAATATAAATTGGTGCAAAGCTTGCCAAAATTTGTGAAAAATATCCAACTAAAAAACCGAATAAAGAAATTAACATAAAAGTTCTTATTCCTGCAAAAAGTTCGCCCTTCAATCTTCGCTCTCTCTCTAACCCAACAAGTGCGCCTAGCGCTAAAGCTAGTAGCATTTCAAAAAAAAATGATAGTTCATGCATAAAATTAATTTGTTTTAGGATTATATTTTATTTTAGCAATTTTTTTACTTCATTAAAAGCTTTCTCAGTCGTTTGATTTCCGTCCACAATAACTATTTTCTCATCTCGCAATATTTTCGGAAGGACCAAGAAATTTTTTCTAACTTTACTAAGAAATTCCACATCTTCAAACTTAACTTTTTTGGCTTTGCTTTTTCAACCTTTTAATACATTCGTTGGGTGAGGTGCTAATTATTATTGTTAAGTCTGGTTTAGGAAAATATTTGTTTAATTCTAATAACCAACTCAACTCTAGGCCATAAGCATTTTGATATGCTAATGAGGAATGATAAGTATCTATCTGAAATAACTATTTTTCCTTGTTCCAAATAAGGAAGAATTACATTTTTCAAATGTTCTTTGCGAAAAGAAGAGCATCTGTCTTTTGGATAGCCATTTGATTTAAGCCAATTGAAAGTAATGCTGCTTGAGTGGATTTTCCAGAACCATCGCCTATTCTATTACAATAATTTAAAAAAATGGGTCCGGCCGGATTCGAACCGGCGACCTTCGCCATTTTGCTTCGCACGTCAAGGCGACGTCATACCAGCTAGACCACGGACCCACGCTGGAGCGGGGATTTGAACCCCGACGGTCTTACGACCACCAGCTATCCACATTTTAATCCAGGTTAGCAGATTCGTCCTTTATCTGGCGCCTTAACCTGGTTCGGCCACTCCAGCGTAATTGCCACTCCAGCAATAATTAAAAGATAATTTATATAATAAAAACTTTTATTATATTTAAGGGAAGAAACATGGCAATAACAGTAAAAGATATAGCAGATATGTTTGGTAAAGACGTTTTTACAAGCAAAGGATCCTATTGTGGAAAAGTATCTGATTTAGATTTTGACCTCTCCAGATTTAAAATACGCTCTTTAGTTGTTGAAGCGACACGTGAAGGTATATTTGGAAAATTAATTGGCAGTAAAAAAGGTGTGATTGTACCTTATCAGGCTGTTCAGGCGATTGATGACATAGTAATAATAAAACATGTGGTAACACAAGGATTGCCAGAAAAATCAGAAATAAAAGAAGGAGAGGAAAAATCGTAATGGAAGGTAAAAAGCCTCTAAAAAAAGAGTTGAAGTGGAGTAAAATTGGAGATGTCTATTTATTAACAAATGAAGGTAAAACGTATACTATAGATGCTGTATCATTTCTTGTTTGGATTCAGTGTGATGGAAAAACAGATGTGGAACAAATAGTAGATGTTTTTTCTGTAAATGGAAATAGAGATATAGTTAAAGCCGCAATTATTGGTATTTTGGAAAAATTAGCTAAAAAAGAACTAATTACATGGATCTGATTTTTAAATTTAAAAGAAAAATTCTTTTAATATGATTGATAAAAAAATTATCGAGGAACTTAAAAAAATAAATGCAAAGCGTGTTTTAATTCAGTTTCCTGAAGGTTTAACACTTAAAATACAGGAAATAGCAAAAAAATTGGAGAAAAACGGTTTTGAAACTGTTATATGCATGGAAAAAACATTCGGAGCATGTGATGTACGAGACGTGGAAGCTAAAAGAATAGGATGTGATGTTATTTTACACATTGGCCATGAAAAATTTGTAGAAAGTACTGATATTCCAGTGGTTTATTGGGAATATTTTATTGATGCTGATCCTATTCCTATTCTTAAAAAAGAAATTGGAAAATTGGAAAAAATGGAAAAAATAGGTTTAATAACAAGCATACAATTTGTGAAAACAATACCTGTGGTAAAGAAGTTTTTAGAAAAAAATGGAAAAAAAGTATATGTTCATAAATCACTTCATTATCCAGGACAAGTTTTGGGTTGCAACCTAGAGGCAGCTAAAGCAATAGAGGATAGTGTAGACTGCTTTCTTTGTATTTCTGCTGGGGAATTTTATGCAAATGGTATTGTTATGATAACTAAAAAACCTGTTCTAAACTTAGATATGGAAAAAAGAGAAATTTACAATCTTGAAGATCTGAGAAAAAGGGTTGAAAAAACAATTATATGGAATTTATCAAATTTGGAGGATGCGAAAAGAGTTGGTATTTTGATAAGCTGGAAAAAAGGACAGATATATCATAATTATTTTGATTTAAAGAAAAAATTGGAAAAAAGTGGTAAAGAGGTTTTTATACTTGCAATGGATGAAATAACTCCAGAAAAAATTGAAGGTTTAAAACTTGATGCGCTAATAAATTGTGCTTGTCCCAGAATCGGAATAGATGATTTAAAAAGATATAAAGTACCAATAATAAATATTAATTTTATTAGTGATTAGATGGAACTGAAGATAGTGCAAGAGGGAGAAAAAAATATTACAGTGGAAATAAAAGAGGAGAGCATAACATTTGCAAATTTAATTAAAGAAACGCTATGGCAGGATTCCTCTGTTACCGAAGCTGCTTGTATAAAAGAACACCCGTATTTGGCCGAACCAAAGGTTTTTGTAAAGGTATCTAAAGGTGATCCTCTGACAGCACTTCAAAAGGCAGCAGAGAGAATTGCTACACAAATAGATGAATTTGGACAACAGTTCAAAAAAGCCATCAAATAATTCTTTTAATATTAAAAAAATAAGTAAAAAATATGGGAAAGGGAGTATCAACTATAATTGCTGTAATTATTATGCTTTTGATAACAATTGCTTTAGCAGGTTTAGCTTATATGATAATAACAGGACTATTAACTACTCACACTGGAAAATTTATTGAACTCTTTGGTGATATAGTATGTAGAAGTGGAACTCCAGGAACCTATACTATTTCTATTAAAAATGCAGGTTCAGAAGTAATTAATGTAAATGAGCTGTCAATTTTTATTGGTGGTACAGGATCTGCCTATTTAAAAACATGTACATGGACAAATACAACTTTATCGCCTGGAGGAACAACCACCTGCACAATTCAAGAAAACATATCACCCGGTATCTATGCATTGCGAATAGTTGGTCCGGCAAATATAATAACTGGTAGCATTGCCTGTCCATAGCATTTTATATTTAAAAAATAAGTAAAAAATATGAGAAAGGGAGTATCAACTATAATTGCAACTATTCTTATGCTTTTAATAACACTTGCTTTAGCAGGATTTCTTTACACTTTTTTGATGGGTACGGTTAAAGTCCAAACACAGGGTATAGAAGTATTGGATATTTATTGTAGCAATAACATAGTTTATATTGCTATTAAAAATATAGGAACAGATTCAGTTTCGAATATTACATGTTTACAAACAACACCAACTGGTGATACATGCAATTTTACTGGCTTAGCATCGCCTATTGCACCAGGAACTAGCACAGGTTACCTTCAATTAGATACCTGCACAGGTAGTGGATCGAGATATTGTCAATATAGATTAGTTCCAAATATCGGAAAACCAGTTCCGGTTACAGTTGGGTGTACCTAAATTATTTTTCCATATCCAATAAGTTGCCATTTTCCATGAATTTGCCGTGATATAACGATCCTATCATTTTCTTCTGCACAAACAGGTATTTTCAATTTCACTTCTATCATTCTATTTTTTATTGACGTTATCACACCGATGGAACGTGCTGTACCCACATTAACAAGTATATTCTCACCAACTTTTAACGATGTTGTTTTTTCTTCTGTGTTAACTAACCGCTCTAAGAAGTTTATTTCAAATGTTAAAAATTCTTTTACGTTAGGCAACTTTCCGGGTAAACCAACTAAATTTCCAACTAATGCATCAGATTTAGTCAAAGATGGATCTAGCAAAGTGAGTACTCCAAGTAACCCACCTGCCGATGCCTCCTCCACATCTATTCCACCTTTTTTTAGCCCAACAATCCGGGTAAATAATGGTGTGTATTTTTCTCCAATTTTTACTCCTGGCCGTATTTCTATTTCATCTCCAACACGAAGTTTGCCTTCCACTATAGCACCACCCAGAACACCACCAACCATTTTACTTGGACTTATTCCTGGTTTATTTATATCAAAACTACGTGCAACCAACATTTTTGGATTTTTTTCCAAATCTCTTTTTGGAGTTGGTATATATTTTTCTATAGCTTCAATAACGGCATCTATATTTGCTCTTTGCTGAGCAGAAACTGGGATGATTGGCGCATTTTCAAACGATGTTCCTTGGATAAATTTTTTTATTTCTTCATAATTTCTAATTGCCTCTTCCTCCGTTACCAAGTCAATTTTATTTTGTACAATTATTACATTTTTTATTCCCACAATCTCGAGTGCTATTAAATGTTCGCGTGTTTGCGGTTGCGGACATTTTTCATTCGCAGCTATGACCAGAATTGCTCCATCTATTATTGACGCACCAGTCAAAACTGTTGCCATTAGCGTTTCATGGCCTGGTGCATCGACAAAACTAACTGTTCGCACAATTTCACAATCAGAAAAACAGTAAGGACATTTTTTATTTGTGTTATATCTTCCACAATTTTTACATTTATAAATTGTGCAATCAGCATAACCAAGCCTTATTGTAATTCCTCTTTTTAATTCCTCAGAATGTGTAAGAGTAGATTTGCCTGTTATTGCTTCAACTAACGTTGTCTTTCCATGTGCAACATGTCCAACTGTTCCTATGTTGCATTCTGGAATTAATTTTTCATGAACTAGTTTTCTCACCCCCACTTTTACTTTCTACTTTTTCCTTCTCCTCTTTTTTACTCTTCACAGGAATTAATTCTTCAATTGGTTTTTCGCCTTTTACCACAATTTTACAGTTAATTTGCATTATGTCCTCGCTAATTGTATTACCACGAACTGTTTTTCTTTTTCTCTGTCCTTTTATCTTTGGATGGAAACATGGTTTTCCTGAAAGTAAAACTTTTTTTCGTCCGATTCCTTCTACAGATGGATGCATAGGAAAGCCGTCTTTATCAGTTCCGCCAGTTATTTTTAAAGTGTATTTTGGCAATCCTATTATTTCCCCATTAAATTCATCACCAATTTTTTTCCCTATTATTCCAATGGCTTTGCTTTGCTCAATCTCCAATTGATACGATTTTCTTGTTTCTGGATCTGAAATATTAAATTTAAATACTGCCATAATACCACTGTATATATTTGAAAACATTTTAAAAATAAATATAGATTATGGTAGAAAAATTCATTGTAACACCGTGGGAAGTACGAGGAAGGGTAAATTATAACAGGCTAATTAAGCAGTTTGGACTTGTACCAATAACTGATGAGTTATTAGAAAAAATAAAAAAATTTACACATGATCTTCATTACTTTTTTAGGAGAAAAATAGTATTTGCACATCGCGATATAGATTGGATTTTAAGTGAATATGAAAAAAAGAATCAATTTTATCTTTATACGGGTCGCGGTCCATCTGGCTATACTCATTTGGGCCACCTTATACCATGGATTATAACAAAATGGTTGCAAGATAAATTCAACGCTAAATTGTATTTCCAAATAACGGATGATGAAAAATTTCTTTTTAAAGAAAGCATTTCTCTAGAAAAAATTAAGGAGTTTGCATATGATAATATATTAGATATAATAGCTCTTGGTTTTGATCCAAAAAAAACAAGAATATTTTTGAATACAGAATATGCAAAAACATTATATCCAGAAGCAATAAAAGTTGCACGCCATATAACTATTTCTACTGCTAAAGCTGTATTTGGTTTTAAAAATGATTCCAACATAGGAAAAATATTTTTCACATCAATGCAAGCAGTGCCTGCATTTCTTGAATCGAAAAAAATGGGGAGAAATGTACCTTGTTTAATTCCATTGGCAGCCGACCAAGATCCGCATTTTCGCATAGCAAGAGATGTTCTACCAAAACTTGGGTATTACAAACCAGCAATACTTCATACAAAATTTTTACCAGGACTTGGTCCTGAAGGCAAAATGAGCACGAGTGAACCAGAAACGTGTATATTTACCATAGAAGATCCCAACTTAGCAGCAAAAAAAGTCATGAATGCATTTACTGGAGGTGGTGCTACAGAGAAGGAGCAAAGAGAAAAAGGAGGGAATCCAGATATATGTTCAGTATATCAATACTATTTATTTTTATTCGAACAAGATGATGAAAAGTTAAATCAAATAGCACAAGAATGCAAAAATGGAAAAAGAATTTGTGGAGAATGTAAGCAAATACTTGCTGAAAGAGTTAAAAAGTTTTTAATCGAGCACCAAGAAAAAAGATCTGCTGCAAAGGATGTTTTAGAAGATTTTATGTTAAGAGATTAAGCCAAATTGATTTTTATGTATCGACTTACAGATGAAGGAAAAATGTATTTGGAAAAAGGACTGCCAGAAAAAAATCTAGTAAATGCTTTACTTAAGGGTCCGCTTTCGATTGAAAAAGCGCAAAAGGAAGTGGAAAATTTAGCGATAGCTATTCAGTGGGCAAAAAAGAAAAATTGGATAAAAATTAAGAATAATAACTTGATTCTAATCGAATATCCAAAAGAAATTCCTGAAGAGGAAGCACTTAGAAAAATTGATAGAGGGGAGGAAGTTGACGAAAGCATTCTTAAAATTTTAATTCAGAGAAAGCTTGTTCGAAAAATAACTGAAGTTTATAAAAAAACAGAGGAGGAATTGAAAAAAAGAGGTAATGTTATTGGTAGAATAACTCATGATATACTATTAACTGGGTTGTGGAAAGGTAAAAAATTTGATCCCGTGAATATTGAAAATGTGAGTAAAATAGAAAAAAAAGTATATGGAAAATTACAGCCATATAGTCAATTTCTATGGGAAGTGCGACAAAAACTTGTTAAATTGGGTTTTAAGGAAATGAACGGACCAATTATTGAGACTGAATTTTGGAACTTTGACGCATTATTTCAGCCACAAAATCATCCTGCACGCGATTGGACACAAACTTACCAACTAAAATGGCCGAAATATGGCAATCTTCCGAGCCAAAAAATTGTAAAGAATGTGCAACGCGCGCATGAAAAGGGTATTGCAGGAAGTTGCGGATGGCAATATAAATGGGATCGAAAAAAGGCTTCACAACTTATGCCAAGAGCACATGCAACATGCCTTTCTGGTCGGACCCTTGCATCCAAGCCACAAATTCCTGGAAAATATTTTGCTATAGTGCGATGTTTTCGCCCAGATATTATCGATCCCACACATAGTGTGGAGTTCAACCAAGTAGAAGGAATTGTTATTGGAAAAAATATGAATTTCAAAAATCTTTTAGGAATATTAAAATTGTTTGCAAAAGAATTTGTGGGAGTGAGAGAGGTAAAGTTTGTGCCTGGATTCTTTCCATTCACAGAACCATCATGCGAATTGCATGTAAAACATCCAAAATTTGGTTGGATAGAGGTTGCGGGTGCAGGAATCTTTAGGGAGGAATTAACTGTGCCGCTTGGTATAAATGTGCCAGTATTAGCATGGGGAATAGGTATAGACCGTCTTGCTATGCTTAAATTAGGCATTAATGATATAAGAACACTTTTTACGCGCGATCTGATGTGGTTAAAGGGGGTAGTATGCCAACAATAGAAATCTCGTATAAAGATCTTTGCAATATGGTTGGTAAAGAAATTGAAAATAGAGAATTAGAGAATTTACTTGGATATGCAAAATGTAGTGTTGAAGAAATAGATGGCGATGTGATAAAAGTTAAGGCAGAAGATACAAATAGACCAGATTTATGGTCAGTTGAAGGTATAGCGAGAGAAATAAAAGGCAGGTTAATGAAAGATACTGGTTTGCCAAAATATGAGGTTGAACAATCAAATATTACAGTCAATGTAGATAAAAAAATTCGAAAGATTAGACCATTAATAGCATGTGCAGTGGTTAAAAATTTAACAATTGATCAAAATATTTTATCTCAAATTATTCAGTTACAAGAAAAAGTTGCAGGAACTTTTGGTAGAAACAGAAAAGAGGTTGCAATTGGTATTTACGATTTGGAGAAAATTCAACCACCGATAAAATATACAACTGTTCCACCTAATGGAATAAAATTTGTACCTCTTGATTTTTCAGAAGAGTTGACACCAAAAGAAATTTTAGAAAAACACCCAAAAGGAAAGGAGTTTGGCCATCTACTTAAAAATTGCAAAGAATATCCAATTCTTATTGATGCTAAAGGCAATGTTCTTTCTCTACCGCCAATTATAAATTCCAATTATACAGGAAAGGTTACAGAAATGACAAAAAATGTTTTTATTGAATGCACAGGGTTTAATTTTAAATTCTTGCTTCCTGCTCTTAATGTAATAGTTTGTGCACTTGCTGATAGAGGTGGAAAAATCGAAAATGTAAAGATAATTTATCCAAACAAAACAATTATCACACCAGATCTGAAACCGAAAAAAATTGTTGTTAATATCGATTATATAAGAAAGATTTCTGGTTTGAAATTGAGTGGAAGAGAAATTTGTAGCTTACTTACACAGGCAAGGTATGATGCTTATTTGAAAGGGAAAAAAATTGAATTGTTTTATCCTGCCTATCGCCAAGATATAATGCATCAAAGAGATGTTGTTGAGGATGTTCTCATATCTTATGGATATAACAAAATTAGACCAATCTATCCTAGAATAAAAACAAAAGGTGCTGCTGATAAAAAAGAAATCTTTTCAAGAAAGGTTGCACAAATAATGATCAGTCTAGGTTTTCAAGAAATTTTATCTTATATATTAACAAATAGAGAAAATCTTTTTAGAAAAATGAATTTAAAGGAAGGAAAAGTGATTGAAATAGCAAACCCCATATCCTCAAGCTGGAGTGTTTTTCGTAATTGGTTACTTCCAAGTTTAATAGACTTTTACTGTCACAATAAACATGTAAAATATCCGCAAAAGATTTTCGAAATTGGTGATGTTGTTCTTTTCGATAAAAACATGGAAACAAAGACTAAAAATCCGAGAAAATTGGCAGTTGCTATTTCCGATTCGGAAGTTGGTTATGCAGACATAGCTGCAGTTTTGGATGCACTCCTTTCAGAACTTAAAATAAAATACAAATTAAAAAGAATGAGACATCCAAGTTTCATTGAAGGACGAACTGCTGGGATTTTTGTGAATAAAAAACTAGTTGGTATAATTGGTGAAATTCACCCTCTAGTTCTTGACAATTGGAACTTAAATATGCCTGTAGCGGCGTTCGAAATTGATTTAGACCAATTATTTGCCTAGAATCCATTTAACTATCCTTTCTAAAAGACCCTGTGGTTTTTGTATTTCTTCCTTGAATTCTTTTCCAATTAACAAGTGTGCAAGTCTTCTTATTTCTATGGAAGCAGGCGAAATCGGATTAAACATAACAAGTGGTATTTTTAATGTTACACTTTTAGCCATGTTTTCATCTTCTGGTATTTCAACTAGAACTGGTAGACCTAACATTTCCTCTATTTCTCTTTTTTTGAGTTCATGCCATTTTCCAGTAACTCGATTTACCACAACCCCCAATATTTTCTTATTCAAATTTTCAGCTATTTTTATAGTTCGTAAAGCATCGACTACACTAGGCAATTCCGGATTTGTTATTATCAAAATCTCATCTGCTGCATTTATAGCTGAAAGTGCTTCACGCCCGAGACCGGCGGCAGAATCAATAAGTATAAAATCCGATTTTCCTGTAAGTGCCAAAGCAACCTCTGGTAGCCTTCCCGCATCCACATCTTTTAAATCGTAAATGTTCATGCTTCCTGGTATAACTTTAAACCCTGCAACATACGGATAAATTGAATTATTAATTGTGCTTTCACCTTTTAATAGGCTGTGCAAACTATTTGGTGTTAAATGAATTCCTAAATGTATGCCAAGATTTGGCGTTGTTAAATTAGCATCTATGGCAATTACCGATGCACCAAGCTGCGCTAAAGCACATGAAAGGTTTGATGCTAAAGTGCTTTTCCCTATACCACCTTTTCCACCAATTATAGCGATTGTTCTAGTCATTTTACCTAATTAATATTTACCTAATTAATATTTAATTTTACATATCACTGTGTACTTACCTTTCTTTTTTATCTTTACCATTTTAACATCTGATAAATGTAATAAGTGTTCACGAAATGCTCTTTCTGTTAAAGCTTTAGAAACTTTTTTACTATACTCTTCATACAATTTTCCGAATGATAATTTTTTTTCTCTATCTAAAATTTCAAGTATAATTTTTTCCGTATCGTTAATTTTTTCTTTTATGATTTTTGGTTTAATTGCTTTTACTTCATGTAAAACCTTTTTTACATGTTCAACCTCAATTTTTTTTGCTCTTTCTTGTTCAGCCAACCTGCCAGCCTTAAGAAAACATTCTAGACCAATCCTTACATCACCACCATTTTTGATAGCATGATTGGCTATAAGTATCAATACCCCTGGTGTGATAACACCAGTATGAAAAGCTTCTTTGACTCTTTCATTCAAAATATCTTTCATTTCCTGCAAGCTATACGGCTTAAATTCTATTTCTTCTATGTTTAAACTACTTTTTATTCTTGGATCGACTTTTGAAAAAATGTAAGGGTTATTAGAAATAAAAATTATTCCAAAAGGATTTTTCAGATATTGATTTATGCGTAAAAAGTCATATAGTATTTCTTGATTTTTAAAAATCAATTGATCAACCTCATCTAAACAAATTATTACCCCTTTGTCAGATTTTTTCACAAGCTCAATCAATTTTCCAAGCATTTCATCTTTTGCAAGTCCACGCCTTGGAATTGGCCATCCAAGTTCAATGATAATTTTGGATAATACTGCTGAAGGTGTATTCAGATCCCAACAATTTATATAAATGTTTTTTACATTTCCAAATTTTTCATCCATCTCGCGAAAAATAAATTTCACACATGCAGTTTTTCCCACACCTGGCGGACCATAAATGAATATGTTCTGTGGTCTTCGGCCTTCAGCTGCTGGATAACAATTACGAGCGATCTGTTTAATTTGTTCCTCACGATGTGGAAGTAAAGGTGGTAAATACTCTGGATAAAGAATTTCTTCATTTTTAAAAATTTTTGAGATTTCCATAATCACTTAATTGCGTTTTTTAATTTTTTAATAACATCAGATTTTGCAGCAATTAAATATGGCCCAAGTCGTGGTCCTTTTTCAATCCCAAAAATTATTTTGTACAAAATTTTAAAAAATTCGGCTGGAATTAAACCATACGACTGTGCTATTTTGAATATTTTTGTTTGTAAAATCTCTCCTTCAGTTTCCTTTTCAATCTCTTTCACGAGATCGGCAATTGCTTTTCTTTCATTTTCAGTTAATTTAATCTCAACGGCTTTCGGTTTTAGAAAATCTTCATAATATTTTTTCACAAGTGCTAATTTTCTTTCAATTTCGGTTTGTGCTTTTTCTCCAGCTTCTACATATCCCATTTCTTTCAATTTTTTAATTGCAAATTCTAACTGACCGCTCTCTGGAAGAATTTTCACAATTTCAAGCAAAACATTAAATGGTATTTGTATAGATCTTTTTGGTTTTACAACTGCTAGTAAATATGCGCGCTTGTAATTTTGATCCTTCCTTTTATTTTTCGTACTTTCTATCCCGAAAAATATTCTTTCTGCCTTATCAAACTCTTTGAAAGTTTGGGGAACTAGTTTTGACAAAACTATGTTTTTTGCTATAGTAAGTCTTCCTTGAAATAGCCAGTATCTTAATTGTTGTGGTGTCATATATTTCAGCATATCTGAAACTGTTATTACATTTCCAAGTGATTTAGACATTTTCTGTCCATTAACTAAAAAATGCTCATAAACAACCGGATATGGCGGTTTCCAACCAAGAAGCTTAACAATTTTTTTCCCAGTATCCCAACTTCCACCAGCAGCTGCATGCTCCTTTCCAAATGGTTCACATGTTGTTTTAAGAAAAACCCAACGAGCAGGCCATTCCACGCGCCAAGTAAGTTTTGCATGACCATTTAAAATAGATACCTTACCTACATAACCACAGCCAGAAATTGCATATTTTTTATGCAAAATCTTTTCACTTTCACTACAAACATATTCTGCCTCTCCGTTTTCATATGATAAAATTTTTGTTGTAGAAATTTTCCCACAATTTTCACAAATAATATTGACTGGGTACCATTCTTTGGGTAGTGGCTGAGTTCGATATTTATTTAGAATTTTTGCTATTTCTTGTCTTTTTTCCATTGCAAGCAATATCATTTCATTATACATTCCTTTTTTATACATTTCATTTCCTAGAAGTATTTTTGGCTTAGTCAAAAGTATCTTTAGCTCTTCAATAAATTTATCCTCAAAATGCGTAGTAAAACTTTTATGACAACCCCAGAAATCTGGAATGTTGCAAGCAGGGATGCCTAAATAATTTATCAGTTCCTTTGGCATATCAGCAGGTACAGATCTAAAAGGATCCATATTATCTGAAATCCAGATTAAATCGACCTTTGCACCTATATTAACAAGAGCCAGTCTTATTGCATCAGCCCTCACAACATCATTGGCACTTCCTATGTGCGGTTCGCCGGACATTGATGTACCGGTTGTAATAACTTGCTTCTTAACTTTCCATTTTTTTACCAATTCCTTAGCTATTTTATCTGGCCAGAATTCATATTCTTGCATAACTAATAATTTAATTTCAAATTTAAAGAAGGTGAGTGGGCCAGGAGAGATTTGAACTCTCGACCTCTCGCTTGCTTAGCCGCCTTATAAGGCGATTAAGCACAATTGCGCTCCACCAGGCTAAGCTACTGGCCCATATATACTTATAAACACAGCATTTATATTTTACTTTCCAAAATATATACGATAATGTGCTCAATAAATATTTTTTGGTTGAAAAAGTAGTTAACAGCTTAGAAAAAAATCAGTTCGATTTTTTATTTACAAGAGGCTGTTTTGATATTGTAGCAAGAAGAGAAAAGTTATTTTTACTAAAAATTCTTTTAAACATTGATGGATTAAATGCTGAACAAGCACAAAGTCTAAAGGTGGCATCCTATTTTCTATCTGCCCAGCCATTTATCATTTCGCTTAAAACAAATAGAGAATTCCTAAAAGATGGGGTTGTTTATTCACGGTTTGGACTGCCCATTATTACTCAAAAATTTTTTGAAAATATACTAGCCGGAGAGATGTTTGCAATCCAATCATCAAAAGGAAAATATACAGTTCCTATAAATACAGAAATTCTAAGAAAAAGGAGGAAGGAATTAAATTTAACTTTAGAAAAACTGTCAAAAATTGTTGGTATCTCGAAAAAGGCTCTATATGAAATTGAAAATAAAAGAGTTGATCCGATGTTTACTACTGTGCGTAAATTGGAAACTGTGTTAAATGTTAATTTAAGAGCACCATATAAAATGAAAAGCTATGAACCGATTTATTTAAAGCCAAAAGATTCTTTTCAAGAAAAAATCAGTAACGAGTTTTTAAGAATTGGAATAGAAAATTCACCTATTAGCTCTGCACCATTCAAAATTGTGGGAAAAAAAGATTTTTGCATAACTGTATATTTATCTAAAAATACTGCACAAATAAAAAAAGTTGATATGATTAAAAAAACATCTTCGTTACTTTCCTCAAGAGCACTATTCGTTACTAAAAATCTGGAAAAAGATAATATAGATGGTGTACCGGTTATAAGTGAATCGGAACTGTCAGAAATAGATTCGACGGATGATTTTATAAGAATTATAAAAGAGAAAGAAGCACAAAACTGAATTAAACTAAGTAATATTTATATACCCATATACACATTAATTATTTTAGACCAGTGATAAAATGGCCAACGGAAAAGCACTAATTGGAAATCTTGGTGGACAACCTGTACTAATTTTACCTGAAGGTACTTTACGTGCTACTGGAAGGGATGCTCAAAGAAATAACATTGCTGCTGCAAAGGCAGTTGCTGATGCTATAAGAACAACTCTTGGCCCAAAGGGAATGGATAAAATGTTGGTTGATTCTGTTGGTGATATAGTAATTACCAATGATGGCGTAACTATTCTAGAGGAAATGGAAATTGAACATCCTGCAGCCAAGATGATGGTTGAGGTTGCAAAAACACAAAATGAAGAAGTAGGTGATGGTACCACTACAGCTGTAATAATTGCAGGTGAGTTGCTGAAAAAAGCCGAAGAACTTCTAGATCAAGAAATTCATCCAACAATTATAACAAAAGGATATAAATTGGCTATGGAGGAGTCGTTAAAAATTTTGGATGAAATATCAAAACCAATAACAATTGATGATACGGAAACTTTGAAGAAAATAGCTATGACAGCAATGGCTGGAAAGGGAGCAGAAAGAGCATCACCACATCTAGCTAATTTAGTAGTGGAAGCTGTAAAGGGTGTTGCAAAAAAAGAGAAAGGAAAGATTGAAATTAACACAGATGACATAAAAAGAGAGAAAAGACATGGTGGTGTTGCTGAAGATACAGAACTTATTAAAGGTATAGTAATTGACAAGGAAGTTGTTCACCCTGGAATGCCGAAAAAAATAGAAAATGCAAAAATTGCTTTGCTTGATGTTGCACTGGAAGTGAAGGAAACAGAGACTGATGCCGAAATAAGGATAACCTCACCAGAACAGATGCAGGCATTTATTGAACAAGAACAAAGAATGCTTAAAGAAATGGCTGAAAAAATTGCCCAAAGCGGTGCAAATGTCGTTTTCTGCCAAAAAGGAATTGATGATTTAGTCCAGCACTATCTTGCTAAAAAAGGGATAATGGCTGCACGCAGAGTTAAAAGTAGTGATATGGAAAAACTAGCGAAAGCAACCGGTGGACGAATAGTCTCAAACCTGGAGGATTTGGAAAAAGAGGATCTTGGATTTGCCAAATTGGTTGAAGAAAAGAAAGTTGCTGGCGAAGCAATGATATTTGTTAGGGAGTGTAAAGATCCTAAATCCGTTACTATTTTGGTACGTGGTAGTACTGAACATGTTGTTGATGAAATTGATAGAAGTATCGAAGATGCTATAGGTGCTGTTGCGTCGGCATTGGAAGTTGGAAAAATAGTTCCTGGCGGAGGTGCTCCTGAAATAGAAATTGCACGAAGATTGAGAAAATTTGCAGAAAAATTCTCTGGTCGCGAGCAACTTGCAATAAAAGCATTTGCAGATGCATTGGAAATTGTACCAAGAAGTTTAGCAGAGAATGCTGGTTTAGATCCTATAGAAATACTTACAGAGCTTCGTGCAGTACATGAAAAAGGGCAAAATTATGGCATTGACATAAATTGTGGAAAGGTTATGGATGTGGAAATGTCTGGAATTATTGAGCCATTAAAAGTAAAAAGCCAAGCGATTAAATCTGCAACCGAGGCAGCTGAACTAATTCTACGAATTGATGATGTAATAGCAGCAAGTAAATTGGAAAAAACTCCTTCTCCACCTCCAAGCGAAAGTGAAGTCTAAACTTTAAACTATATTATTTTATAAACCATAAATGATATTATGGTAGATGAAGAATTCGAAATGGTTTCTTTATCACCGATAAGAAGACTGGAAAAAAGAGTAGAAAAACTAGAAGCCTCTACACCAACTGTTGCAGTAAAAGAATTTTTACAAGAGATAATTGACATAATAAAATTGAATCAGCAATTGGTAGATCAATTGGTAAAAGCTAATGATGCACTAAGAGTGGAGTTATCAAGACTGCCAGCAAGAATAGAAAATCTGACATCTAAAATTGATGAATTATTGGAATTAATTAAAGCTGCAGCAAAGGAAGAAGTTATTGGTCCAGAAACATTTAAATCACTAATAGAAAAAATGGAACAATTAATAGAAACAAATAAGAAAATTGCAGAAAGTAATGAAATAGTTCTTTCAACACTTGAAGAACTAGAAAAAAGATTAAAGAAACCACCACTTCCACTAACTTTTAAAACTTCTCCACCAATGCAAAAGCCTATACAAAAATAATAATGATTGATATGAAAGGACAGGCTGAGATAATTTCAGCAATTATTATAATCCTTATTGCTTTAAGCCTAGTTGGTGCAGCATATTTATGGGGCTTTCCTTTAATTGAAAAAAGACAACATGAAGCTGTAGCTAAAAGGGTTGTGAGCTATTTTGATCAAGAAAATGTAAACTCTTTACCAAGCCGAATAGAATATATAGCACGATTTGGTGGCACAGAAATTTTTACCATAGATGCAAATGGTATATGGACTATTAATACTACAGAAAATTCCATTTATTTTACATTTTATAGTAAAGCAACACCAATTGGCTATGATGTAGGTTGGATATCAACTGAATGCAATTCCACAACAGGCGAGGTTATTAATAAAATCGGCCAAATTGGAATAGATAAAGCGTCTGTTGTTTGTGCCAAAGCTGACAAACTTGGCGATGGTTTCAATATAACCTATAAAGTGGTTTATAGAGAACTTATCGATAATACTACTGGAAGGATAAATAAAATTGAACTTGTGCCACAATATAATATGTTAAGCTCTACCACAAAAACACTTCAAATAAGACGTGGTGCCATCAAATCCATAGGAACAAATATTACTATAGAAGTAGAAATTGTTTTTAGATAGCAATGAGCAAAGGGCAGACATTAATTGTTCAGTTTATAATTTTTTTCTTAGTTGGACTGTCGCTTTTTACAATTATAGGCAGTTTTTTTAAATTTCAAACAGACATTTTTAGGGAAGATGTAGCCAACGATTTTAGAAAATTATCGAATAGTTATATATCAGCGATAGCAATAACTTTGTTTGACACGTGTAAAATGTGCGATAATGTAAATATAAGCGTAAAAATTCCTACTATGGCAGCCGACTATTTCCACGATTTTGAAGTAGTGAATAATACCCTAAAAGTTACAAGCCGTCCTGGCGAAAATGCTATTACCACATCACTTCATAATTTAAATTGGACCATAAACCTATCTGGTGGTGCACCATCAGCAAAGATAATAGTTTTAACAATAGAAAATAAAAATAAATTATTGAATATAAGCTGGCTTGAGCCAAAAAAATAATGTGAAATTATGGAAGCGGCAAAAAAAATATTTAAAAAATTCGTAAAAGGATATAAAATTTTATCAACCCCGCCAGAGAAAAAAATATCGCCAATTCCTGTGGAAATTGAAAAAATAAAACCACCTCTAAAGGTCCCTGAGGAGCCAAAAGAAAAGATTGAAAGAAAGATAAAAGAAATAAAGGCACTTGAAGGTGTGGAAATTCCTGAAGTAGAAGTAAGAAAAATAAAAATAATGCCAGAAATGGAAGCTGAGGAAAAACCACAATTTCTTATAACATATCCTCTCATACCTAGAAAACCGGCAAAAGGAGAGCCAATTTTTGCTTATGCAAGAATATCATGGGACCCAAGAGCTAGTCGATTTATATATGAAGTGGTTGAACCTGAATTAACACCTTATATTAGAAGCATCTTACAAAAAATAAAAGATCTACTCGAACAGAGATTGGATATTGACATTTCAAAAATGAAAAAAGTTGAGGCGACCGAATATCTAAACAAACAGATATCAGAAATAATTAGTTATTTTGGTTTTAAGCTTACAGAAACAGAGCAAAAAATAATTAGATATTATATTGAAAGAGATTTCATCGGTCTAGGAAAAATAGAACCACTTATGCAAGATCCACAAATCGAAGATATAAATTGCGATGGTGTAAAAATACCAATTTTCGTTTATCATAGAGATCCTAGATTGGCATCCATAATAACAAATGTAAGTTTTGATGATGCAGATGAGCTTGATTCTTTCATAACGCGATTGGCCCAAATTTGTGGAAAGTCAATTTCTGTTGCACAACCGCTACTTGATGCTACACTTCCGGATGGTTCAAGATTGCAAGCAACCTTGGGAACGGATATAGCGCGACGCGGAAGTAATTTCACTATAAGAAAGTTTACAGAGGAACCACTTACACAAACTCACCTTATGAAATATGGTACTATTGATGCAAAAACACTTGCATATCTTTGGCTTTGTGTAGATTATGGCCGCAATATTTTGGTTTCAGGTGGAACTGCAAGTGGTAAAACGACTCTACTTAATGTTCTTTCGCTTTTCATCCGACCTGAAAAGAAAATAATCTCAATTGAAGATACAGCAGAACTTCGCCTTCCACATCCGCATTGGGTACCAATGGTTGCACGAGCACCAATTTCTGTAGAAGGGAAAATTGGTGAGGTAGATATGTTTGATCTTCTGCGAGAAAGCTTTAGGCAAAGACCTGAACATCTAATAGTTGGTGAGGTAAGGGGAAGGGAAGCATTTATTCTATTTCAGCAAATGGCAACTGGTCATGCAGGCTTAGCAACTATACATGCCGAAAATATGTCAAAACTACTAGATAGGTTAATTACACCTCCAATATCACTTCCACCTAGCTTAATTACATCTGTGGATGTTATAGTTTTCCTAATGAGAGGACGATATAAAGACAGATTTGTCCGAAGAGTTAGCGAAGTACTTGAAATAGTGGATTATGATCCAAAAACAAAATTACCGATAGTTAACACAGTTTTTCGATGGAATCCTGTAAATGATAAAATAGAGGTTGTTGATAAAAGCATTGTGCTTAAGAGAATTTCAGAAGCAACCGGTATATCAGTAAACGATCTTGCTGAAGAAATGAGAAAAAGAACAATGATATTAAATTGGATGAGAGAAAAAAACATCCTAAATTATCAGGATGTTTATAAAATAATTAATACATATTATCATTATCCACAAAGACTTCTTGCTGCAATAATGGGGGAAATGTAGTGGGTTTTTATACAAAACTAGCCTTTCGATTGCTTGGTCCGGTGAGTGAAAGACTTGTCCCTTTTTTTGTAGATATAAAAAACGATTTAAGAAAAGCGAGAATGAAAACTTCTCTCCAAGAATATATATGCGTATCACTTCTCACATCATTCATAATTTTTTTAGTTGAAACTCCCTTACTAACCTTTATTTTTTCTATATTGCTAAAAAATTTTCTGCTGGCGTTTTCCACAGCCATTACACTATCGATTTTTCTATCAATTGCATTTTTCTATTTTTTCCTCAATTATCCAAAAGCAATAATTAGAGATAGAAGTAAAAGATTAGAAGCAGAGCTTCCGTTCACTACTTTGTATCTTTCAACAACAGCAGGATCAAAATTGCCACTTCATAAAATTTTTGAAATTTTTTCACGATTCAGCGGGTATAAAGAAACGGTGGAAGAAATTAATTTAATCAATCAAGATATAAATGTTTTTGGATTTGATATAATTTCTGCGTTGGAAAGAGCAAGTGAAAGATCTCCTTCTAAAAAATTTACTGAATTGTTATGGGGCCTGCTCGCCACAACAAGAACAGGTGGTAATCTAGCTACATACCTTAAAGAAAAATCAAAGAATTTCATTGAAGACTACAGGAGAAAATTGTACGAATTTTCACACACTTTAACTATTTATATAGAAGTTTATTTGACTGCAATAATTTTAGGTGCCCTGTTCTTCATAATACTAACAGCAATTGTTTCTGGGATGGGAGGGGCACCAGTCAACATAATTTTCCTCCAATATTTTCTAACTTTTGTATTCATCCCCCTTATTTCCATATTGTTTATAATTATGGTAAAGGCATCAGCACCAGGTGGTGAATAATGCAAATTGAAGTATCGAAAGAAATGAAAACTCTTCTGACAACATTAGCCATATCTGCAGTCTTAATTGCAATTGGAAAATTAAGTGGTCAAATTGGTGTGCTAGGAAATATGATAATTCTTTCTGTTCTTATTATTACAATTCCCCAATTTTTCATGGTATATATGCGATATAGGGATATACGCGAAATGGAAGAACAATTCCCCCATTTCCTAAGAGACCTAACAGAAAATATTGCATCCGGCATGCCACTTTCCAAAGCAATCACAGTTGCAAGTAAAATTAGATATGGTGCGCTTTCAAAAGAAATAAAGAAAATGGCGAACCAGATAAGTTGGGGGATGAGTACAGAAAAGGTGCTAGATCAATTTGCTGAAAGAGTTAAAAAAAGTAATCGGCTTTTTACAGCTACACGAATAATAAGAGAGTGTTATACTTCCGGGGGAGATATTGTTTCTATTCTTGATTCGGTTGCGGATTCGTGTGTGCTACTTCAAGAATCACAAAAAGAAAGAAAAATGATTTTAAATCAATATACAGTAATAATATATGCTGTGTCCATAATCTTCCTCATAATCATTGCTGCGTTAAATAGATTTCTTATACCAATTTTCAGAATGCCAATTGGTGAGGCTACTATGGGTTTAACAAATCCGTGTGCGAGTTGCTTTGGTATAGCATGTTCTCTTTGTGGATTGAATGAAGCCGTTGCACATAATATATTTGGAGTCGATCCACATTCAATTGGTGCCTATTATTTATCACTATTTTTCTTTATCGCGCTCGTTCAATCATTTTTCGGTGGATTAATTGCTGGCCAAATAGCAGAAGGCTCTTTAACTGCAGGATTAAAACATAGCATGATATTGGTTGTTATAGTTTTTGGTGCATTTAGTATTTTTGTTCAACTAAAGCTGGTTGGTGTATAATGAAAGGTCAACTTCCGCTAGATTATGTAATTGCTTTATTACTATTTATTGTGTTTATCGGATTTATTTTTATTCAATCAAGAACTTATACACCGACTTATCTCCGAGAATTAAGATTGCAAAAATTGCGGGCCGAGGCCTATCAAATATCTGAAATGTTAATTAATGATCAGGGTGAACCATCTAATTGGGAAAGTAGCCAGGATGTAAAGAGAATTGGTTTTGCTTCCAACAGTTATCAATTAAATAATTTATCAATGGCAAAAATAAGAAAATTCAACACCATTTGTAAAGGCTTTAATGGATATGCTAATGCTACATCATTAATTGCCACAGAAAACGATTTTGCTCTTATAATAAGAAATGAAACGACGGTTTTAGTTAATTGCACATCTCCAAACGCACCAAAAGCTTTAGCGGCTGAAATTGTTCGAATCGTTTATTTCGATGACCGCACATACGGAATGCTTTCACTCAAAATATGGTGATAAAATGAAAGGACAAATGGGGATAATAGAAATGATAATTTCGGCTGTGGCATTACTAGTTGCACTTACTATTTTATTTCCCGTTTTCTCTTATTCAACAAGATGGCCAGATGCGCTTATTATGCTAAAAGGCAGGGATATTGTTTCGACAATCTATCGTCTTGATAAACTTTACAACTATTCGTTCAATGATGCAGAACTAAGGGGTTTTTTAGAAAAAGTTAATATAACGAATCTCATATACTTTTCAGAGATAAGTGGAACTTTCAATTCACAAATTTATGTTGGTTTCAATTGTACAAAAGAAGAGGTTGATGCACGAAATCTAAAAAATTTGACAAAAAATATAAACGTAAATGGAAGAACAATTAATCTCGAATTTGGCTATAATTTTGGGCTGATAAATATATCTGAATGGGTAGATGTACTTTTTATCTGTAATCCGGTTGAGCCATCATATGAAATTAACGAAAGCCTGAAAAATTACATTAAAAGTGGCGGTGGTATTATAAGTGATAATTTATCTAATCTAAACATATTTAAAGAATTATTTGGCAATGAAGAAGAAGATACAAGCCCAGGAACTGTTAAGTATTTGGCGTGGAAAGTTTATAACAAAATTCTAAATGGTACTTACAATATTTCACAATTTAACTCATCTACACATGTACTTAAAAATGCACCTATTGGCTTATCAAATAATAATAATATAACAGTTTCTCTCCTTCTTGCAGCCAGCAAAAAAGAATTTTACGTTTTATCCCCAGAAATAGCAAAATTAAAAATCGGTTATATAACTTCCTATATAAATGTTGAAAATAAAAACATGTTCGAAATTTATCAATTTAGGCTTGGTCTTGGCTATCCATTTTAATTATCTTAGCCGTATACTCTCTAAATTTTTAGGTGCCACAGTTTCTATTCTGAAAAATTTATGAATGGCTTTCGCAAGATCGATTGCTTTTTGATTTTCACCATGAACCACAATTATTTTGCTTGGTTTTGTTGAAAGTCGATTAATATAACTTAATAATTGATTTCGATCGCTGTGACCCGATAGACCATCAATGGTTACAACTTCCATATTTAGATTTACCGTCGTCATTTTTCCATTTTCTAATTTCACAGGAATTTCTTTCCACCCTTTTTGAATGCGACGACCAAAAGTCCCTTCCGACTGATAACCAACGAATATCAAAGTACTTTTTGGATCTTCAGCTAACCATTGCAAATAATTCATTGCTGGCCCACCAGTTAACATCCCACTTGTTGAAATTATAACACATGGTTTTTGATCAATAACCTTTTCCCTGTCTGGTGCCGATGCAACCCTTTTAAATATTTCACTTTTGAATGGGTCCTGTCCGCTAAAAATTTTTCTTTGCATAGAGTGAGAAAGATATTCTGGGTAGGCAGTATATATTCCTGTGGCATCCCAAATCATTCCATCTATAAAAACTGGATACTGAAAATTATTTTCTACAAGAATTGCCATCACATCCTGTGCTCGCTCAACTGCAAATGATGGAATTAGGCATGCTCCACCCCTTTCCATAGTTCTATTAATTACATCCACTAGTTGTTGTTCTGCCTCCTGTCGAGGTGGCATTATATCGTTCGTACCACCATATGTTGACTCGATTATAAGTGTTTCCACACGCTGAAAATTTGTAAAGGCGGGGTCAAGCAAAGTTGTTCGACCATACTTTATATCAGATGCATATACTATGTTATGTAGCCCCTCACCTATATGTAAATGTATTAATGCAGAACCCAAAATATGTCCTGCATTTTGAAAAGTTAGTCGAACATCTGGCGCAATATCCGAAACTTCACCATATTCCAATGCTACTGAGCGCTTAACAGCTTCTTTCACGCCCTTAACAGTAAAAAATGGCTCTATCCCGCTTCTTTGCATAACATCAATGTAATCAAGCCATAACAATGTTGCGAGATCTATTGTTGGTGTCGTAAGATAGAGCGGTCCACTAAATCCTCTTTCATATAATGCTGGAACGAAACCCAAGTGATCTAAATGTGAATGGGAAACAACTATCGCATCTAACTCCGTATAATCAAATTCCTTTGTAGTAAGTATGGGATAAACACCTGAGTTGCTGCCACCAACATTCACCCCACAATCTATTAATATTTTCGATTTTGGCGTTTCAACCAAAAAACAACTTCTTCCAACTTCTCTGCATGCACCAAACCCTATGACGCGTATCCAATCTCGTGGTGTTTTGCGTTCAGAAAAAATATTTTTACCTATTTCATTTAAAAATTCCTTTCTAAATTTAACCTCTGTATGCAAAACTTTTCTTATACCCTCGATAATATCAGACTTTATCGGTGGTACTCGCTCTATTCTGGGTACCCAAAACGTTTCTGAACGAATTTTTCTAAATGTTTCCCCACCTTTTCCTATTACTAATCCTGGCTTTTCAGCTGCAATTATGACTATGCTTCGTTCAGGCTCAAAATAAATATCTTTTATATTTGCATCTTTGGGAACTATCTCCAAAATTTTTTCTTTTGTTTTTTCTTCATCAAGCATTAACTCAATATCTGGCCTTATTTCAATTCTTTTCTTAATTTGCTCTACAACACTTCTTACCACATCTTCATGTGTTCTGAAAAATTCTCTATCTTTTGTATAAACAATTATTTCCGAACCTTCCAATTCTATCCTACTTACAACTCCACTTGGCAAAAGATTTTTTACTTTTTCTAGAATTTCCATTTTTTTCACTAAAAAAATATTTAACTTATAGCTCGTGTCGTGTAATTTTAATTCCTTCTTTTGTTATTGTAGCAACATCAATTGCTTTCCCTCCAGATGCTATATCTCGCTCAATTGCAGCCTTTATGGCCTTTATAGCAAGTTTGACTCCTTCTGCAACTGATATCCCATCTTTATAATCACTTTCTAACACACCTAAAGCTATAGGTGAACCTGATCCTGTGGAAAAGAATTTTTTCTCTTCTTCAGTTCCACCGATTGGGTCTAGTGTAAATATTGATGGACCAGAATCGTCGTACCCAGCCAAAATTAATTGAACATAAAAAGGAAATATTTTGCTTCCTTGCAAAATATTTGCAAGCAATGTTGCTGCACCTCGTACAGAAATTTTTCTCTTATTTTGAATTGAAAATAACTTTAGCTCGGCTTTCATGTATCTTGCCAGTATCTGTGCATCACCTTCTGCACCGGCTGTTGTCATTGCAATATGATCTTCAAGTGGATATATTTTTTCAGATTCCTTGCTAGCAACAAGATACCCAATAGTAGATTTTTTTTCTGCAGCTAAAACAACACCATCTTTACAAATTATTCCTACAGTTGTTGTTCCGCTTTTCAATATTTTTGGTTCGCCTTTTGTCATAATCACCAGAAGGATAATTTAATTTATGCAATTTAGTTTAAATATCTTTTGTTAGTACTCCTTTGCTATATAAACAACTTGATTTGCTTTTTGGCCACACCAAATGCACTTTCCAAAAACTTTTTCTTTTTTCCCGAATAATGTTCCCCTTATTTTCCCACCTTCAGTTTCAGACTTAATATAATCAGCACATTCTTTTCTGCCACACCAGTTTACTTTTATTAACCCACCTCTTTCATTCAGAATTTTTTTCACTTCATCAAATGTCTTTGCTTGATAAATGTTCGATTTGAAAAATTCATCTGCTTTTTCTACTAATTTTTTTTGTATATCGTCAAGTGTTTTTTTGGCTTTATTTACAATATTCTTTCGCTCTACTTTTATTTTGTTTTTCTCATCACGCCGTACAAAAATAACTTGTCTTTTTTTCACATCATCCGGCCCAACCTCTATTCTTAGTGGAACGCCTTTTAATTCCCAGTAATTGTATTTCCATCCAGGTGTAAATTCTTTTCTTAGATCAACATCTGCTCTTATTCCATTTTTCTCAAGTTCTTCTTTGATTTTTTTACATTCATTTACAACTCTCTTTTCTTGGGTTTTTGTATAAAATATTGGTATGATAATTATTTGAATCGGCGAAACTGCAGGTGGAAGTATAAGGCCTTTATCGTCGCCGTGTAATGCCACCATTGCACCAAAAATTCTCCAAATACATGGTCCATAGCAAGTTTGCCAAACATATTTTTCTTTATTATCCTTATCAGTAAATTTAATATTAAAAGCGCGGGAAAAGTTTTGACCCAGAAAATGTGTTGATGGTAATTGTATCACACGACCATCCGGCATTATGGTATCTGCTGCAAACGTACTTACCGCGCCTTTAAATTTATCATGTTGTGGCCTTTCGAAAAATAGAAATGGTATACCAAATTTTTTATGCATTATTTCTTCTGTAATTTCCATATCTTCTTTAACTTGTTGAAGCGCTTCTTTTTCAGTTGCAAAAACATCGTGCGCTTCAATCCAGTAAAATTCACGCCCTCTAATAAAAGGTCTTGTATAACTTTCATATCTCCATACCTGACAGCTTTGATATGTTTTAAAAGGCAAATCACGCCAACTTCTAATCCACAACGAAAATATGCTGTACATTGCAGTTTCTGATGTTGGGCGAAGTGCAAGTTTTTCCTCTAATTTTTTATAATCGCTTCCGCCTTCTGTTACCCAAAAAACCTCAGCTGAAAATTCTGCATGCTCGCGCTCTTTTTTCAAAAATGACTCGGGAATTATTGATGGAAACCAAACCGGTTCATGCCCTCTTTTTTCCAGTTCATTTTCAAAAAAATTATACATATTTTTCATTGTTCGCACAGCCCATGGCATGTGTACTAAAAAGCCCTTTACATTATAGCGAATATCAGCTAATTCGGCCTTTTGTATAACTTGTGTATACCATTCCGAAAAATTCTCTGACTTTTTAACTGTAATTCCTTCTTCTACAGCCATAATTATTATTTGATTCTATTCACAATTTAAATAAATTTAATGCAATATTATACTACGTATGCGAATTGCTGTTTTATCCGATTTCCATTTTGGATTTGCACCACATCCAGAACTGGAAAATGATTGCTTTGATAATGCAAATGAAGCTATAGAGAAAGCACTTAATACAGATCTAATTTTACTTGCAGGAGACATTTTCGACTCGCGTGTACCAAAAACTAATGTTTGGGCTAAGGCTATACAAATTCTCGTTAAGCCTCTGCTAAAGAATTCAACTGTGCATTATGTAAGCTGCACAAAGGACCTAAAAGAAATTTCACAAAGAACATTATCCCATTTACCAGTTATTGCAATACATGGTACACATGAAAGAAAGGGTAAAGATGATTTAAATGTAATTGAGGCACTAGAAAATGCGGGAATTCTTATTCATTTGCATTGTCAAACCATTATTTTTGAAAAGAACGGTGTGAAAGTTGCAATACATGGCATGAGTGGTGTACCGGAAAGGTATGCTAAAGATATTCTATATCAGTGGAATCCACAACCAATAAAAGACTGTTTTAACATTCTGCTTCTTCACCAAAGTATAGAGCCATACGTATATTCGCCACTTGAACGACCTAGCTTAAATCTATCAAATCTTCCCAAAAATTTTGACCTAATAATTGATGGGCACGTTCACACATCTTTTTATGATAAAATTGGAAAAACGCCAATTTTGTTTCCAGGAAGCACCATCACCACACAATTTGAATTAAAGGAAGCCCAAACAGAAAAAGGATTTTTTGAAATAGAAATAGACTCCAACAAAAATGTAAATGTTAAATTTATTCCATTACAACAAAATAGAAAATTCATTTATGATGAAATACTTATTCAAAAGAATTTGCCATTTAAAGAACAAATTGAATTAAAAATAAATCAAATTTTAGAAAAAATAAAATCGCCCAAGCCGCCCATTGTTAAAATAAAAATTGTGGCAAAAGAAATAGAAATTCAAGACCAAGATCTACGAACTATAGAAAAAAAATATTCTGATAAAGCAATTTTGATTTTTACTAAAGAGCTGGAATCACCAGAAATAACTCAAAAAGTTGAATTTCTAAAAAATTTACGTGATCAAAAGCTATCACTCGAAGAAATTGGACTGCAACTACTAAGAAAAAATTTAGAAAATTTGAATTGTGATCCCAAACTTGATTATGAAAGTATTTTTATGCATTTGGCCAATGGTGAGATTGAACGTGCATTTGCACTTTTAACTGAACAGGTGAAAGGATGATAACTAAAGTTATATTAAAAAATTGGCGTTCGCATTTAGAATCAGAATTCAACTTCTCGAATGGCACGAATGCACTAGTCGGACATATAGGAAGTGGAAAGACGAGTGTTCTTGATAGTATTTGTTTTGGACTATTTGGTACTTTTCCTATGTTACAATCAAAAAAAATAAAGTTGGATGATGTGATAATGAACAAACCTGTGCAAAAGGATAGAGCAGAGGTTGAAGTTCATTTTGTAGTAAATGGAAAGAACTATTCGGTTAAGCGAATAATCGATAGAAAAAAAGGAACGAGCTATTCGGAAATAAAAGAAAATGGAAAAATAATCGAAGCGCCAAATTCCCAAAGAGTAACTGAAACTGTGGAAAACATAATTAAGGTAAATTATGATCTTTTTAGCAAAGCTATTTATTCTGAACAGAATGCATTGGACTATTTTTTAACTATACCTCGTGGACAAAGAATGCGAAAAATCGATGAGCTTCTAATGATAGATAAATTTGAAAAGGCGAGATCTGGCATTGTTACTCTAACGAATCGAATTGCTGAGAGAAAAGCTGCCAAGGAAAGCATTATAGAGCAGGTCAAAGTAGATGAGCTACAAAAAAATATATCTGAGCTAAATGCTTTTTTGGCAAAATCACTATCTGAAAGGGAAATTTTACGTGAGGAACTGGAAAAGGTAACAATAAAAAAAGTTGAACTCGAGAATGAGTTAAATGAATTAAAGAGAGTTAAAGAGGCATTGGATGAACTTAAAATAAAAGAACAGGGGATTGTTAGTTCTGCTCAGGAAGCAATGCTTATTATAGAAAACTTGGAAAGAAATTTGAAAAATTTGGATAAAGGCTTTGTTGAAAAAAAATTGATGGAAGTTAATCGTTTTATAAAAACTTTCGAGGAGCTAATTAGTGAGAAACAAAAGGAATATATGAAAATTCAGGAAAAGTTATCTCGATCTAAGGCCGAAGCTGAATTTTTAAAGAAAGAAAAAATTGAAAAATTGAAGAAAGAGATTGAAAACAAGCTAAGGGCCAAAGATATGGTTGAAAAATTGAGAGCAATTGTCGGTAAGGATGAAAATAAAAAAATTGAGGAAAAGAAGAAGATTATAGAAAAGTTTGTTGGACAGATAGAAGCAGCAAAATCGAAAATAGTGGAATTACAGGAAATGGTCACACAATTAGCGAGCGTTAAGGGCAAATGTCCGATTTGCGAATCGAAACTTACAAAATTGAAAAAGGAGGCGCTCATAAAACAGAGAAAAGCGGTGATAAAAAAACTGAAAAAAGAATTGGAGGAAATGGAAAAGAAAAAGAAATTGGCCCAAGAGGAACTTGAAGATCTGGAAAAGGCGGTTGATCGACTTCACCAGCTATTGTTAGAAATTAAGGATTTGGATGAATTGAACATTGAACTTGAAAATTCGCAAAATATTCTTACAATTGCAGAGGAAACGAACCAAAAATTAAGCAATGAACTTGCTGCTATGGAGTCAGAGCTGCAAAATTTACAAGAAAAATTTAAAATTGCTCACGATGATAAGCAAAAACTGGAGACGCTCTTATACCAGTTTAGGGAATACGAAGAAAGAAAAAGTAGAATAAGTGAACTGTTAATTGAAAAAGAAAATGTGAGAAGGGAAATTGAGCGACTAAGTGAGATATTGAGAGGAAGAAAAATTGATGTACAAGAGAAAATGCTAATGGATTTAATTGCTAAGGAAAAAGAAATAGCAACAAAAATAACAGGTTTGGACACAATTGTTAATGAAAAAATGGTAAGAATGAAGGAACTTGAAGGAATTCTTGGAAATATTATGAAGGAAAAGGAAGAGGCACATCGTCTGGAAAAGCTAATTCAGGAACTTAAAATTTTTGAAAAAGCACTTGAACTTACGCAAATTCAATTAAGAAAAGAATTTATCGAAGCAGTAAATTATACAATGAATAAAATATGGCTGACGCTCTATCCGTATCAGGATTTTGTTGGCATAAAGCTGGAGGTTGAGGGTGGAGATTATTTACTACAGCTACAAGACCGATTTGGCAGATTTGTAAATGTGGAAGGGATGGTAAGTGGTGGTGAACGTAGCTTGGCATGTCTTGCTCTTCGAATTGCATTTGCACTTGTTATGGCACCTGCTCTCCGCATTTTAGTTTTGGACGAGCCAACGGCAAACCTTGACAGCACAAGTGTATCCGTTCTTGCAACAACCCTTAGAGAACGAATCCAGGAATTTATTGATCAGTGCTTTATAATTACACATGATCCAAATTTAGAAGAGGCAGTAACGGGAAATGCCTATCGATTAGAGAGAGATAAAAGCAGGGATGGTGTAACAAAAGTAGTTGCATTATAAATAAACAATGTTAAATAAAAAATATGGGAAAGAAAATAGTTTTTTTATTGTTTTTTTGTTTATATTTTATAATTTATTGTAAAAATGCAGATGCAGCAACGATAATATTGCGACCCAACTCAGCTGGCACATATCAAGAGTGGACCTTAGTTGATTCTACTCATTGGAATGCAACGTCTGATCAATCGGATGCAACCTACGTAGAAGTAACAGGCTCAACCACATTTAGAGAAACGCTGAATCTGCAAAACTCCAACCTAACATATCCTATAAATTCAGTTACAGCTTATATGCGGTGCAAAGCTATAGGAGGCGCTGCACCAGAAAAGGCAAATATTCTTTGGCGAACTTACGGGACAAATTATGAAAGTGCGGCATTAATTATAGGTAGAAATGTTTTTGCTGATTATTCAGAAATTCGAACTACAAATCCATATACAGGTTTGGCTTGGACATGGGATGAGATAAATTCTTTGGAGATTGGAAGTAGAGCTTCCGTTCTTGGTGGAGGTGAAAAAATTCAGTGTTCAGAATACTGGATAGTCGTCAACTACTGGTCCCCGGAAGAAAATATTACAGATTGCACAGTATTAAATGCAAACGGGGTAACTTACTATTTAGTAAATGACATAATAGACAGTTCTGCAGCTAGATGTATAGAAATAACAGCAACGAATGTTACTTTAGATTGTCAAGGTCATGTAATAGATGGAATTGATGCTGTTGATAGTTATGGAATTTATCATTCCTCTGCTACTGATATTGATGCGAAGAATGTAATTAAGAACTGTGTAGTGAGAGATTGGTATAACGGAATATATTTTCGCAAATCGCATAACAATACTGTTACAAACAGCATAATTATCTCAAACAGCTATGGCATTCGACTTAATAGGGTTAGTTCAGCTCGAATCTATAATAATCTACTGAATAATACGAACAATTTTTATTTTGAAGGTGTGTTATATACGAATAGTTGGAATGATACAAAAAAGATCGGAACAAGAATATATTCCCCTGGTATAGGCATAGGTGGAAACTACTGGACTAACCCAACCGGCACAGGTTATTCAGATACATGTACAGATAACAACACAGATGGTTTTTGCGATATTCCATACACGCTAACTACAAACAATACAGACTATCTACCACTAAGCAATAAATTTGCACTGAAACTGGATGTGAACACAAATCAAAGCATTTACATAATAGGGCAAACTGTACTGGTGAGTGGTCTATTGCATGATGGTGGCGGGCTGGCGATACCAAATAATAATGTAACAATACGCTTTGCCTTTCCAAATGGCACAATAATAAATGAAGAAAATGTGAGTACAAATTCATCCGGACAATATAGCACAACGCTTTTCCTTAAATTAACATTTCCTGGAGGTACATATACGGTAAATGCCACTAGCTATTATAATTGTTCAACTTTGACAGGTAACTATTTACTTAATGCAAGCAACAGTACAACTTTTGCTTGTGAATCGCTTTTTTTTGTAAAATATAAATTGACCTATAGATTGGGTACAACAAAAGTAAATGATATTTATAGGATTGGAAATTACAGCGAAACAGTTGATAATTTAACTGTTACAAGGACACTTTATCCGTCTGATCTTATTCATGCGTACGTCTGCACATACGATAATACAGAATATTTAAATGGCCAACTGCTGGCGCTAATTCATTTTTACAAAAAAGAAAATTTGATTTTCCTCAATTTTTCTGCCACTGAGACAAATGATAATTATACCATTGAACTAAAACAACAAATAAACAGTAAGTCATTGCTATCATTCACTAAAGGCACTTGCCAACTTATAGATCAAAAAATGTATTTGATTGAGAATCAACAAATTCCAAGATCATTTGCAACTCTGGAATATGGCTTGCCAAAAGGACAAATTATCCAAATAAGATTACAAAATGATCGGATAAAAATAAATGGCACAGACCGATTTGCAAAGGGAACTTTTAGAATTTGCATAGAATATCAGGGCCTAAGTGAGGATAAAAAACCAATAATATGGGTGAGAGAATGTTAAAGGGTGTAAGTCCGTTAATAGGAACAGTAATTGTAGTTTTAATTACTGTTGGTGCTGTTTCGCTTGTACTAACCATTGGCAAGCCTGTTATTGAAAGATCGCGTGAATATGGCATCATATCTGAGGCTTTGCAGAATATGCAAACTTTTGATACATTAATAAGAGAAGTTGCTTCTGAGGGTGTGGGTGCACTAAGAACTGTACAGCTCAAAGTTAGCGGTGGGGAATATAAAATCAATCAACAAACAAATAGTATAGATTTTACTTTTGCAGCTTTATACCCACCTTATTCGCCTGGAACTGTTATAAAGGAAGGCAATTTATTAATTTCCAGCGAAGCGAATGCAAAAGCATACGAGACCGAGAACGAACTAATACTTGAAAATGAAGTTCTAAAAATTTCAATTCAGAAGGTAGGAAATGAAACGAATCATCAGCCTATAAATACGAGTGCAAACATAAGATCGATAACTTTTAAAAATAATAATGCAACTATTTATCCAGAAGATTCCTCGGTAATAATCAATGACCTGCCTTCTTCTTCGTATGGAACTGGCTATTCAAAGTTGGTAAAGATAGGCGATAATCTGCCACAAGCAGAAGCAATAGTTTATGTAAATTCAACTTTGATTTCATATGAAATTCTCTATTCTTTGCCTAGTGGTGCTGACTTTATCATTGTTAAAATACAAAAGTATATTATAAGTGATTGAATGGTAAGTATAAAAAAAAGATTTCGTGGTTTGAAACAGCATTTGAAAATGTTTAAGCCGCGATGGCAAAAAGATATAGTGCAAAAATGGTGGTGGAAATACTATAAATTGAGAAAGAGAGTAAAATGATTGGGGCTATTAATGATCCTCTAGTTAAATTAGCACTTCCACGCTATGTTAATGTTGTAAATGATAAATTGCCGGCATTATTTTTAATTGCTAAACGCATAGAAGCTAAATTTTCTAAAAAATTTTTAAATTCGCAACTATGGAGTTTGCATGACCATCTCATGAAAAAATTTGAGATGATTAGAGAGAAAATTGATAAAGGAGAGATTGCAATTGAGGATTTGCCTATACAAAAGTGCTCGCTTCTTGACCTTAAGATTGAATTAGCAAAAAAAATTCTTCAATCATGTGAGTTTTGTGAAAGGAGGTGTGGTGTAAATAGATTAAAAGGTGAGACTGGTTTTTGTAAGGCCGGACTAGAATGGAAAATTTTCGGTGCACATGCACATTACGGCGAAGAGCCTGAGTTGGTTCCTTCTGGTACAATTTTTCAGGCTGCCTGTAGCATGGCTTGTGTTTATTGCCAAAATGCACCTGAAAGTATAAATCCTGATTTAGGTGAAACATGGAAGGTAAATGAGATTGTAGGTTGGATTGAAAAAGCAAAGGAAAAAGGAATTATTAATATAAATTGGGTTGGCGGAAGTCCAACATGTTGGCTTTTTAATATTCTTAGCGCACTTAAGCACACAAATGTAAATATAGCACAAATTTGGAACTCCAATTCATATTATTCAGAAAAAACAGCTAAATTGATTAATGGTGTGATCGATCTTTATTTACTCGATTTCCGATATTTTTCCAACAATTGTGCAGTACGACTAAGCAGTGCACCCCACTATGTTGAAGCGGCAAAAAGAAATCATTTAATGGCAAAGAGGGCTGGAGAACTTATAATACGAATTTTAGTAATGCCAAATCACATCGAATGCGATGCAAAACCAATTTTGAAATGGATAAAAGAAAATTTGGGAGAATATACAAGAATAAATATTCTTTCGCAATACAGACCGTGCTGGAAAGCATTCGAATATAGAGAAATTGCTAGACCGCTTCGTTACGAAGAATGGGCAAATGTAATCGAATATGCAAAAAAAATAGGTCTAAAAAACCTAATATTATAAAAAGCAAATTAATAGTATGGCTAAGAAAAAAGAAAAGCTTCCGCAATTTATTTCCATATTTATAGCTGTTGCAGCTGTTATTCTTTTTATACTAATGATTTTGCTGCTTCGTTTTCAGCCAATTGTAATATCAAATTTTACAATACCAGAACTTTCAACTGAAGGATACATTCAAGTTGAACCGACTGTTGAGGTATTGGAAGATAAGGGTGTTGTTAATTTGACTGGCGGCTGCTATCAAATTACAGCTTATACCGAAACTACTCAAGCACAATCAATTGCTGACGGTTTGGCAAAAATAATTCGCACACGGCCGAACACCCACGATCTAATGAAAACTGTTTTTGATAATTTAGGCATACAAGTACTAATGGTAAAAATTGTGGATATGCGAAACAACACATATATAGGAAGGCTTATACTAAAACAAGGTAATAACATTCTGAGCATAGATAGTAGACCAAGTGATGGAATTGCTCTTGCTGTACGAACAAATTCACCAATATACATGAAAGAAGATCTAATGAAAATGTATGGAAAAAATATTTGTTA
>Ga0105158_1000052_pt1 | contig 53521 bp, 67 predicted proteins | sample LHCtaG_FD_81567 | JGI IMG/M metagenome (GOLD analysis project Ga0105158, IMG submission 81567) | Hot spring microbial communities from Little Hot Creek, USA to study Microbial Dark Matter (Phase II) - LHC4sed_matched | ecosystem: Environmental > Aquatic > Thermal springs > Hot (42-90C) >...
CCCAATCAGCGAATTTAGTAGAGTCCATTATTGAGTAGTCGTATTCTATGGGGCTGAGTAGGCTGAAGAGAATCCTCAAAACCTCCTCCACAATATCTCCATGCCTCATCTCCCAGTAGTGGAGCGTAGACTTTGGAATCCTGACGCCTAAGCATGTGAGGGATAGGCCCTCAGCATACCTCAAACTCACCTTACAAACCTCCTTCAAAACCAACGCCTTCACATACAGCCTCCTAAACCCCATGCCTCCTCCCAAAAAACTTTGAATCGAGATCCATAAAATCCAAAACGTAATCTAAAGCAGCCATCAAAAGCCCAACATAGTATACCCTGACATCCCACCTACAAAGCATAAAGAAGAAAACGGCAAAGAACCAAGATAATAGTTGGACACACCCGGGAAGAGGAAAAAAGATATATGGCTGGCAAAGACTCTAAAATTAGGTGTGGATATAAATTTAACTCCGCTTATAGCATCTTTCTCCTTTATTTTCCTAGCTGAGCTAGGGGATAAAACTCAGCTATGCACGCTTATGCTCTCATCTAAATCCTCGGCGCCATCAGTCTTTCTCGGTGCGATGGCGGCATTCTTCCTAGTCGACGGCGTGAGCGCATTGCTGGGTGGAGAACTTCTAGGCCTTCTACCAAACAACATCATTAGCCTAATGGCTGGCATAATATTCATGGTCTTTGGGCTGATATCACTTATACGTAGGTGCAGTGGGGAGGAAACTTCATTTGATATCAAAGCATCTTTCTTCAGTGCATTCTCGCTAATAGCTTTAATGGAGCTGGGGGATAAGACCCAGATTGCATCAATTCTATTAGCTGCCCAATTCGGTGACCCAGTAATGGTTCTGGCAGGCGTAATGTTGGCCTTTAGTCTCCTAACTGGCATAGCAGTGGTCTTAGGCCATAAAGTTCTGAGACTTTTACCCGAGAAATATCTGAAGGTGGCGGTTTCACTAGCATTTATTATAGTCGGGTTACTCCTATTACTAGGTCAGATGTGAAAATGATGTTATAATTGCTGTTTTTATTCACCGATTATCTTTTCCCAATTCACGTGGTTCTTAACGAGGTTTATGGCCGCATTTATCCTCCTGGAATCCTTAGGCTTTATTCTGCCAATAACCTTTTGGATGTGTTGAAGAGTTGTATAAGTATCGTATGGGACAAGGATCAGCGGAATATTTAATTGATCTGCCTTCGGAAAGACCTTTACATTCGGATAAAGGTTTCCAGTTAATATCACAGCTGAGGCGCCGGTTTCAAGCGCCGTTAAAATTATATCTGTCCGGTCCCCGCCGGTTATCACAATCTCGTTAACAGCCTTGCGGAAATACTTAGCGGCGCTCTCTGGAGTCATAGCCCCTATAAGAATCTCTTCAACAACATTGTCAAGCCCATCCTTTCCAGCGAGAACTCTGCCGCCCATGAAGTCGCATATCTCCCTAACGGTTGGGGCGCTTAGAGCTTTATCTTCAGGAGCTGAGCCTAAAACATTTATGTTATGCTTCTCAAAGAAGGGTTTGATTACCCGCTGGACGCGGTCCATTCTATCCTTCGGAATTCTATTGAATATCACTCCAAAGAGCTTCGTTCCCCACCTTATACAGCAGTCCTGAACCTGCAGTACATCGTCAATAACGTAGTCGTTTTCAGCCTTCTCGATTAAGAGTACTTCAGCATTGAGCTCTCTTGCGATTCTCGGCGCCGAGCATCCCAGGAAGGCGCCTATCGAGAGATTATGGGCTCCCTCTAGCAGCATTAAATCAGCATTCTCGGAGGCTTTTTCATAAGCTCTTCTTATTTTATCCATAAATAATCTGATGTCAGCGTGTATAAAGTCCTCGAGAAACTCATCTCTTCTAAGCATAATAGGGCAAATAGCATAATCCTCGATTTTTAACCCTAAAACCTGCTTCATTATTTCTACATCTTCATCCATACGTTCTTTTCCAGCTATAAGCGAGGAGCTTATTCCTATAGGCTTAAAATATCCAACCCTCAACCCTCTCTCCATTGCTAAAGAAGCCAGCGCCATGATAATCGCGCTTTTCCCAGAGAGCTCGTCTGTTGATATAACGTATACTGTTCTTTTAACCAATTATTGCACCCCAAATCAATTATAATTTAATTCACACTTTTATAACTATTCTTACATCCACTCCTAAACAACCCTCACCGCTCTCATAGACAAATAATGGGTTTATCTCCATTTCAGAAATATCTTTGAATTGCGTCATAACCTGCGATATTCTAAGCATGACGTCTATGACGGAGTCTATGTCTGATGGCGGTTCACCTCTAACTCCCCTCAAGAGGATATACGCCTTTGTCTCCTCAATCATTCTAGCCGCTTCAGCTCTCGTTAATGGGCATAGGCGGTATGATACGTCTTTCAAGAAGTCAACGTAGATTCCACCTAAGCCGAACATTAATAGCGGACCAAACTGCGGGTCTCTAACAGATCCCACTATAACCTCTTTTCCAGCTGGAGCCATCTTCTGCAGTAAGACGCCGGTTATCCGAGCCTCGGGCATTGCTGAACGAGCTCTCCTAACCAGAATATCGTAGCTCTCTTCAGCTTCAGATCTACTTTTAACCCCCAGCAGCACACCGCCGATATCAGTTTTGTGAAGTATATCTGGCGAGACGATTTTCATGGCTACTGGATAACCAATCTCATCTGCTAATCTTCCAGCTTCTTCCCTGCTTCCGGCGACAACCGCCCTAGGCATAGGTATCTTAGCGGCCTCAGCTATCCGCATTGACTCATCAATTGTTAAAGTTGAGCGCCCCTCAGACTTCACATATTCGATAATATTTCGGATCTCTTCAGCATCTATATCTTCGCATGGAATCTGCTCCTCATCTCTGGATCTTAATATTAGATTGTACTCGTACATCGACTTTAGGGCTTGAGCAGCTTGCTCTGGGAAGGCGTAGTTTGGTATTCTTCCCTTTTTAAGTGTTCTAATGGCGGTTGAGGTTTCTTCGAACCCCATGAAGGATGTAATGATGGGTTTACTCGAAAGTCTTCCAACCTCAGCCACAACCTCAGCGATTTTATCATAGGGGGTAACTGCTTGAGGAGTTAAGATAACGAGTATCCCATCAATGTTGCTGCTCTTCAATCCAGCCTCTAGCGCTATTTTGTAGCGGCTTTCATCAGCATCTCCCAGAATATCCAGCGGATTACTGAGACTCGCATGCGGCGGCATATTTCTACGCAGCTCCTCAATGAGCTCGTACTCAAGTAGCGGCAGATCTAAACCAGCTTTTTCACATGCATCAGCAGCCAATATTCCCGGGCCCCCACCATTCGTAACTATTAAAATTCTCTTGCCTTTCAGAGCTGGTTGAGAGCCGAAGGCCAGTACAAGATTGAATAGATCCTCAAGTGTATTCACTCTTATTATTCCAGCCTTTTTAAAGGCTGCTGAAAAGGCTACATCCGAGCCGGCCAGTGACCCAGTGTGGGATGAAACAGCCCTTACACCTACACTAGTGGTTCCAGCTTTTATAGCGATCACAGGTTTTCTCCTAGTCACTTTCTTAGCGACCTCTATGAAGCGTTCGCCCTCCTTAACTCCCTCGATATAAAGCCCAATAACCTTTGTATCCTCATCTTCCCCTAAAGCCTCGATAAAGTCAGCTGCATTTAGGTCAGCCTCGTTTCCAAGACTAATAAACTTTGAGAAGCCTATCTCATTCATAATCGCCCAATTCAGTATTGCGCTGCCAAGAGCCCCACTTTGAGATATAAATGCTATGCTGCCTGGGAGGGGCATCGTAGGTGCGAAGGATGCATTCACATGACTCTGAACGCATATTATGCCAAGGCAGTTTGGCCCCTGCATGCGCATACCATACCTTCTACATATATTGAGGATTTCCTGCTCAAGCATCTTCCCTTCTCTGCCAGTCTCGCCGAACCCCGCTGAAATAACAACTACGCCTTTAACCCCCTTTATACCGCAGTCCTCTAAGATTGAGGGAACAATCTTCGCTGGAACCGCTATAACCGCCAGGTCAACGCTTCCAGGAACATCTTTAACGCTCCCATAGCATTTAAAGCCCAGTATCTCTTCGGCATTTGGATTTATTGGGTAAAGAGCCCCCTTGAAGCCTCCATCAATGAGGTTTTTAAGTATTCTATGCCCAACCTTCCATGGCTCCCTACTTGCACCTATAATTGCAATCGATTTAGGATTGAAGAAGGCGTCGAGTTTCATGAGTCGCTACATCGCCCCTTTTTTAAAATCGTTAAGTGCACGGTAATATATACTTAGCTGCCAGCTTCATTTACTTGATAGGTGTCCACAAGTCCATATAATCTGTCGTTAAATTATCAACAATTCATCCACGGTTAAAACAGTAGGCTTTTTTGTCGACTTCGTGTAAAGGTGGAACGGGGTGAGGTGGGAGCCTAAAAGGGCAATGAACAGTAGATGAAAAACAAAATTTTTGATCTACCGTGGGAAGTTCCAGAACATCATAGACTATAAGGCGAAACTCGCAGGCCCCGATGTGAAGTACCTTGATGCCGAAGGAAACTCAAGCCTATGCCCAATATTTGGGGAAAATTAAGCCTGAATAGGTATAGGCAAATGAAGAGCGGACTAGAAGAAGATAGGGATGAAAAAGCCGTGGAAAAGCTGCTCCACAAGCACTAGATAGATGCGGGGGCTTCATCTGTTCACCCCGAAAACCCTCCCATGACGGGATGGGATGAAAGTTTACGCTAGACCAAAACGGCTCTACTTGCTCTTAAAGCTAGCCAGAATCTTTTCCTTAACAGAACTGAAGTGTTCTGGAAGCTTCTCCGGTGGAAGGTTTCTAGCCAAGTACTCTGAGAAGTGCCTTGCATATTTCTCCGGGTTTTCTGATGCAAGCAACTCAGCGTATTTCGCTATGTGCTCTCCACGTATTCTCGATTCATCTGGCAATATAGATTCATCATGTGGAACCTCAACCCCAGCATCAATAAAGCCCTTCATTGCAGCGAATACAGCCGCCCCCTTAGACGGCGTATACAAGCCTATGTCTAATATAGCCTTCTCAACTCCCTTAACCGCAGCCCTCAAACCGCATAAAAGCCCTGTTAAATATGCCGCCGGAAGATTATTTAAGCTTCCAAGCCAGCCGTAGTCCCTTCTCAGCTCACGTGAGTGGGCTGAAGCTATCACTACATCGCCTATAACGGTCGCGCTTATAAGCTGGGCGATAAAGTTTCTACATGTTTTCCTAACGACAAGTCTAGGAACCTTAGATGCTATCATCTTAACTCTAAGCCTATAATCTGTTTTACCCTCTACACGTCTTCTATATGGAACAGTATATAATGGACCCTTAGCCATTAATGCTTCCTCCTCAATCCATGAACCTCAATATAACGGTGTAGGTCTGCAACCGACTCGAAGACTCCGGCCTTAGCCTTAAGGTAAAGCTGTCTATAGGTTCTAACTGTTATTATTCGTTTCTCCTTGAGCTCACGAAGCCTCCGCCTCAGGGCTCTTATCTTCTCAACCCATTCCTTCGTATGCTCGATTCTAGCAGCTGAGGCGCCGCTTCTACTCCCCACCCCCCTACGCCTACCCTTCTTCTTTTTCTCATGTATTATCCTTGCACGCGCCCGGCTTACACCCTGATCCTTAACCTTTCTTATAGCGCCTTCCTTAATCAGCCTCTTGATATCCTCCCTGGTTATGGCGTTCTCTACTTCATCAACCCTCTCTGGATCTATCCAAACCCTCTCCTCACCGACGCCAAGTATCTCTGCAGCCATCCTACGCTGGCTCCTCAAACTCAAGGCATAGCACCTCCATCTACGACTCGCTTGCCCTTCCAGTCTCCACTGGTACACCTGGGTTTAAGACATATATGCCCAGTTCTTTAGCCCTATTAAGTATTTCGGCTTTCTTCCTAGCGCCAACAGTGTGGGCTATTCTAATGGCTTCCGCTTTAGGATCGACGCCGCTTAAATCTTTAACATTGTAGACTAAAACTTCTCTATAAGCTGATGGATGTAATCCTCTAGCGGATTTAGGCCCCCTGTAACCGATTTTAACTCTAGCAGGCCAACCCTTAACCCCTTTTCTCATCTTACTATCTATACCCTTAGGTCTCCTCCAGCCTTCATCTAGGCGGCCGTAGCGCCAGCTCTCCTGCCTAACGAAGTCCGGCTTCTTACCCTTAACCTTTTCTCTTATCTCAACAGCCCTTTTTAATTCCTCTGGGCTTTTACCCTCGGAACTCAACTAACCAAACCCTCCAACTTTTCATAGACGTATATGCCGTCTAGGAACCTCCGGGGATCCCTCTCCTTTACTACAGTTGCTTGCTCTATATTTGCGGCTGTCTGGCTTACTTCCTCCAAATTTATTCCCTGCACTATTATGTCATCCTCCTTAACATTAACCTTAACGTCGCCAACTATCTTCGCAGTCCTTGGAGCCCTCTCACCCATAAAGTTCTCTATGAGAACCTTATCTTTCTCAACTTTAACCGATATTGGGAAGTGGGCGTAAACTATCTTGAGCTTATATGTGAAGCCCTTCTCTACGCCCTTAATCATATTCCTTATATGCGCTGCAACTGTGCCAACGTGGGATTTCTCTCTCCTCTTGGGCCAGAGGGCGTAAACTATAACCTCGTCTCCGGAGACCTCTATTGAAACCGGGTTATTTGAGAAGTTTCTGATTAACTTGCCTAATGGACCTATAACCTCCACTATCCTACCATTTACGTTAACCTTAACTCCTTTTGGGATCTTAACTTTCCTCTTCTCTACTTCAATAGCCTCTAATGCTTCGCTCAGCATCTTCCCCCCCATTAATAGATGTATGCTAGGAGCTTACCGCCGACACCCCTCTTCTTAGCCTCAATATGGGACATAACGCCCTGCGGTGTTGTAAGTATTAGTATGCCTATATCTCTAGCTGGTAAAAATGTTTTCTCCCACTTCTCAATATCCTTAGCCCTGACAGAGTATCTGGGTTTTATAGCCCCACACTTATTTATTCTGCCGAGGAGCTGAACTCTAAACTTTCCAGTTCTGCCATCGTCAATAAACTCGAACTCGCCAATATATCCACTCATCTGCATAACCCGCAGTACATTGCCGAGCAGCTTGGATGCTGGCGTTATATAGCACTCTTTCCTCCTTCTCACTTCATTGTTATATATTGCGGTTAAACCATTCGCAATGACATCCATGTTCATTTAAACATCACCTCAGTTATGTTTTTTAAAGCCCAGCTTCTCTGCGACTTCTCTAAAGCACTGGCGGCACAGCATTAAACCATATTTTCTTATTATCGGCCCATAGGAGCCGCATCTTCTGCAGGGTCTGCTGCCCTTACCGAACTTCCGCTCCTTCCTCCGCTGACCTTTCACACTTTTGCTCTCGCTCATTTACCTTCTCGCCCCCTTCTCCTTCTCTTCTTCTCCCTTTTCTCCGCGGTTAGTTCAACCCCGAATTCTTCAGCTATAAATGCCATTGCTTCTTCAGGTGTTAACCTATGGTTCTTGCCAATCTTAGATCTCGCACGCCTCCTATACTTGACTCTGTAGCCTGGTCTACATAGAGATACACATATATCCATGCCTATTATACCTAGCTCAGGAGAGTATCTTGTTCCCGGTATATCAATGTGTTCTTCGATTCCAAATGAGAAGTTCCCATATTTATCAAAGGAGCTTATGGGTATCTTGTTGCCAACAGCGTCTAAAGTTCTCTTCAGAAACTCTATAGCCCTCTCGCCTCTAAGGGTTATTACTGCCGCTATAGGCTCCTTTCTCCTTATCCCAAAGTCTCTTATGGTCTTCTTAGCCAACCTGAGGCACGGCTTCCGCCCAGTCAGCTCCTCAAGTATCTTCATCGCCTTTTCAAGGGGTTCACCGGACTTACCAACGCAGCAGTTCACAACAACCTTCTCTATTTTAGGCTTAAGCATCGGGTTTTCCTGCCACCTAGCCTTGAACTCTTCAACAAGTTCAGCTGACAGCATATGCCTCCTCAGCCTCCGTAATCTTTGGCAGGAAGATTCTTGGCTCCTTGTCGCCGACGACAAATACGTAGTCTAGGATCGACTGATATATTACGCCTTCCTCATCCTCTATTGCCGCTAAGCTCCTACGCTTCCTTTGGCCTTCAATTACATCAATAGTCTTAATAAAGCCATATCTACCAATGTTTTCTCCGTCGACTATAAGCGCCATCACGCCGACATCTAACCTAAAATGCTCGAGAATTGTTTGGTCGGGTAGGCTTATCCTCAGCGTATCAAGAGGTTTATAGACGTCTCCAGCGGGCTTATTCGGATCCTCGCTGCGTAGAAGTATGTTTCTCCCATCATGTAAGTTAAGCTGAATATGCCCACCCTTAAGGGATGTTTTATCCTCGATTCTACATATCTTATACTTGGCTTCTTCCCCACTTACCTCAAATAATGCTAGACCTTTACCATATGGAAGAACCCTGTAATTCTTGCCAATCTCTGGGATGGATAACACATCCATTAAGCCAACTGGGAAGTGTATGTCTCGCCTAACCCTTCCATCGACAAGAACCTTACCCCGGGCAATAATCTTCCTGGCTTCCCTCATAGTCTCGGCGAAACCTAGGATGTCTCGAATAATTATTCCAAGGGGTATACAACGCTCTATTGGGTGCGGGCCTGAGATTGGCTTGAGGGCCCAGACATACTTTTTCCTATGTATAGGCCAGAATATTGGGGTTGTTTCACGCTTAAGATGCCTACTGCCACCCATCCTACCCATCTTTAATCGCCCCCAACGCTGCTAGCCGCCTGAACGGCTGCTTCTGCTTTCTTAATCTCCTTATTTTGAGATCTTCTCTCCAAAATCTCCTTTCTAAACTTGTCATCTAAATTTAACTTTATTATCTCAACTTTAGAGGGGTGAATTGGGACATATATTGTTGTCCCATCCGCCTTCTGGCGGGTTATACCCTCAATAAATATCCTATATTTCCCTCTATCCACTCTAACAACTTTACCCTCGACGCCTTGATAGTCGCCCCTTAAAACCCTAACGGTATCGCCTGACCTTATTGGCATTGACCTTGCACCATATTTTTCCCGAAGTTCACTTGATATATGCGCCGACATTACTTTTCCACGTAAATGATAGGGAGCGTTGTAGAGTTTTTTCCTCTGCTTGCTTGGCTTAGCTGATTTCGCCTTCATCACATATCACCTATTATATTATTATTGTCGCAGCGCTGGCTATTCTCGGCCATCTCTCAGCAGCCTCCCTAGCAACGGGGCCATGTACCTCTGAACCGCGCATTTCGCCTTCAGGAGTTATTATGACGGCGGCATTATCCTCGAATTGAACCCACATGCCCTCAGGTCGACGATACGGCTTCCTCTGCCTAACTATGACTGCATGGAAAATCTTCTTCCTCATGTCAGGGGTACCCTTTCTAACAGATACAACAACCAGGTCCCCCACCGCGGCCGCTGGAACCCTTCTATGTCTACCCCTATATCCTAAGACTTGGACTAGCCTAAGCTCCTTGGCTCCAGAGTTATCCGTGCACCTGATTATTGAGCCTACATTAACCCCTCTACATATCTTCATCCTAGGCCTTCCAACGCCTTTGGCCTGCAACCCTCTTGTCTTAGCCTTAGCCGCCATCTAAGATCACCTCTTCCCACCTATCTTTTCTATTACAACGAAGGATACTGTTTTACTTATCGGCCTACATTCAGCTATTCTGACAACATCATTTTCTGCCGCATTTATGCATGGGGGATTGTGGGCGGCTATACGGCTATGTCTCCGCTCATAACGCTTAAACTTTGGAACATAATAGGCATAATCGCGCCTAACTATGACGGTTTTATCCATCTTCGCGCTTACAACGACGCCCTCCAGTATCCTACCCCTAATCTTAAGGGAGCCGTGAAATGGGCAACATTCATCATCGCATGTCTTCTCTGGGGGATTAACAGTATACGACATTTACCAACGTCTCCTAATCACCTTTTTAACTCTATCTTCAGGACGGCCAACTAAAGCTTTACCTTCAATCTCAACCACTGTTTTATCCGGTAATGTGAAATGGAAAATACAATTCTCCTTAATTAATGTTTTCTCGCCACAATCTCTACAGAGTATTCTAAATGTATTCTTAGTCTCATCGATAACTGTTCCCGAGAGGCCAATACAGCTAGAGTTTGTGCACTTAACAACTTTAGCCTTTAAGCCAATAAACTCGTCTTGGAGAATATGTTTAAAATCCTTCATTTAGCCTTTCTATCCTCCTCGTTATTTATTGTTAGTATGCGGGCTATTGTCCTCTTAATCTCTCTTATTCTGGAAGGCTTCTCAACTGTTCCACCCGCCTTAATCATAGTCTTCAGTCTCGCTAGTTCAGCTCGTAGCTCAGATAGCCTCTCCTTCCGCTCTTCTCTACTCATGTTTCTGATCTCTTTAACCCTTAAAATAACCATCTGTTTCACCTCAACCTATGATTCGCCTTCGTTTACATTATCTTCGGCTTCAGGGGATTCAAGGGGAACTTGAGGAGCTTCCTTCTCTAAAATCTCGATTTCATCTGGGAACCTAGCTTCAGGAGAAACTATTAGCACCTGAACTCCAAATATGCCTGGCTTAAGCTGGACATGTGTAACAGCCCTCTTAACATACTTCATAGCTGGCTCCCCACTCTTAGGAATATAGCCGTCTCTGAACTTCTCAGCTCTAGCTCGCTCGGTTCTAAGCTTGCCGCTTATGATTATTTCAGCGCCAAGGGCGCCTGCGCCCATTATTTGGTTAAGCGCCCAAAATCCGATCCTTCTGAAGTGGATTCCACGTCTTAGCGCAGCAGCTATTCTAGAGGCCATAACATATGGGTTTAATTCTGGAACCTCTATCTCTGCAACAGAAATCTGGGGGTTCGGTAAATTAAAATTCTCCTCAAGTATCTTAGCTAAATTCTTTATTGTCTCCCCGCCGCGCCCTATAACTAGACCTGGACGCGTAGCATATATAACGACATTTGTACCCAATGGAGTTCTAGTTATATCAACTCCGCCGTAACCAGCTCTCTCAAACTCTTTCCAAAGGAACTCGTCTATCTCAGCCTTCTTAATAGATTCCTTAATAAAATGCTTAACATATGACATTTCTATCCCTCTTTAACCTGCTCAAGAACTATTTCAACGTGGCATAGGGTCTCAAATTTCGGCGTAGCCCTGCCAAACGCCCTCGGAATATACCTCCTTATCTTCGCGCCTGGATAAGCGGCCGCATGAATTATCTTCAAGCTTTCAACGTCTAACCCTTTGTATTCGGCATTTGCCTCAGCGTTCTCTAAGACTTCAAGTATCCTTGAGGCTGCCTTCTCAGGGTATCTTCCAGCGCCCTCAATCCCCCTCTTATGTGGGAGCTTCTTCTTATATCGCCTATATGGGACAGCAGCCTTCTTGGCGATAACCTTTTGGAGGAAGTCTTTGGCTTCATCTAGCATCATGCCTTTAATCGCTGCACAAACCTCTCTGGCCGCTTTAGGCGATATTCTAAGCTCTCTACCACTTGCCCTAGCCATGGTCGCTGGATCATATGTTACTATCGAATATTCCCACTCTGGCACAGACTATTCACCATCACTTAGTTGAAAACAAAAATACCTATCGACATTTATAAGAATTTCCTTTATAAAGCGTGGGGAAAACACTCTCTATGAAAAACTTATCCGCCGCCGATAACAGTCATGAGAGTTAATACGTCCCCGTCCTTAAGCGTAACGTCGCCGCTCTTAGCTGGGTTCACTGCGGATCCATTTAGGGCCACTATCAATGTTGGGTCCGCCGGGCTCTCACCTAATCCGCCGATTAGGTCTCTGAGGGCTATATATCTCTCAGCTATTTTTGCGAGTAAATCATTAAGCGATGAACCTGCGCATACCTCATATTCGTCTTCGCTTCGGCCAACCTTATGTCTAACAACGCCTAGATAAACAACCCTAATCCTCATGAAGCCTCAAGGAAAAAGATATCTGGCTGAGGTAATTTAAATTTTCCCCTCAGCGAATCCCAAATAAATATTTGGGTATATCTTTCTATATTCTCCACCTATAAAGCATATTTACCGCCATGAGATATTTTATTTTGAGGTTTAGAGTTGCTTGCAATGACCGGAGACAGATACTTAAGCATAGAATTTTCAGACTTCATGTTTGAGAATAGCCTCGTTGCTGTTATCGCCGTTAAAAATGTTCCCAAAATTGATCTCGTAGGTTTTTCAATTGGACCATTCGAGGAAGGACATGAGTATGAGGTTAGGCTCTGGGTTGCCCGCGAGCTAGAGAGGGAGGAGCTTGTCAAAATTAAGGAGGGAGAATTGGACACAGCTAAAATTTATAAGATTCAGTGGACTGAGAGGATACAGGCAGTTGGGCAACTCTCAACTCTGCCAGAAGACTTTTATCCAAGAATTAGGCGCGTAATTAATGAGTTAAAGGAGTCGTCGAGGCTAAGCCCAGAGAAAATGAGGGAATACGAGTACGTCCAAAACCTGGCGCATGACATAGTTAACTGCAGACTTAGGAAGATAATATCTTTAGCCTCTGTACCAGCGCCCGAGGGGCAAACATTGAAGAATCTTACTCCAGAGGAGAGGGAACTATACGAGCGGATACGTCGAATAGTGGGCGGATGGAGGTCTAATATAATTTAGCGGAGGTGGATGGATTTGACTGAAATCGTTGTTGAGAAGCCGCTTGAAAAATTTAATTCATTATTCAAAACCCCAAAGTACCGTCAGAGGATGGCTCAGATGGCGCTTAACGCATCGACGTCGGTTATACTTGACTTCGAGGATTTACTTATCGTCGACTCACACCTAGCAGATGAACTTCTAGATAAACCCCAAGAGTATTTAGCCTACGCAAGTAGCGCCGCATTTGAGCAGCTTCAGATTGAGGATCCGGAGTACGCTGAGAAGATCAGGGAGACTGGCGTAACAGTTAGGGTTCGAGGGATACCGCGCGTCACGCCGCTACGCAAGCTGGGTTCAGAGCATATAGGTAAGCTTGTTATGGTTGAGGGCATAATAATGCGTGCCTCAACAGTTAGGCCAATAGTCGCTGTAGCCGCCTTCCGATGTAAGAGGTGCGATGCTAAAATGGAGGTCCCGCAGAGCGGGGCCTTCTTAACGTTACCATTTAAATGCGTCAACCCGAGATGTGGGAAAGGAGGCCCCTTCGAGTTCATCCAGGATGAATCTAAGTTCATTGACTATCAGGAACTTAGAATTCAGGAGTATCCTGAGGACATACCGCCGGGTCAAACTCCACGCTCCCTGGATATTAGACTCCTTGGTAAAGATATTGTTGACACGGCTAGGCCTGGAGACAGAGTTTATGTTACTGGCATAGTTGGCGCTGAGGCAACATCCTATCCTAGAACTGGTAAGAGTAGAACCTTCACACTATATTTAGATGCAAACTACGTTGAAACCGCCAGCAGGGAGCCTGAGTCTCTGCTGATAACCCCTGAAGAGGAGGAGCAAATATTTAGGCTTGCGAAGGACCCAAATGTTCACCAAAAGATAATTCAGTCGATTGCCCCATCAATCTACGGCTATGAGCATATTAAGGAGGCCATAATGTATCTCCTATTTGGCGGAGTCCCAAAGCATCTTCCAGACATAGCTGTTAGGGGCGATGTACATATACTTCTCGTCGGAGACCCTGGAACAGCGAAGTCCCAGCTGCTACGTTATGTTCAGAGGATTGCCCCCAGGGGGCTATACACTAGCGGCAGAGGCACTACTGCAGCGGGTTTAACTGCAGCTGTTCTCCCATCGCCGACCGGCGGAATGACCCTTGAGGCAGGCGCCCTTGTATTGGCTGATAAAGGCATAGCCTGCATAGATGAGATTGATAAAATGAGGAATGAGGATAGGGTCGCTATACATGAAGCCATGGAGCAGCAGACTGTCTCCGTCGCTAAGGGTGGTATTGTTGCAACGCTTAATGCCAGGACAGCTATACTTGCGGCTGCTAACCCAGCCCTAGGCAGATATGATCCATATAGGACAGTCGCCGAGAATATATCTCTGCCGATAACTATTCTCTCCAGGTTCGATTTAATCTTCGTCTTAAGGGATGTTCCGGATAAGGAGTATGACTCCAGGATGAGTGAACATATGCTTAAGCTCCACGCTAAAGAAACTCCGCCAGTCGAATCCCCCATCACACCGGATCTACTTAGAAAATACATCGCGTACGCTAGGAGTAATATTAAACCTGCTCTAACATCTGAGGCCATGGAGCGTTTAAAGGAGTTCTATTTGGAGATGAGGGCTGCCAGCGAGGGTGAGGGGTCGCCGATAGCTATAACTGCCCGCCAGCTTGAGGCTCTCGTCAGGATAGCTGAGGCCAGGGCCAGGGCGGCTTTGAGAAACGTTGTTCTGCCAGAGGACGCTGAGGCGGCGATAAACATCATGAAGAGATCTCTTGAAGAAGTCGGTATAGATGTATCATCTAAAAAGTTTGATATTGATATTATCATGGTTGGTAAACCTAGGAGCGTCCAGGATAAGCTGCGCGCTATATTGAGCACCATCATCGATATGGAGAAAGAGAATGGCATAGTCAGCAGGGCTGATCTACTTGAGAAGCTCAGCAGCGAATATGGTATATCTAGAAGCGAAGCTGAGAAGCTTATTCAGCAGATGATCCGCGAGGGAACACTTTATGAGCCTAGAAGTGGATATTTAAAGAAGACGTAGCTCCGGATGGTAAAGAGGATTAGACTTGCTAATAGAGGAGCTGAATATACATCCAGAAGTAAAAAGGATTCTGGTGGAGAACGGTATAAGGGATCTATTTCCACCGCAAGCCGAGGCTATAAAAGCCGGAGCCCTTGATGGCGTAAACCTATTATTGGCTAGCCCAACAGCCTCTGGAAAAACGTTGATCGCCGAGCTATGCGCGTTGAAGCATATTTTAGAGGATTATGGAAAAGTTCTGTATTTAACGCCTCTAAAGGCCTTAGCCAACGAGAAGTATGGAGAGTTTAGGAAGTATAGTGTTATACGTAAGCCGGATGGTAGACCTATAAGCGTTGGGATAAGCACTGGAGACTACGATAGCAGCGATCCATGGCTTGGAAAATACGACATTATTGTGACAACCAACGAGAAGTGTGATTCACTGCTTAGGCACAGGGCTCCATGGATGGGTGAAGTCTCGCTTGTAGTGGCGGATGAGATCCACCTGCTTAATGATGTCGAGAGGGGACCAACTCTAGAAGTGGTTTTAGCAAGGCTCTCGCAGATAAACCCGAGTATACAGATATTGGCTCTAAGCGCAACAGTTAGAAATGCCGATGAGATAGCGGAGTGGCTTAACGCCAAGGTTGTTGCAACAGAATGGAGACCTGTTAAGCTCCGTGAGGGAATACTCCTCAATGATGAAATACAGTTTAAAGACGGAGGCTCAGTTAGAGTCAACAGGCTAGTTAAAGACCCCGTGATAAACTTGGCCCTATACTGCGTTAAGCAGGGCGGCCAATCACTTATATTTGCATCCTCTAGAAAGAACGCCGTAAATATAGCTAGGAAGGCTGCGCCAGAAGTGAGCCAGCTACTCTCTAAATCTCTTAGACGCTCCCTAGAGAACATAGCCAATGAGATCCAAGCCGCTGGGGAGAGGACTAGGCTAAGCGATATGCTGGCTGATCTAGTGAAGTGCGGCGTAGCATTCCACCATGCCGGTCTCTCAGGGATCCACAGGGGGATAGTTGAGGACTCATTTCGAGATGGAAAAATAAAGGTTTTGACAGCGACCCCAACATTGGCATTCGGCGTAAATCTTCCAGCCAGGATGGTTATTATAAGTAATTATAGGCGATATGAGCCCGGCTACGGCTATTACCCAATAACTGTTTTAGAGTATAAGCAGATGGTTGGCAGGGCTGGTAGACCGAAGTATGATACTGTTGGTGAGGCTATTCTGATAGCTAGGACCGATGAGGAGCGAGATTATCTGCTGACGAGCTTTGTCCTAGCTAAGCCTGAACGCATATGGTCTAAGCTCGGCGTTGAAAGGGTTTTGAGGAGCCATATCCTGGCGACGATAGCCTCCGAGTTCGCATATTCTGAGCAGGGAGTATACGGCTTTTTCTCAAAGACACTCTATGCATATCAGTATGATATAGGTGCAATAAAGGGGACTATAGCGAGGATACTGAAGTTCCTCTATGATGAGGGCATGATAAAGTATGAGGGGGAATTTCTAAGGGCCACAGAGTTCGGGGCTAGGGTTTCGCAGCTATACATTGACCCAGTCTCGGCTATAATTATACGGGACGCGTTGAAGAGGAGCGCGCCAAAGATAACTGACATAAGCCTACTACATATGATTGCGCATACACCCGATATGTCTCCCAAGATTAGGCCGTCCTCAGGCGATATTGATGAGATAGCCCTATTCGTCGACGAGCACCGAGATGAATTCATGTTCGATGTACCAGATGAATTCGGCGATAGAATAGAGTTTGAAGAGTTTCTCGGAGAGGTTAAGACAGCCATGGTTTTAAAGGCTTGGATAGAAGAGTACAGCGAGGAACAGATAATTGAGTTATTCGGTGTTGAACCAGGAGATCTATACTATTTAACTGAGACTGCTAAGTGGCTCCTATACTCATCTTATGAATTAGCTAAGCTTTTCGGCTACAAAAGCCTACTGCCAAATTTGGCTGAATTGATGGAGAGGGTTGAGCATGGAGTTAAAGCCGAGCTGCTTCCACTTGTCAGACTTGATGGAGTAGGGCGCGTCAGGGCACGTATATTATGCAACGCTGGGCTGAGAACAATAGAGGATCTTAGAAAGGCGTCTGTAGAGAATCTTATGTCCCTTCCACACATAGGCCCAAAAATAGCTAAGAGGATTAAGGAACAGGTCGGCGGAACGATAAGCCAAGAGGAATGGAGAAAACTAACGGATACTACAAGTAGGCAGGAACAGCAGTCGCTCTCAGACTATCAAAGCAGATAAAAAATAAAGTGGGCGCCCTTTAGGAGAAACTCTGATTCCTTTTTTGACACTCTCCACGGCTGAACAGTTCATTGGTTGGTTTTTCATCGCCCTTTTAGGCCCCCACCTGGCCCCATTCCACCCTGGAAGCAGGGGGAAAGAGTGGAAGCCTCGGCTAAAAGAGCCCAAACCACACTCCTAGCGTCGCGTGGGTTACAAATTATGCCTTTTATTTCTCCTGCAATTTCTTTCCGATTCATCCACTTTAATAATTGCCATTTTATACTTGTTCTCCCTTCAGCATATATTTATGTAGAGTTTTCATAATATTTTCTATTTGGAGAGGATTCTTATGAGTGGTGAGGAAGATGTAGTCGAGGTTATTGAGAAGGCAAGTAGGAGCGTCGTTAACATTAATACTCTAAGGGTTTTACATGACTTCTTCTATCAGGCTGTTCCAGTTGAGGGCATTGGCTCGGGCTTCATTTTCGACGAGAAAGGCTATATTTTGACGAATTACCATGTTGTTGAAGGTGCAGAGAGGATAGTTGTGACTTTGGCTGATGGGCGTGTTTTTGATGCTAGATTTGTCGGCGCATATAGGGGCCTTGATATAGCGGTCTTAAAGATAGAGGCCGATAATTTGGAGGTTGCTAAGCTAGGGGACTCAGATAAGCTGAGGGTTGGGCAGAGAGTCTTCGCGATAGGAAACCCATTTGGCCTAGCCGGCGGGCCAACGGTAACCTCTGGGGTAATAAGCGCTGTGAAGAGGGTCATTCACACAGATAGAGGTATATTTAGAGACATTGTCCAGACGGACGCCGCAATAAATCCTGGAAACTCGGGCGGCCCCCTAATTAACGCTAAGGGTGATGTTGTTGCGATAAATACGGCTATAATCCCCTATGCTCAGGGAATAGGCTTCGCCATACCGATAAATGCTGCTAAGGAAGTTGCCAAGGAGATAATTCTTTATGGGCGCTATTCTAGGGCTTGGCTTGGAATAGTTGGCTTAACCATAGATAGGCGGGTCGCCGAATACTATGATTTGCCAGCTGAGCATGGCGTCCTAGTTATGAGGGTCCACCCAGGAAGCCCAGCCTATAAAGCCGGAATCGAGCGGGGAGACATTATTCTGGAATTTGATGGAAGACGCGTTAATAGAATAGAGGATCTTCAGAGCATTTTATCTGAGAAAAGGCATGGCCAAGAATGCGAGGCAGTAATCGTTAGGGGTATGAGGAAACTGAGGGTAAGAGTTATGTTGGAAGCAGAGCCATAAAAAAAGAAGGATATTTATTCCAGTTTAGTGCTTTGTCTGACGCATTTCTTCTAGCGTTCCATGATATCTTCGATGACGCGCTTTAGGCGGGCTTTTGGCATAAAGCCGACTATTGATCCTAGATACCTGCCGCTGCGGTAGAATGCTATTATAAGCGCATCCATAGCGCCATTCATTGCTATTATTTGCAGAAATCCTTAAGAAAACTTAATCCTAGACATCGTAATCAATGTTAGGCTGGTGCACGAGTGAGGTTACAGTTGATTCATTCCGGATATTGGATTATATAGTGGGAAAAGCGTAAGGCTGATTGTACCGACTTCATTTCCCCGCCAGCATCTTCTCAATAATCTCAAGAATCTGCCTATGTCTCTCTTCATCCTCAACAATCCACTTAAGCATCACCCTCAGATTTTCAAGGCCTATTCCGCTTTCATCCACCATTAACTCAGCTAATCTTACATATATTATTGTTAAATATTCTTCGGCTACGAATCTTTCAAGATTCATTAATCCTCTTATCAATGCGCTAAGTTCTCCAACGCTTATCTCCCTTTTATCTAAAAACTTCTCAGCATCAACGATAAGAGTCTTCCAATATTCGCCACAAATTTCTCCGCAAACCTCAAAAGGAACCTCCTCTATAAATCCAGTCAATAGTTCAGCGGCAGCCCTAAAACATTCAGCGTGTTTAAAGGAGTCATATGCAATAAAACTCAGGAGATTGCTAATAAGCCTATTATCCACCAACTTAGAGAGATGCTCGTAGGCTTTTGCAACCTTCTCCTCAAGCAAACTGGAACAACAAAGGAACTTGCCCAAATCCCTTCTTAAAGGCTCCCTCTCCATAAAGAAACCCACCAGAAATATTTGTGGGGGAGAAAAAAAGTAGTGGAGATTTTTAGATTTCTTCTAGGAGCGATGTGAAGAAGTCGTGGTGTTCCTCTTCGTCCTTCAGTATTTGCTGGAAGAGGGAGACTGTCGTGTAGTCTCTCTCTTTTATGGCTTGCTCCATTATCCCCTTATATAATTTTATTGCGTTTTCCTCATCTTTTACGTCCTGTTCGATCATTTCTTTGAGGGTTTTACCCACAACTATTTCTGTGGGTTTTGTTGTCGGTGTTCCACCAAGATAGAAGAGTCTCTCGGCGATTGCTTCTGCATGCTTCATCTCTGTTATGGCTGTCTTCTTAAGCTCCTCCGATACCGCGAAGCCCTTGACACCCCTCCACTGGATATGCTGCCACATGTATTGAATGGAGACTTGAAGCTCCCTCGCTATGGCGTCATTTAACATCCTTAATAGTTCGGCAGATGCCAAAAACTTTACCTCCTATTTCACTATTTATTTGCGCTTAAAATATTTAATTATTTTGTTTTGTGAGGCGTATCCAGCTATCTATGAACCCACATTACTACGATTTTCAGGCAACATATTGTTGTTTTTAGGGGCATTCTTCTTGTCTGTTGACTCCCTTCTTTTCCTCGCCTTTACTCTGTCTCCGAACTCTGGGCTGCGAATATTCCCCTCCAGCACCTCTATAAGCATATATATGGGATTTTAAGGCGGAGAAGACATAAAGAAAAGGGGAATTTTCTGTTACTCTATTTTCTTATAGCATAGCCACCAGTCTAGGCACTTTATTTCTCCGGAAGCCTCCTGCTCCCTTCTCTTCTTTATCATGTCTACTGTGTTTGCTGGTGGAACGATTACATTGTCGCCAATGACTTCATTGTTCGGCCAGTTGGCTGGTATAGCATAGCCTTTGTCGGCTATCTGTAAACCCCTCACCATCCTAAGTATCTCATCCATGTTTCTGCCGAGTTCCATTGGGTAGAAAAGTATTGCCCTAACAATGCCCTTAGGGTCAACTATGAAGACTGCTCTCACAGTTTGTGTTCCCGCAGCCTGCCTATGGCGCATACCCAGCTTAGCGGCTGTCTCGCCAGTGTTATCTGCAATTATTGGGAACTCTATTTCGACACCTAGCTTATCTTTAATCCACTCCTCCCACTTTAAATGTGCAAAAACTTGGTCTATGCTTAACCCTATTAACTCGCAGTTTAGCTTCTTGAACTCTTCATATCTCTTCTGGAATGCAACGAACTCTGTTGTGCAGACGGGTGTAAAGTCTGCTGGATGGCTGAATAAAATAAACCATTTTCCACTATAATCATCTGGGAGCTTAATTACGCCCTTAGTAGTTCTGACCTCCATCTGAGGGAACTTGTCCCCTATCAAAGGTATTCTATATTCCTCCAAAGAAATCACCAAAATTAAGTTAGGTCTTAATGTAAATAAGATTTGCGGATGAAATTCGCCCTTTAAAGGAAATTTAAGGCCGATTCCCACGATTGTTTTAATTCCATCCTCTCGATTTTCGGCTATATATCGTCAGATTTTTGCGGGAAAGGTTTAATAGTTATGTAGGGAGAAGTATAGGTGAGTGGTGTAGTATGTTTAAGCGTTGTCCTGGAGTGAGAGGTCTAGTTGAACCGCAGATAATAGTTAGGAGTTGCCCCTTCTGCGGTGAAGAAATAGAGTTCTTTGAATATGAGACTCAATTGGAGTGCCCGAAGTGTGGTAAGATGGTGCATCGTGAGCCGACTGCAACATGTCTTTTATGGTGCGACTATGCGGATAAATGTATAGGGGATTTAGAGGGTAGAGGGCTCATCAACAAGTCTAAAGCTGAAGAGTTAAGGAAACTTATAAAGGAGGGAAGAAGGTAGAGGGCTTGGGTTTCCAGCGGCCAGTAAAAATCTTATTAGTTGTCGCGTGAGGTTGAACCCTACAAGCCAGCTCGATTAACCAATCTATGATTAGATCTGAGAGGAAGACATACGCGCGGGATCATGGCAATTAGTATGGTAGATGATAGGTGAAGACGATGGTTAAGAGGAATAATAACTGAGGGAGTAGTATTATGCGAGAACTCTTATTTTTGTGAGAGACTAGATCCAGCAGCAATAAAAATAGGTCTGTACTTCTTCCTAATTTCATTGGCGGTCTACTAAATCTTAAATCAATGTTTCAATAGAATTAAGGTTTGGTGATCAGATGGCTGCAAAAGACGAGCTGTTAGAGTTTATTAAGAGGCAGATTGATATTGAAAATGAAATTGTAAAGTCTCTTAATGAGGCTCTGGGGGACATTCAGAATCCCGCTGTTAAGGGTGTTTTGAAGGGTATATCCCTAGACTCTGTTAAGCATGCCGAGATGTATAGTTCAGCCCTAAACCTTCTAACAACTGTTCCAAGGGCTTTATCACAGGAGCAGCTTGATAGACACAGGAATCTTGTAGAGAAGCATATACGTATAGAAGCCGAGCTAATAAAGAAAGTCAACGAAATGCTTCCAACAGTTAAAGATGAGAAAGTGAGGCTTCTTCTAGCGGCAATCTTAGATGACGAGAAGAGACACCATGAACTTTTAAGGCGTGTCCTAGAGATTCTCATCCGCGGAGAGACAATAACCGAGGACGAATGGTGGGATATTCTATTAAGAAACGTTCCATTCCACGGGGCTCCAGGAGGATAGAAAGGTACGCTGAAAATGGAAAGATATAGCTTGCGTCCTAATTCTTTTGGTTTGGCCCCCCAGTTTTTTATTGCTTTCCCTCATCTTAGCTTTCTAAGTTTATTATCATGTCGCATATGTAGGCTTTAGCTACTGGTTCTTTAGATACGCTTTCCACGTTTTTTAGCCATACAATATTCTAAAATCAGCCCTTGTTTATCTGCCAAAACCGGGCTTCTTCCCCCATATTTTTCATCCCTTCGAATCTTCAGATACCTTAGCATACTTGGAAATCTTCTTTAAGGAGCATCCTAAGATTTTCTGAGAGAATAGAGGGTATCTGAATCACTTCTGGTGCCTTCCCAGATATTTTTACAGCGTTCGTCTACCATTTATTTTTTGCATGCTATGCTAAGCTATGCTTTTTATGTCTCTCCACAATTTTTTCCGCGAGATTATCCAGCGCCTTAAAAGCATCTTCTTTTGGGTAACCCTTAGAGAGAACCGTTCCGAGGAACTCTATCTTTAATGGCGATAGAATCTGTGTTATTTGCTGCACTATATTTGTCCCCCAGCCATAAGATCCTATCACCGCAGCGAACATGGCTTTAGGCCTTAACGCGTTTACTAGATAGGCTGCGTATAGGGCGTTTGGATGAGCACCACCTAAAACTGTCGGCGAACCTATTATAATCGTCGCTGCATCAACAAGACTAATTGCAATCTTTCCAATATCAGCCCCTGAGAGATTAAACTGTTGAACCCTCACGCCCCTCTCAATGAGGGCAGAGACCAAATAGTCAACCATAGCCTTAGTACTCTTATGCATCGATACATAAAGGACTAAAGCTAGATTCTTCGGCGGACTATAAACCCAGTCCCGATAGGCTTCTAGGATAAAGCTCGGCTTACGATAGATTGGCCCGTGGCTCGGTGCTATAATATCTATCTTAAAGTTTTCCAGTTTATCCATGTTTCTCTGCAGTATATGCCTAAAGGGCATCATTATTTCAGCATAGTATCTCTTTGCAGCCTCGTAAACAGCCGCCTCGTCGGCTGCGTATAGATTTGACGTTGCAAGATGCGAGCCAAAGAGGTCGCATGTAAATAGTATTGCGTCCTCACGCAAATACGTCAGCATAGTCTCTGGCCAATGAACCCAGGGAAAATAGATAAATTCGATGGTTCTATCTCCGAGAGATAATGCTTCTCCATCGTTAACAGCTTGAATTCTATTCTCCGGTATAAGTAGTAGATCCATAAGAATTTCCTTACACTTAGGTGTGGCTAAAACCTTCGCGTTCGGATACAAGCTTAATATTGCTGGTAGAGACCCGGAGTGATCTTGCTCAGCGTGATTTGTAATAACGTAATCTAGGCTCTTAATGTTAAGCTTTTTCAAATTGTTAACTAGGATGTTTGTCATAGTTGGGTCAACTGTATCGATTAGAGCTGTTTTCTCGCTGCCAACTACTAGGTAAGCATTATAGCTTGTTCCGTCCGGGAGCGGTATAAGCTCGTCGAAGAGTCGCCTATCCCAGTCAACAGCGCCTATCCAGTAAATTCCATCTTTTATTCCCCTAGGCTCCATACGCTCTTTCCTCTTCAAAAGAATTTTAAATACACATAGACTTTTAAATCCTTATTCACCTATGAAGCACCTCTTCTCCTCAAGAGTTTTAAGAATCATAACTGAATTACGCCTCTCAGGAGGCTCTCGATCTGTCCTGGCATTTCTTCTAGGCTTAATGATAGGCTTTATTCCAGCATTCTTTAGAGCCTATAGGACTTTATTGAATCGTATGCTCCATCCATAAATGCCTCAATGATAGCCCTATTCCTTGATGCGTCCGCTATTATGCTTGACAGAACCTCTGAGTCGTGCGCGTCATCTGTAGTCACATACATCGCTAAAACCTCCTTTAACGTCAACCGCGAAGTGTATTTTGATGTAACGCTTCTTCCCGCCGCAAGTCTCTCAACCTATTCACCGCATTTATGGACGCTTACGCCGCTCGAGTCAACGGCTATAACAACCGGCACATCACAGCCACTCAAAGATTCATATGGGCTTAAATCAAGCATACGCCTCCTAACCCATGAGTAGTCTATTGTTGGAAGCCTTGGAATAAGCCTATGAAGGGCCCTAGTGAATCCTTCAATCCGCCTATAGGGCATGGAGAAATGGGTAGCGTACAATAGCTAAGAAAACAATATACCCATTCGTAATCTTGAATGGGCGCCAACCTTACCATCATTCAAGAAGCTAAGCTCAAAATCATCAAGGAAGTCTAGGCTGAGATCTCACCACGCTTGATAAGCCTCTCATCAACAAGACCCCAATCCATAAAAGAAAAAGGAGATAAACAGAGAGATTAATTAAGCCACAAAGCAAAAAAATAAAAGCAAAAAATTTACTTATCCATTTCCTAGCTTACTCTAATTAAAATGGATTGAACTCTGGAACGTTAGTGATTTGATGAGGTGAAGAAAATGTCATTTAACTTTAAGGGCGTCGTAGTTAACTATAGGATTGGGCCTAGAGAACAGTATCCACATGAATGCATACTACAGTTTTCGGGGATAAGCTCTAGACAGGAGGCAGGTCAGCTAATCGGCCGAAAGGTTGCCTGGACAGATGGAAAGAAGAATACTATCGTAGGTGTGATAGTGGCTCCGCATGGAAACAAGGGGCTGGTTAGGGCCAGGTTCAGGAGAGGGTTACCGGGCCAAGCGCTTGGGGCAGAGGTCAAAATAATAGGCTGAAAGGGAGAAACATCTAGCCGACCATTAAAAGTAAACAAGAGTTAAATAAAGAAATTAATTAAGCCACAAAGCAAAAAATTTGGATCGCGAGAAGGCAATGGAAAAAAGAGTATGATTGGAAAAAGATGGAGAATATTTTTGAGAATTTTACTGGAGCATCTTCATTATCCCCCTAGCTAGTAGCCTTGCTATCCTTAAAGGCTCTGGTACCGCTCCATGCAACGTGAATTTATTCAGTGTGCCTTTAGCATCTTCAAGACTCATCCCATAAAATCTGATATAAACATCATATCCGGTATGGAGCTTAACTTTAGTCCTCGAACCATTTCTGTGGTAAATTTCTATCCGCTTCTCATAATCGTCTGGAAATAATTGAATAAAGTATTTTTCTAGTCCAGTGGATTCCTCGTATGTTACGCATATAAGTGGCAACGTAGTCTCCTCATGAACCTTCTGAAGGTCTATCACGTTGTACCAGCTTATCACGCAGCCATTAAGCATGAGAACATTTATGTCATCTCTCTCCAGAGCCTTATACATCTCTACAATCTTCTCGGTTGCATCCATCCCGCCCACAGTAGTCTTTGAAAACGTGAAACCGTCTATTACCTGATCGCTCCTCAAAACTACTCCAGCTAGAATAGACCTGTCGCCCAAGTTCCTAGTAAAGCTCTCGGATATGCCGAGTGCACGAAAAGCCTTTTTATGGACGTGTAGGCGCAAACCACGCACCTATCTTGAATCTTAAGGGCTATTCTACAGTAAAGTATATTCGCTTATTTAATCTACCCTTACTCTCAAACTTCAATAGCCTTATCTGCCCAACCTCTCTAAGATTTCTGACATGTGTTCCACCATCAGCCTGCTTATCTACGCCGACGATTTCAACGATACGTAGCTTAGGTATGTCCGGCGGGAAGGCTTCGGCCATCTTAACGACGCCGGGTATTTTCAATGCTTCCTCACGGGGCATCTCATACCATACTACTGGAATATCCTTCTTAAAGAGGTCATTAGCCTCCTCAAGGCATTTCATGATGATATCCCTGTCTAATCGCTCTAGGCTGAAGTCGAATCTAACTTTATCCTCCTCAATTTGGTTTCCAGTTACAAGCGCCCCAGTCCTATTACAGACAATTGAGGCGAACACATGGGCAGCCGTGTGGCTCCGCATAAACTTGTACCGTCTATCCCAGTCTATAAAGCAATGGACCCTATCGCCTATCTTCAACCCCTCTCTATCAACTTCATGAACTATGTCATCACCGCTCTTAGAGACGTATACTACATTAAAAACCTCCCCCTCACGGACTATCTTGCCAGCGTCATGCGGCTGGCCTCCGCCTCTAGGATAAAAGACTGTCTGATCTAAGACTATATGCCGGCCATCAGAAAACTTAACAACAGTTGCGTCGCACTCTCTTAGATAACTGTCCTCTAAGTATAATGGTTTAGTCAACGCTAATACACCCAAAAGATAAAATTCTGGACTTAAGATTTATGTTTTATTGGGCATGTCTAAATAAACAAGATTTTCTAAATAAATAGGATTTCTTCTTTTTTTCTTTATTTAGAAGGCGAGAGTTAGTAGAGACAAGAATAACAGTATACTGCCTAAAAATAATAGTGAGATGGAACTGTGAATAAATTGGATACGCCCTGTTTTGTTTAAATGTTAAAGGATGAAAAGCCCGACAACTTCAAGGTTTTCGACATCAATGAGACCACGGTTAAAACCATGGGCTTTCTTGTCGAGCTTTTGTAATGCTGAAATCTAAAATCCATGTAGAATTAGACTAACTAATTTGCTCAAATCATTTATTACTGCCGAGGCTACTTTCTCAGAGTCTTCAATTTTACGCTCACTGCTTTTGAATAGAATAAATCTTACTCCAGAGCCTTTGGCGCATAGTGCATCAATTAAGTGGTCGCCGACGAAAACTGATTCTTCGGCCCTCACGCCTAAAACCTCTAAAGCCTTTAAAAGATGCCCTGGGTTAGGTTTAGGTGACGCGACTTCGTCTCTCGTGATAACAGTATCAACATATTTGCCTAAAGAGAACATTTCAATTACCTTATTAGCATACATTCTGCATCCATTGGTCACAATACCAATCTTAAATCCCAAGGTCTTTAACGACGCTAGTGTCTCGAGGGCTCCATCCATTAACTCAGCCCTGTCTAGAGATCTTATCTCAGCCTCATTGAGCATGGCAATAACCTCGTTAACAACTTCTTTAATCCTTTCCTCCGGCACTTTTTTGCAGCGTAAATCCTCAACGGCTTTATTTATAACCTCAAAATTGAGCATACTTTCATTTAAAAGGCTGCCCTCCACACCAGATTTAACTAGGAAGTCAATTATCCTTTTCTTTAATTCTTTAAAGTTTATTGTGGAGCGGATTAATGTATTATCTAAGTCGAAGATTACGGCTCTAATACACATTCGCAAGCAACCCAATACATTCTTAAGGTCTAAGGCATCAATTTAAAATTTTTGCCTTTAACAAGGAAAATTTGAAAAATTAATTTACGCTCATATAAAGCTGATGATACATGAGGCTTTTTCCTTATCGAAGCTTTATAGACGTAGAGGCTTTTATGCCCTCCGAGAAACGCTGAGGAAGAGGATAGAGCAAGAAGAGCAGCAATAATGGAGATCAACGCACTCACAAACATCGGGGAAGGAGCATGTACCGTCAGTTTTATATGAGCATTAATATATTAGATTAGCATTACTTATCTTTGGTTGCAATGGATAAGTCCTCCCTTGTAAAATCAATAATATTTATGATCTCCGGGTTTGTAGTCTTCCTGTTATATCTCTACTTTGTTGCCGGAATAGAGAATATGATGAGCGTTTTTAGAGAAATCGACTTCTACAATTATTCACTTTACTATACCTTAGCCATAGTTGCCATGATTCTAAGCGTACTACTCTACTCCATGAGTTGGAACGCTCTTATGAGCTCTATCTCTGTAAAAGTTGGGTTAAAGAAGACATTTCTTTATTGTTGGTTGGGAAATTTTGTGGATTTAGTGATACCCTTCGAGACTGTCTCAGGTGAAATAACAAAAGCTTATCTTGTTTATAGAGAGACAAATGACCAACCTGGCAAAGTTATCGCGTCGGTTATCGCACACCGCATACTAACGACCTCTATAGTTTTAAGTAGCCTCGTAGTATCCTCTCTACTTCTCATCAACAAATATAACATTGACGTAAAGATTCTTTATCTACTTTTAGCGACGATATTTGGCTCCCTCGCTCTAATTATAGGACTAATACTTCTATCTCTGAAGGTAGGAGCCGCTGAGAAAATCGTTGATTTACTATTAAACTTTATTGCCCCCATGTTTAGAGAACGCCTAAATGTCTTAAGCATAAAGGAAAAAGCCCACTTAAATTTGCTACAATTTCACGATGGATTTAAATTATTCAGTAGGAGAAAAAGGATTCTCTTATCTGCCGCAACATGTAGCTTTTTTGCATGGCTTCTCCATTTAAGCGTGTATTTTCTAGTCTTTTATGCTCTTGGTTTCGATAAAGTATTCGTCAAAGTATATGAGATGGCCGTAGTGTACTCGATAAGCGTGGCGGTACAGTCGACTCCAATAGCGCTTCCAACGGGCCTTGTGGAAATAGCCATGACAAGCCTATATATATTATTTGGTTTTCCAACGGCGATTAGTGGAGCAGCCACCTTATTTATAAGAGTCATAACATTCTGGCTTCAAATCATAGTTGGTTACGTGATATCTCAATGGATAGGTGTAAAAAATCTGCTCGCCCAGAGATATAAAAGTACATCAACTTGATGAAAAGGTTTTTCTACAGTTACGCAGATTTTCACTTGTGGAAGAAATGAGCCGACAGCCGCTGATCAAGCTAGCTATACAATATTTCACTAAAAGGGGATATATTGTGGATAAAGGTCACCTAGAGGATAATGATTTGCTATCACATAAAAGGTTTGATTTAATAGTTAAGAGGGGGAGCGAGGTCTACCCTGTTTGGATTAAGGAGTGGAATAGAACGGTTGGCGTAAACATAGTTATAAATGTTGATAAAGCTGCGCAGAGCGCAGGCTTCTTGAACCCAATTATAATAGCGGAGAAATTTAGTGAACATGCGAAGGCATATGCCAACCGTAAGGGGATTAAGCTCATCACAAGATCAGATCTCCTAAGGAACCGCAGAACATTTTAGAAATCCCTTAAATATTCCTCAAGTTTTCCCTCAGCCTCAAGTTTTCCAAGCCAGTCTACAATTCCAATCTTGCGCTCCCTCACCCCATTGAGGACGTCAAGAATCTCTTGGACAACATCATCTAGGCTCTTTGAAGTCACATTTACCTCGCAAACCTTATTGACACTGAACCTTTTCACAGCGTCAAATAAGCAAACATCTAGTATTTCAGACGCTACATTCTCTCTAACCTTTCTCACGCTATAGTGGCGGCTCTCAAGGATTCTCCTAAGATCTTCGGGATCTCTCCTTAAAATAAACACTATGTGAACTAATTCTGGTGGAACAACGTCCGCTGCAAGGTGTCCTTCAACAATTATGTCTCCAGTTAAGTTTGAAATTATTTCTTGAACTCTCTGAGAAACCTTTTCCGGGTCCACTATGAAGGTATCTCTTTTCTTATCAAATCTTTTATAGATCTTCTCCTTCTTAACTAAATCGCCTAGAGATATAATGTGGGCATTTATTCTTGAAGCAAGAGCTCTCGAAACCGAGGATTTTCCAACTCCTGGAGTCCCAGTGATGACTATTACACGTTTGATAATTCATCCTCACCTTTTAAGCGAGTAAAATTCTATAGGCGACGCTTAAATATTTTTGACGGGGATTATTTGGGCGTCAAATTTTAATTCTTGTCTCCTCTTTTATGCTCCTCAAGACGAGAGCTGTCTCTGTGCTTATGACGCCATCAATCATACCTATCTCATCAATTATCTTTGCAAGTTTACTCTGATCTTCTGTTCTAACCTTCACTATGGCGTAATATGAGCCAGTAACGTCATAAACCTCGTAAACATCGTCCATTCCGCTTAAGGCTTCAAGGACTTTCTGAAGTCTCTTTGGATCAGCGTTTATCAAAATGAAGGCTGTTATCTTCTTACCGAGAACCTCAGGTGAAATTATTGCTGTAAATCGCTTTATAACTTTCTTCTCAAGGAGCTTCTTTACCCTAACAAATATTGTGGCTTCGCTAACATTGAGCTTCTCTGATATTCTCCTAAAAGATATTCTTGAATCATCCTGCAGCATTCTAATTATTTCTCTATCTATATCGTCTATATCTGGCTCCATGCCCTCTTCCCCAAAATAAAGATTTTTAATCAAATATATAAACTAGATTATAGAAAAAACATTTTATGGCGAAAATATTAAAGAATCTTTGATTAAACCGAAACATTTATAAAGAGAAGGAGCTTTCTCCTATAAAGCGTAAAAACTTAGGGGGCGGTAACCATTAAAACGAAATGTCCTGAATGCGATGCAGAGATAGATGTACCGGACGATGCGATCTCAGGTGAGATAGTCAGCTGCCCGGACTGCGGCCTAGATCTAGAGGTTAGGTTTGATGAGAAGGGGAAATTAACCCTTAAGCCAGCTGAAATTGAAGGTGAGGACTGGGGCGAGTGATGAATAGGATAGGCATGGTCTACGACAGAATTAGGTGGGAGGAGAAAGCTCTGATAGATGCTGCGAGAAGCCTTGGATTAGACCTAAAGCTAATTGATTTAAAAAACATTTATCTAGATACGCTTGAAGACTCGGAGAGGGTAAGGGATGAGTTTGGCGACCTAGTGCTCCAACGCTGCATAAGCTACTTTAGGGGGCTGCACGTAACCGCCCTCCTTGAAAATTTCGGCCTCCATGTAATTAATTCATTTAGCGTATCTCTTATATGTGGGAACAAGCTGTTTGCAACATTGGCTTTAGCTAGGGCCGGAGTACCTGTTCCAAAGACCCTCGTTGCCTTCACAGATGAGGGGGCTCTCAAGGCCCTAAATTCGCTTGGCTATCCAGCTGTTTTAAAGCCTGTTGTAGGCAGCTGGGGGCGCTTAATAGCCCTACTTAAAGACAGGGAGGCTGCTCAGGCGCTGTTAGAGTCCCGTGAGGAGATGCATGACGCGCTTATGCAAATCTACTATCTTCAGGAATACGTTAAGAGACCGCCGAGGGATATACGTATCCTCACTGTTGGAGACGAAGCTGTAGCCGCCGCATATCGCTACTCGGCTGAGGGCGACTGGAGGACTAATGTTGCCCGTGGAGGCAGAACTGAAATATGCCCGCTTACGGATGATCTAGTAGATCTAGCCCTTAAATCCTCTAGAGCTGTGGGCGGCGGGATTTTGGCTGTTGACTGCATGGAGTCGCCGGATGGAATAGTTGTGCATGAAGTTAATAATACGCCTGAATTTAAGGGGCTTTATGCTGCTACCGGAGTCAATATTCCAGAGAAGATGATTAGGTATGTTGTTGGGGTGATGAAGAAATGAGGGTTGGAGTCTTCGGCGCATCTGGATATGTTGGTGGCGAGCTCCTACGCTTGCTCCTAGCGCATCCAAAAATTGAGGTTACGGCGGCGACATCAAACACATACGCTGGCGAATATATTTATAGGGTTCATCCAAACCTCAGGGGGCAAACTATGCTGAAATTTATTAACTCGGATCCAGATAAAGTCTCCACCTTATGCGATGTCTTATTTATTTCAACGCCGCACGGCGTATCATCTAAATTTGTGCCACATCTGCTAGAAACCGGGCTGAAAATCATCGATACAAGCGCAGATTTTAGGCTTAAGAATCCAGATGATTATGTGAGGTGGTATGGCTGGACGCATAAAAGCCCCGAATTACTGGAGAAGGCTGTTTATGGATTACCTGAACTCCACCGCGAGGAGATAAAGAGGGCTCAGCTCGTGGCTGTTCCCGGCTGTATGGCCACCGCCGCCATATTAGCCTTGGCGCCAATAGTTAAGTCTGGTAAGATTGATAGAAGTAAAATTATAGTGGACTTTAAGGTTGGCTCATCAGGTGCTGGCGCCAAGCCATCTCCATCAACACATCACTCTGAACATTATAGCGTCGTTAGGCCTTATAAGCCGGTTGGACATAGGCATACAGCTGAAATTGAGCAGGAGCTCAGCTTAATATGCGGGGGTGAAGTCGTGGTCTCCATGTCGGCTCACGCAGTTAACATGGTTAGGGGGATACTATCAACATGTCACATATTCTTGGCTGAGGCTGTAACTATGGCTGATATATGGCGCATGTATAGGGACTTTTATTCTGGTGAACCCTTCATCAGGTTTGTGCGGGATGTGAAGGGCTTATATAGATACCCGGATCCAAAGATCGTTGTCGGATCAAACTACTGTGATATAGGCTTCGAACTTGATGCTCACGCTAATAGGCTTGTTATATTGTCAGCAATAGATAATTTGATGAGGGGTGCTGCTGGAACAGCTGTTCAAGACATGAATATCATGTGCGGATGGGATGAGAGAGAGGGCTTAAAGTACTCTGCGCTTCACCCAGTTTAGCTAGTTAAGTTTATTGCATGTAGATTTTTGGGTTGATGATTTATGATAGTCTTGAAGGTTGGCGGGGACATCTTTAAGAGAGGGTTAGGTGAGGCGCTAGCAAACGATGTAAGGCGGATTCTAGAATATGAAAAGCTAGTTATTGTTCACGGCGGCGGCGATGAGGTCACCGAAATATCTGAGAAGCTCGGTAAGAAACAGGTTTTTGTTACGTCACCTGAGGGTATAAGAAGCCGCTACACAGATGAGGAAACCGCTGAGATATATACTATGGTGATGGCTGGCAGAATAAATAAGGCTATTGTAAGGTGGCTCATAAGCAACGGTGTCAAAGCAGTCGGCTTATCCGGCATAGATGGATCACTGCTTGTGGCAAGTAGGAAGAAGAAACTTATTATAGTTGATGAGAGGGGGAGAAAACACATTATAGATGGAGGCTACACTGGGAAGGTATGTAGGGTCAATGTTGATATCCTTCAAACCCTCATTGAGAAAAGTTATGTCCCAGTAATTTCGCCGGTAGCCATAGGCGAGGAGAACGAGTACCTAAACGTCGACAGTGATAGAGCTGCTGCACAGGTAGCTGGCGCATTAAAGGCTGACAAAATAGTCTTCTTAACCGATGTACCGGGCATAGAAATGGGCGATAATTATCTAAGGAGACTTACTTTAAACGAGGCTAGAGAGATTCTGCCGAAGATAGGTCATGGAATGGATATGAAGGTTATTGCCTCAATAGAGGCCCTTGAGGCGGGCGTTAAAGAGGCTGTTATAGCATGCGGTTTAATAGATAACCCGGTAATAAACGCTTTAAATGGTTCAAATGGCACGGTGATAACCGCTGAATAAAGAGAGAATAATGCGCGTTGAGGACACTTTTCTAGCAAACGTCTATTGGAAGTATCCGATATGCGTCGCTAAGGGCAGTGGCGCAGTTTTATATGACGTGGATGGCAGAGCCTATATAGATTGTATGGGCGGCTATGGGGTAAGTCTAGTTGGACACTGCCACCCGAAAGTCGTCGCGGCAATAAAGGAGCAATGTGAAAGACTAATAGCATGCCACGGATCACTGTACAATGATAAACGAGCTGAGCTTCTAGAGAAACTTGCTAAAGTAGCGCCTAAAGGGTTGAACAGGATCTTCTTATCTAATAGTGGAGCCGAGTCAGTTGAGTGCGCGATTAAAGCTGCTGTCAAATATACTGGCAGAAACGAGATTATAAGTATGGTTAAGGGATTCCATGGCAAAACCCTAGGCGCCCTCTCAGCTACATGGAACCCCAAGTACCGCGAGCCATTTAAGGGCATTTTAAGCTTAAACTTCAAGTTTGCGCCATTTGGTAAACTAGATAGGGTTGAAGAGGCAATTACGCCGAACACCGCCGCAATAATTGTTGAGCCGATTCAAGGCGAAGGCGGAATTCATGTGGCGCCAGATGGCTTCCTGGAGGGTTTGAGAAAAATCTGCGATGAATATAGCATTGTACTCATATTTGACGAAGTCCAAACTGGGTTTGGAAGGACTGGATGCATGTGGGCTTCGGAACACTGGAATGTTACGCCGGATATAATGTGTATTGCAAAGGCTATGGGCGGCGGGTTGCCTATAGGGGCAACTTTAGCCAGAGAAGACATAATGGATTCGCTGAAGATTGGCGAGCACACGAGTACATTTGGGGGGAACCCACTTGCATGTGCTGCAGCGTCAGCTGTAATAGACGTCATATTGGAGGAGAAACTTGTTGAACGCGCTCGGGATTTAGGGAGTAAATTTAGGGCGGTGCTTCAGGAGCTAGTTGAGGAACTTAGGGTTCTTAGGGAGGTTAGAGGTCTAGGATTAATGATTGGACTTGAGGCTAGGATAGACGTATATGGCGTGTTGATGAGGGCGCTTGAGAGGGGCGTAATTTTGCTTTACTCGGGGAGAAATGTTATTAGATTTCTCCCACCTCTGGTTATAAGCATAGAGCAGCTAGAATTAGCCGCTAATGTTCTCAGAGAGATTCTCAGAGAGGAGGAAGAGGGGATTAAGGGATCCTAAAAATAGCGGGGTGCTGGAGACGAGTATCAGCGTGGGGCATCAAGTTGATTTCCTAAAGAGGGTTCTTGAAATTTATAGTCCAAGTGGATTCGAGGATAACATATCGAGCTTTCTAGCGGAGGAGATGGAGAAGATAGGCTTCGATAGGGTTTGGCGGAATAGGGTTGGAAACGTTTACGGCGAAGTTGGGTCGGGCAGCCCGTCAATACTGTTATGCGGACATATGGATACGGTTCCAGGCTGGATACCGGTTAAAATTGAGGATGACAAGATTTATGGAAGGGGGGCTGTTGACGCTAAATCCTCCCTCTCAGCGATGATAATGGCGGCTGCAGGCCTTAAATCAAGCATGTCTAGCGGCAGGATAATTGTCGCCGGAGTCGTGGATGAGGAGAGAGGAGGTAGGGGAATTAGGAGCCTCTTGAAGGAGGGGCTTAGCTTTGACTGCGCTATATTTGGTGAGCCAAGCGGCATGAAGAATATAACCTTCGCATATAAGGGGCACATTAAGCTGAGAGTTGAGTTTAGAACGGTAACGGGGCATGTAGGCGCCCAACACCTTCTGCCAAACGCCATTGAGAAGTGCTTTGAATTCTGGATTAAATTTAAGGGAATATGTGAAAACAAGTATAGATCTCCTTACGGAGTCTTTTACTCCCTAACGCCGTCAGTGGTGAAAATATCGGGTAAAGGGAGCACGAATAGTGTTCCAGATGTATGTTTCATGAACCTTGACATAAGGCTCCCTCCGGCAATCAAATGTAAAAAGGCTCTGGAAATAATCAGAGAGATAATTGAAGAGTTTAGGAGAGACAACCTTGGGTTGGAAATAGGCTTTAAAATTCTTGGCTGCGTTGAACCATACGTGGCTGACAGGGGAAATATTGTTATTAGGGCTTTAAGCGAGGCTATACGGGAGGAGACTGGAGATGAAGCTAAGCTGATGCGCAAGACCGGAACTGGCGACATGAATATCTTAGGGGCAAGACTCAAGCTACCAGCTGCAACATATGGTCCAGGAGAGTCGGGTTTAAGCCACACATTTAACGAGTATATAAGCATCCAAGAATACTTAACCAGTATAAGAATATATATGAGAGCCGTGGAGAAAATCTTAAGGCTTTCCATGCATTAATTAGAGGGGTTGCGATTGAGCAATGTGGCCTATAGGAGACGAAAACAAACCTTCTAAAACACCATACGTAAACTATGCATTGATAATTGTTAACGTAGTAATTTTCTTCTTCTTTTATATTCAGGGTTGGCGAGTCTTCTATAAAGCTATCGAGAGATATGGTGCAGCGCCGATATACATTCTAAGTGGTAAAAGACTGGAAACCCTTTTCACAAGCATGTTTATGCATGCCGACATATTACACTTGCTGGGAAACATGATTTACCTCTGGGTTTTCGGGGATAATATTGAGGATGCTTTTGGCCACATCAAGTATTTAATTTTCTATTTGTTCGGCGGGTTATTTGCGAGTTTAGTTCACATATGCTCTACTCTACTGTCAATTTACATGGAACCCATTCCTTACGTGATCACTGAGTTGAAAACTCCGGCTGTTGGCGCCTCCGGCGCAATCTCAGCTGTGCTTGGAGCATATATGCTTATGTATCCGAATGCAAGGATAAGAACCGTGGTCTTTTATATATTTATTACAATTGTAAGTGTGCCCGCCTACTACTATCTTGGCTTCTGGTTTATTTATCAGCTGTTTATGGGCGTAATCTCTTTAACTGGTATAACATCTGGTGTGGCCTTCTGGGCTCATATAGGCGGCTTCATATTTGGAGCGCTCTCTGTGAAGGTGTCCAGTATTAAGCCTAGAAGAGCTGTTGGGGAGAAGGTTTATAGACCTATTGTGGCGCCTTGGGTTAGATCCCCGCTGGTCGACATATACATTGAAGACGATAGAGTTTTCCTTATGGCTTATATGCCGGGAGTGGAGGAGGAGGATATAAGGATTAACGTCTCTGAGCGGGATGTTGTAATAGAGGCTGAGCATGGAGATATAAGATACTACAAGCATCTTGTACTGCCAGTCCTAGTCATACCCAGAGTAATTAATCCAATGTACATAAATGGTACGTTAAGCTTCGCACTGTATAGGCTGTCGGCTGAACCTAGATCTAAATTTGAAGCCGATGAATTCTAGTCTGAGGGAGAATAAAATCTTGCTCCAGATTGTTAGGGGAGAGGTGGTCTTGGACAACTATATAATATTTGCCTGCCCTAAATGTGGATCGATAAGATATGCTAGAGAGGGGCAAAAAACCGCTAAATGCATGAAGTGCGGCTATCAGATACAAGTAAACCCGCGGAAGATTAAGGTTCTCGCTAAGGCTAGAGACGCTAGAGAGGCGGTTGAAGCTGTTAAAGTCTTTAAGGCTAAACTGAAAAGATAGATAAATATTGAAGCCTAAACTAATTTCATGGGAGTATTTAGCTCCCTAAGAATGGAGGAAAAAAATTTGTCTAGCGAGGAGGGGAAAAGCGATAGAGTTCGGTTAATGGCTGATTTACTTAGAGGCGGCGCTGTACTCACAGATCTTTCATGCCCCGTCTGCGCCTCGCCGTTATTTAGGCTTAAGAGCGGCGAACTGTGGTGCGCCCAATGCCAGAAAAAGGTCATTGTAGTTAAGGAAGAGGAGGAGGCTAGAGAGGTTGAGGCCTTAGCGGCGTTAAGTCAGGCTGAGTCAACTATTACGATGAAGATTTTGGAGATAAATGAGAGGCTTAGAGTTGAGGATAGCCTTGATGAAATCCAGAGGTTGAGCAATATAATGGCTGCATTATTAGAGAATCTTGAGAAGATAAGGAGAATTGGGAAAAGAGAGAATTATGGATGAAGAACTGGGAGTATACGTGAATTTTCCTGATAAATGTCATTATGCTGTCCGATTTGAAGTCAAGGCGCCTACACGTGATGTTCAAGAAGCCTTATTGAACACCCTACATATGTTAAATGGGCGTAGAGTTATAGGGGACTTAATAATCTTCATCGGATCGAATGTGAATGCCATATTAGAGTTTGGTGTAGCTAATGGATTAATCTTCGATTATCTTAGCGAAGATACTTTTAAAATCCTTCTGGAAGCTGTCGGCAAGAGAGATCTACGTATACTGGACTTTTTCTGCGTAGTCAGATATTATGTGCTGAGGGGGAAGAGTCGGAGAGCTCTCCGCTTTGATTATTACCTACTTAGGTTTCTATTTCATGATGGGGAAATTGAGGCTCGAGTATTCCATGAAAGGGGAATGCAGCGTATATCAGCCGAGGACCTTCTATCTCTTATAATGGATAATGTTTTTAAGCAGTTAGTGCATTGAACATGAAGAAGAAGTGGAGTGCAAATCACTCTCTCTTTAATCTTAATGTCTCCACAGCTATTCTCTGAATGTCTTGCGAGACTTCTTCAATAGACCTATTACCATCAATTAGCAGAAGGTAGCCTTCTTTAACGAGCTTTAAGTAAATCTCCCTAACCTTTAACTGAGTTTCTAGGGACTCCATAATAGACCTCCTCTGCCTCTTTTGGATGCGCATCATGATGACCTCAACTGGAACATCTAAATAAATCGCTAAATCTGGTTTAGGGGCCATCTTATTTATCTCCATTATCCATTTAAGGTCAAGGCCAGCTGCTCCCTGATATGCAAGCGATGAGTACAGGTATCTATCTAACACAACAATTTTACCCTCATCAAGCATCGGCTTGACCTCCCTCTCAATGTGATCAACTCTATCTGCTGCGAATAATAGGGCTTCAACAGCGGCCGGCAGTCTCCGCCGTCTATGCAGAACATATCGCTTTATAAACCTGCCTATTTCGCCGCTACTTGGCTCAGACGTATAAACTGCTTTGAAACCCATGTCTACAAGAGCCTCTACAAGGAGCCGGGACTGAGTTGTCTTACCGCTCTTATCAAGTCCTTCTACACAGATTAACCAACCTTTCTGCATAATTGAGACACCCACATATATCTAGACAAAAACATTTTAATTGCTGATACATAACTGTTAACATAACATAAGGTGTATAGATAATGTTTAGGTTCGGTAGGAAACAAATGGTCTTTGAGGTAGCTGGGGTAAATATCGGAGGTCAACCCGGCGAGAACCCAACAGTGATGATTGGAAGCATCTTTTATAAAGGCGATAAAATTGTTAGAGATGAGAGGGCCGGCGACTTTGACCGTGGGTCTGCGCAGAGTTTGATTAAAAGGCTTGAGGAGATCTCTGATAGAACTGGGTTGCCGGCAATGCTTGACGTCGTATGCTCAACGCCGGAAAATGCGAGGAGATATATTGAATTCGCAGCCGACGCTACAAAGATGCCAATACTCATAGACTATGTTTCTGACGCCGCTGCCTTAAGCGGCATGGAAACTGCCGAGGAAATCGGTGTAATCGATAGAGTAATTTTGAATTCAATTAACCCTGAGACAAAAAGCTCGGTTTACAATAAAGCAAAGGAGGTTGGTTTAGAGGCTGCAATTGCTTTGACGTATAGCGCAAGGGCTGTAATATCCTATAAAGAGAGGGTTAAGATCCTGGAAAGCCTAATTCCGAGGATGGAGGACGCCGGCATAAGGAAGATTCTAGTTGATACAGTTGTTCTAGACGTTGCAACATTGGGCTTAGCTTGCAAAGCCATATTTGAGGTCAAGGAGCGGTATGGATATCCAACTGGATGCGGGGCCCACAATGCAATAGCCTCATGGAAAGCATTAAAGGAGAAGAAGGATAAAACTCTACTTATTTCATGCTCATCCATAGCAAATGGTCTACCAGTAGCCATAGGGGCGGACTTCATATTATATGGGCCAGTAAGCGACGCAGAATACGTGTTTCCAGCGATAAGCCTGATAAATGCAGCATACGCTCAAATCCTGCTGGAGGAGGGAAAGAAGCCGCCAGCAACGCATCCAAGATTCAAAATCTCACGTCTGTAGATATGATATTAGGATAGGGCAGAAAAATTAATTAATCGATGATTCTCTTCTCTCTTATAGATTCACTACAGATAAGAGCCACAGCGGCCGTCGTCTAGCTGGTTAGGACGCAGGCCTTCCAAGCCTGTAGTCCCGGGTTCAAATCCCGGCGGCCGCACCATTCTTTCTTGAAAAGAAGCCCATTTCAAGCCCGTTCAAACACCGGTTTATTTTTCTTTATAATTCCATAAAGCGCTTTATTATCTGCTCAAGCCTATCCTTAACCTCCCCACTAGCTTACGCCTCTTCGAACACCAGACCAGGTGGTGCTGGATTAGAAAGACCTTGTTCCTCGAACGTTATAAGTTTCCATAAGCCTACGTAACCTATATTTAAACTTATCAACAATCCATCCCACGGTTACACTGAGAGAACCCTATTGCTAAAATATTTAAACAGTAAAAGCATAGTTCTCTAGCGTAGAGGATAGATAAAATGACAAATGAAAAATATTGGTGGGAGAAGAAACCGCTAAGGTATTTTGAATTCTGTAACTCCATGAATCCTTGGGTTAATCCATCCAATCGCAACCCCATAAAGGAGGCGGAGCTAAAGACCAAAGTCTTTGCAAACATGGAGCTTTTACATGTCTGGGGTGCAGCTCAACCTCCGGAAAAGGGATTCGACGATACAGGATTCTACTTTAAGACGAAGGTGGCCAGCAGGGAGAACATAGACTACTTGGCTAAGTATCTACCTGAAGCCCATAAAAGAGGAATTAAGGTTATAGTCTACCTTAACGTTCACTGGTACAGCTCTAAGTTCGCCGAAAAACACCCTGATTGGGTTCAAGTCACGGAGAAGGGCAAGCCTTTAGATGAACTCTACGGATCAAAATCCACAAGCTTCTGCGTTAACAACCCCTCTTACAGGGAGTGGTGCTTTCAAATCTTGAGGGATCTCTGCGCCTACGACATCGACGGCATCTTCTACGATGGCCCCGTCTTTTTCGAGGAAACCTGCTACTGTAAGTTCTGCCTGGAGAAGTTTCGCAGCCAGTACGGCAAGGAAATGCCTCCCAAAAGCCAGCGGCAACATCCCGACTTTAGGTATCTACTGGAGTTCCAAGCTAAGAGCCTAGGAGAATTCCTCCGCGACTCCAGAAACATTATCAAATCCATTAACTCTGAGATTATCTTCTACGCGAATAGTCAACCGCTGGCGCCCTCATGGGCTAACGGAAGATTAAACCGGGAACTCATAAAGTATCAGGACATTTTAGGGGCAGAGGGAGGCTTCATATACGGAGACCTCACACGCACACCAATCTGGAAACCCGGCAGCACCGCCAAGCTCTTAGCGACTCAGTCGGATGGAAAACCCGTAGCTGTCTTCGATTCCGCCGCCCATTATCCTTGGGCCTTAGGATATATGCTGCCACCGACGGAGATATGGATCCTCTGGGCGGAGAGCGTGGCTAATGGGGCCAACGCCTTTCTCGTCATGTTTGGCATCGACCCTAAATTGGTTCCGGGGCATGTAAAAGCTATCGGCCAAATGCACAAATTTGTCAGAGATAACGCCCAATACTACATGGGAACAAAGTCTGAAGCACAAGTAGCGTTGGTATGGTCGGAGAACACAGCCAACTTCTACGAGGGCTCCTACGTTCCCAAGAGCGACTTCACACGGGAATATCTGGGCAGAGAAGCAGGCAACGTCTTCACTGAATTCCATGGATTCTACGAGATGCTCCTACGCAACCACATCCCCTTCGATGTGATAGACGACGTCTATCTGGAGAAAGATAACCTGCAACGTTATAGACTTATCATTCTCCCCAACATGGCCTGCATGAGCCCTGAAACTGCGCAAAGGCTCAAAGACTACGTGTGGAAGGGAGGAAATCTCATCTGCACCTTTGAGACCTCCCTCTATGACGAGTATGGAGAAAGGCAGCAGGGCTTCCAGCTACAGGAAGTCTACGGAGCGGAGTCTAAAAACAAGGTTTTTGGACCAATGAACCATGACTACCTTACTCCAGCAGCCACTCATCAAATTCTCAATGGCATATCTAAGTGGATACCTGCCCCAAAATATAGCGTGGAGATCAAACTTAGGGAAGCTATCCCACTTATGTTCTACTCTCAAAGGCAAATAGGCCGCTACGACGCTGTGCCCAGCCCATCACCTGACGTAGCCCTAGCCATTAACACCTACGGCATGGGAAAAACCCTCTATTTTTCTGGAACCTTCGCCGACAGCTACGCCGCATTCCATTTTAACGACTACCTACAGCTCACAGGAAACATCATTAGAGAGCTGGCTCCTCCCCCAATTTCGGTTGAAAACATTCCAGCCAGCGCGGAGGTGACGCTGAGATCCCAGGCAGAAGGCGCAAAGATGATTATTCACCTAGTGAACTTCACAGGGGAGATGACCCGCCCCATGAGGCGGATAATCCCAATAAAGAATGCGAAAATAACCTTAAAGGTTACGAGACGTGTTCAATCCGTTAGAGCCTTGAGGAGTAAAAGGGACCTTAAATTTAGGTCTGGAAAATCTGCTGTGACATTCACCGTTCCAAGAGTCGAGGAATATGAAGCAATCGTAGTAAGTTTAGGCGATTAACGCTTAGATTCGCATCTAAATTCGGAGCAAAGAATAGCAATGTAGAAACAGAGAAATCACATGTATTCAACATCTTTCCAACTCTCTTAAAAGCCCCTCATTCTGCAGGCATAAAATTCTCTCAAATTTTTCGCCCCCCTTTCTGGGAATTTTTCGGCCGTATTTGCCGGAGGATGAATCTTTCTCTCCACTATATTTAATCGAGATCCCCAGCAAATAGCTAGATTCACTGAAAAATAAGTCTGGATTAAAAGAGGGCGTGGAAAAGATAGAATTAGAAAAAGGTGAAGAAGTCTCCAAAGAATCGACTAGAATTAAGCCTAAATGAATGTTTAAATGCTCAAAAAATTAAACGGAAATTGGCTTTTTAAGCCAAAAATGGAGTGCTTCGGGAAAATTATTAGACCTCGTAACCTAAGCTAAGCCTTAAATCAGAGTCCTTTTTGACGCATTAATTCTTCTCTAATACTCTTTAGGATAGAGTTCACCATGAAGCCTATATCAGCCTTCCATGAACCAAGGGAGAAGGCTTCATCGTAGAAGTAGTATCTCATACTTGAGTGGTAATCGCACCAGTAAACCTCTATCTTCTTACAGTATCTTCTTAGGATTGACGTTAAAATGGAGTAGTGGAGGGGCGTCGTCATAACATATAAGATGAAACCGTCTGATGTAAAGAAGAGAGTACTCTGGAATGGAAGTTTTCTTATCGCTGCGGCAATCTTCATCGAGTCCCTCATAGAACACTTGCACTTAAGGAGCACATGGGATGTTATTTGCAGTAAGTGCATTCCGACAAGAACCCTATAGCCATCGATAACACCAAGATCTTCAAGTCTCTTCCATCTCTTATCTAAGTGATATAATTCAACGCCCGCAGCCTTAGCTATTTCACTCTTCTTCCTTAAAATATTCTTAGAGAGCTCTCTCAGTATGCACATATCTGCTTTATCAAGCAGATTCAAGACATTCTTCTCCTCTCTAGGCTCATATAGTTCAAGCTGATCTATGCTTTTAGCCCATTCATCCCAATTAAACTTCCATCCAACCCCTGGCTCATAGAACGAATAATCCGCCTCACAACCTATTGGAAAAGACGTAGGCGTCTCTAAAATCCATCTATCAATAACTTCATCCTTTGAAAGCTCTTCTAGCAAATCTATAAGCAGATAGGTTACATCAATGGGTATGTAGAAGACAGTAAAGATTCCATTAATGGGACCAAAGCATCTTACCCTGTAATGAGTATAAGGATGAAGATCGCAGGTCTTCTCAAACAATGTTAATTTATCGGGCAGCGCCTCAACAAAAACCAACACTATTTTCAAACCCAATGTAAAGGGATTTATTCTGGCAGACACTCCATAGAGCAATTTATCAGATAACATTTCTCCAATTTTTTTCTTTAGCGCTACCGAAGAAAGAGAAACATCTCTACTTAAGGCTCTTAGAGACGCTTTCGGGTTTCTTCCCAAAGCGGATAAAATTCTTAGTGTTAGTGCGTCAATATTAGCCATGGCGCATCCCTTGCTCCATTTAGTCACCAACGTTCAGCAGGGTACTCCAGGGGTCCCGCCAGCTGGTGGATCAAACTTAAAGTATGCCGTAGCATCTAAGTTTTTATATTTAGCCGTAACCTCAATTTCATAAATTCCCTTCTCGTTCACACAGTCTTTAAAAGTGTACTCGTAGGGCAGTATGGCGACACCACTACCATCACTTAACCCGGAAATTCTAAATGTCGCCTTTCTAAGATCACCATTTGGCCCCTTAATAGTAATCGTGATACCAACAGAAACATTTTCCTTGCCTTCTAGACCATTTAAAAATACTTTGCCGCTAACTGCTATATCATTGCCATTAGCCTGTGCTTTCACATTTACCATAATTGATGTTTTGTTTGCTAATGTCATCTGGGCAGAGCTTAGAAAAACCACGGCGAGAAGAATAACAGTTACCATACTACCAACTGCACATTTCCTCATAAACACGCCACCTCCAACCTATATTTTTGCACATCTATTTAAAAAATTTTTGCTTTTATTGGCAAAAATATTTAAGCAAGATGAGATTATATATGCATCTAGAGGCAAATTTAATGAGTCGAAGAATCTTTGAGAAGGGAGGCTGCACATATGGAGTACACAACTTTTTTGGGTGATTCTGCGAGCATGGTAAATGATATTGTGGAGAAAAGATTTGTCATCGAAGCTTTTCGCAGAGTCTCCAATAAGATTCTTTGCTCCTCCCTTGGGGAGTCTGCTGGTAAAGCTATCTTATTCTTTTTACATGCTGAATTAGGGCGCGACCCGTGTGAAATGTTTTGGGAGAACCCAAAGGCCGCTTATCAAGCTATGGAGAAGGTTCTCAGCATAGGGACAAAAGTACTGATTAGCATACTAATAACGAGGATCAACCAAGAATATGACCTAACTATGGACCCGAAGCATTTTCTCAGCCTAATGTGTAATGGTAGCCAGGGCTCCGTTGAAGAAATACGCGCCTTTCTGAGGAAAATTGCCGAGTTATATAGGAAGAGAATGAATTGCGAATGGAAGGCTTAGGTGCTGAAGATAGCGAATATGCTCAAATAGCGGATATGCTCAAAAGGATGAAAAATCTGCTTATTGAGAAAATGCATTGTTTCTCATTTTGCTGGAAAACTCTATGGGGTGAGGGCGCATAAGTATAGGAAGGTTGTTAAGGGCGTCAGAAAGCTTGTTGGTTAAAGCTTACTCGAGCCCTCATGGGTTAAACATCAAAGATTTCATCGATGACTACATGCGTTTATTAAACAATGTTCTGAGCGAAATATGGCATGCGGTAGAATGGAGGGAGAGGAAAAAGAGACTGATACCGGACGTGGCAACTTAAGTTCACCTCCTTAGGTGGTTGTAGTATAGGGTGAATAGTTTTATTGTTAGGTTCCAGAATGCTATTGACCTTCTATATCTCTCGCTTCTGTTTATTGGGTTTGATGTTGTTGAAGAAGATTTTAGTCCTCTGCTTGAATGATGAATGCGCTGATTCTATTAGGCTTCTATCTCCGAAAAGGGCTCAGTATTGTATTGTAGGTCCAGCTCCTCCAGTGCCTGCTTAAGCCATGGAGCATCCTCAATAATGAATGTCGGTTTGCCTTCACAGTGCTTCAATACCTCATTTATGAATTGCTCTGCGGCTAATGCCTTCCTCGATGGGTAAACCCTCATAGATATGATCTCGTTCCCATCGACGTCTAATGCAGCATAAACCCAATAACCCATTAACCTTAACACATGTCTCATCTAGGGCTATAAGCCTCCTAACCACCCTAGATGGATTAACGTTAACCCTCTCGCCGAGCTTCCTAACCCACCTCAAACAGCTGTCTTAGAAACCCTACGTATCTCTGAAAGAGCCCTAGCAGCCCCCTAAGGCTTGAAAGCTGAATATAGAATGCTAAACCAAGAATCTTAAGCTCCAATGGAACCCTATTCCCCTCGAAAACACCTCAACCAAAGACCAAATACCCAGCATAAGAAAAAATCAAAATAGAAGACATATAAACCTTAAGCTGCCACGTCCCTGAAAGGAACAGGAACTTTCGGTTGTAAAAAGACTCATGTTTGATGAGAGAGAATGCTTATCAAAACTATAATAACTTGGAAGATGAAATCTACGAATATTTGGTTAAGAGATTCTATGGATCCTCTCATCATAGTCATATATGCTAAGGCCTTCGCAGTCAACTCTATTTGAACCCCGGAGATTGGCGCCGGGGATGGGATTCGAACCCATGCGGCCCCTGAGGGGCCACAGGCTTTCCATAGTGTTTATCTTTGATGCTCAAGGCCTGCGCCTTATCCGCTCGGCCACCCCGGCTTCTAACTTTGTAGATTATCTACCAAAGATTTATTGTTTTCTTTGAGAATATTCTTAAATATATTGGGATTGGAGGATCCTACGGTTGAAGTGCCAGTACTGCGGATTTTATGTAGATATGCCCTTCAAATGCCCATTCTGCGGCGGGTATTTCTGCGCAGATCATAGGCTGCCTGAAACCCACATGTGTCGGAAATTTAAGAGGGAAGCGAGGATATGTAACAAATCCTTTAAGGGAGATTATGGAGTGAACATTCCCTCTCATGAGGCTAGTGCACGTAAAATCCTTAGCAAAATTTCAGGAGCTTTTTATCGTTTATCAAGCCCCTCCGAAGCCATTCACTTTGGTTTGGCTGTATTAATGGTTATGTTAGTTGGGGTTTCGGCAGCAGTCAGCGGATCCCTAAATCCGTCTTTAACTGGATTGTTGGCTTTCGTTTTCGCTTTAGCCTTTATACTGCATGAGCTTTGCCATAAGATTACTGCTAGACATTATGGTTTGTGGGCGGAGTTTAGACTGTCGCTTCTAGGCGTGATTGTCACTTTAATATCAGCTTTCATTCCAGCCGTGAAGATTGTATCTCCGGGCGCTGTTCTTGTATCTGGAGAAGCAAATAGAAGGATTATAGGTAAGATCGCTCTCTCCGGCCCAATAATAAACATGCTGTTGGCTATATTATTCCTAATGTTACAATACTCCACAGAGGACGGTTTCCTGGGAACCATCTATATTTGGGGTTTCATAGTCAACGCCTACATAACCTTCTTCAACCTAATACCGTTCAGTACTCTTGACGGAACTAAAATTTTCTGGTGGAATAAGTATATTTGGATGATGGCTTTTACCACATCTATAATTTTAATCGCCACAACCTCAATCTTCACGCTATATTAACTCTATGCTTATGTAGACTTCTTCCGGAACCCTCAGGCGCAGGATTCTCCTCATCACTCGGTCCTCCGCATCTACATCTATCAGTCGTCTATGTATACGCATTTCCCACCTATCCCAGGTCTTTGTCCCCTCACCGCATGGGGTCTTTAACACTGGAACCCTAAGCTTCTTTGTTGGCAGTGGAATAGGGCCTGAAACCTTCACCCCCGTCTTCTCGGCGATGGCCTTAAGTTCCCTACATATTGCATCAAGCTTCTCGTAATCTGTGCTCGTCAGCTTTATCCTTGCCTTCCTAACCAACTCGTATACCTCGCCTTTCCTTAAATTTCATAGAGAGACTCTTAAATTCTTTTCTCCTGAAATATTATTATCGCCAGATTAAGACTTACTTATCTAAATAATTCTCTCTCTTTGAAGATTCTTTGTCTGCCATGAATATCTCCTTATTTTAGAGTCTGGGTAGCCGCATGCAGCGCACCTTTTCTTCCTAACATGATAGGCTCTACGGCCACATCTCCTGCATCTTATATGGACGGTTTTGCCCATCCTCTTTCCAAATGACGACGTACCTTTAGTCATTTAGCCTCACCTCGGAGGGGGAGAGATCATTATAACGTTGTCGCCCCTAACTATTATTAGACCTAGCTCTCTAACATTCTCCGCGTCGGTGACATCCTCGGCTTTCTCAAGAACCAAATTTAAATGCTGGTCAAAGCCCTGAAGTCTTCCCCTTATGCTCTTTCCACCTCTAAGTTTTATCAACACTATTTTCCCAAGGCTTTCCTCAAGTATTTGCGTCGCCATAATGCTACAACCTTCCTCTCAAATACATTACAAATCTATGAAATGGGATGCGAATTTATATGCCTTATGCTGATATTTATTTTATGGGCGGAGTTAGACGCAGATACGCGCTTAAAGAAAGCGAGAAAAAGGTTCTTGCTAAAAGATTCGCTGAGACCTTTAATGTCAGAATGGAGGAGGTTGTTGGAGGTAAGCCCAGAGTTGAGGTTGTTGAGCTAGATGATAGGAGGAGAATTTTCATCGTAAATGAGAAGCCGCTGCTTATAGAGACTGAAGGAGAACTTATACCAACATTAATCTTCGAGGAAATTCTTCGCCATCTTCCAAAGGTTATCGTTGACATGGGAGCTATCCCCCACATATGTAATGGCGCCGATATAATGGCCCCCGGCATAGTTAGATTGGAAGGCGAATTTAAGAGGGGAGATCTAGCCGTGATATTAGATGAAAAACATCTCAAGTCGATAGCTATAGTTAGAGCCTTAGTAGATTTAGATGGAGCAAAAAGCGTTAAGCGGGGTAAGGTCTTTGAGAACCTACATTACGTTGGGGATTTTGTATGGAATATTCTGAAAGGATAGCTGTGGCAACTTAGGGGATTAATGTTCGGCTGGCCAGGTTACAGAAAGCGCCTGATACCCTTAAATGATGAAAACGCAGCCATTTTTGAAAACATGCTTGAGGAAAGGCGCAGCATGACATTCAACTAGCTGGCAGCCAAGTTGCTGCGTCTCCGCCGAAAAAGTTAAGATTTAAATAGAGATAATCTTGTTTGATCAATTAGAGCAGAGGGAAAAACATTGATCAATCCAGACCTAGGAAAAAAGATTGAGAGAATTCTTGGTAAAGGGAAGAGAGAGACTGTTGAGGAGGAGGGTGAGGAAAAACAAGCGTCTCAGCCAACAACCACTGTCGGCAAAATATATGTTAAGGCGCTGTCTCTACATTCGCTTGAGGAGCTAGATAAAATTAAGGATGAAATTAAGTTGGGAAACATATTGATAGTTAAGGTTGAACCTTTAGCGGAAAAAAGCATTGAAGATGTTAAACGGGCAATTAATGAATTAAGCGAATTCATTGGGAGTATAGGCGGAGATATTGCCCGGCTAGGAGAGGAAAGAATAGTCCTAACTCCACCAAACATTCAAATATGGAGAGAGAAAACCCAAGCATCTATGTGAAAACGGCAGTAGTTTCATTAGATTTAGGCTATCGAAGCTTCACTGTCTCCAGTATATCTGGCGCAATCGCGTTGACTTTATGTTTCCTCCGGAGGAAATCTGCGAGCGCCAGGCATTTGCTCCTCTCTCCATGGCAAACAATTATATTTTCTGCCTTTGGCGCCACTCTGCGTAAATAGTTTATTATCTGCCTCCTATCGGAGTGGCCTGAGAAACCTTCAACAGTGTAAACCTTTAAGCCAACTTTTATAACTTTAATCTTTCCATCTTCATCCATTATTGAAACTTCACTTGCACCCCTCTGAATTCTTCTGCCTAAGGTTCCCTCGATCTGGTAGCTGACGAAGACCAGAGAGTTCCGCTCATCGTGTGCAAGATTTTGGAAGTAGTCTATTATTGGGCCTCCCTCAAGCATCCCTGATGTCGCCAATATTATACATGGTTCCCCCTCAATCACCTCGCTTCGGGCGCTTGGATGCTCAACTATTGTGAAGTATTCTGATTCAAATGGGTTGATTCCCTCATTAATTATCTTGTTTCTGACCTCCCTAGAGAGGTATTCTGGGAAAGCCATATGTATGGCAGTGGACTCTGAGATCATCCCCTCAATAAATACAGGGGCCTCTTTAAGCTCGCCTCGCCTCATATATTCGTCTATGACTAGCATTATCTCCTGCGCTCTACCAACGGCTGGCACTGGAATAATTGCCTTTCCATCCTTTTCCAGAGTCTCATTAAGTATTGAAACAAGGTTCTTTTCGGCATCTGCTCTTGAAGGCATTATGTCCGTTGGCGCCGCATATGTACTTTCAGTTATAATTGTTTCAACCCTCGGAAACTCTGCGGCAGCCGCCTCCAAAAGCATTGTTTTCCCATACTTAAAGTCTCCAGTATAAACTATGTTGTGGTAGCCTTCTCCGATATGTAGGTGTATCACTGATGAACCTAGAATGTGGCCAGCGTTATGCAGTGTTAGCCGTATATCTGGCGCTATATCAGTGACAACACCATAGCGTAGCGGTATGGTGTGGAGCACAGCTTCGCGAACATCCTTCTGATCATAGGGCAATGGGAGACCCTGCTTAGATAAAACATCTAAGTAGTCGAGTTGCAGTAGGGTCATGAGACTTATGTTTGGAGCAGAGCAGTAGACGGGGCCGTCATATCCATGTTTAAATAAATATGGTAGGAGACCGCAGTGGTCTAGATGCGCATGACTTACAACGACGGCATCTAGAGACTCGATGTCAAATTGCGGTACATCAAGTCTAGGGAAACCCTCAAAGGGTTTCGTTGAGCCAGGGTTTATTCCACAGTCCAGTAGGACTTGACTCTCCCTAGTTTGAACGAGTATTGCTGAGCGCCCAACCTCCCTAGCCGCGCCAAGCAGTGTTATTCTCACGTCGCCAACTTCATAGATGAGCGGCCTAAATATTCTCTCGCCAACGCTTCGAAGTATCCTCTCCCTCTCTTTACTACTCGCGTAGAGTAGATGCTGTATATGCATCATTATCTTCGATGGCTTAGGCGGGCTTCTTACAGTTCTCGGCCTCCACTTGGTCTTAACAATTATCTCTTGAAGCGTTGCCCCACCTTTACCTATGACAAGCCCCGGTTTCTTCGCTTCAATTGCAACTTCACCTAGCGGCGGGTCAAACGCTATACTTGTTATTTCAGCTTCCTTAGGAACCACCTCATATATTATTTTCTCGGCCTCCTTCTCCGGAAGCCTTACAGATGGATCGGACCTCAGAACAATCCTCTTTTTAATGATGGAGACTATGTTTGTGATAGCATGCTCCTGCTCCAGTAATATTTCAGGCCTCTTAGCGTAGATGGCTAGCGCTGGGCCCTCAAACTCTATTCGCGTTATCTCAGCTTCTTTTGGAATGTGCTCCAGTATTATTTGGCGTATCTCAGCCTTACTCTTCTCAATCGACGGCAACTTATCAAATCCCCTTTAATTCTTATTTTGACCATGAAACTTAGAAACTTATTGAGCAGCGGACATAAACTAACTATCACTATGTTGATATTTTAGCACTTAAACGTTTCTATTGAAGGCTTAGACCTGGCAACTTAACATATAAAGCCTTTATATACTAAGTTGCCAGGTCTGAAGGCTTATACATTAAAAAGTTTTAGCAAACATGGATTTAAACTGTTCGGAGGGGATCGGAAAACGCTTTAATATTTTTAAATATCAAGATAATAGATGTTTCCTTCTAAAAGGCTGAGCGGAGTTGAACACCAGAATTCATAGGATGCAGCTTCCAAGAGAGATAATCGTTGGCAAGGAGAGCATAGATCTCATTGGATCAGTATGTAGCGATTTAGGGTTTACTGAAAGCGCGCTGCTGATTGCCGGCGAGAAGACATTTGACGTAGCTGGTAGAAGAGTGAAGGAAATACTTGAAGGCGAGGGGTTAAAGATTGAGGAACACATAATATCATCGCGTACACCAACCGTAGACGACGTGAAGCGCTGTGAGAAGAAGATAGAAAGAGTGAAACCTCGTGTTGTCATTGGAATCGGAGGTGGAACAAAAATCGACATTGCGAAGCTAAGCTCTGCAAATCAAGGCGTTCCATTTATAAGTGTGCCGACAACAGCGTCCCACGATGGACTCTCCAGTCCATTTGCATCCATTAAGGGACTCAGTAAACCATACTCTGTTAAGGCTCAATCCCCAATAGCCGTTGTAGCCGACACCGAGATTATAATTAGGGCACCCTATCGATTTATTGCAAGCGGCTGCGGAGATGTCATAGCTAAGTTTACATCAGTTCGGGATTGGAAACTCGCCCATGAGAGGAGGGGCGAATACTATGCACAGTATACTGCAAGTATGTCTTTGATGAGCGCACAGCATATTGTTGAGAACTCGCATCTAATTAAGCCGAACTCTGAGGAGGGGCTGAGGATTCTTCTAGAATCTCTTGTTAGCTGCGGCATAGCCATGGGTATAGCTGGAAGCAGTAGGCCCTGCAGCGGTTCAGAGCACTTATTCAGCCACGCCGTGGATCTCATAGCGCCCAAACCAGCCCTCCATGGAGAACAATGTGGAGTTGGAACAATAATGATGGCTTTCCTGCATGGAATCAACTGGGAACTTATACGCGACACCCTCAGGAAGGTTGGGGCGCCCACCACCGCTGAAGAGCTTGGAATCGAACCCAAGTATATAGTTGAAGCATTGGTTATGGCGTCAAAAATCCGCCCAGAGAGATACACGATTTTAAATGTGAAACCATTAACGCGTGATGACGCAAAAGCCTTGGCTAAAGAAACTGGGGTGATATAGCGAGAAAATGATGAACTCAAGCAGAGAGAAAAAGAAGGTTATAATCACGATGCTTGGCGCTGGCCAAGCTGAGGTAGGAAAGTCATTCATATATAGGGGTTTCGGCTCAAAGTGTAATAAATGCAAATATTTTAATGTATGTGCAAAAAACTTGGAGACTGGACGAATATATAGAGTTATCAATATACGTAACAAGATTTTTAAGTGCGAAGCTTACGACCTCGAGCTACGCGTTGTCGAGGTGGTTGAAGCTGAAATATTAGCGGCAATATTCTCTAAACAGGCTATTGAAGGAGTAGTATTAGCATTTCACCGCCAAGAATGCGGCGAAGGAAGCTGTGAAAACAACATGTATTGTTCACCTGAGGGGCTAATGGATAATGATCGCTGTGAAGTAATAAAAGTTTATGGGAGAATCAGTTGCCCTAAGGGTTTGCAGTTGGCGCAGGTGCTGTTGAAGAGGGTTCCCCCCGCTTCAACACTTCAATGAAACGCACAACCTTCTTTTCTGGGAAGAACTTTTGTACATCTAGGAAAATCCCCCTCTTAACTACTTGGATCCCTTCAATATAGAAGGCTTCTTCAGGGACATTTATTGTGACGTCGCCCTCACCGATTTCTAATGTGAACTTCTCAACATCCACCTGCGGGATCCTGCGGTGGATAAGCGCCTTAATCTTCTCCTCGATTGTTTCAAGCTTCTTTCTAACAGTGACTTCATAGATAAGCGTCTTGCCAGCTAATGGGGGATTGAAGTCCAGCTGAACCCTGCCAGCGCCTATGGCGCGCACCGTCGCTATTTTTCCATCAACCTCAATCCTCATACCTGCCCTCGGAGTTATACCCTGCGCCAGAAACCTCCTCAAAGGATACATTTTAACCTTCTCTGGATCCCTGTCTCCAAAACCCTTCTCCGGCGGAATCTCTACCGTAGTTGTCTTATCTATCTCCATGTTTTGTATCGCCTCATCAAGCGCTTTTAGAACCCAGCCCTCGCCTAAAACAATCAGCTTAGGCTCATATATTGCGCCCTCCTGATAGAGCCCCTCTTTTTTAGAGACTTCCTCAATCGTTGTGTCAAATATCTCTCCTGTCTCAGCTATCTTGGCGGTATAATCTATTAATAGGAAATCTCCTTTCTCGAATGGCAAGCAGACGCACCCGGCAAAGGAATAAGAAATCTATAATATAAACCTTACCCGTTTGTAAGTCAACTTTCTAACGCTACACTTTTTACCGGCGGGTTAACAATTTTTACCGGGTAATGTTATGCGTTTGTCTCCTGACATTAGGAGCGTTTTCAGAAGGCTTCTCGAGAAGGGGTTATCCGTGGCCCGCATCGCGTTTCTGTTCGATACTATGAGGCGGACTGTTTACCGGTGGCTGAGATGGGGCAGACATGCAGGCAGAGAATCATTCAAAGACATTCCTAGGAGGGCAAGCAAGGTAACGGGTGAGTTGTCTATCCTCGCCTTGAGGCGCATGTTTGGTTGGGACAGCCCGCATACAGCAGGGCTAATCAAGCTTCCATCATTCATTCTTGACGCTGTGTGCAGGGAGTCAAATTGTCCAGAGAGGCCATAAACAATGTTCTCTCTGGTTTGAACTGCTACCATCAAAAACGCTGGAATTTCTTTAGAGCCAAGACGCTTGATGAGTTGTGGCAGATTGACTTCAAGGGGCCATTCACTGCAAGAAG
>Ga0105158_1000053_pt1 | contig 52870 bp, 50 predicted proteins | sample LHCtaG_FD_81567 | JGI IMG/M metagenome (GOLD analysis project Ga0105158, IMG submission 81567) | Hot spring microbial communities from Little Hot Creek, USA to study Microbial Dark Matter (Phase II) - LHC4sed_matched | ecosystem: Environmental > Aquatic > Thermal springs > Hot (42-90C) >...
AGGACGAAGAAGAGGAAGAATTGGACGAAGAACTAGAAGATGAGGAATGGACAGAAGAAGAGGAAGAATTGGACGAAGAACTAGAAGATGAGGAATGGACAGAAGAAGAGGAAGAATTGGACGAAGAACTAGAAGATGAGGAATGGACAGAAGAAGAGGAAGAATAAAGGCGAGACAACTTGTACCTTTTTTTCTAATGGATTCGGAGGGAAAATGCTGGAAGAGCCGTCCAGTATTTTATTTAGATCTTTGCAGGTCTTAGTCTGGTCGTGTGCCACGTAAGAGTTTTAAGTTTGCTGTGAGTTTGGTAATTTATGCCAGTTGTTCATGTGTATGTTTGGACGGGCTTCTCGGAGGAGGCTAAGAGGAAAGTCATAAAGGGAATAACAGAGGTTTTCTCGAGGATGGGCGTGCCCGCTGAAGCTGTTGAGGTACTGATTCACGAGGTTCCAAAGGAAGGCTGGGGTGTTGGGGGCGAGCCAGCAAGCGAAAAGTTGAAACACGTCAAACCACCATAACCCTTTTTTCTCCCCAAGGATAATATGCGATTAATAGGAGAAAGCAACTCCGAGAAATCTCTCTTTCCATATCAGCACTGATTCACAATAACTTCTTAGGGAGCTTACTTTAACTTACCCAGAGAAACTTTTATGCCACCAACTTATGCTTCCTCTTGCACTTAAGCTATGCCTTTAAATTGTTCTTAGTTAATGAATGTTCCTTACTGGCAGAATACCCTCATGACGTGTCAGACCTTACCCCATAAAAAATAAATTCACTTGCAAGGAAGAATAAAGTGTTAGTGAATGTTATAGAAAAGTTATTTCGGAGATGGAGTTTCTACTTGTGTTGAGGTCGCGGGACAATGTGTGAATTTAAGTCTCTTGTTGATGAGTTGTCAAGCGAGAATGCTGAGGTTAGAATGGAGGCTGCATACACTCTTGCTGAGTACGCTAAGGCTGGTTCTACCTTCCCTGAAGCCTTGGATAAGCTTGTCGAGTTACTTGACGACGAAGATGGAGGAGTGAGGGGTGGAGTGACACTTGCCGTCGCTCTTTATGCTGCAAATGGGATCATAAAGCCAGTTGCTCTAAAGAAACTTGTTAGGTTGCTGGATGATGAAAATGTCGATACGCGTAGAAATGCCCCGCTTGCCCTTGCAAGCTACGCTGACAACAACATAACCGATGTTAACGTGCTGAAGAAACTCATAATGCTATTGGATGATGATGATAGAACTGTGCGCGGCAACGCTGCGCTTGCCCTAGTCAGCTACGCTGCAAGAAACATTAAAAACAAGAACGTTCCGGAGAAACTCGCAAAACTTCTCGACGACGAGAACGAGTGGGTACGCAGGTGTGCGGTGCTCGCCCTCGAAAAATACGCGGAGATCAACATTATCAATCAAAGTGCACTTGAGAAACTGGCAAAGTTGCTCGACGACGAAGACGGGACTGTACGGGGTTGCTCAGCCTTTGCCCTCGCCGCCTACGCTGAGAGAGGCCTAATTAGTCATAATGTTCCAGGTAAGCTCATGAGGTTACTGGACGACGAAGAAGTGGATTCTCGGAGCTGCGCATTGCTCACTCTTACGAGCTATGCCTCGAAGGGGCTAGTAAACGTGGAGGCGCTGGGAAAAATTGTGGAGCTACTCGACGACGAGTACAGCGTGGTGAAGGCAAATGCGGCGCTTGCCATAGCAGGCTATGCTGAGGCGGGCTCCATAGATCCCACGGCTACCGAAAAACTGGTGGGCCTACTGGATGATGAGCATGCTCGAAACAACGCGCTGTTCGCTCTAGCCACGTACGCTGAAAAAGGAATAACTAATCCAAAGGTTCTAGGTAAGCTCGTGGAACTGCTGGATAGCGAGGACGAACTGGCACGAGGATATGCAACCCTCACAATTGCAAGTTACGCTGAGAAAGACGTCACAAGCCCTGAAGCATTCAAGAAGCTTAAAGGGCTTCTACACGACGAAAGTAAGTGGGTGCGCGAGTGCGCCACACAAGCCCTTACAAAGTACATTGAAAGAGGCATAACTTAAACCCCCATCGAGAGACCCTGCATAGTGCAGACTTAACGTAAACATACATCGTCTCGGCTTGGCGCGCCTTTCAACCCTAATTTTTTTATAAATCTATCCTTTTTTATCGTCAGGTTTGAATGAATAGGAAGCAGTTTTTTGGTTAGGCGCTTGGAGGCTTGGGCTGAGGAGTTGCTTAGGAAGCCTATTCTGGCTAGGGTCGCTACCGTGGATGAAAAGTGTATGCCGCACGTTACTCCAGTATGGTTCCTCTACGAGGACGGCTGCATTTACTTCTCCGTGCAGAAAAGGACTGTTAAGGCGAGAAATATTATGAAGAGGCCTTACATATCAGTCGTGGTTGACGAGGCAAGTGAGGGAAGAACGGCGGGCGTCATGTTGAGCGGCAAGGCGGAAGTCTTAGAAGACCTAAACTTCTTCGACAAAATATCGGAAAAGTACTTAGGCAACGCTGATCATCCTGCAGCGAAGGCCTTACGTGGTCTCCCAAGAATAATAGTGAAACTTAAGCCTGAAATAATTGCGACATGGAAATTCTGGCCAAGAAACAACTCCTATGCTTTCTCATTTTTCTCATTTTAGAAAATGAGGTTTTTAGTCATGTTCTCAAGCTACTTTAAACTACCCTGCTCCTAGTATCCAAGGAGCTAAGAAACACATCCTTATATATTTCTCGTCGCCTAGTACTATTTTTTAGGGTCTCTTTGGAGGGGACTTTTTGGATAAGGTTTTGCGTGCATTAGAGGATGCCGTTGGCTCAGACTATGTGTCGGTCGAGGACTTCGTCCTTTACACTTATTCCCGCGGTATAGAGGGAGCGCTTGAAGAGGTGATGCCGGAGTACGTTGTCCGTGTCAAGTCAACGGATGAGGTTTCGAAAGTGGTTAAGGTGGCCAACAGGTATAAGGTTCCCATTGTTCCTAGGGGTGGAGGATGCTGCTTAATGGGGGGTTCAAAGCCCATAGAAAAGGGCGGAATAGTAATGGATTTGACGGGGATGAACAGGATAATCGACATCAACCTTGAAGCTATGACGGCGGCTGTTGAATGCGGCATAACTTGGGCTAAGCTAAACACGTTGCTCTTTGAGAAAGGCTACTATACGGGGACGCTTGGTCCGGGTAGTGGGATGTCCGCCACTGTTGGAGGAGGACTCAGCCACCACTCGGTGGGAGGAGGTGGAGCGGCGATGTATGGGACGTGCAGTGAGCACTGCGTTGCACTTGAAGTCGTCCTACCTCAGGGCGACGTCGTGCAGACGGGGTCGAACGCCAGCATCTACATTAAGGAGTCATTTTGCAGGTTTGGCTTAGGGCCGGACATCCTGAGCATCTTCTTAGGAGACAATGGAATCTTCGGTATAAAGACGAAGGCAACATTAGAAATATTCCCTCGCCCAGATTACCATGAATGCAAAACATTCTTGTTAGAGAACCCGGGGGACGTTAACGCGGCTAAGATATGGCTCGAATGGAGGAGAATGGGTAGCCTCGGAATATACGACTCCCAGTACCTTCCACCCCTAACTGTTGTGGCATACTCCGGTTTCCTAACAGAGTTCCCCTTTATCCCCGCTTGGAAAGGCATAGACAAGGGAATACTCTGGTACACCATAGAGGCTTACACCGAGGAAGAGTTAGAAGAAAAAGTAAAGCTGGCCGACGAGGTTGTTAGACGGCATGGAGGGGAGGAGCTCGGCGAGAAAATAGAGGATGGGAACATCGCGAGGTGGCACTACGAGAAGCATGGCTTCTGGCAGAACTGGCATGCGCTCTGGAACATCGCCGGTCCAGGCTGCGTGCCATGCAGCACTGAGCATCATGTGCCAATACACAGGATGCCGGACATGTTTAGAGCCTTCGAGAAGTGGGAAGAGGAGAACCGTTCTCTCCTGGAGAAGGCTGGCGCCTTTTCAGGGGTCTCGACAGCCATTCTTTGTGGTCACACAGCCGTCGAGGTCGACAGTGGACTCGTCGTCTGGGATAGGCCTGAGCTGAGAAGCCTGAACAAGCAGCTTTGGATAAACCAAATGCACATGGTCATAAGGAACGGCGGGATGCCATATATGACGGGCGAGCTCTACAGCCAATCCCTAGTAGACGCAGCGGCTTTCCCTGAGCCATACTTCGAGCTGCTGAGGACTCTGAAGAGGACGCTTGACCCAAACGGGATAATTAGCCCTGGAAAGTACAGGCTTTAAGGAGGGGTATCATGGTCGAGTTAAGGCATGTTAAGGCTCTTTCGAGCATGGCTCAGTCATGCTCAGGGATAGGTGATTGCAGGACGGCTTACAGGCAAGCCCTCGGATGGTATGGCGTCTGCCCTATGGTGGATCACACGCCGGGCTTCGAGCCATACTACGCCAGAGGGAAGATCAGAGCTATCAGGGGGATATTGGAAGGGAAGATCGAGCCGAGCGAGGGCTTCGCCCGCGTTATGTATCACTGTACGACGTGTGGTGCCTGTAAGGCTGTCTGCCATGTTTCAGGCGTGGCTCAAATAACTTGGCCCACAAGCAAGTATATTGACCACACCCGTCTCTTCGAGGCGGTTAGAACAGACTTGGTGGAGCTGGGACTTGGCCCCATGCCGAGACACAGGGAAATCCTCGATTGGGCTAGAAGGGAGCATAACCCCTACATGGAGAAGCACGAGGATAAGTTTAGATGGGCTAGTGGGCGTGAGCTTAGGTCAAGGGCCGACGTCTTCTTCTTCACTGGGTGTACGGGGCCATATAGGATGCCCGCCGTCTGCCAGGACGTTTATGACGTGGCGGCGGCTGCAGGCGTGAGCCTTGCAGTGTCCCCGGACGAGTGGTGCTGTGGCTCCATTGCACTAAGAGTAGGAGACAGAGGGCTCGCAGAGACCTTGGCTAGACATAACTTGGAGGTTTTCGAGAAGGCTGAGGCTAAGACCATCGTGACCCACTGTGCAGGATGCTATCGTACAATCAAGAAGGACTACCCTGAAATCCTTGGAGAGTTGCCATTCGAGGTTCTCCACGTGACGGAGCTTCTTGCAAGGTTGGTCGAAGATGGTAGACTTGAGCTTACCGAAGGCGAGCTGACCGTAACGTACCACGACCCATGCCACCTCGGGAGGCACTGCGAAGTTTACGAGGAACCTAGGCGGCTCATAGGCTCCGCTCCAGGAGTTAAGCTTGTCGAGATGAAGAGAAACAGGAGTGGGGCACTATGCTGCGGGGCTGGAGGAGGTGTCAAGAGCGCCTTCCCAGAGCTCGCTCTCTCAATAGCAAGAGAGAGGCTGGCTCAGGCCAAAGAGACCGGGGCGCGGCTCCTACTGTCAGCATGCCCCTTCTGCGAAAGAAACCTCTCGGATGCGGGAGCAGCCAACCCGTCATTAAAGGTTCAAGTCAAAGACGTCTCGAGCTTTCTTAAAGAGAGATTGAAGATGAAATAACCCGGAAAACTTCACGCTTTCTTTCCTCTTTCTTCCTTTCCTCTTTCTTCCCTCCCACTTGCGTTCGACGTGGACGAAGGTATGATTATTGGCTGGGCGCGAGGGAGCTGAGGTCGCGGAATAAATAAAGTTTTTATTAGTGTTTTTGTTGTGATTTTTCTAAATGGTGGCTGGGTCTTCCATGGTTCTAGTAGGGTTCGTTGTTAAACGTGGATCCAAGGAGGCTGCCTCCACAACTCGGAGAATCATGGACTTCTTGAAATCTGAGGGACATGAGGCAGTCGTTATTAGCTCCCCGACCGACATTGCTGATGAAATGTCCTTTATAGTTTCGAATGGTGGCGACGGAACGGTTATTCATACCGCAAGGATGGTTGTGGGGCGCGAGGTTTCCGTCCCAATTTTCCCCGTTAACTCAGGCAGTCTCGGCTTCTTAGCTGAAGTTGACGCGTCGGAGGCTCTTTCCGAAGTCAAGAAGATCTTGGATGGACGCTTCCGGGTTAGGTCATTTAACGTTCTTGACGCTTTCGTTGATGGCGAGTATGTTGGCTTCGCTGTCAACGAAGCCGTCCTAAGTGGGGGTTACGGTAAGCTTTTAAAGTGCAGGTTAATTCTCGACAGCTACCCTGTGGCCTTCATCAGAGCGGATAAAGTGATAGTGTCTTCCCCTCTTGGTTCCACTGCTTACAACCTGTCAGCCGGCGGCTCAATAATTCACCCCGACCTTAAGGCTATCTCGGTATCCTTCGTGGCTCAGTTCTACGGATCCCGTGTCCCTTCAATGGTTCTCCCCGCGGAGACCGAGGTTTCACTCTACAACGCAGGGGAGGAACCAGCCTACGTCATAGTGGACGGACAGCTGGTTGGCGAAAAGGGGGAAGTTAGCACAGGCCACTCGCTGAAGGTTAAATCATCTAATAGGGGCTTCATGCTGATATCTACTAAGTGGGAATTTTACGAAAGGCTGAGTAAGAAGCTTCTGAACAACTCTAAGCTCGCTTGGCCCCCAGCTCCTTCTCCAGCTCATTTATGAGTGCTGGCAGGAACTCCTTTAAGTCGGCAACGACTCCTATGTCGGCGTGCTCAAAAATCGGTGCTTCAGGATCCCTGTTTACAGCAATGACCAAGCCGGCCTTGCTGAACCCCACAACATGTTGAAGCGCCCCTGAAATGCCTAGGGCCATGTATAGTTTTGGAGAAACAACTCTTCCCGACTGTCCAATTTGCCTTTCCCTCGACACCCACCCCTCGTCCACCGCCATCCTAGTTCCCCCCACTTCTCCCCCCAAGAGCTCCGCAAGCCTCCTGATGAGCTTAAACCCCCACTCTCCAGCTCCTCTCCCACCTGCCACAACGACGTCCGCCCCCTCCAAGTCCGCCTCGTCCCTTTCCCTAATTTTTTCAATTAAATGCACCATGACGCATTTCTCATCCAGGGACGGGTGGACTTTCACTATGATGCCGCCCCTGTCGTCGACTGTGGGAACGGCCACGCCTAGTTTAACCGTCGCGATCTGCGGCCTATGGCGGGGCGTAACCACCTCCACCATTATGTTCCCTCCAAGGCTTGACTTTATCTGTTTGACAAGTCTTCTTTCCTTGTCAACCTGCAGGTCTAAACAATCAGCAGTCATCCCGGTCTTCAATCTCTTCGCCACCCTCGGAGCGAGGTCACGACCAACAAAAGTAGAGCTAAAAAGAATTATGTCTGGCTTGACGTCTAGGGCCAGGTCCGAGACAGCCTTACAGTAAAGGTCCACTTGGTAGTCCTTCAGAAGATGATGCTCCACCAAGTAAACCCTGTCCACCCCATGGCGGATCAGCTCTCCCGCGACCCCCTCATGCTTCCACCCTAAAACAACAGCTGAAAGAGTCCCAGCCAACTCGTCGGCAACTTCTCTACCCTTAGCCACGAGTTCAAGTGAAGCCCGCCTAATTCTTCCATCAACATGCTCCACAAAGACCCAGCACTCACCACTCGCACCATCAGCCATTGCAGATCACCAACAGGAATCAGTATCATTCATGAGCCACAGCCTCGGCGGCTACCCCTTAGCTAGCTCCCTTAGTATTACAAGGGCCACCTCTCTCGCCGCCTCTTCGACAGGCTTCCTTAAAATAACTCCCCTCCTTCCTTTTTTAAGCTGAAATACTCTTTCAACTTTCGTTGGGGATCCCAGAAGCCCCACCTCCTCCGGTTGCAACCCTAGGTCGCTCAGCCTCAGGTGCTCCACAGGCTTTTTACATGCCTCAATTATTCCCCTCATGGTGGGGTACCTGGGCTTGTTCGCCTCCCTAACCACGGTTACGACAGCTGGCAGTCGCGCCTCGACTACCTCACAGCCTCCATCAACCTTTCGCTTGGCGGTAACTACGCCTTCTCTAACCTTCAAGTCAAGTGTCCACGTGATCTGCGGCAGGTTAAGCTCTTCCGCCAGCTGTATACCTACCATTCCCGCCTCACCATCAGCGGAGCGACTGCCACACAATATCAGGTCGAAGGGAGCCAGCTTAATTATAGCCCTAGCGAGGACCTTTGACGTGACAAAAGCGTCAGAGCCCGCCAGCGCCGGGTCGGAGATTAAGACCGCTCTGTCCGCGCCCATAGCGACGGCTTCCCTCAGCGTTTCCTCCACTTGAGGGGGACCCATGCTCACAGCCGTGACAAGCCCGCCATTCTCATCTTTCAACCTGAGGGCAGCCTCTAGGGCGTTTTTGTCCTCAGGGTTCATCATGAATGGCGTCTCCTCCCTGAGAACCCTGCCCGTCTCCGGGTCTATCTTTACCATCTCAACGCTTGGAACCTGCTTCACGCATACTATAATATGCATGCTCTTACCTCAAAAGCTGGCTGGCTATAATCATGCGCTGGATCTCGCTTGTTCCCTCATAGATCTCGGTGCACTTCGCATCTCTGAAGAAGCGTTCTACCGGGTAGTCCCTTGTCAGCCCGTACCCCCCGAATATCTGAACGGCGTTTCTGGCAACCTTCATCGCCGTTTCCGAGGCGTAGAGCTTAGCCATCGAGGCCTCTAGCGTGAATCTTACCCCTTTACCCCTCAAATACGCCGCCTTGTAGGTGAGTAGCCGAGCCGCCTCTATCTCTGTTGCCATATTCGCTATCATCCACTGAATAGCTTGGAACCCAGCTATGGGAGAGCCGAATTGAACCCTCTCCTTAGCATACTTCATCGCCGCTTCAAGGGAAGCTTGGGCTATACCTATGGATTGAGCCGCTATGCCTATTCTTCCAGAGTCGAGGCTGGCCAACGCCACCCTGTAACCTTCTCCGACACCTCCGAGCACATTCTCCTTTGGCACCCTGCAATCCTCGAGTATAAGCTCGGTGAGGCTGGCCGCCCTCACACCAAGCTTTTTCTCCCTTTTACCCACCCTGATTCCAGGGGTACCCTTCTCCACTAGGAAGGCCGTTAGAGCCTTCCTCGGGTCGCCCGACTCTGTTCTGGCGAACAGTATTATTAGCCTTGCATCCTCGCCGTTGGTGACAAATACTTTGGTTCCGTTCAGCACGTACTCGTCTCCATCCAGCTTCGCCATTGTTTTTATTCCGGAAAGATCAGAGCCGGCTTCAGCCTCCGTGAGAGAGAATGCCGCTAGGGTGTCCTTCGCCAGCCGGGGAAGGTACTTCTCCTTCTGCTCCTCGGAGCCGAACTTGAGTATGGCGTAAGAACAGAGAGAGCTATGTATTGACAAGGTCATTGCCGTCGAGGCGCAAGCCCTCGCCACCTCCTCCACCGCTATAGTTTGAGATATACTATCTAGTTCTGAGCCACCGTATTCTGCTGGTATCATGGAGCCCATTATCCCCTGTTCAAAGAGCTTTTTAATGAACTCCCATGGGAACTCCTCCCTTTCATCGTAGTCCTTGGCCCTCGGAGCTATTTCTCTCTCGGCGAACTCCCTGACTGCTCGCCTAACCATCTTCTGTTCTTCGGTGAGTTCGAAATCCAAGCTGCTCCTTCCTCCTCTAACTTCCCTCCTCTAGTTTTAAAAAGCGTTACTGTTTTATGTTTTTTGCGACCCTCCTAAATATTTGAGGGAAAAAATGATCCACGCCCTGCTTCTGATAGGAGAGGACGGCATTGGAAGAATAGCCTATGACGATGGGATGAAGATAGAATACACGCTTTTCTCGGGTATGGTTCACGCCCTTAACCGTTTCTTCACCGAGCTATTCGGCAAGAAGCAGTGGTATCGTGAGGTTGAAATCCCCCCCTACACCCTAACAATGGCTGAGACTCTGCGCGGCACATGGGTCTGCATACATGACTCTACAGACAACTCGGACCTCATATATTACAAGCTCTCCACGGCTGTGAAGCTTCTCGAGAGAAACTGCGACTTTTCACAAAAGCTTAAGACAGATACTCTTCCCATGGATGAAAAGACAAAGGAGTTCCTCGTCAAACTCCTGTCCCCGGAAGGCATTCCTAAGGGAGTCACGCAATTACTCAACCAGAAACTCAGGCACATCACCAACAGGCAAGTCAGCATCTCCATTCACAATGCGTACCTTTTATCAATGGAGAGGGGGGTGGTTGCAAGCTGGGAGCCAGATAAAAAATCCGACATCAGGATAAGACAGGCGTGCTTTAACATGCTTAGAAGCCTGCCCAACACTCCGGGCGTTAAGCTTAGCCTCTCAAGTAGAGAAAAGAAGGGTGTGGAGGAGTGGCGGCTTAAGCGGATAGGCAACAGTTCCCTCTTCGTCTTCGTGAGGGCATCCATGGGGGAGGGCGCCAGAGGGCTATTCGAGCTTCTCTTTGACAACATGGTGTCAAGCCTAGAGCAAGCAGTGACGGGGGCTCCAAAGGTGAGAGAATTCGTCCCTGAACGCTACGACATACCGTGAGGTGCCTCTCCCTTGAAGCGGGGTAAGCTAAGTAGGGTAAGCCTCGAGAAGCTGAGGGCTATACAATTGAGGCTTGCGGAAAAAGTTGTTGAAGAGGACTGCTTCAGCAGCCTCGAGAACGTTTGCGGGGTCGATGTATCCTACAACGGTGAGAGCGCCGTGGCGTGCGCAGTCACCCTTAAACTTGAAGGACTAAGAAAGGTGGAGGAGGCATTTGCCCCCTCTAAAGTTTACTTTCCTTACATACCCACATTCCTCTCCTTTAGGGAAACTCCAATCATAATGAAGGCTGTCAAGCGTCTCAAGGAAAGAGTGGACGTCTTTATGGTGGATGCGAACGGCGTGCTCCACCCATATTTCTTGGGGGCAGCCTCCCACTTGGGGGTTCTGCTTGACAAGCCAACAATAGGCGTCGCCAAACGTCTTCTCTGCGGCGAGATCCTCGAACCAGGAAGGCTCGAAGGTGAATTCATGATTTCCCCGATAATCTTGAGGGGGCGTGTTGCCGGTGCAGCTGTCTCAGTTAAGGGGTTAAAACCCGTCTATGTAAGCGTGGGACATAAGGTGTCGCTAGAAACCGCCGTGAAACTCGTGGTTAAAACGTCGAGCCATCGCACGCCTGAACCATTAAGGCTCGCCCATCTCCTCTCAAGAAGGTATGCCTACAACGCCAGCCAACAAAAGTTAAACTAGCCTCTAAGTAGCATCTAAGCGTTCAACTTGTCTCTGAGCCTTTCCATAACCTTTTCCTGTTAGCTTCTAAGAACTCGTTCTCCAGCCCCATAAACTCGGCGGCAGTTTCCACCTTCACTCCGCACTCCTCAGCCTCTAAGAACAGTGGCTTAAGCTTTTCCTTCCAGTCCAAGTCCCTTAAAAGGTGGTGCTCAAATATGAACTCCTTAACGTTCGTTTCCCGGAAAATCCTCGAAACATAGGCAATGCTCCGCTCGAAGCTCTCGTACGCATACCTGTAACCAAGCATGTAGGTGACTGGGCCATCGCAGATAACTATGTCAGGGTTCTCCTCTAACACGAAGGCTACTTGATCTTCTATGCTTGGTCCTTCGACGTCGGATGTAAACACCAGGGTGCTGTCACCATATGAGACTGAGACCTCTGTCACGTAGCCCAGCTTCTCACTGGTTCCATGGAATACTGGATGCGAAAACCTGATTGCAACGTCGTCTAGGCTGAACTCTTTTCCATCAGAGTACTCCAAGCTTCCAGCAACTGGTCTGATCTGTGCTAGGAAGAACGCAGCTCTCCTTTTCTGGCTCGCGTTGATTTTGCTCGTAGGATGCTTGACTAGGACGGTCTTCCCCCTGTAAACTTCCGGCTCCTGTGGGTTGTGGTGGTCATAGTGGTAATGGGTGACTACGAGGACGTCGGCGGAGGCGGCAGCATACTTAATCCTATTCCAATGTTCGCCTAGCCTTTCCAGCTCAATTGGGTGAGGTGGAAGCCCGTACCTCATTGGGGCTAGAGCGACGCCTGGGTCTATGATTATCGTTACTCGTCCAGCTTTAACCATGGTGGACATGCTTCTTGTTCCGAGGCTCTCAGAAGCTAAAAAAGTGACCTTCACACTTCTCTCTCCTCAAAGGCTTCTAAGCAGTTCGTCAGCGTTCTCGTAGAGGACGAGCTCCTTCTCTTCAGCAGTTAGCAACTGCGTTTTTTCTATGATGTCCTTTTCGTCATTTATGGTTACAAGGATCACCGCCGGGTAATCTGAGCCGAAGAGAACTCTCTCGAAGCCAACTTCTGTCCTTATTTTTTCCACCGCCTTTTCATCCTCCAAAATGTAGGGGACTGCAGCGGTGTCGGCATACGTGTTGTCGTACTTTTTCATTATATCGATGCATTCCTTAAACCATATTTTTGGGTACTTCGCCGAGTAGCTTCCAAAGTGAGAAAGAACTATTTTCAGGTTAGGGTAGCTGTCGAGCACGCCGTTTAGAAGTATTGGATTTGCACTCTCGGAAAGGTGGGGTAGCTCGAACGCTCCCACATCACACCCGGTGTGATATATCACGGCTAAATTTTCTTTCTCGCATAGGGAGAAAAGTAGGTCAACCAGCTCTCTGTCTAGTGCCGGGTTGAAGAACTGTGCTGTTGGGAGAACCTTAACCCCTTTAAGTCTCAACTTCTTAATTTTTCTAATGGTCTTTTCAATGTAACTTTGCCCTTTGCAGACGTCGACTGAGCCGAAGCCGACAAACCTCTCCGGCCACAACTTGACAAGCTTAGCCACATGCTCATTTTCCGTCCTAAAGCTTGGCATGAAATCATACGCTTCTTTTTTCAGCTCGTCGAACTGCACGAAGATTAATCCCATCGTCAAGTTTAGGAGCGTCGCCTCAATACGCTCCCTGACTCTCTTATTTTCAACGTCAGCTGGGTCTATATCCAGCCCTATCAGCACAGCCCTTTCAATATCGGCTTCATCCATCGCCCTCAGCAGCTCGTCAGGGGAGACCTGAGGGAACGGATGAACATGGAAATCTATGGCTCTGAAATCCTCCACCTCCATCAATCTCCGATGAGAATCTGCACTCGAATTATGTCATCCATAAGTTACATATTCTCCTAGTTATTGCCGGGTTCTACGGTGATTTTTTAGGAATATTAATTTTTTGAGTTTGCTATACCGTCTGAGGAAACACAAACAACAAAAATAATTAGCTGAATGCCCCTCTTCATGCTGGTGGTTCCGTTGAGTGGTACGCTGCCGGAGGAACTTCAGCGTCTGCTCTCTAGGTATGAGGGCGCCCGTCTCAGGATCATAGAAATACCGGTGGTCAAGGACATCTTCGACTACTTCAACTCTGAGAAGTGGATTAGAGTAGTGGCTGTAATTAAAAGCGGGGACGGAGTTGTCATGATAAAGAAGCCCATGAGCTTCTTAGATAACGATGGACGCCCCCGACCGGCAATGGGCGGACAGTGGCTTCTCGCCGGAGGAAAACCAGAGGTAGGGGAAAGCTACGAGGAAGCCGTGGCTCGGGAAATTAAGGAGGAGACGGGGCTAGAAGTCGAAGTTGAACGCCTCCTTGGAGTCTACGTTTTCCGGTTTAAGCATCAAGGGATGACCGTGGACGCCATTCTAGTGGCTTTCTCGACGAAAGCCGTGGGTGGAACTCTAAATCCGGGAAAGGAGATCCAGGAAGCGAGGATCTTCAGGAAGCTAAGTAGAAACGACCTTCTCTACGTGCCTGACTGGTGGCTCGGCTTCCAAGAAGAAATTCTCGAAGATGCAGGCTTCAAACTAGCGGAGTAAATCCTCAAATCACTTTAGCGCTTTATTTGGAACATCATTAAAAGCCTAAACAGCGACACCTATTATTTTCCGCCACTAACTAATACTAATATTTAACGCAACCAACGTGGTAAGGATCCAGTCCATCGGAGAGGACAACTAATGAAACTGTAAGCAAATTCTTGAGTAAAAGTGCAGAAAAAAACACAAGCATGGTTCCCGAGCTAATAGCATTCTGATGGTGTTTCCTCGGCACTCGCTTCACCCTGGCTTCATAAAGGAAACAGGTTCCTCGTTGGATGAAAACATGCCTGCTTCGTAATACCTCTTAGTTTAGTCATTCAGTTAGATGAAGCCTCGACTTGGTTAACAAACACTTCCTTTGGGTCGATGATAACTATCCGGAGCCTTCTCAATCTTAACTAAAATTAAGGACGCAGAGAACACTCTAGAGAACTGCTCGATAACCTCCCTGAAAGGGCTATTTAAGAAGATTAACCGGACAAAATCATACGGAGAAAGTAGCGGTGATTTTGCTTATTCTGTCCAGCAGATCAGTGATGGAGAATACGTTGTAGCGGGAGGCACGTGCTCGTTTGGCGCTGGAAGCAGTGATTTTTGGGTTTTGAAGTTTAGGGGGTACAGTGGAATAAATTTTCTTTTCTTTAGTGGTGCTGGGATGATGAGTACAAGCGCTGTGGTTGGTTCTCCAAGCGTTCAAGCCAACGATACTAGCGTGATTCCAGAGATTAGCAGTGCACAGGTAAACAATACAGACGCAACAGTACAAAACACGAACGCAATGGTATACTCGCAAACGGAGGAGCTTGGAGAGGAGCCCGGAGAGGGACCCGGGGCTGTGGAATCGGGCTTGTTGTGGCTTGTTGGGTCTTATAGTTCCTTGGCTGAAGGTCAGAGGGCGACGCTTTACGTCGTATCCGGCGGCTTAATCATAGCTTTAGCCTTAGCGTCTGTTTTCGTTTTGCTTCGCCGCAGGATTTAAATCTCCCCTTCATTTTTAGTTTTCTTTTCTTTTGTTTTGGTGGGTGTTTAGGGATTTGTGAGGCTATTGGGCGTCTGAACCTACAACAGCGACATTTCACTCCACCACACACTTGGATATAGGAGTCAGATAACAACTGGAAGTTCGACTTGATGCTACTTACTCTATTATTTCCGTCACCCTTCCTATCGTTCTTGTAGTGCCCTCCCGCGTCACTATTCTATCCCCTACAGTTATGTATTCGGGGCGGTATTTCAGCCGTAATCTTACTTCTGCGTGATCCCCTACACTAAGGTATTCCTTGCCTTTTATTTCTTCGAACACTACTGTTTGGCTTATCGTATTGCAGTGGAGGACGGGTGAGTAGCCTACCGTTATTCTAGTCGGGTGCCGGGTAACGACTATTCTAGCCCAGAACTCTCTACAAGCTGTAAGTTCCATGTCAACATCCGCCACCACTTGCCCCCTCCTAACAACCTCTGGGTCTATTCTTTTAATGTCGAAGCCGAACATTTCCCCCGGCTTGACGCGGGACACGCGTTCGCAGAAAACCTCGACTGAGGCAATCCATCCCCTGCGAAACCCTCCGTCGGCATCTGGTCCAACCTTGACGTTCTGCTCGGGCTTGAAGACGCCGTGCTTGACCGTACCTGTAACCACCACGTTCGCCCCCCTTATTCCCTTGTAGACCTTGTCTATGTAGGCCAAGGCCGGTTTGTAGGCTAACTCGTCGGGCACCATTACTGGGAGGGCGTAAAGTAGCTTTTTGAGTACGTCCAGCCCCTCGCCTGTAGTGCAGCTAACCTCAACCACAGGCACAATAACCTTATGCGCGATCTCTTTCCTAACAACTTCCACGTCTTCCTTATCTTTCACCCATAAGGGTACGCGTCCAATCTCTTTCACAGTCCTTCTAACAACGCTTCTAACCTTCTCGAGCACATCATAAGTTGCCATGTCGATTTTTGTTATGACTATTATGAAGGGCGTGTCCCTGCTCGTCATCAGAAGCATATGTTCACGAGTTATGTCGTCAAGCCTAGCAATTCCTCTCCTGCTCTCTTCAGCTACTATGAGCTTATACTCGTCGCCGGCAGGTATCAGTATGGCGCCATACTGCGAGTCTGAGCCTAGAATGGACCTTATCATGCTCTTAAGATACTCCGCATGGCCGGGTGCGTCTATAAGGGTCACTATCCTCCTAGCCTCATCCAGAACTCTGGCTCTCTCCTCCTTGCTGAGTGGATCCTCATACTCCATCACTTCACCCTTAGCGTTGAACCCTATGAATGCGTAGTGAAGGTCTGCAGTCTGGCCCTTCTTTAGTTCTTGGGGGTGCCTGAGCAAGTATGCTCTTGCCCCTCCTCTTCCATCGTCAAGCCTCCCTCCCAGCAACACCCCTATGAGCGTGCTTTTACCCGCGTTAACTCTGCCAGCGAAGCTGAGCGATATAACCTCGCCGACCTCCACCTCCTCCCTCTCCAACAAGTACTTAACGACGAGGCCTTTCTCAGTCCTGTAAACCTTCTTTTCCTTGACCCGGACACCGGCCTCTATGCACAGTTCCCGCACTGTTCTATCGCTGCTCCTAATTTCCCCCTGTTTTAGACCATAAACCTCCCATTTCTCCCCTCTTATGTCGTCCACGCCTAACACTAGTACTCCTTCTCCCTCGCTCGTCATCAGTCTTAGCCTAGCTAGAATCTTCTGTCTTTTATCGGCGTCTAGGCTTTCCTTCGATAATTTCCTTTTAAACTCGACATTAGTCCCCTCACCCATTTTCAGGAGGGAACGTAGCTCTTCAAGCTCCTTATCGTGCAAGTTAATCCCCATCTACTTTAACGTCCAACACAGCGAGGCTCCTTCTAGGGGCTATACTTCTCATCCTCCTACTGAAGACCACTTCGGCATCAACCCCAAGCTCCCTCAGCCTGCCGGTAACCCTAAGCTTCAGCTCTTCAAGAGGACTTCCACCCTTCTCCACAACTACGTCGTAATAATGTATCGTTCCGCCTTTTTTAATTATTCTCACAGCATGATTAAGGTAGCTGTAGGCTTTTAGGGGAAGCGGCATCAGAACCCTGTCAACGAGAGACGGAGGGGTAAAGGTGGCGGCATCACCTAGTATAGGGATAACCTTGCCCTCAACCCTGTTGAGCTTCACGTTTTCCTCAAGGTATCTTATAGCGTGGGGGTTTACGTCGACGGAGTAAACTGTACAGTTTGCCCTCTTCGCTATAGGTATGGAGAAACCTCCGATGCCAGAGAACATGTTAAGGACAACTTCTCCATTCTTGACCTGTGACGCAACTCTCTGATGCTCGAAGGACAGCTTGGTGGTAAAGTAAACTTTTGAGAGGTCAACCTTGAAGAGGTACCCGTGCTCCCTGTGAACAGTTTCAGTCCTCTGCTCCCCGGCAACGACTAATAGAGGAGCAACTCTCTCCTCTCCCGTAGTCTTCCCAACTCTGACCGCCACCACTCTTACTCCGGGGACTGCTCCTAGAAAAGCCTCACCTATTTTTGAGGCATATGGGAAAAGGCTTTCCCTGAGCTTCAAAATACATATGTCTCCTACGACTTCAAACTTCCTCGGTGCATATTGCAGCATGCTTGGCGGCAGAACTTTCTCCAGTCTTTGTCGGAGCTTCACGACCCCCACCGTGCACTAGAACCAAGACTTATCATATTTTTCGGGGAACTGTGTTTCAGGGAGCACGTCGTGCGGCAGCGCCTCATGCATCCCAACTATTGTCCTTTTGTTGAAGACAGCCTTCCTCCATAGATCCTCGATGTTCTTTGCCCCAATATAGCCAAAGCCCGCCTGTATAGCGGCAACAAGATCCCTCACCACAGCCCTCACCGACCCCCTATATGGGACAACTCCCTCAACTCCCTCAGGAACCTCCTTGACCTTCCTGGCATACCTGTCAGCTGCAAACCTCTCCCTAATAGCTGAGGGAGAGGCCATTCCCCTGTACCTCTTCATGGGAACGCCTCTAATGTAGACCTTCTCGCTTGGCGCTTCATCCGTCCCAGCGAAGAGGTAGCCGCACATCACAGCGCTGGCGCCTGCCCCCAAAGCCTTCACTATGTCACCGCTGTTCCTTATTCCGCCGTCGGCTATGACGCTGAGCTTCGCCTTGCTCTCATGTACAGCGTCAGCCACGAGTGCTGTGGCCGTGAGTGTAGGCACTCCGACTCCCGTGACGTGCGTCGTGAGACATATACTCCCGCCGCCCAGACCAACCCTCAGACCTGCAAGGTTTTCTATATCACTGGATATGACCTTCTCTGCCGCCTCTCGCGTTGCTATATTTCCATAGATTATCCACGCGTTGACCTCCTTAGATATCTTCTCCATAGATGATAGGGCATTCAGGTTTAATCCGTGGGCCACGTCTACGACGAGGACATCTACACCAGCCGCGTCGAGAGCCAGCGCCCTCCTCCTGTCGAACGGACTTATGGCCGCTCCAACCATGAGGCGCCCCTCAGAGTCTCTAGAAACGTACGGGTTCTCCTCCAGTCTCAAGATGTCCTTGAAGGTCACTAGGCCCGATAGGTGCCCCTCGGAGTTGAGGACGAGTAGTTTCTCTATCCTATTTGAGTGGAGAATCTCCTTTACTTTTTCAGTCATCAACCTGCCGTTCACTAGGATCTCGTTCTCCACGCATGTTATAAGCTTCTCCCGGGGGGTCATTTCATCCTTGACTAATGCATCCGGCTTAGCTGCCAGCACGTCTCTCCTCGTTATTATTCCAACGAGCTCGCCTGACTGGTCGACAACGGGCAAGCCTGATACGCGCTTTTCTTGCATTAGCTTTATGACGCTCGAAATAGGTGTGTCGGGAGTCGTAGTGACGGGGTCACGTATTATGCCCGAAATTTCCTCTCTCTTTACTCTTTTAACCATTTCAACTTCCTTCTCTATGGAGCAGTTCCTGTGGAGAACGCCGAGCCCTCCTTCCCTGGCTAAAGCTATGCACATTTCAACTTCAGTCACCCTATCCATGGGCGAAGAAATTATCGGGACTGCGAGGACGTGTTCAGGCGTTAGCCAAGTGGAAAGGTCAACCTCATAGGGCTCAACACCGCTCTCGGACGGTAGAAGAGAAACATCATCAAATGATAAATGCTCGTTCAGCTTACACTCGTAGTCTATACCAAGCTTCTCGGCAAACATTAGGTGCCACCTCTTATTTTTCAGCCTATCAAGACGAGGATTTATGAATTTTGGGCTTTCAAGATTAATCAATTTTTTTAAGCCATCGCCCGTTAATCTCGCCCTCAATGTCCCCTTTTTCAACGGCCTCCGACAGGAAGCGGAGTAAGACCTCCTCGCTCCTTGTAAAGTATACGTTATACTTTTTCATGAATCGCTTAGCTCTGCTGATCTTTACTTTTCCATACCTGGACAGTGCTTCGTTAAAGACAGCAATAAAAGCTCTCCTACCCTCCTCCGAGTCGATGCGGCACACCTTCTCAGCCGTCACCACTATACCGAGAACTCCCTGCGTAACGGCTTCTGAAAGCAAGGCGTAAATCAACCTTTCAGAGTATCCTGTATCGCTTGCCAACTCCTTGAGAGGGACTGACCCTTTCTCGCTAAGCTTGACGGAGAGGACTTCTATAATTTTCCTTAAGAGGGCGGATGAGAAATAATTTGTGCTGAAGGCCCCTAAGAGCAACCCGAATAAGAGGCAGTAAACACCGAATCCTCCCTGCGGGAACATCATGGGGGTAGCTAAGCTGGAAGACCATGGAAACGTCAAGTAGCGCTCCACGAAATATATCAGTGGTAAAAAGTTTGTAGCCTTAACTTCGCTGAGTCTTGTCCTGTTAAGTAAGACGGGTTTAATGCCCATATATAAGGGAACTAAAAACCAAGTTAAAGGGTTCTTTGTTTCCTCGCATACAACCATAAACATCATAATTGGAGGTGGAGGTAAACCGTAGAAGAAGGCGTTGGTCGACACCCCCCCAACTTGCTGAATAATAACGCCGTCGACGTAAATTATCACGTTAATTTTCCAAGGTACGATAAGAGATAAAGTTAGAATAGTGAACTCGCCTACGAGGAGCACCATAGAAGCGATAAGCTCTCTTCCTCCGAATTTATATCTCACGGACAAACACCTCTTTCAAAGAAAAACTTAAGGCCAGTTGCTACCTCACATTGTTTTAACATTATTTTTAAAGTTTATTTGAAAACACGGATCCTTTTCTCTTTTTTGGTTTTCAGCTGTTCTTCTTTATTATCTTTGCCGTTTCTCCTTGGAGAGATAAAAGCGCGTCGTATATTTTTGGCCAGTACTCCTCTCTCAAGTGCATCATTTGAACATAATACTCATACGCCTTCTTGAGCTCCTCGCTTTCCAGCAACTCCACCATCGTTGAGAAGCTTGGGAGAATCCTCTCGGATTCGTTTAACGTCTCCCTCACCTGTTCAAGTTCAAGTCTTGCCATGTTCACCGCAAAAAGCAATTTATCAAAATTCACTTCTTCGGGTACAAGGCTGTCAACATTCACTTCTCCCCTAACAACGCTCACAAGGTCCTCCTTTCTTTCATCGCCCCAAAGAGCCATCATAACATAGCGCAAAACATCAAGTAATGCGAAATAAATTTTCTCTTCATTTTCAAAAATGACAGCCATTTTCTCAGCGAGCCCCCTAACTTCCTCCACAATTAATTCGGGGCTCATCACAAGATATTTACTAGCGTCAAGTTTACTTATCGCTGAGAGACGGGCGAAAGCACCCCCAGCCAGGCTTCTTAACTCCTGAATAACTCTCATGAAATCTTCCAACTTCAACACGCCGCCAGAAGCCTTTACATAGGCATCGAGTAGAATCCACCTGGCCCTCACCCATTCGGTTGCTTGAAGATACACCTCCTCCTTAAATCGCCTTATCTTTTCAGACTTCAATAAACGCTGGGCTTTGACAAGAACTTTTAACTTCTTAATGGCTTCTGAAAAATACTCGTCCAGCGGGGGCAGGAAAAGATCAACAGTAGACCTTACATGGTACATTAAAAAACCCTCATCAACACTGCTGTGCATATCGCCGAAAAGAGCTTCGCCGAAAAGAGCTTCCTGAATGTCCGATACACCGGCAATCAACGCCAACTCGTAAAACAGTGCCAGAAACTTGCTAACTGCCCTAATATAATCTTCAACAAACACCGCCAATTCTCTGAAAAGAATACTTGCCCTCTTATAGAAAGATGACAAATCAAATTCATTAGTCCAAAGGTCTTCCAGCCCGGCTGACCTTATAGCGTAAACGACTCCTCTAATATACTTGACGAACCAATTGAAGAATCCCCTCAACTCCTCCTTCAACCACACCAAGTCATTTATCAAGAAACCCACCAAACAACCAGGAATTCATGGCAAGAAAATGGAAAATTGTTAATATTAACTTTACGTTTCCCTTTTATTAAAAAATTTCATATGAAGCTTCTCCATTGGGCACGCTCTTCAGCCAATCAACATGCTGAAGAACACGTAACCCTCCATTTTCCCGAACCTCCCTCCAAAGGCAAACGTCGTTTTCAACTTGCTATTTAACCCCTTAATCAAGCTTCAGTTTTTATACTGAACAAATTATTTCTTCGCTCTATATGACTTCCTCGGGTGAGCCTACCTAACTTCACTCTCATATGTTCTCTTTGGGCAAGTTACAAGATCTCTAGTGGAACCATGGTATGTGGGCCAACATAATGGCTTGAATAAGCTGAGGGACAAAGGGCGTGAACAGAATAGGGATGGCTACGTTTGCGGGTTTACTATTTTAGATCTTACGGTATCCTTAGGAATTTATCTGAGATTTGTTTTGGTGAAGCTTTAATTTAGACTAACTATGAATTCTGGGTTTTCATTTTGTTTTTTTAGCGTATTTGTTTGAATAGAAAAATTTAAAAAGGTATATTCCCTCCCTTCTGAAGGGGAGATCGAGGGAGAGGTGAGTTTTTATGAGTAAAGATGCTTCCATAGAAGAATTGCCGGACTACATTAAGAACAGGATATGGCTTAAGTCGTACCCACCTGAGCTACCTGCAGATGTCGAGATACCCGAGGACGAGACGATAGCCACTATTGCAGCGTCCGCGGCTAAGAAGTACGGTGACATGGTTGCTCAGATTTTCTACGGGCGAGAATTCACGTACAACCAGCTAGACGGCATGATAAGGCGCTTCGCAACAGCATTAAAGAATCTCGGAATAGAGAAAGGCGACACGTTTGCTATTTACTCGCCGAACTGCCCGCAGTTCTCTATAGCATACTTCGCAGCCCACGCTATAGGCGCAACGGTCACGGCGCTTAGCCCCCTCTTTGTAGCTAGAGAAGTTGGGTATCAGCTTAAGGATAGCGAAAGCAAAGCCCTGTTCGTAATGGACATGTTCTATCCAAACTTCAAGGCGGTCAAAGAGGAAACTAAAGTTGAAGACGTGATAGCGTTCAACATACTGGGTCAGAAGGCGCAGATTCAGGATGGTAAAGATGTACACGACATGGTGGAACTTATAATGAAGACTGAGCCTAAGTCTTGGGAGGATCTAAATCCAGGTGTAGAGCAAGAGGATGTTGCAGTCCTCCAGTATACTGGAGGAACGACCGGGTTACCTAAGGCTGCAATGCTGACGCATAGGAACGTTGTGTCGAATGTTTACCAGTGCCAGCCGTACAATGAAGGGGTAAAGAAGAGGTTTAAGGTAGACAGAGTTGTCGGCATCAGCATACTTCCATGGTATCACATTTATGGGCAGACGGTGGACTTAATAATGGGCTTGGCGTTCGGATCGTTAGGCATAATCTTCCCAAGGTTTGACCCAGCTGAGATACTGGACGCCATCCAGAAGTACAGGCCAAACTACCTCTTTGCTGTTGCACCTTTGTTCGTAGCCCTTCTAAACCACCCTAAGATCAAGGAGGTCGACATGTCCTGCCTGGTTTACGTTAACAATGGCGCCACCTCAATCCCAGTTGAGGTCGTAAAGAAGTGGGATGAGGTTACTGGTGTTCCAATAGTTGAAGGTTACGGTCTCTCTGAGGCTAGCCCTGTGACACACACGACTTCACCCTTGCTGAAGAGGAAAATCGGGTCGATAGGTACTCCCATACCTGGCACCCTTGCAGGCATAATAGACCCAGACACTATGAAGTGGCTGCCTCCTGGCAAGGAAGGAGAACTGGTGGTAAGTGGGCCTCAGGTTATGAAGGGTTACTGGAATAGGCCTGAGGAAACAAAGAAAGTGTTCTTCGAAGCTGGAGGGCGCAAGTGGCTAAGAACCGGTGACATAGCGAAAATGGATGAGGATGGGTACTTCTGGATCGTAGACAGAGTTAAGGATATCATAAAGTATAAGGGTCACTCGGTATACCCGAGAGAAGTTGAAGAAGTTCTCTATGAGCACCCCGCTGTCTTGGAGGCGGCTGTGGTCGGAGTCCCAGACCCAGAGGCAGGCGAGACTATTAAGGCCTATGTTACACTTAAACCAGATTACAAGGGCAAGGTAAACGAGCAGGAGATCATCGAGTGGTGCAAGAAGCGGTTGGCAACATACAAATATCCGAGGTCTGTTGAGTTCATAGAACAGATGCCGAAGAGCGCGGCAGGAAAAGTGCTGAGAAGATTACTAAGAGAAAAGGCCATGGCTGGAAGCTAAAATAACTTCTTTTCTTGTCTAAACTTTTTATCCTCTTTTTTGGTGTTCCTATTTATTTTTCTATGTGTTTTCGTTTGTCCTGGTGGTTTTCATGGACGTTTTTGATGCTATTCGTGGAAGAAGAAGTGTAAGAAGATACGTCTCGAAGCTTGTTGAACGTGAGCTTATCGAGAAAGTGGTTGACGCTGGACGGTGGGCCCCGTCGTCAGGTAACACACAGCCTGTTGAGGTGGTGGTGGTCACGGATCCGGAGAAGAGGAGGATTATGGCCGACGTCTCAGGGTATGCTAAGTACCTTAAAGATGCTCCTGTCGCTCTTGTGGTGTGTGTAAACCTTTCTAGGGCGAGGTCCCGCTACGGCGAGCTCGGGGTAAGCTACTTCGCCCCAATGGATGCATCCGCCGCCATACAGAACATGATGTTAGCTGCGCACGCCTTAGGGCTGGGAACCTGTTGGGACTCTATTTTCGACAAGATGAAAGTTAAGGAGCTGATAAACTTACCAGAGAATTTGGAGCCATTCGCCATAATAGCTTTAGGGTATCCCGCGGAGAATCCGAATCCTCCCCCTCGCAGACCACTAAACGAGATTCTCCACTGGGAGAATTATGGCGGTTGACGATGTGTTATTCTGCGTACTCCAGCATCATGCTTCTAATGGACTGGATGATTATGGGCGACACCAGTCCCATAAAGGGCTGACTCATCTTTATGGATGCCGCCTCTCTGAGCACCTTCTTATCGCCTTCTCTTAGGTAGCCTCTGAGAAAGGCTTCGCAGAGTATTCCTACCTTCTTTGGAAGCAGGAAAAAGCGCCCCGTGAACATTAGAAACTCGCAGACATCCCACCCGCTAAGCCTCTGATTGCCACTCCTAGCTTGCTCTAAGTCAACGTAGTAGAGCTCCCTGCTACTTGATTGAATGACGTTTGCCGGCTTGCAGTCCCCCAAGATGTAACCCGAAGAGTGTATCTTGGCTATCTCTAAGCCCACCTTCTCGTAAACATCTTCTATGTCATCCATATTTTCATCTCTCCTAGCTGCCTTTACTTTCTCGTCCAAGTTTTCACCCTCAACGAACTCGTACAGCGCCTTCATTCTTTTCATGTCATAGCAGTACACTTGTGGTGTTCTGACTCCTACCTTCTCCAAGATAGCGCGCGCTCTCAGTTCATTCTTCAGCCTGCTCTTTCCATTCACGCTAAAATTGGCTCTAGCATAAGAGGCAATCCACAACGGGAACCACTTCAAAAGCCCCCAGGAAGAGAAAGTCTTCAATACAAAGTAATATTGCCCCTTAGTTGTGATCACGGTTATACGGTCAACCTCGTTTATGAAGGAACCGAGAGGCTTAACCTCCACGTATATTACCTCTCCTCTTATGCCGAGGAGACTGCCGAACTCTGTGAAGAAATCTACTCTGTTATTTAAACCATTAAGCATTATGGGGAGCTCGAGGAAGGAAGGTACTTCCTCCAAGTGAGGTACCCGCTCCCTCCACTTAAACATTCTAGACGCCTCTAAACTAATGGATAACGGTCGTCTCCTGTCGCCTTCATGAGCCTCCCGCTTCACGGGTAAACTAAATCTGAGGGCTGATAACCTGTTATTAAACCATGAGAAGTGTGGTGAGGAAGAATACATTAGCGATACGCTCCAGCGAAGTTATTTCATTACGAATTTAACAATATATTTTTTCGTAATGGTATTTTTCGCAAAAATATAAATTCAAACCAACATATTTCGCATATAATATTAGCAAAAACTATCTTATTTAAACCTTTTGCCTTGAGAGAAAATCATCACCCCAGGTGGTAGTAGCTACTTGGGAATTATGCTAAACCCTGGGAATATAAAAACCTTTGGATCCTTTAAGTCACGAAATGCCACATTACTCTTACAAATCGTCTTCATGTTTCTAGGCACAGTCATCGCCATCCTTAACTATATAGAGGTTACTTTCATTTATTTTCGCATATCCCTCTCGGCGGTTGTTTAGCTTCCTCCACCTTCAACCAAAAACTTCATAAAATTATTAGATTCTCTTTTAGACCTAAGCATTCTTTCCGGGTATTTTTCCGGGTTATTGGTGGGAGGAGGAATGACTTTTGGAATAATATTCAAGGATGAGAAGGCGGACTTAAGGAAACTGGTCAGAATAATTAGGGATGCCCGTCTTTCTGACGTTAAAGAGTACCTTTGTTTCCTTGTCAAATCCGACTCGGACACGCTTCTTAACTATTTAAAAGGCGTAGATGCCCTTAGTTTCTGCTCGGTGCTTCTACTGGCTAGGCTGATGAGCATTGTTGGAGGGCGCTCCTTCATATTTCAAGTTGTCGACTTGATGAAGGATCCTAATCCTACCGTGCGGTGGTTAGCTACTGCTATCATAGGCGAAGTTATGGATCCGAGGCTGACACCTTACTTGGTAGAAGCGTTAGATGATGATGCAGTAGAGGTTCGACTGGAAGCTGTAGCCGCTCTCAGGCGACTAAGAGATGAGTCGGCTTTCCAAGGATTGGTAAAAGCTCTCCGTAACAGTGATCCAAGCGTAAGGGTGATGGCCGTTAGGTCTCTAAGCTTATTCAGGAAGGAGGATGTCGCTCCATATCTTATCGCGGCGCTTGAAGACGTATGCACAGAAGTGGTTTACGCCTCTCTAAAGTCGATCGGCGAGGTCGGGTCACAGGAAGCCATAGCCAATATAGTGCCTCTTCTAAATTCTGAGAAGCCTGAAATTAGGTTCGAGGCAAGGCGTATCCTTGAGTTTTTCGCGAAAAAATTCGGTTTTTCAAGCAACGAGTCTGAGTGGATTAACCTATGCGTTAAAGTGCTCAAAGACTTGGATTATTTCAGGCAACGCTTGGAGAAGCTGGAAGAAGCTTTAAATGAATGTGACATAAAGGCTGCTGACAGCTACATAGTGGAGCTCGACGAGTTTGCTGACGAGCTTAAGTTTCAGCTTGTTAAGGTTGGGGGCTGGTGTCTGGAGGATTTCGAGAAGGAGGAGGAAAGGCTTGAAAGGCTAGCGAAGGAACTTGACCTGCTGGGATCTGAAAAAGCTAAAGCGATTCAAACCCTTGGCGACATGCTCAGAAACATTCTGGAGGAGAGAGGCGTTGTTTCATTGAAGGATGTTCCGAGAGCGAGTTTTAAGGGGCGACCCATGGTAAAAGATGAGGACATAATCTTGGTCTTCGAGGAGATGGTTAAAGGCGGGTTTAAAGGGGTGATAGATGAAGATCGCCTTGTCGCCCTAGACGTTGTCGAAAGAAAAATAGGGGATGTGGCGAGGGTTTACTCACGCATCAGCATAGAGAAGATCGTTGAGAAGGTTGGGATAAGCGAGGGCCTTCTAGTTAAAATTCTTGAAAGGGCATTCTCTTCAGGAGTTCTCCATGGAAAAATAGATGACGCCAGCAAAATAGTTGAGTTTCGAGGTGTCGAGAGAGAAAAAGACCTGGTGTCGAGCTGTTTTAATACCTCTAATCTTCCAAATACGAATGAGCGTATCTGAAATCGGTGCTGGTGGTATCCTTTATTGAGGGTCAAGCCTAAAGTTAAGGTCTGGCTTGAAGCTGACGGGGAAAGCGTGATAGGGAAAGGAGGCGCCGAGCTGCTAAAGGCAATTCTCGACGAAGGAAGCCTTAAAGCTGCATCCGAGAAGCTTGGCGTCTCTTACAAGTATGCTTGGAATTATCTGAGAATTATTGAAGATAAATTAAAGACGAAAGTCGTTACATCCACTAGGGGTGGAAGCGGAAGAGGGAAAACTGTTCTCACGGAAACCGGTAAGCGCCTCCTCCTCAAGTACGCGCGTTTCAGCCGCTTTCTTAACAGTGTACTTGAGAACCCGGAAATGTGGGAGGCTTGTGGACTTTCAATACCTGACAAGAACACGGTGCCAGGCAGGGTCAAACTGGTCAAGGTTGAGGGGCCAGTAGCATTGGTTAAAATAGAAGTTGGAAAGCCAATAGAGATAGTGGCTGCCATATCTTCTGATTCAGCGGAAGAACTCGACCTAAAGCTAGGAGATAAAGTCACAGTAATAATAAAAGCGACAGAGGTGATGATCAACAAAGAGGAGCCGACGTGAACGAAATACCGGCGCAATCATCTATGCCGTCGTATCCTTCACCGTTATATCCCTCATATTGATTCTCCTGGGGGTGGTTGTACATGAAAATTAGTGCCAGAAACAGGTTTAGTGGCCGCGTTGTGAGAGTTGAACGGGAAGGGGTTCTGGTGAAGGTTTGGGTGGCCGTGGAAAAAGTCGACGAAGTAACCACCCTTATAACATGTGAAGCGGCGAAGGAACTTGAACTTAAAGAAGGAGATAACGTGGAGGCAGTGTTTAAAGCGACCGAGGTCATAATAGTTAAAGGTGGAGGATGAGTCTTGGAGCGAGGCGACATTCTGCTTTCACTTTACCTGTTATCCTTATCTCTTCTTCCATTATCGTCTGCAGTCATAAATCTCCTCTATCCCTTCCCGCCAACTCAATCACTTTACTTTCCTTACCAGCTGTTTCTTCAACAACTCATATTTGCCGAAAAAGTTCTCCCCTTATCCTCGTGCATCTTAGGAGTTGCTTCTCTTTTAGCGTTTGTTTGGTTTGAACAGGGCGGCCGCATTCTTCCAAGTTTATACTTAGTTCTGTTTGTCGTCTCACGTTTTGCAGCATTCCTATTTTCCTACCAACCTCAACAGGCCCTACTTTTGTTCGTCGCCCTTCTTTTCCCCGACACTACAATTTACCATTCGGCGTCATACTTGGCATGCACACTTGTAGCCCTACCAGCCCTAATATACGTTAACAGAGATTAATTAAATGCCTCCGTTTTTAGCGGCGAAAATGTTTAAAATGCGTTATTTTCCCGTGAAAGTGGTGGTTTCAATGGAGCAGGGAGGCACAGGCACTTCTTTAGCTGGTTTCCTCTCAAAACTTTTCCCTGCTCAAACAGTGACTGCAATCGCCGTCCTCGTATTCGCATTCTTTTCACCTATAGGAACAGGAGTATACCTTGCCCCACTGCAGTGCGCCGTGATAGGCATTGCAAGCATGGTGTTAATCCCCGGGGTTCCCTTAGCTTACGCGTTGTGGAAGGGCATCGTCTCGTTTAACAGAACCGAGAAGGAGAAGAGGCATGCTTTCTACGTCATCGGACTAGCAGGCTATGGGTTAGCCTCTGTTACGTTCGCTTACTACTCTTCAAGGATAATGTTGCTTGTATCCCTTTCATACTTTTTCGTGACGCTGGCGTGTATGCTGGTCAACTTCAGGTGGAAGATAAGTGTTCATACAGCTGGAATAGGAGGTCCAGCAACCGCTTTCACGTATGTTTATGGCTTACCGGGCGCCGCATCCCTTCTCTTGGTGGTAGCCTTGATCTGGGCTAGAGTTAAGCTTGGAGCCCACACGATGCATCAAGCCGTGGCCGGTGCCTTATTATCTTCACTCATAACTCTAGCGGTTTGCCTGTTAATTTACCCGTACTGGAACCCCATGTTTCTCACAGGATCACTTATTTCAAGGCTCATCAATCTTCTAATACATTGAACGGCGAAAATGATAAAAAGCACGATGCTCGTTTCTGTAAGCCATCATGCTTCCGTGTCCATGTGGAGGGGCGGAGGTGCACTTGGTTGAAGGTTGGCGTTATTGGTGTTGGTTGCTCTAAGTTTGGAGTTAGAAGAGACGTCACGCTGCAGGAGGTCGCCTTCGAGGCCGTTAAGGAAGCTATGACCGATGCAGGCGTTTCCCGAGATGATGTGGAGTTAAGCGTCGTTGGGACGGCTGGGACTAGGAGCTATGAGCTGATGCCGGCGGTGCCAGTTAACGAATATTGTGGCTTTGCTGGTAAGGGCCCGTTGAGGGTTGAGGCGGCGTGCGCCACAGGGAGCGCCGCGGTCTACGTTGCGTACTCGAGTATAAAGGCGGGTTTGGTAGACGTGGCGATAGCCATTGGGTGCGAGAAGATGACGGAGGTCGATACGGCAACTTCTTTGGCCGTTGGCGGCAGGGGTGGCAGTTACCTTTGGGAGTTCCACCAATATGGCACGACTTTTCCAGGACATTATGCCATGCATGCCTCTGCTCACATGTCCCGCTATGGGACAACGGAGAAACAGATGGCCTTGGTGGCGGTGAAAAATCACCGGAACGCTGCGCGGAACCCTAAGGCGCACTTCCAGAAAGAGGTAACACTAGAGGAAGCGCTTGCTTCGAGCTACGTGGCGTATCCTCTTCGTCTCTTCGATTGTAGTCCTATAAGTGATGGGGCGGCCGCGGCCATACTGGCAAGCGAGAAGAAGATCAAGGAACTCGGGGTGGATAACCCCATATGGATAAGTGGAGTTGGATATAGTAGCGATACTGCAAACCTATCTAGGAGGGAAGACTACGGTGGTCTGAGGGCGACGGTCAACGCGTCCCGAATGGCTTATAAGATGGCTGGTATAGATAGCCCATTGAAGCAGCTTGACATAGCAACTGTCCACGACTGCTTTACAATAGCTGAAATAATGGCATATGAGGATCTTGGCTTCTGCAGGAAGGGTGAGGGTGGAATGTTCATTAAGGAAGGTGAGTCTGACTTCGGGGGAAGCATTCCGGTGAACACTTTCGGTGGATTAAAGGCGAAGGGGCATCCTTTGGGCGCCACGGGCGTAGCCATGGTATATGAGGTTGTCAAGCAGCTCAGGGGGGAGGCTGGCAGCCTCCAAGTGGATCTTAAAAATTATAAGGGTTTGACGCATAACATAGGTGGGACGGGACACTTCGGGTGGGTTTTCGTCTTCGAGGTGTGATCATGGAAAGCAGGCCCTTCGTTCTGAAGCATATGTTGCCCATATCTAGGGTCGAGAGGTACTGGAAGGGGCTGGAGGAGGGAAAGATTTACGGGACAAGGTGCCAGTCCTGTGGAGCGAGCTTCTATCCTCCCCAGGCAGACTGCAGCTTCTGCTACTCGGGTGACATGGATTGGGTTGAGATTGACGGTGAGGGCGTGGTTGAGTGCTTTACTCGTATACAGCGTCCCCCTCAGGGCTTCGAGTTCGCTAGTGGAGGTTATGTTATAGTCGTCGCTGCGTTCGGCAGTTTCAAAGTGATGGGGTGGTTTAAAGGTGAAGGCCTTCCGGAAGTTGGAATGAAGGTTAAGGCTGAAACTGGAAAGGATGAGTTAGGCGTCTGGAAAGTTTACCTTACTCCTCTCTGAGGTTGTCTGCACTTTCCTTTATTAGTCTTAAATACTTCGCAAGTAATAGGTGAGTTTATATAATTTCTGAGTAATATCCTTTTACAGGAATGGTGAATGTTTCATTGTTGTTATGTACTCCATTTACTGCCTGTGGGTGTTTAAAATGAGTGCGGCAGTAGAAGTTAAGTATGAAGCTATCAGCCCAGCAGACTTCTTTTACAGGAATAGGGACATCGCGGGCTTCGACAACCCTATGAGGGCAATATACACCGCCATAAGGGAGCTCGTTGAGAACAGCTTGGACGCGTGCGAGGATGGAGGAATACTGCCCGAGATAATGGTCATTGTCGAGGAGGTAGATGAAAATACTTTCAAGATAACGGTCATGGATAACGGGATAGGAATACCTAGGGACAACATCCAGAGTTGCTTCGGACAGATACTTTACGGGTCTAAGTACACCCACAGGCAGGCCAGGGGAAGATTTGGACTAGGCGGCAAGATGGCTTTCCTCTATGGGCAGATAACCACTCATAAACCTCTTCACGTGGTTTCAGCCCCCATCGGGGACGAATGGGTTTACGACGTGACGCTCAGAATGGACATACAGAACAATAGGCCCGAGCTCTTGGAGTGGACTCGTAGGAAAGGTAAGAAGGGCTGGCATGGCCTTGTAGTCGAGTTCTACATTGAAGGAGACTGGATAAGAGCTAAGCGCTACATTTTGGAATACATAAAGCAAACCGCCCTGATAACGCCCTACGCCGCTATAACGTTCGTCGACCCAGAAGGGGTCCTCTATTTCTTCCCGAGAAGCGTCGAAAAGATGCCCTCTCCCCCAACAGAGGTCCTCCCCCACCCTCGAGGAGTTGACGTCGAACAGTTTAGGCGGATAATAAGCGAGACGAAGACCCGCGACATGGTTTCCTTCCTCAGAACACACTTCCACAGGGTCGGCAAGAAAACCGCTGAAAAATTCTTAGACGAGGTCGGGATAAGCAGGGACAAGGATCCAAGGGAGCTCAAACCAGACGAGATTATAACGCTAGTAAGGAAGATGAAAACATATAAAGAGTTTCTCCCCCCGGACGCCAAGTGCCTTTCACCTTTAGGGGAGGAGCTGCTGGAGGCGGGAATACGCAAGGAGCTTAACCCCGACTTCGTCAAGGTTGTCCAGCGCCCGCCGTCCTCGTATGGAGGACACCCCTTCATAGTGGAGGTAGGCATGGCTTATGGTGGAGGAGTGCCACGCAGCGAGGAAATAGCACTCTACAGGTTCGCCAACAAGATCCCCCTTCTTTTCGACGAGTACAAGGACGTGTCAGCTAAGGTTATAAGGTCTATTAAGTGGTCACGGTACAGAATAAAGCCAGGAATGCCCATAGCTGTCTTCGTCCACTTGGTCAGCACGAACATACCATTCAAGACCGCGGGCAAAGAGTTCATCGCAGATCGACCGGAGATTGAAGTCGAGATTAGACGTGGCATCCTTGAATGTGCCCGAGCACTCATGCGCTACATTCAGAGAAAAGAGAGGGCCGCCCGGGAAAGGCAGAGGCTCAGCATATATGAAAAATTCCTACCGCTAATAGTCAGAGACATAACCATCCTAGCCGGAGAGGAAAAGGAACCAGACTACACTGTACTACTCGAAAAGTACAAGACTATAGCGGAGGTGGAGGCTGCGGACGAGACAGGAAGAGTAGAGGAAGAGCTTGAGGAAGAGGAAACCGTATTGGAGGACCTTGAAGAGGAAGGCGTAGCTGTAGAAATGGACTTATCAGTTGAAGGCGAAGCGGCTGCTGAAGAAGTTACTGAAGAAAAGCTTGTTGAAGGCGAGGTAGTGCCAGAACCTGAAGTTCCTCTAGAACAGTATGGTGCGTCAGAGGATATTGAAGCTTCGCTTACGGATAACCCGGGATTCGCCTCAAAAACCAAGTCAACTAAGGCTTCACGTAAGAGCGTAAGAAGGGGCGAGAAGGAAAGTGCCGAGGAGAAGGGGAAGCCGTCATCTAAGGCTAGGAAACCTTCTTCTAAAGGTGGAGGGCGAGCTAAGCCAGCCAAGAAAGCTGGGAAAAAGGAAAAGAGTGAAGAGGAGGAATGATGGGCGGTGACTGAAGGAAGCGTTATTCTTTCTGCCATGTCGAGGAATTGGAGTAGAATTGATAGCATCGCCAAGAAGGCTGGGGTAAGCGTTGATTTGGCGCTAAAGGCTTTAGAGGGGCTTATAGCTGAAGGACTAGTTGAGTCGACTGTCAAGGATGGTGTAGCCTTCTGGAGGCTCTCGGCGGCTGAGGCGAGGCGTAGAAGGGCTATAGAGCGGGAGAAGCTGGAGTATGAAAAGGAGCTGGAGCTCAGAGCTAGGATAGAGGAGAACTTGACGTTTGTAGGCAGAAGGCTCTACGAGGAGCTATTGAAAGGAGAATTTCCATCGATAGAGATACCCAGCAGGAGCACTTCAAACATTGTTTTCGACAGCGAGCTCGGACAGTACGTGCTCGGAGACAAGAAGATACTTAGAACGGCTAAAAGCCTTGGGCAAATAAGGAGCTTTACTCAACTAGTATGGGTTATGAGGTTCATCAAAGAACTCATCAAGATGGGGAAGAGCAGCACTCTGAGAGACGTCTACTATAGCAGCGAAGCCTTCGGAGTTAAGTTCAAGGATCAGCAGGAATCAGACGTATGTATAACAGAAGTCGAGGCGGTGATGAAAGTTCCACGCGAGGACTTCAGGGTTTTCCCCGAAGAGAGAAGCGCTGTTTACGGCGACCTAGTTGTGGAGTACACGACGCCAGCCAAGTATGCAGGCAAGCAAGTTGCCATGAACGAGAACCCTGACGGTGTAATGATAGGGCCACACTTAGTGAACGCCAAATTCGTTAGGACAAACGCCGACAAGGTCATAGCCATAGAGTGTGGTGGGATGTTCACGAGGTTCGTTGAGGAAGAAGTTCACGAGAAGTTTAACGCAATTCTCATACATACAGCGGGGCAAGCGCCCCGTTCTACCAGGCGCTTTATAAGAAGACTTCACTACGAGCTAGACTTACCTGTCTACATATTTACGGATGGCGACCCTTGGGGGGCTCACATAGCAATGGTCATAATAAGTGGTAGCGCCGCCGCGGCGCACCTAGTAGGGCTAGCAACTCCCAGCGCCATCTGGATGGGTGTCTGGGCGTCAGACATAGAAAAATATAACCTTCCAACAGATAAGCTCACAGACCTCGACGTGAAGAGATGCAAGGAGCTCCTGAGAGATCCGAGATATCAGACGCCTTTCTGGCAGAAAGAACTGAAGAAGTTCCTTGAGCTCGACAAAAAAGCCGAGCAGCAATCGTTCAGCAGGTATGGTCTAACATATGTTGTAGACGAATACCTCCCCAAGAAGTTTAAAGAACTGGAAGAAATGAAAAAGAAAGGCGTATTCTGAAGCAACAAGAGTAAGTCTACGAATTAATTCCAAGAATTAATATTTATTGATTCTCTAAGAATTAATAAACACTGATTCCTCTTTCTTGGTTCATCTGCTTTTATATTATTCTTGGTGGCAGGTACTCTTCCAAGTCCTTGACTGCTTCCATGATATTTCCCTTTACCTTAACTATTTTCGGTAGTTTTCCCACCCTCCCCACATACTCTCCCATGATGACTAAGGCTCCTCTCACTCCATCTATTACTTCCGCTACTTCCAGCCCTGCCTGAACCGCTTTTTCAGGGTCTTTGCCCTTAACAGCGTTGCCCACAGCAGTCGCAGCTGCATCAGCTAGAGTCGCGTTCTCCGCTATCACGGTTGCGGCGTCCGCCATTCCAAAGCTGAGAGCATGCCCAACAGTCCCAGAGCTCGTCCCGATGCCTAAGGGCATGTCGTCTTTCAACAGCTGGAATGCGAGCTTCCCGGAAAGAGAAGATCTGCCAGCAAGGATCCCTACGTTCACGGGCTTCTCGGAGTTGGCGGATACTTCTCCTCCATTTTCAACTACAGCTACCTTGGTCTTCGCAAGCATAGCCTCCACAACCAGATCGGCTAAGGCTCCGGCAACTGCCGCCATGGGGCCAACCCCCGCTTTAAACGCGGCTTCAGCCATTCGCTTAGCAACGTCTGGCGCGTCGTCACGTACCTCAACCGGCTCTAGTGAGTAAAGAAAAACAGGGTGGCGTTCAATGTATGCCTCAAGGAGCCTCCTATGCTTCCTGAGCGCCATCACGGCCTCCTTAACGGCGACATAGGAGTCCGTTACAATTGCGACCCGGGACTCCTTCAAAGTATACCTGACTCTTATCATTCCCACATCCCTCTACGTGTTGAAAGCAAGAGTAACCCTCAAATCTGTCTCGGAAAACCTTACCCTACTCCGGTTTGATTAAGATGCCCCAAATAATAATGCATTTATTCTTCCCGAGAAGGGTTCGTTTATCCTTCTTTACTTGCGTCTTGCTTAACATTTATAAGCTTTGTATTCTTTTTGAGGGTTAAGCTTCTTGCCGGGGGTGCTCTGAATGAGGATGCTTCTGATACATGCTGACCGGTTTTCCTACAAGGTTACCGAGAGAACCCCCATAGCTGAGGAGGTTAAAGATGATGCTATGACGGGCTCGTCCGAAGACTGCCTCGTCGTTTTCTCGGCTGTCGAGAAGGGTGACGAGAAAAATGTGGATGACGTAGTTAGCCAAGCAGTTGAGGAAGTTAGGCGCGTCGCAGATCAGGTTGGGGCCAAAAACATAGTAGTTTATCCCTATGCTCACCTTTCATCAAATCTTTCAGATCCCGAAACAGCAATTAGGGTTCTTAAGGGAATGAGCGAAGCCCTCTCAAAGCGCTACTCAGTGCTTCGAGCCCCCTTCGGCTACTATAAATCCTTCAACGTTACATGTAAAGGGCACCCCTTATCGGAACTTTCGAGGGAGGTTAAGCCAAGAGAGGAAGCCAAGGTGGTTAAGGGGGAGAAACGTTTCCTCGTGGTCACCTCAAGCGGAGAAGAAATGAAGCCCGAGGAATATCTTGCTGGGGCGGCGAGGGATGAGTTCGCTGTGCTTGTGGAGCGGGAAGCGCTTGGCCGGGGCGGCGAAGGCGTCTCAGGAGAGCCTGAGTTCATATCCGTTGTAAAGAAGTTTCAGATGAACTGGGAGGACTTTTCAGACAGGGGCCACATGAGGTTTGGGCCTGCGGGAGACTTGCTTTTCAGCCTTGTGGCCGACTACTCCAGCCAAATAGTTAAGGAGCTAGGTATACCGGTATACTTCGTCAGAGGCACCAACATGTTTGACCTTTCTAGGAAGCCTGTGAAAGAACATGCTGAGCTTTTCGGTGACAGGCTCTATCAGCTTGAGGTGGAGAGGAAGATGTACGTTATGAGGTATGCCGCCTGCCACCAGCAGTTCTCAATGCTTAAGGATTGGATTATAAGTTACCGGAATCTTCCCTTCGGCGTCTTTGAGGTTGCTGACAGTTACAGGCTTGAGCAGAGTGGCGAGCTCCTGCTCTGTTTCAGGACGCGCAAGCTTCACATGCCAGACCTCCACGTTATCTGTCGGGATGAAAGAGAAGCATGGGAATGGTTCCACAAGATAAACGAGAGAATATTCGAGGAAGTGGAGTCACTCGGGAGAAACTACGAGTTGCTGGTGAACTTGACCTCGGAGGAATTCTATAGGAGGAACAAGGAGGAAGTGCTTAAGTTGGCGAAGACGCGGAGGAAAAACCTTCTCCTCTGCTTCTACCCTCCGGGGGTAAACTACTACTGGCATATAAACGTCGAGTACCATATACTAGACGATCTGGGAAGACCTAGGGAGATCGGAACCGTGCAAATAGACTTCGGTAACAGTAGGCGGTTCGGCATAAAGTACGCTGATGCTGATGGTGAGGAAAAATATCCTTACATAATCCACACCGCAATAATAGGGACTATTGAACGATACCTTTACACGCTCTTCGACACCGCTGTCAAGATGAAGAAAGAAGGCAAGGCGCCTATGCTTCCCGTTTGGCTTTCCCCGGTGCAGGTCAGGTTGATCCCCGTATCGGAGAGACACTTTGAGTACTCCGAGAATCTAGCTGACAGGCTCAGAGAATTCAGGGTCGATGTGGATGATAGAAGTGAGACGGTGAGCAGGCGAGTGAGGCAGGCCGAGGAGGAATGGATACCCTACATCGTGGTAATAGGGGACAGGGAGGTTGAAGGGGGGAAGCTGAAAGTTAGAGTTAGAGCTGAGCGGACTGAAAGAGAGCTGACGTTTGAAGAGCTGAGGGAGCGCCTGAAAGCTGATGTCGCGGGAAAACCGTTCAGACCCCTACCCTACCCCCGACGAGTATCTCAAAGACCTGTCTTTGCCACTTAATGGAGGATCGATTGCTTGGAGCCCTCTTCTAAGAGACTAGTACTTGCCCTATGTTCGGCTTCAGGCTTCATCGACTATTTGGGGTACGGCGTCATAGTCCCCCTTCTCCCGATTTATGCCACGACGCTTGGCGCCAGTGAAGTCGACTTAACACTGATATTCTCGTCGTACGCCATTGTGCATCTCGCATCATCGCTGCCCTTTGGCTACTTTTCAGACAGGTATGGGAGGCGCCCCTTCATAATCTCGGGCATATTGCTCCTCTCAGCGTCCTTTGCCGTGTTTCCTCTAGCTAGAAGCATACCAGTCCTCATATTCCTCAGAGCCATACAGGGACTGGCAGCCTCCCTGATGTGGTCATCGCTCAGCGCTCTAGTAGCAGATATTTACACAAGCGAGCGAGGGGAAAAAATAGGGCTGTTCAACGCGTTCACGGCTAGCGGCTCGGTAGTGGGGCCAGCGTTCGGCGGCACCCTTGCCGAAGTAAGCTTTCCACTCCCCTTCATTGCTGTTGCAGCGGCCTCCCTTACCTTAGGATGCTACATGGCGTTCAGGCTTAGAACACTAGTAGTTAGAGTGCCATCAACCCCTCCACTTTCAGCCATCAGGAAAGTTTTATCTGTCCGGAACGTTCTCTTTCTTTTTATTGGGGAGGTAGCTATCTCCTCCCTCTACGGAGCGATGGAACCCCTTCTCCCCTGCTACCTTAGTGGACGCGTAGCGATGTCCATGGCTGAGATTGGATTAGCGATAAGTGTCTCCTCTCTTTCATTCACCGTGCTCCAACCCTTCATAGGCCGTCTCTCCGACTATTATGGAAGGCGTACGTTCATTATTCCCGGCTTCATCATCCTTGCAGCATCAACAGCCCTAATACCCATTGCGAGCAACACCATCCAAGTTTACCTTGTCTTATGCCTTACTGGGGCTGCGTCCGCCATCGCCTTCACCCCGATAACCCCCCTGGTTCTAGACTCCTTAGACGAGGCTTCACTTAAGAACTACGGCTTGACATCAAGTATATTTGGCATAGCTTGGAGTAGCGGCTACGCCACCGCCCCCATTACAGGAGGTCTAGTGGCGGCATACTTGGGAATTTCAAAACTCTTTCTTTTTCAAGCGGCAATGCTGGCGGCCGTTGGGCTACTGTCAACGAAAATTCTCCACGAACCAAAACAATACTATGACAATACTTTTTCATAAAAATTACTTTAAAATGAAAGATTATTGTCTTTATTCTTATCTTTTGTTTTTGAGAATTTTACATTAGTTATGCCTTTTTATGAAAAATTTTTCATTTAAAAAAGAAAACCTTATAAATCGTTTAGGTTAATTATATTATGAATATTACGGGAGGATAACAATTGCTGATACTTGACAAAGAAGCAAGACATACTATAAGAGGAAAAATACTACGCCTACTTCTAGAAATGCGTGAAGCATCATTCCGTGACCTCCTAGTTAGACTCCCCGTCACCACACTAGACTTCCACCTAAGAGTCCTAAGAAAAGAACAGATAGTCGAGGCAACCGATAAGGGCTACAGAGTGAATCCGGAAAAAGTACAGTATCTCAGAAACAAATTCAACATTAAAGCAGACGTGATCTTAATAGTTGGCGTGGAAAACGAAAAAGATATTGAAGTGGTGAAAAAGGAAGCGGCTAGAGTAAATCTAAACCCTAAGGAGTTCTTCTACATGGTTGACTCAAAAAGTGCTGATGCTCTAAAAGGCGTCATTGAGAAGCATGAGGGAGTCATGTTAGCGGTAAACTCAGAGAATCCGGAAAAGGCCTTTAAGGAGCTCGCTAAGTTCGTTGAAGAAAGAATCTACAACGTGGAGCCAGTCATAAACCTTTCACACGCCAGTCGCCTTACGACGATAGCCCTAATGAAGCTAGGCGAAAGGTATGGTTTAAGGCGCTTCCTCATAATCGACGGGGAAATACTTTGGATCTAAGCTTTGATCCTCACCTTCCTTCCCGACACTTCTAGTTTTCCTTCAACGTAGAGCTTGACGGCCTCAGGGTATATTTCATGCTCTTTTTCGAGAATCCTCTCAGACAACGTCTCCACAGTGTCGTCATCGTAAACCGGAACGACGGCTTGAAGTATAATTGGCCCATGATCCACTTCCTCCTCCACGAAATGGACGGTGCACCCCGCGTACTTCACGCCGTACTCGAGTGCTTGTTTCTGGGCGTTCAGCCCCGGAAACGCTGGAAGGAGAGATGGATGAATGTTCATGATCTTTCCCTTATATTTTCTTATGAAGTGCGGGCTGAGCTTAAGCATATAGCCTGCTAAGAGCACTAGGTCGACGTTCCTCTTTTCCAGTTCGGCGATGATTTTCCTGTCGTACTCCTCCCTCAACTTCTCCCTTCTCTCATAGTCAGGCTCCTTCCAGAAGTCCTTAGGGTCGATGAACAAAGCCTCTACGCCATGTGCCCTAGCTTTCTCGAGGGCGGGAGCATCCCTCCTACTGCTTATAACGACAACAACTTTGGCGTTCTTAATATATCCCTCCTCAACCTTTCTAATGACCGCTTCCATATTAGAGCCCCTACCGGAAACCAAAATACCGATGCTAAACACTTTACTTTCCAACCACTGAGCCTCCCTTCAACACTGGAATTTTTCCTAATATTTCCCCAATAACATACTTTTTAACTTTCCTAAAACTACATCCCTTACGGAAACTTCCTATTTAAGAAAGAATAAAAGAGGCCGACTTTTAATTAAAAGGTTTTCCCAAATTCTGATGTAAACTAGCTCGACGCCTGAGCTAAGCCATCTTAACGTTCAATTATTACTCCAAAATCCTGCAAAAGCACTCTGTTGCCATTTTTTTGAGTCCCCCTCAAATGGTGTATATCTAGGAGAAAACGAAGCCTGATGAATAAACTATTTTATTTTATAGTTTAAACTTCCCTTTTAGTCCAGTCCACTTTTAATTTTAAGTTGGAGAGGGGCAATTTTAGGAGGTGGGCATCTGCTACATGAAAAAAGGAAATTCGAGAGAAAGAGGAGGAAGCAGTTGAATTAGCCTCTTTAAGAGGAATAAAAATTAATCTAGATGTCCTTAAACGGTAAATGTGAGATTTGACTTTTCATGTTTCCAAGTTTTAAGGGTATCCGCAGCTATCCTTTCCATCTAAAAGTTCTTTTTTCTTTCCTTGTTTTTCTTAAATTTTTATCTTTTGGGATTTTTTCAAGGCTTCTTCTGCCATTTTTTCCGACTCTATTTTTTTCTCGATTTCTAAGACGTATTCTAGCTTTGCTTTGAGGATGGGGTGTCGAGGCGCAGCGTTGCATCCTGAACTTTTCCTAGTTGAAATAGAATACGTCCCTATCCTCCTTGCTATTTCCTCTGTTTCGACTTTGTCAAATCCGAGAAGTGGCCTATGAACCGGATATCTCTTAATCGCCTCATTTAGAACCCTTATGTTTCTGAGCGTTTGACTTGCTTGCTCCCCTAAGGCTTCCCCTGTCACTATTCCTTCAGCCTTTTCCCTGTCCGCTATTTTCTCCGCCACCATGTACATGAACCTCTTGCATAGAATGCACGTGTACCTTTCAGGGGCTTCTCTCTTTATGACTGATAGTACCCCCTCGTAGGGAACAACGTACATCTCTCCTCCCTTTCCTGTCCAGTTAAAGAGGGCTTTTGCGCAGTCTACTGCCTTAATTCTGCTGAGTTCATCAGAAAACGTTGGGCTTGAGTCGAAATATACTGGTGTTATGAACGCCCCTCTTTTCATCATGAGCCAGCATGCTACAGGCGAGTCTATTCCGCCGCTGAGCAAGCATACCACTTTTCCCTGCACTCCCAGCGGGAAGCCTCCAGGTCCATTATACTCTTCAATATAGACATACGCTTTATCATCGCGTACCTCTATTTTGATCGTCACCTCTGGATTCTTAAGATCTACTTTTAACTTGTCTTCATTGAAAAACTGTAAAATCTCGCCTCCCACTTTTCTGCAGACATCCATGCTAGTGTAGGGGTGTCGCCCCGTTCTCTTGCACCTCACGGCGAACGTTCTTTTCCCCTTTAATGTTTTTTCAGCGACCTTTAATGCCGCTTGCACTATGTCATTCATCTCCGAGCTGGTTTTTAGTGCTGGTGAGGATGATGAGACTCCAAAGACGCGGGTTGCCAGCTTCGCCACTTTGACAGCGTCGCATGACGATACATAGACTCTCCCGAAAACATACTCCATCTTGTAGTCTACCCCTTCTGCCTCCAACAGCCTCTTTATCTGCCTGCAGACTTCTTTCTCGTAGCGTATTCGTGTCCTCGAGCTTTTGACTCCAACTTCACAGCCAAACCTGACTATCACAGTATCATAACTCCCCTCTTCTGTCAACCCAAGAAGCCCCCTCTGTATAAGTCTCCGCTTACAACGATCCTAGAAACCGTTACCGAAAACTCTTAAAAATCTCTTTTCCGCCTCAAATGAAACAACAATAAATCAAGCGTAAATTAATTAATGCAGCCTCTTCCAATAGCAGTTCTAGCTTTTTCCTTCTTTTTCTAGGATTTCAACAATCTTGTCTAGTTTGTACATTTCGCTGAGCGCGTTTATCCTGTTTTTAAGATTTGCTGCCGCCATCATCGTGTGGTGCTCCTCTTTCATTACCACGATGACTCCTGTTCTCTCCGTGGTTTTTATAAGGAAGCTCTTCTTGTCATGTACTAGGCTTCCTACATTCATCGTTGCCAAAGGGAACTTCCTGTAGTACCCTAAAATGTCTCCCTTTATTTCCCCCTTAGATGCCCATATCTTGAAACTTGTATCTATGACATATATCGCTTCAACGGCAAGTTTACCCACGTTCGCCTCGATAATCTTTACTATGTTTTCAGGCTTCAAGGACGTATACCCTCCAAGTCTTGCTGCTTATCGTTTTTTATGTTGCACTCTTCCATCTTTCAAGAACCTGTTCACGCTTAAATTTTTCTGATAATTTCATGTCCGACTTATATAAAAATGTGCTTTTCCAAGAGTTATCCTCAGGCTACGCTCCGCACCTGAAGGCATTTTCACTCATGGCAATCAAGTTTTCCAGAAAAAATGTTGGGTTTTTATTTTATTTTTGAGCTTTATTGTTGAGTTTTCTATTTTAAAATATGTTGGTGGAGGTCTATGTATTGGAAAACAGAAAAGTGTTCTTGCTCCTCCTGCTATCTTTTCTTCTGTTCTCGTCCATCCTCATAGCTTACGGGCAACCTGTCGGCCCTCATGTAATCCCCGCTTTCGACGTTTCAGGTGATGTTGGTGCTAAGAGCGACGTGGTTGTTTGTAGAGGGGAGACGCTTAACTTGACAGCGTTGGTTCTTGACTTGAATAATCAACCAGCTGGAGGAGTTCTTGTCCTCTTCAGGGATGAGGGGCATTACATGCCAATCGTGATAGTTGAGTCTAACACGTCTGGCTACGCTACTTTCCCGTGGCGCATACCGAAAGACTATGAGCTTGGCCCAACAACAATCAGCGCAACGCCAGTTGTCTGGAACGGTAGTATCGTCCCTGACCCAAACCACGTGGCTGTTCCTTCATCTATAAGTGTCACGATAATTTCCAGAACAAACCTTGAAGCGATATCATATCCTACAACGGTCACTCCGGGCGCACAGTACTACATAACTCTCCGCCTAACTGACAACCTCCAAAGCCCGATGCCCAGCAAACTCATACGCCTTTACCTTGACGATGTCTTCCTTTCAATAGGTTCAACCAACGAGTCTGGCATGATAACGCTCCCATTCATAGTGCCTGGATCAACAATACCGGGAATCCACAACCTGACCGCCAAGTACCTAGGAGACGACACATACACTCCGGTAACACTAACACTTCAGGTTGAGGTTGTAGGCCAAAATGATCCGGTGATACTAAGCGTCTCCCTCAACGAGTCCGTAGTGAAACCTTATTCCCCGGTTAAAGTTGAGGTTCGAACAAATGGGACGGTGAGCTTCGTCACAGTTAACGGCACTTCCATGGCCAGAGTGAGTGATAACCTGTGGGAGGCCGTGCTGGCCGCTCCGCAAACACAGGGAAACCACACGCTCCAAATATGCGCTGCAGGCAACAACAAAGAGTACATTGTAACCACTTATATCTATGTTGACGCTACTCCGCCCAGAATAACGGCATACATAAGTAACCCCACCCCCAAGCCGGGTGAAACCGTTGAAATAATTGTGGAGTCCGCGGACGAAACAGAAGTCGTGGCAGTTAAGGTGAACGAAGTCAGCCTCTACAAGAAAGATGGCGTTTGGAGGGGAACCTTCATTGTTCCGTTAAAAGAAGGACTTCACACATTTAACGTGGTAGTCTGGGACAAGGCCGGAAACACTGCATCAACACTCCTTGTCTGTAACATCACACTCACACCAGAAGACTTGGAGACCACACCCGGCAATAATGCACCCCTCCTTACCTCGTCACTTCTCCTCTATTACCTTTCGGAGGAGGCGGGCGGGTCAACGGCCGACCAATTACTCCTAATGGGAGCTCTCGCTTCTTGTGCAACCCTGCTGGCAATAGTCTTCAGGCGACCTCGAAGCTTCAAATTAGTAGAAGACATCACATCGCTCGATGACTTTTCCAGAGGTGGAACGCAGTTTACCTTCTAAACTAAGCCTTCACATGTATCACTCACTAAATTTCTTTTTATCGAAAAATCATTCTATTTTTCGAAGGTAACAGAAAGCAATAAGAGTAACACATTGAAGGCAAAAGAAGGCAATCAAAAATCAACAGGCTCCCCCCTCTTCACACTCTCATAAACCTCCTCCCAGTAGTCCGCAAACCTCCTCAAACTGGCTGAAAACTCCTTGCTGAGAAAGAACCGCCCCTCCTTCTTCTCAACCAACCCCAGCTCCCTCAAGGACTTCATTACCTTAGTGTAAAGACCAGGACTGGACACCAGAAAACGCCTCCACTCGCTGTCAGGTACCTCCCCACTCGCCGCAATCTCCATCAAAATCTTCCTTGCCTGCTGAACCTGCTCCTCGGTTCTAAAGCAGTACTGAAGGAAGTGGCGGGGGTCGAGTAGCCTAGGCCTCCTAACCACGCGCAGCCAAACCATACTCAAACACCGAGTACCATAACACAGATTTCAAGTATATAATCCTAACTGGCAAAAATCACGGTAAAGAATGGGGCTTACTCACGCCAAAACCACTCCATACGCGAAATCCAAGTACTGAAACATCCCGCCAACAGTTTCCATCAAACAGCCGTACTCAAAAAACAAGTATATGGGGTAACATGTCAATAGTCCCCTCGCACTCCCTAAAAAATACCAAGAGAATACCGCCTCTTCCACACACTCAACAGTTAAACATGCCAAAGTGAAGCATGAGACACCATGAACTAAACATGCTAAACATGAACCCCTCCTCTCTCCAAGCGTGAGAACAACTAAGAGCGAAATGTAAAAGGGGAAGATTTAGTTAACGCCAACACATCCCTCTTTAACAAAGAGGGAAGACTTGATCGTGGAGGTCGCCTTCCCCTTTTTATCCCCCCTTTACATTTTTTATATCCTCCTTACGTTCAGTTGGCCTTCCTTTCCGCCTTCTAAAGTTCAAGTTTCGCCGGCTTTTTGAAGGCAATGCAGCGTTAGCTTGGTATTACTTTTTTGCCTTCATAAATATTTTATTAATCGAAAATCTTTTCGATTTTTCGAAAATAGGATGACGTCTCACAGCCAGTGAAGTAACAATTGTTAATTTCCTTGAACATAATATAATCCCCCCTCAACGCAGAAATTAAAACCAGCCCACCACTAAATACTTAAAATGCCTGTCTCAGCCGTAAAATTTCATGAGGAAAAAATTATAATTCGCAAATTCGCATTTTGCGAGCCCATTCTCTACCCTGTTTGTCCTAAGAGTTTGTGAAGGGTAACCCAGCCTATAGAGGGAGTTTAATATTGAAAAACGGTGTAAGAATGTCGAAATAGCTTCCTGTCCTTTCCTACCAAAATGTAACTTCTTAGGGGTGCATTTCTAGAAACAACTTTGTTATGAAGAAGCATTCTTTTTCTAGGTGCCTTAAAAAGAGTAGTCCCCTCTTCTTAGAAAAGGGTTTGAAGGGGGCGCCTTCTTTAAATGTAGATCCAGTCTGTTTTGGTTGGCGCCTTTGCCTCGCCGAGGCTTGGAATTATCCTTTCCCAGAAGTACTTCACTGCTATGGGTATGACGTTGAACTCTTCCCAGAAAACATCGAAAGTCAATGCTGGGACGAATATGTCTTCACTAAACCCTATGTTTCCCTCCGCGTCCATATCGTATGCGAACTCGTAATAGTCGTGGTTTGCTTGGAGAAGCTTCTTGTAAAGCTCCTCTCTGTAACCCTGTGGGATCTCATCCTTCATCAATATGCCAGTTCTTATAACGATCCAAGTGTCAGACCAGCTTATTATGACAATATGCCTGTGCCCGGAAATCTCGTAGGGAACTAGGAATGCATTGTGCTCATCAGACCACTCAAAATTCAGGTTCATAAGCTTCAAGTAAAAAGCTATACGCTCTTTAACCATACAACCGCTCTTTTCGCTCACTTCAACACCCTCTGAATGCGTAAAACAAGATATGAACATCCAACATTTTATAGCTTTTTATAGCTTTCCATGTGGTTTAATGATATCCTCTAGTAGTCTATTCCTTTCCTAGCGTTTATTCCTGTTTTTAGTGGATGCTTTACTTCATGCATCTCGGTAACTAGGTCTGCCTTCTCGACAAGTTCTCTTGGCGCTCTTCTTCCCGTTAAGACGATGAGCATGCAGTCCTTAGCTTCCTCCAGCAGCCGGAGGACGTCTTCAATCTTCAACAGCCCTATAGCGACAGCTAAGTTAAGCTCGTCGAGTATCAATACGTCCGGCTTCCTTCTCTTAACAATCTTCTGGGCGAACTCGAGTCCAGCCCTCGCTAGCTCATAATCCACGACATGAGGGTTCTCAAGGTCGACGAATTCTCTCCGCCCGAACTGGTATATTCTACATCTTGGTTTAAGCTGCTTTAAGGCGATATACTCTCCGACATCCTTTCTTCCCTTCATAAACTGGACAATGACCACGTTAAATCCATGGCCTATCGCCCTGACAGCGGCCCCCACGGCTGTTAGAGTTTTCCCCTCCCCGCTCCCCGTGTAAATGTGAATGTAACTCCTCCTCAAAGGCTCTCCCTCAGAAAAGGCATACCCCCGCTGGGCAGCCACCTGAATACTCCGAGTCTGCTACAACATACTTTTCCTCCTCTTCTCCAGGTGCTACCCCGAGGTAAAGTACTTGCTCTCTCTTGCTACCATAACGATAAACCGTTATACCCTTACACTTAAGCTTGTATGCCAGCATGAAAACCTTCCTTACATCTTCAAGCGTCGCGTTATGAGGCAGGTTAACGGTCTTCGACACAGCGTTATCCACGTACTCTTGGAATGCCGCCTGCATCCTCACATGCCACTCCGGCTCTATGTCCAGCGCCGTGACAAAAACTCCTTTGACGTCATCCGGCACGCCGCCAACGTCTTGCAGCGTCCCAGCCTTTGCTATCTTTAGCATGAGCTCCCTACTGTAAAATCCTCTTTCCTTTGCCACCCTTTCAAACAAGGGGTTCACCTCCACAAGCCTTGTTCCTATCACGTTCCTGACAAAAGCTACGGCGAACAGTGGCTCTATTCCGCTTGACGTCCCCGCTATTATGCTCAACGTCCCCGTCGGGGCGATGGATGTAACCGTCGCGTTCCTCATTGCCCCATAACTACTAGCCCATATGCTCTTCTCGAAGCTCGGAAAGGATCCCCTCTTCTCTCCGAACTCTACAGACTTTGCCCTCGCCTCCTCCGAGATAAACTTCATAACCTTCCTAGCAACTTCGAGAGCTTCCTCGGAGTCATATGGAATCCCTAGCTGTATGAGCATTTCTGCAAAGCCCATCACGCCCAACCCGATCTTCCTGTTAGTCTTCGTCATCTCCTCGATTTGAGGGAGGGGATACTTGTTAACATCTATCACGTTGTCTAAAAAGTGGACTCCAAGCCTAACAGTTTCACTCAAGCGATCCCAGTCAATGTCGCCCTTAGAAACCATCTTGGAAAGGTTAACTGATCCAAGATTACACGACTCGTACGGTAGCAAGGGAACCTCGCCGCACGGATTCGTCGCCTCTATAACCCCGAGACCGGGCGTCGGGTTCCTCCTATTTATCTCGTCCAAAAATACAAGTCCGGGGTCGCCGGTCTTCCAAGCGCTCGCCACTATAAGGTCAAACACGTCCCTCGCCCTCACAGTCCTAACCACCTCATTGTTCCTCGGGTTTATCAAGCCGTACTCCTCGTCCCCTTCAACCTTCTTCATGAACTCATCGGTCACACCAACAGAAATGTTGAAGTTCGAGAGGACACCCTCCTCGCCTTTAGCGGTCACGAACTCCATTACGTCAGGGTGATCAACCCGCAAAATACCCATGTTCGCCCCCCTCCTCCTTCCACCCTGCTTGATAACCTCTGTTGCGGCGTCAAATATTCTCATGAAAGAGACGGGCCCACTCGCAACTCCGCTGGTAGACCTAACGACATCCCCCCTAGGCCTCAGTCGCGAAAAGGAAAAACCCGTGCCCCCGCCAGACTTGTGTATCAACGCCATGTATTTCAACGCATCGAATATCCCTTCGATGGAATCTTCAACAGGGAGGACGAAGCAAGCCGAGAGCTGCCCAATATCCGTCCCAGCGTTCATGAGCGTAGGCGAATTAGGCAGAAACTCGAGGTTGGTCATCACCTTGTAGAAGCGCCTAGCGGTTTCCTCCACGTCCCCCCCATATTTTTTGTCCGCCAAAGCTACGCCTCTAGCAACTCTCCCGAACATCTCGGACGGCGTCTCCACAACTCGCCCCTTCTCGTCCTTTAAAAGATACCTTTTCTCAAGCACTCTCACAGCGTTAAGGGAAAGCTTCAAGTCATCCCAGACGCCCAGAAACTTCTTCGCCTCCCTCAGCTCAGTCCGTTGATTCCTATAAAGAATATAAGCCTTAGCGACATCCGAGAAACCATTCCTTATGAGCACATCCTCAACCAGATCCTGAATATCTTCAACTCCCGGGATGCTATCGACAAACTTTTTCTCGAGCCTTTCAATAACTTGTCTAGCCATATTCCAAGCAGTTTCTCCGTCCTCTCTCCCAACGGCTACGAAAGCCTTCCGGATAGCCTCGGCGATCTTTGAAGCATCAAAGTCCACTATCCTACCGTCACGCTTCCTAACCTTCGAGATAGGCAACAGATAACCCTCCGCCCAAAAATATCCTTTCCTAAAAAGACAATGAGCCGAGAACATATTTAAAGAAAATCCGCTTCTCCAAGCGAAAGATGCCCATTTTTGCCATTTTTTGCCATTCTCAAAGCTAGCTTTTAAAGCTGAAGAACTCGGAGACCTCGAGTAAAGGCGAAGAACCAATGGTTGACGAGCAGGGACCGAAACATCAAACTTCTCAATGTGCAAATTCATCGTGGAAAAAGGGAGGCAAATCAAGAAGCACAGCCACAACTGGAGCATGAAGCGAACATTCTACAGGAAGAAACAAAAGTCAAGGGCGGCGACAACAAGTTTACAGCATCAGAGAAAGCTGTCACCTCCTCTAAACGGTGCCGCACACCATATAAGAACAAGAGAATGGGTGACAACACTCCAGTCTTCATATACATAGCGCCGAACGAGCAACTGCAATTTTAGAAACAGTAAGGTCGGAGGTTGCTTCCGGTCATCGCGAAGCTCCCATGACTCTCCAACCTCTTCATCCCCGGTGAACTCTAACACTCAGCCCTTAAAAAATGTTCTTCAAACTTTAGTGGAGTATTCTTTAAGCGTTAATATTAACAGCAATAAAATAGTTGCCCGCCCCATCACGTGATGCATCTATGGGCGTTCATTATGTCAGCGCTTTTTAAGTAGCTTTTCAACTTCGTCCACTATTTGAGGGACTATTTCCCCTATTCTGCCTTCTATGATGTAGTCTGATATTATTCCTGTAATGGGAGTTGGCTCCCCGTTTACTTCTATAACCTTCGCCCCGTAGTCGCCTAGAACTTGGGGGCGGTAACCCATAACACTCCACCTGTACCCTCTTTTCTCCTTGGCTATCCGTGGTAAGTCAGCTGCAGGATAGACCACGGCCGAGGTTCCTATGACCAGCATGAGGTCGCAGAGCAAGGCTTCCTCCTCTGCTTTGAGTAATGCGTTTCTAGGTATGGGCTCACCGAACAGAACCGCATTAGGTTTAAGGACTCCCCCACACGAGTCACACTTTGGAGGCAGCTCCCCCTCCACGGCTTTCGTAGCAGCCTTCTCTATTGGAATTATGCTTCTGCAACTTAGGCAGACGGCCTCTCTAACGTTACCGTGAAATTCCACCACGTTCCTGCTGCCAGCCTTCTGATGAAGCCCATCAACGTTCTGCGTTATTATACAATCAAGCTTGCCTAGCTCTTCCAGCTTCGCCAGTGCGTAGTGAGCCGGGTTAGGCTCAGCGGCAAAAAGCGGGAACCCATCCATGGCTATGTTTATCTGAACACTCCAGAACCTCGCCGGGTCACTTATGAAGCGAGAAAAAGTGAACTCCTCAGGGTCATACTTCTTCCATAGCCCATCAGGCCCCCTGAAGTCTGGTATCCCGCTTTCCGTCGAAATACCCGCCCCAGTTAAAGCAACAACCCTATTCGCTTTAACAATGTCCCTAGCGGCTTGCTTAACCAGCCTCTCCCTCTCTTCATCCGGCAAGGAAACCACCAAAAAATCGGAGGATGAAGTAGCTAAAAAACGTATCCCCCCAACAAAATTGGCAGCCGTAACCCGCCAAACCAACTTAAAGGAAAATGACAAATTTTATGAGGCAACTTCCTTCGGCGAATAAAGAAGAGGGGTACGGCGGCGCCTCACCGCCAGATCACCGCTCCCCCTATCTTCACGAGGGCGGGTCACTTCATCACCCCTCTTTTTTAGCAAGCGCCTCTAAACCTTACAGTAGTATAATTAGTTACACGTAACTCCTTATTCCAGTACCCTGAGTAGTCGACGTGAACTTCGTCTGGAAGATACTCGTATGCCTCCTTATGCACATAGACTTTCATCCCACTTAATGAGCTCTCCTCTTTGAAGCCATCCACCTGCAAAACCTCTTTTTCATGGTATACCCCTACACGCACCTCGATTCTGCTACCCCTTCAGGAGTAAACTCGCTCAGCCCAGACAGCTAAAACGGGATTACCGCCTTCCCTAACTATTCTCTCAGCTGCCGCTGTAACATAACTCTGAGCCTCTTCAGTCAACTTGAGCCTCATACCTATCACAAACTCCCTTTAAGCTGAAAATTTCCAAACTTCCTCAAATACCTTTCCTCTAACTACCCCCTCATTCTCTAGGACGAAATCGAAAGGGGAACAAAAAGTAGAGTCATGTCCCATATTAAATGCTTTAATGCGGGAAGCTGATAATGCATTAGAAAATTTTAGTTTATGAGGGAGGTCGGTGTTGGGTGCTCCGTTGAGTGCTCCGTTAAGTGCTCAGAGTTGTGTTCCTTCCGATGACTTCCCCTTTGGCAATTTCAGAGTCTCCCCGATACGCCAAACCTCTAAGATCAGGACAACGAGACAGATAAAGATGGCAAGGTATTTTGAGGTTTGAGATTAACAAAGCCCAAACTCCATCCCCCCTCAAACAACCCTTTTGAGAAAGGTGCATCAAACCCCTCCATGATCCAATTCCCTGACCCTAATTCGATTTTCGGGATTTAGGCTGAAGATGAACGGGGCAAGGATAGGCGGGAAAAACGGGAAAAGGGGCAATTCTAGGAGAGATTTTTCGAATCGAATGGTAAAAAAGAGAGGAAACCGTGAAAGGGGCCTGTTACTGCCTTAGATGGCTCATTTTTTGATGGCTGGGTGGGAAAATGATAAAAAATTTAAACTTTAGGGCTTGGCCATCCCCGAACCTCAGACCTTGCCAACCCAAAGGACGGAACCGTGAGCGGATTCCTGCAGGAAAGGGAAGGAAAGGGATTCTCAGGAAGCGTCACCTGTCAATCGGGGAAGCGAAGCAAAAGAGGGGCTTGGCGGTGGCGGAGAAGACGGAGTATTACCTCCGCAGGGCTCCCTCTATCTCCTCTCTCTCGGCGTGCCTGACTCTACCCCCCGAGGAGCCCCTCCAGCTCCCTAGTCAGGGGACTCCGGGGCTCCCCCACCCTCAGGTAGAGGGTGAAGCTCTCCTCGTCCAGACTTGGGAAGTACACCACCCGCACCGGTCCAAGAGGAGGGAGAGGGCCGGACGGGGAGGAGCGTGGCTGAGCCGGAGCAGGTAGAGCATCCCTTCCCCACGGGTCACCAGCCTTTCGAGGTCCCCTCTCACCCGGCAGGTGGAGGGGGAGCACCTCTCCTTGAGCACGCCCTCACCCCGAGGTTCTTCACCACGCGGTACTCGTAGTTGCCCATCTTCTCGATTCACGCTTCGTACCTCAGGCCTTCTAGGTACTCCACCAAGTCAAAGAGACTGTTCGGGAAGAAGGAGGCCTTGAGCCCCCTCTAGGAACCTGACAGCATCTTCCGCGGAGGAGATCCTCAGGATCCTCCATCATTAATTGTTCTAACTCACGTCTTGTATATTCATCATGGAGGCTGGAGATATAGAGGGTTTCCTATCCTCCTTCATCCCCTCTACTTGCTCCTTGAACAAATTTGATGGAACTTTTATGTTTCTATAGGTCAACGATTGGCTTTGCATACTTGACGCCATGATCTTGGAGTATTTTTCAGTAAAACGTCAAGCTCATCTGACATGGCTGAGGGGGAGGGGGAGTTGTTGCCTCACCATAGCACGCCGTTAAATGCGGACCTACCTGGAACCGAGGCTAGTTTTTACCGCACTTAAGGCATTTGAAGCCTCCGCCTTCAATGACCTCGTGAGGCAATGAAGACTTCACCATTAGATCTGGCTGGTTTGTTGGTGAAACTTTTTTAACCTCGAAATATGAGATATTTAAAGGGTTGGGAAGGCCGAGGACTCATTTTTTCATCAATTTTTAGCTGCGATCTCTAAGCTTGGATCAATATCCCTGTCATTTGATGAAATCTTTAAAGACATTTACCTACCTTTTTGGCATGAATTTGACGGAAAAAGCATGGAAATGCCCAGTTTCGCGGTTGCTGATGGCAGCGGTTCCTCTTCAACTTTTAGAGGCGGAGTGAGAGTCGCTGTTGTTAGGGCTATTGCTAACATTTATCGTTGTAATGGTTTGGTTGGAAGCGTTTGCGATGTTGACGTGAGGGTTGGGCATAGGCTTAGGCGGGCTTCACTTTATATGAGGGCCTTGGAGTTCAAGTGTTTGAAAAAAGCCCTTGAAGATTATGAGGGAGTATCAATGGCTTTATGCGACGGCGATCTTTACCCTACTATTCACCCTGTTTTGGTTAGGTTCACAGCACAGGAGGTTGAGGCTTATGTTGAATATTTGAAGGCACTCTCTGAGCTTTATAGGTTTGCAATGGACCGGAAGATTTTGCTTATAGGGATTACTAAAGACAGTTTCATCAATTATCTGGGGGCTCAAATTCTGGCTTATCACATTTTGCAGGAGAACCCTGATCTTGGAAGAGTGTTATCAAGGGTCAGGAGCATCAAGAACATAATGAGAATATTATCATCTTTAAAGGATCAGTTGAACAAATATAGTGTTTACTTTAATGAAGCGCAAAGGATGTCTATGTCTTCTGATGAGGAGATTTTTGACGAATGTGCAACTAACCCCGGTTTTACTGTTCCGTTAGTGTTAGCGCCACAGCCAATCTACTTGAGTGAGGAGATAGAGGCGGGAACTAGACGCTGGGAAGATTCTAAAATTAGGAACAGGTTGATGAATGCTGGGCCTCCATTAAATGAAGTAGCATTAACTTTGGACAAGCTTTATGAATTGCCTCCCGTTGTCCTTTCCTATTGGCGGCCATGGCATGGACTTGGCGTTTATCGGGTTGATGTGGCTGGTTGGGCTTTCGGGC